>JAEEGF011809192.1_pt1 | contig 57152 bp, 47 predicted proteins | sample 9134171 | NCBI WGS metagenome assembly JAEEGF01 (sample SAMN16246542, study PRJNA631951) | gut metagenome | biome: gut microbiome; feature: rumen; material: AP-attached | host: Bos | place: Iran: Karaj | collected 2018-10 | reverse complement strand
GCAGGTCCTGCTTCATACGGTATGACAGATACTCTTGGCCGTATGCACTCAGACGCTCAGTTCGCAGGTTCATCTTCAGTTCCTGCTCACGTTGAGATGATGGGTCTTATCGGTGCAGGTAACAACCCAATGGTTGGTATGACTGTATCTGTAGCAGTTTCCGTAGAAGAGGCTGCTAAGGCAGGTAAGTTCTAATTATTTGATATTTCGAAAGGCTTCGGTTGATCCGAAGCCTTTTTTATTTTTGGGGGCGCCTTATTTTTTGCGCCTCCTCTTCCTTTTATCGCAGTCAAAAAATACTTATTTTCTAAAACCATCCCGTCGCTTTTCTTTAAATGTGCATGCTGCGCTCAAAACTCGCCGTCGGGGGTGCTTCGTGGATTTTGCTTCACTTTATACTATGTGTTTCTAAAAGTGGTCACATCTCGCTTACGCGAGCTGATACGGAATAAAAAAGTTATCCTCCAAGCAAGCTTGAGATAACTTTTCTTATTCCTTTCCGGTGCTAACGCACCTTATGACCACTTTTATTATCTAAATACCAAATAATTATAATGAATCCACTCGTACAACCCCCTCCGGCTCAAACAATTCGCTCGCACGCACGGGAAAAGCTCCCCGGGATGTTTAAGAAAATGGCATTTTCTGCCAATCGCTCTAAAAGTAAGAGAAGGCGCCGTTTCGGCGCCCTCTGCTGCAATAAGTCTTAGTAAGCTTAATAAGTGTAGTAATCGAAATAAGATAGAATAGCTAAATTGATTAAGGTAGTTAAATTGGTAAAATTAGTTAAATGAACTAAGCAGAATAAAAAAACACTTCACAACAATATTGATTTTGCTTTATGCAGGATACGAGCGAGCGCCTGACTTGTAAAGCCTGCTTCGCACCGCATATGCGGCAAGGGCTTGACAAGTCAGTCACTCGCTCATTAATGGCAGTTAAGCAAAATCAAGGTGGCTTAGAGCTAATCATAATATTAGCTCACGGCTATCCATAATAGTGGTTTACGAGAATCGTAGTATTCTCACTAAGCTGCCACGTGCAGCTAAGAGATGCGCCTATATAGCGCCTCCTCTTCCTTTGATCGTGATTGGCGAAAAATGCCATTTTCTTAAACGTCCCGGGAGCTTTTTCGGTGCGTGCGAGCGATTTGTTTGAGCTGGAGGGGCGGGAGTTTAGTATATAAAGGTTGAGATTTAAAGTAAGTGGTCATAAGGTGCATTAGCACCGTAATATAAATAAATAGGACACCTCAAGCTTGCTTGTAAGGTGTCCTGATTATTTATATGGCCTCTCGCATCTGCGAGAGGTGACCACGTATGTTTGCTTAAAAGATAAAAACAATTATTTCATAGACCAAAGCCCGGACGGCGAGTTTTGAGCGCAGCATGCACATTAATGAAAAGCGACGGGATGTTTTTTAGAAAATGAGTATTTTTTGACTGCGATAAAAGGAAGAGGAGGCGCATAAATAAGGCGCCCCCATAAAAGGCATTAAAAAAGCTCTGCGTGATCTATCACACAGAGCTTTTTTGGTAACCTTTTTATTTTTCGTTAGGGAAAAGCACATTCTTGTATTTTCTGACTGTTACATAAAGAATAGCACCAAATACACCGACTGAGATAAGCTCACCGAGTCCGACTGTACCCATCATAAATGGGATGCTGTCTTCCATCTTATAAGCATAAGCTAAAACGAACGGGATAATAAGTGCATTTGAAATAATAGGTGGCAGGAATGAAAAGACCGGATGTCCTTTGATAAGTGCCTTTCTAAGTAATCTTGTACCGATCGCACCGATAAGTGTGGCGATACTTCCAAAGATAACGTCCCAGATAACACCGCCTGCGATAATGTTACTGATGATACAGCCTACAAAAAGGCCCGGAACAGCGGCTGATGTGAAGATAGGGAGTATACACATCATCTCGGAAAATCTTACCTGGATAACTCCGTTTGCAATACCCATAAGGGATGCAAGATAGGTAAGGACTACGTAAATAGCTGCAATAATAGCAGCTTGCGCCACGTATGTGGCAGAATGTTTTGCTTTCATATTAAATTCCTCCTTAGTTTTGTTTAACGAGTGGATGGTTACGAACACTCGGCGCGAAATAGCGCGAAGGACATAATAGCATGAACCGGATCCTTATGTCAAGTAAAATTATTTTTGACAGTTTTTTCGCATATTTGAATAATAAAGTGAAATATTCATTCTTTTACAAACAAAAGCAGAATAATCATCATAAATTGCAAAATATAATAGACAATATTCGCAATAGTGTGATATAATATTATTTGACGCAAAAAGGAGGACAAATCATGGCGGTTTTAGTAAAAACGAATGACAATTGTATAGGTTGCAACAGATGCATCAGTACCTGTCCGGCTCCGGGCGCCAATATAGCCCAGGAAGTGGATGGTAAAAACCGTATCGTTGTTGATAACGAAAAGTGTATTGCCTGCGGTTCGTGCGTAGAAGCCTGCGTACATGGGGCAAGAGAGTATGAAGACGATACGGAAAGGTTCATAGAGGACCTTAAAAAAGGAACAAAGATATCGCTCCTTTTAGCACCTGCCTTTAAGGCTGATTACATTAACGAGTACGAAAGAATCCTTGGAGAACTCAAAACTCTTGGTGTAAACAGAGTTATCAGTATTTCTTTTGGGGCTGATATTACCACATGGGCTTACATTAATTACATTACAAAGAACAATTACAAAGGAAGCCTCTCGCAGCCCTGTCCTGCTGTAGTGGGGTACATTGAAAAATATGCACCTGATGTGCTTCCAAAACTTATTCCGGTTCACTCCCCGATGATGTGCGGAGCGATCTATGTAAAGAAATATATGAAAGTAACCGATAAACTTGCTTTTATCAGTCCTTGTATAGCAAAGAAAAATGAGATAGACGACCCGAATACCGGCGGTTATATTTCATACAATGTTACTTTCGATCACCTTGTTAAATATTTAAAGGCGCATCCTGTAAGCGGTGCAAAGCCTTTTACCGATGAGATAGAATATGGCCTTGGCTCCATTTATCCGATGCCGGGCGGACTTAAAAATAATGTTGAGTGGCTTCTTGGCGATGATGTCTGCATTCGTCAGATGGAGGGCGTACGTCATATGTATGCTTACATTGACCGCAACAAGGAGATGATAAAAAAGGGAAATAACCCATATCTTTTTATCGACTGCCTTAATTGCTCCGGCGGATGTATTTACGGAACAGGTATCGAGCCGGAAAAGCGCGGCGATGAGTCGGTTTTCATTAATATTCAAAAGATTAAGGGTGTTAGCAAAAATGATGGCAAAAAGTCCGCATGGGGCAGAAATACTCCGGTTTCTGACAGAATGAACAGACTTAACAAGCAGTTTGCAGATCTTGATCTTAATGATTTTATCAGACACTACACCGACAAGAGTGCTTCCTGCAGGTATAATACTCCTACAGAAAGCCAGCGTCAGAAGATCTTTGCAGATATGTTAAAAGACACCAAAGACAAGCAGAACATCAACTGCAGAGGCTGTGGTTATAAAACATGCACTGCTATGGCAGACGCTATCTTTAACGGATTTAACCATAAGGAAAACTGCGTTTATTACGCTAAAGAGATTGCAATAAGAGATAAAGACAAGATCCAAAAACTTGCTGATGAAGTTGAGGCTGCAAATGCTCATGAGGCAGAAGAACGCAGCAGATTTGCGGATAAGGTTCATGAAAGCTTTGACAGGATCGGTGAATCCATGGATGCCATCGAGGCAACAAGCCGCACCAACGCCGATGAAAGTACAGAGATCAACAAAGCCATGAATGAAATTAATGATTTTGCGGGCAATCTTAAAGAAGCTATCGGCAGGATCGGTGATTACGTTTCAAGACTTGATGCCAACAATGAAGAGGTTATCTCTATTTCAAGTCAGACCAATCTTCTCGCACTTAATGCGTCTATAGAAGCTGCAAGAGCAGGTGAGGCGGGTAAGGGCTTCGCGGTAGTTGCAGACGAGATAAAGAATCTTGCTGAAAGTTCTAAGAATACAGCAGATGACAGTAACAACAATAACGCAACTATTAAGCACGAGGTAGAGGAGCTCTTAAAGAGCGTAGACCGAATGGTTGAGATCACCTCGGAGGTAAACAAGAAGACCCAGGAACTTGCAACATCCGCTGAAGAATCCACAAATACTGTAAATACAGTAATGCAGGTAACAGAGGAAGTAAAGAGCTCCCTTGAAGAATTGATAAAATAACGATCGGCCCTCGGGTGCAGGCAAGTTCTTGCGTCCCGGGGGCATTTTTATTGTCAAAGTGGGACACGTGTGCTATACTCTTTATATAGTATTTTTTAGAAAGGGATAAAAGTATATGATCGATCTTAAAGCAAAACCGTTTTATTTAAATGACGAAGACATCGCCTGGGTTAATGAGACCTTAGCCGGCATGTCTGTTAAAGACAAGCTTGGCCAGCTTTTTTTACTCAACAGCCTTACTACAGAAAATGCCGGTGAGGCAGTTGAAAGACTTGGAGCAGCAGGCATCAAGCCATGCGGATTTTTGCTCCGCGGTAATACATCAGACAAGATTAGAGAGAAAATACAGGGCCTTCAGGACTCTTATGATATTCCTCTTTTTATTGCAGGTGACCTTGACAGAGGTGCTTCAAACATGATCACAGACGGTACGCCTTGCGGCCATCAGATGGAGATCGGGGCTACGGGAGATCCTGAACTTGCTTACAAAACAGGTTTTATCTGCGCAAGTGAGTGCGCTGCAGTAGGAGCAAACTGGAACTTTGGACCTGTTTGCGATATTGATATCAATCCTCTTAACCCTATTACAAATGTCAGATCTTTTGGCTCTGACCCTGAGAAGGTTAAGGAATTTACCACAGCCATTGCAAGAGGTATGCGTGACGGCGGTCTTCTTACCTGTGCAAAGCACTGGCCGGGAGACGGCGTAGACGGAAGAGACCAGCATTTCCTTGCGTCTATAAACAGCCTTTCCGTAGAAGAGTGGGACAACACATACGGAAAAGTTTACAAGGCTATGATCGATGAAGGCGTTGAAAGTATCATGACAGCCCACATCCTTCTTCCTTCTTACGCAAGACTTTATAACCCTGATATTAAAGATGAAGACATGCTTCCGGGCTCATTAAATAAAGAAATCCACGAAAAATTACTTCGCGGAAAGCTTGGCTTTAACGGACTTCTTATTACAGATGCAACTACAATGGGCGGCTTTACGGAGGTGCTTCCAAGGAGCAAGGCTGTTCCTCTTTGCATAGCAAACGGTGCAGATATCTTCCTTTTCTGCAGAGATATGGCAGAAGATTTTGAGTTCATGTGTAAGGGTTATGAAGATGGCATCATCACTCCTGAAAGACTTGACGAGGCTGTTACAAGGATCCTTGCTCTTAAGGCAAAGGCAAAGCTGCACATAAAGAAGAAAAACGGTACCCTTGTGCCACCTGAGAGCGCACTTGAGGTATTTAAAGACAAGAAACGTTTTGAGATGGCAAGAGAGATAGCAGACAAGGGTATTACTCTTGTGAAAGATACCCAGAGCCTTCTTCCTCTTGACCCTGCAAAGCAGAAGAACATCTTTATGGTAACAATAGGCGATAAACCGGGTTATCATACTCCAAAGAGCGGTTTTGCAAAGCTTTTTAAAGAGAAGATGACTGAGCTTGGATTTAATATAACAGAGTATGACGGCGAAGATAAAGAGATCCACAGGCAGATCCAGAGCGGACGAATTTCGGAGTTCAAAGAGAAATATGATGTGCTTCTTTACTTCTGCAATGTGGAGACAAACGGTTCTGACAGCGCTGCAAGAATAACATGGCCGGGCATCAGGGCTACGGTGCCAAATATGATACATGATATCCCTACTATGATGGTTTCTATCGATAACCCGTATCACCTTATTGATGCTCCGCGTATTCCGACTTATATCAACGCATATACATCGGAAGAACCGGTAGTTGAGGTTCTTGCAGAAAAGATCGCAGGAAAGAGCGAATTTAAGGGCAAATCACCTGTAGATGCATTTGTTGGACTTTTTAATGCGAGCAAATAGTGTGTAGAAAGCATGGGACCAAAGCATGGGGCCCATTCGCAAAACGCTTCGCTTTTTGCTCATGAACCCCACGAAAAGCATCGTCTTGCATAAAGCAAGACGCAACTGCATAAATGCAGTTTTTCAGAAACAAAAGAACGTCAGACAGGATGCAAGCATCCTTCTGACGTTTTTTATTTCTGGTGCTTTTCAGTTGTGCTCGCCGATGAGCTTTTCCATCCATATCATGTCATACCATCTTCCAAACTTATACCCGCATTTGTGGAAAGTTCCAACCTTTGTGTAGCCAAGATGTGCATGAAACTCTTCGCTGTTTCTTGTAAGGTATTCATCTTCAACGATAGGGCTGCCGATGCAGGCATATAAGTTTAGCATGCCGCGTTTTTTAAGCTCTTCTTCAAGAGCGGTATAAAGCTTTTTGCCGTAGCCATTTTTCTTTGCGTCTTTATCAAGATATATTGTCATCTCACATGACCTGTCGTATGCGGCTCTTCCTTTAAATACTCCGGCATAAGCGTATCCGTATATAATTCCGTTATCTTCGATAACAAGATAAGGATATTTTTTAAGAGTATTTTCAATCCTTCCCTCAAACTCCGAAAGAGACGGTACTTCATACTCAAAAGTTATTGCCGTATCTGTAACATAGTAAGCATAAATTTCAAGAAGACGGGCAGCGTCTTCTTTGGTTGCACTTCTGATGTTCATTATTTTTTCCCCCTTATTATAATATGTTGCCTATTTTACCACTTTAAATAGGATTTGCAAATAGAATAAATGAGATAATACTTGCTGAATTCTGTGCAAATATTTTACAATAACACGAATAATGTAATAACTTTCTTTTTCGTTGAAAATATTCAGAAAATGTGTTAAAATCAAAATAGCAACCTTAAATTTTGCAAAAATTTATCGGAGGACCATAAATATGAGTAAAAACGGTACTAACAGAGAAACCACCGCTTTAAAGACCAAAGGTATGAACATCAAAACAAAGTTCATTCTTTCCATTCTGCCTATCATCGTTGTACTTTTGGTGATCCTTACCATTATTACCACATCCATAAGCAGAAGTATAATCACCGGAAGGGTCAACTCTGAGATGGGCGCGATTCTTGGGCAATATACCAATGAGATCGCAGGTGAACTTGATGAGATAAAGGCTGAGGCTGATACACTTTCTTATTTTGTGGCAAGTACCTGTGGCTCTGCTTCTGTCGATGAGTACAAGCAGGCACTTTCTACCATAGTTAAGAACAATCACATGGTCCTTGGTTCGGGGCTTTGGTTTGAACCCTATGTTTTTGATAAAAACAGTGAGTATTATGGACCTTACTGGTATAAAAATGTTGATGCAAACGGCGCCTGGGATAAGGGCGAACTTATAGAGTGCTGGGATTATTCAAATGCAGAATATGACTATTTTACCCAGGAGTATTATACAAATGCAAAGGCTCTTCCTGCAGCATCCATAACAGATCCTTATTATGATGAAACCTCGGGGCTTGTTATGGCAACATGTTCTGCGCCTATTAAAAATGCAGCGGGCGAGTATCTTGGCTGCGTAACTGTCGATGTAATGCTTACTTCCGTAAACGAAAAACTTGCATCTATACGTGTAGGAAACACCGGAACGGTTTGGCTTATTGACGGTGCAGGAAATTATGTATATCATCCTGCCTTTGAAAATGCAGCGGCAGACGGCCTTAATATCTCATCTTCTACAGAACTTGGAAAATACATGTCTGAGATACAGACGAAAGATACAGGCACCGGAGATTTTTCCTATGATGGTGCCAAGAGACTTCTTTACTGGGAGTCAGTACCCGATATGACCTGGAAAATGGGACTTACTATAGAAAATGGCGAGCTTTTTGCTCAGGTAAACTCGCTTATCATTATTTCAGCTGTTATGTGTATAGTGATCATCCTGCTTTGCGGAGCAGTTATTTTCCTGCAGGCAAACAGCATTTCAAAGGCAGTTTCCGTTATTGCGGCTGCACTTGAGAAACTTTCAAACGGTGAGTTTGCAAAGGTTAGAGAAAATAAGGAACGAACAGATGAGTTTGGTATTATGATCGATTCCACAAACTCGGTTGTAGATACACTTAGCACTACCGTCACATCCATTAAAAATCTGGCCTCGAGAGTTGCTGACTCTGCAAAGGAACTTGCAGGTACATCAGAGCAGATCTCACATACCGCAGATGATGTTTCTATAGCGGTTCAGGAGATAGCACAGGGTGCAACCCAGCAGGCTGACGAAGTTTCAGGCGCTTCCACCAGTGCAGGCGTAGTTGGAGATGCAGTTGGCGCTATTACAACAACAGTTGCCAACATAAGCACAGCGGCAGGAGAGATGTCAGAGGCTTCCAAGGCTTCTTCAGATTCTATCAATAACCTTGCAAAAGCCAGCGAAGTTACTTCATCCAAGATCGATGACATTACAGCTACCATCGATGCCACTAAAGAGGCTGTTAACAGGATTCACGAAAAAGTTGAGGGCATTACAGCTATTGCTTCCCAGACTAATCTGCTTTCACTTAATGCAAGTATTGAGGCTGCAAGAGCCGGCGAAGCAGGACGAGGATTTGCAGTCGTTGCCGAAGAGATCGGACATCTTGCCGAAGATTCTGCCAGTATGGCAAATGAGATCAGAGCTGAGATGGATACCCTTCTTAAACAGTCTGACGCGGCAGTTGGCGCTGTTCGAGAAGTTAAAGAAAGCAATATAAGCACTCAGAACGCACTTACAGAGACGCTTGATTCTATCGACAGTATGATAAGAGATATCGAAAAGACAGTTGAAGATATCGCTGTTATTGAAAAAGAAACAGACGATTGCGGAACAGCCAAGAATTCGGTTGTGGATACCCTTTCGGCTCTTTCGGCAATTTCCGAGGAAAATGCTGCAAGCTGTGAAGAGACAGGCGCTTCTATGCAGGAGCTTAATGCCACTGTTAATACTCTTGCTCAGTCGGCAAAAGAGTTACAGTTTATCGCTGAAAAACTCAACGAAGATATGCAGTTCTTTAAGATCTGATAAATAAAGGAGACAGCCCCTTTGAAGTGAAGTGCTTCAAAGGGGCTTTATTTATGCTGTTAAGATTAAACTTTTAATCTATATTAATTGGTTCCCGTAAGGGCTACGCCGTTTACGTAGAGAGTATATCCGTTTGAGATGATGTTTGCTGCATCACCGGTAAACTCTGTTACGTAGGTATCGGCTGTAAGTGCCCATGTGCTGCCATTATCTATATTAACGGAAACAGTTCCGACTGAAGTTGAAACTGTATCGCCTGCTGCATTTACGATATTTCCGGAAATGCATCCTGTAAAATTTGAATTAACAAGGTTTAAAGTAAGAGTAGAGTTGTCTCCTACAAGGATTGTTCCCTCAGTTTTCTGATCATTAAGGTTAAGTGTTGCAATGTTGCTTGCACCGCTCCATCCATCGTCGCAAACGGAAAGAAGTATGTCTTCACTGTCCTCATTTACAAGGTTAACTCCTGTAAGACTTATTACGGCATTGGTGTTTGTAACATGGAACATGTGACCGTTTTTGCTTGTAAGGGAGCCGCCCTTCATGGTAAATGATGAAGTGCCGCTGTCCGCATCCCCAGACATTGATTGGTAGATCATGATGGAGTCAAGGAAGGTGGCGTTGCCGTTTCTTTTTGTGTTGTTAGCTGTAATGTTGCAGTTTGTAAGGGTTACGGAGTTTTTGCCCTCTATTACCACGCCCTCTGATAGATTTGAGTTAAGGGTGGCATCAGTTACTTCGATTTCGGCTGTTGAGTAGATAGCAGGGGAACCAAGTCCGTTTGAGGTGTAAGTTCCGCCGTTTACCGACACATATCCGCCGCCTCTGTCTGTTCTTATTGGGGCAGAAGACTGACCGCTTGTGGTTACGGTAAGGTCGGTGGCGTAGGTCTTACCGCCACCTGTTGTCATTATTCCGCCTGAGCCGCTGCCTGTTGTAGTAATAGTTGTATCTTTGATAATGAGGGTTGTGCCGTCGCCTTCTGCTCCGTTCTGACCTCCGTTTCCGCCGTAACAGAATACTCCGTTGGCACCGTCGGCATCAGAAGTAATGGTGCCGCCCTCTATGGTTGCGGTGGTTCCGGCTTTAACAAGGACAGCTGCATTAAGCCCGTAAAAGTTGCAATTGTCGCCGCCGTCAGAGCTGCCGGTTTTGGTTGCTGTCATATTAGAAATGGTTACATTATCTGATGTTGATATCAAAAGTGCGCTCTCATCTGAAGTCTCGGAAGTGTAGGTTTCACCTGATCTGCTTTCTGATGAGGTGATGGTTGTAGCGCCTACGTAATCAATGTCTGAAGAACTGCTTCCTGGTGCTCCGCCTGGACCTCCATTACCGCCTTCACCTGGTTTACCATCCGGCGGGTTACCATCCGGAGGATTGCCTTCAGGTCTTTCGCCGGGAGCGCCTTCAGGTGGGTTTCCGTCAGGCTTTTCGCCTTGTCTTCCTTCTTCTGCATGCTCGTTAGTTGCCTCGTCATTTGCGGTTTCTTCGGTATTTGTGTTTTCTTCTGAAACAACCTGTGTGGTCGTCTCATTGTTATCTGATTGTTTGCTTCCGCATGCGCTTAAGGCTGTTCCTGTAAGTGAGAGGATCAAAAGCGCTGCAAGTAATTTTTTGTTTTTTATCTTCATATTGATTGATCTCCTTTCTGTGGGGGGATTGTGTTTGGGGTTGTTTGATTGTTATGAGCACATTATAAATAGACTTTGTGAAGAGAATGTATTTTAACTGTGAAAAGAGTGTGATAAAATACAAGGTAACGATAATTTAAAAAACGGAGGATCATAAAAAGATGAAAGCAACAATGTATGCACACGTGGGGGATCAGGGCGTGATCTGCGACAAGATCGTGCTCGATGAGGAAGTAAACAGCAAGAAAAAGCCAAAGATCGTGGCTATGGCAGGATTTCCTGTGCCGGAACCTGTGGAAAGAGCGGTAGCAAAGGTAAAGGTGGCAAAGGGAAAGACTGAGATAATCCCTGAATATTTTCCGCCTCTTTGCGAATATACCATTGCTATAGGAAACACAGAACTTACAGACAAAGATGTTGAGATGGTAGTAGAAGGCGAAGATGCATTTGAGGCAAAAAAGGCAGGAAAGATCTGTTACAGACTCTACAGTCCTGAGTCAAAACAGGCAAGACCCCTAATACTTTTCCTTCATGGCGGCGGAGAATGCGGAACAGATAATCACAGGCAGATGTACGGAACCATCGGAGCCATCCATCTTGCCAAGATGTATCCTGATATGTATGTTATGGCGCCGCAGGCACCTGTCGGCATGTTAAAGCCGGGGGCACCAATGCCAAATATGACAAAGAAGACGTTTGCAAACAGCGATATGCCTGATCTTGCGGGCTGGACACGCCCTGTTCTTGGTGCGGTTTGCGATGAGATAAGAAAAATGATAAAAGAAGGCAAGGTGGATGCAAGCAGAGTGTATGTAACCGGCCTTTCAATGGGAGGCGCCGGAGCTTTAAGAGCCCTTTCTGTTGGCGCAGACCTTTTTGCGGCAGGTGCTCCGATATGCCCGACCATGACACCTGAGACCTTCCGCATCTTAAAAGGTCTTGTGCATACAAAACTCTGGATCTCAACAGCATACGTAGACCACACCATCTACAGACACAAATACATTGTAGACGGGATCATGGCACTGCGCGACGCCGGCAATAACGATGCCCACCTTACGCTTTACTCCCCTGAGGAACTTGAAGCCTACGGCATCGCCACCGACCCTGACATGCCGCTTCAGGCAAAGTTTGGCGCAAACCACGCTTCCTGGATCCTCACCTACCACAACGAATACGGCATCATGTCATGGCTTACAGAGCAGGTGAAATAACAAAAAATCCCTTAAGGCCACTATTAAGCCTTAGGGGATTTTGGTATTTATACTTGTTTTTTTACTTTATATCCGGCTTTTTCCATGTTTTCGTAGAGCTGTTCAAGGGAAATGCCAAGTTCCTTAGCGCCTTCTTCAGCAGGAAGAAAACCCTCAGAAATATATTTATATGTTGCTTTCTCAATACCTCTGTTCTCGAGTCTGTCTGCTACTTCGCACATATTTTTCACCTTCTCTTTCTTAGGAATTTCGATATATCTTCTGTCACCACTCATAACTGAAATGAGCTTTAATACTGCATCGACGTGTTTGATCTCTGTTGGGTCATCGGGAATGTAATTAGGATTAAGGCGCTTCTTTACAAAGAAGTTGGTCACAATCCTAAAATCACTTTTAAACATTGAGACCTGCTCAGGGGAGAGCCAAGAGATCTCAAAAACTTTGATTTTGTAATCGTTTACGAACTCATCAAAAATATCAGGAACTACAAGTTCGTCTTTAAGATTTGTGGGATAGTTCCAATGCTCCTGCCCATAGTATAACACAAATGTGAGTACAGGAGCTACAGGTTTTTTATGATCTTTTTCGGCTTCAGAGTAGTCAATAGCCTGACTTTTGTAAGAAGCCCCATCATATCCAATGATCCTTGCAGTCATGTATTTTTCGGGTTTGGACTGATTTTCAATCCCGATCATAGCAAGGTTTATGTTGCCTTTGACCCACTTTTTGATAACGTCACGTCTTTGTTCGCGCAGGGCGTCTTGCGCATCTCTGTAGTCGCTGTCGATTCTTACGTCGACAAGGTTGTCAGGAAGAACGATCTCTTTTCCGCCAAGAAATAGCACATTAACTATATCGGCAAATACATCTTCGTAATCTTCCAGCTTTTTCTCTGAAATATCTTTCTCTGTCATAAGTTCCTTTCTTTTTTAGATAGCGTTGATAACAGCCAAATATTAAGATACGGGCTTAAACTTGGGGGTATCAACATCATCTGACAAAAATAATGTGATTATTTGGCGAAATGCCATGATGTTTAGCATTGCGGACCGACCAGAACGGCCTACGGAAAGATCCGCAGTTGCAGAACGGTATCTAAGATAACATGTTTATTACCAAAAGTCAAGCTAATAGATCAGAATCACTCAGAATGCAGAATTATACCGATATAGCTAGTGTCCATTTTTTAGTTATAAATGGTTTTGCGTTTAAAAAACTATTAAAAAAATATGTTGACTTCATCCACGAAATTAAGTATCTTTGGGATGACCAAAGGAGATACAAAAAATAATTATCATTCTGTTAAATAGACATAATAAAAGAAAGAGTAGATTTTTAGTGTTAAATGTTCAGGAAGGGAGAATATTATGATAAAAGGATTGTCTGAAGAGGAAAAATTAAAAATACTTCGTCCCATTATAGGTGGTTGTGAGATGGATATAAACGGTTTCCCTATTATCAACAAATCTGAGTATAGAGAAAAAGACTGGAATAATATCAGAATAACAGGGTTACAGAATGCTTCAGCCCAAATGGACAACAGAAACGTTGTATTATCGATGTTTAGCTACGATTATAAATTATTAAGCTTGTGGAATAATCCGTTAAAAAAGGTTGGTCTGTTTCAAACTTTCTATGCAGTTGCAACCCCGGATTTTAGCATATGTCCGAATATGAATATTAATGATATTCGCCATAATGTATATATGTCTAGATGGTTAGGTAAAACTTGGCAAAACTATGGCTGTAGAATTTTTCCGACAATTGGGTGGGCGCTACCGGATACTTATGATATTGTATTTGGCGGTGTTGAGAAAGGTGGAATTGTAATAATCTCTACTTTGGGATGTCATAACAATAAAGATATTTTTTTGCAGGGATTTAATGAAATGAAAAAAAGACTTGAGCCTTCGCTGATTATTGTATATGGCAACATGATCAAAGGTATGACGGGACGGTTTGTAAATTATAAATATTCAGAGGCTTTTTCAACAGATTCATTTCAATTAAGACTTGATGGAATACCGCAAGTGTTTGAAATTAGGGAGGTGGCTTAAAATGGGTTCGCGTGGAGCTTTCGAAAATGTTGACTTAAGTGATTTCTCATTTAGGGAAGGTGGTCAACACTATAAATCAATAGGAACTTTAGGTAATGATAGCAATGTTAAAGTAATAATTCAGGATTCAAAGAATGTTAAAGCACCGGAATATTCACATACGCCAGGCAGGATTTATGCCGTTGTAAAGGATGGTCAACTTAAACACCTGGCATATTATGATGAGAATCATAATCAGGCGGTTTGTATTGATTTTGCGCATGCACATAAGGGCGTGCAACCTCACAGGCATATTTATTTAAATCATGATAAAAATAATCTGGGAGAACCGCCTACTGTCTCGGAAGAAAAATTGATTAAAATAATAAAAAAGGAGTTTCACTTGAGATGAGAAAAAACGAATATAAGTCATTGGAGCAGTTTACATCACAATATACTGGTGTGTGGGGACCCTCTGACGGTCATTGGTTTGGTCTTGACTTTATTTATAGAGGGGAAGAATATCGCTTCCATACCGGATGGATGTATGAAAAACCGGGAGTTCTACCGGATGGTAGAGAAGTGATGTTTGGCTTGTATCACAAGAAAGACATGAAAACTTCTGATGAATGTGAATATGAATTGCTGGGTGAATTCGCTGATATGAGTGAAGTGCTGGAAAGTACCGCGATTCAAGGGAGACCATTTAAAGAAGTAATTATGGATGATGATACAGAACTTGTGGGTCAGGATTAATAGCCGGTCTTGTGTACTGGAAAAAACTAATGGAAAATGCTATAATTAGCGAAAGAAGTGGACAAAGCATTATGTGGAGGACTTGCAAATGTGCGATGTTAAAAAGTATACGAAAATTTATAATGACATAAAAAAGCTGACCCAGGATGATGCAAGACAGTTGGTTTTGGAAGCTCCTACTGATGAGGAAAAGGAGTTTTACGCCATGATAGGAGATTATTTCCTTCAAAAGAAACAAAAGGAGTGCATAGCAAATAACGTATTTTGATGAAAAGGTATATTATTATAGCCGGAGTTAACGGTGCAGGAAAAACGACCTGTTATTCTGCTTGGGAAACATTTTCTGATATGGCAAAAATTAACCTTGATGAAGAGGTTAGATCTATCGGAAACTGGAAAAACAGTGCAGATGTTGTAAGAGCTGGGAAAAATGTGCTTAAGAAGATTAAGTTCTATTTTGAAAATGAAATTTCATTCAGCCAAGAAACCACTTTGTGTGGCAATAGTATTTTTCAAAACATTAGAAAAGCTAAAGATTTAGGGTATATAATAGAATTATATTATGTTGGCGTAGAAAGTGCTGAAATTGCTAAAGAGAGGGTTCATAATAGGGTAAAACAAGGCGGGCACGGAGTGTCTGATAAAGATATTGAAAGACGTTATAAAGAAAGTCTAGATAACCTTAAAGTAGCATTGCCGCTTTGCGACAAGACGTATGTTTTTGATAACACCACCAAATATGTTAACATTGCGGCTTTTACGGGAGATAAATGCGTCTTTGCATGTTCTGAATTACCTGAATGGTTTAGTGGAAATTTTGAAAAATATGTGCTGAAATAATCGAATTCTTTTTATAGATGTATTTTTAAGAAACGGGTATGGCGTAAAGCTATACCCGTATAACATTTATTCTTAGTTTTTGTCTATACTGATCGAAACAATATCTTCTATAGGGCATTCGAGGATATTACACAAGTCTTGAATGGTATTTAGAGTAACGCTCTTGTTTTTACGAAGAGCATCAAGAGTGCCCGTACTAAAGCCATATTTGTTGATAAGAGCATATTGAGTAATGCCTTTAGATTCCATTGTTTTCCAAAGCGGAGCAAAACTGATCATTTATTGTCTCCCATATAGTTTACTAAAAACATAATACGAGGAGTATGACATATTGCGCATTGCCGAATATTCGGCTATAATTATTGCAAATAATTAATAATTAGGAGGCTTTGCTATGAAAGATAGACAAAAATTCACCAGATTTCTAAGAAAGCATATAGAAATATCATTAATTTTAACTTATATTTTTGACACACTGATTGCGGCTTTCTGTGGGTTTTTAATTTTTGATGAGTCAAAAAGAAATCATCTTTTTGCAATTTTTTTGACGGTATTAATAGGTGCGGAGCTAATATATGCTACTAAATTAATCTTTTCACGAATAGGAATGGCAGTAGAAATGTCAGAAAATCTGCATGATTTACTACTTATAGCTCAAAAAGTGTATCCTGGAATAATTGAGGATGATATACCAAGTATATTTAAGATAAATAATGCGCATTTTTGCCCAAAATGCGGAACGCAGTATAGCCCGGGATATAAGTGCCCTAGCTGTGGATATAAAGAAATGAAGGTAAAAGAATAAGATTTCCAGGGGGTATCTGTATGAAAAAAACATCTATTATAACGCCGGTATTATTAGCGGTGCTAATGTTTTCAGGATGTATGATTTCTTCTGATTTTTGGGACGAAGAAGAATTAGTGACTATTGAAGAAGAATCAGCAGGCGATGCTTCAAATGAAGAACATTCAGAAGAAAGTCAAGAACTTATTATTGCGGACGATGATAATGTGACTGCAACATTTGAAAAAATATATGATGCCACTTCACTAGGAATTGAAGACGTATTTTATGTTGATATAAATGTAAAGAATAAAAGCGATAAAGAAATATTTGTTGTCCTTGATAAAGCTTCAGTAAATGATGAAATGCTTCCAATGGTTAGTAGTGGTTTTCCGTTGATTGTCAAAGCAGATAAATCAGGTCGAAATGCATTTATTTTTTCATTTAATCCATTGAGTATTGATAGGGTTGAAGAAGTAGAAAAAATCGAGTTTGATCTAGTTATATTTGATAACGAAACATTGGATGAAATGGATAGAATTAGTTCTATAGAGCTGGATTTCTGACATTATAGTAACTAATATAGATTCTCAGCGACCGCGCCAAGCAGGCTTTTGACGGATTGTTGAGGCTTTTGGTGCAACTGCCCTGTGGATGAGGCTTGTATAACGCAGAGTTAAGTGATAAAGTAAATATTAGAGATAAGGTATGGCTCAGAAGGATATTAATCCTTCTGAGTTTTGTATGTGCTTTCGGATGCCGAAAGCAAAGCTTTCGGGCAGACGTAAAGTACATATAAAGAACGGCAGATGAAGTCTGCCGCCATACCGAAAATAGAACACGTCCTTAACCCCATCCCGAGCGCGGCGGTAACGCCCGCCGAGCGAGAAGGGTTAACTTGTACCAAAAACGAAAATAATACGGAGAAAACTGCGTTAAGGCAGGGAGCGTCACTTTGGTTCCTTAAGAAAATCGTAAGGTTTTTATCACAAATTTAGACCATTTGGGACATAAAAGCGACACATTTAATCTGTAAAATGCCTTTAGAAAAAGATATATCTATTTAAAGAAAACGCAGGCCGATCCAGATTAGTTGTCGGAAGCGTTTTTTTGTTTGCAAAAAAGGAGGAAAAAGTATGCAAAAACTAAATTTTAATGGGGACTGGCAAGTGGGGGCAAATGCCAACATTCTTACAGAAGTACTGGGTGGCTCGGTGCCAACACCAAAAACCGTAAGGCTTCCTTACGATGCCATGATCCACGAAACACCTGTAAAGGAAGCTATAAGCGGCGGACAGACCGGTTTTTACCCCGGCGGAGAATATTCTTACGTTAAGAAATTTGATGTGCCAAAAGACTGGGAAGGAAAGAGCGTGATCGTAGAGTTTGGCGGCGTTTATCAAATAGCCAAAGTTTACGTAAACGGCGATTTTGCAGGCACCAATCTGCATGGATACGGCGGTTTTGACGTAAAGATAGATAAGTATCTTATTTATGGCAAAGAAAACACTCTAAAAGTAGTTGCAAATAACCCTGATCCAAACAGCAGATGGTATTCGGGAAGCGGCATATACAGAAATGTAAACCTTTATGTAGGCGGGGACGTTCATATAGCAAAAGACGGAGTTAAGATAACCACAAAAGAAGCGGATGAAAGCGCAGCGGTTGTGGAAGTGGAAACAAATGTGGCAAACATATCAAGGAAAAAACACAGTATGAAGCTTGTTACAACAGTAACTGAGGGCAAAACCGGATGCCTTGCCGCAAAAGATCAGGTTTATTTCACTGTTTTTTCAGAAGAAAATGAAACCTTAAGGCAGAACATATATGTAAAGACGCCAAAGCTTTGGAGCCCTGATAAGCCTAGTCTTTATGATATAAAGGCAGAGCTTTTTGAGATAGAAAGAGAGATAAACAGTGAAAGCTCTTGCTCTGAAAATGAAGATAAAGATGAAAAACTCGCAGATGAGGTTACTCTTAGAACAGGAATAAGGACGCTATCCCTTGACGGCAAGAGGGGACTTAGGATAAACGGAAAAAGCGTCAAGCAAAGAGGAACCTGTATACATCATGACAACGGTATCCTTGGAGCAGCTACATTTGCGGCAGCAGAAGAAAAAAGAGCAAGAGAGATAAAGGCAGCAGGCTTTAATGCCATAAGAAGTGCCCATCACCCTATGAGTAAAGAGATGCTTGATGCCTGTGATAAATACGGCATCCTTGTAATGGACGAGCTTACGGATATGTGGAATGAGCAAAAGAATCGAAATGATTATTCTGCATTTTTTGATAGGACCTGGGAAGATGAAGTAACTAAGATGGTATTAAAAGACAGAAATCATCCTTGCGTTATCTTATATTCTACCGGAAATGAGATACTTGATCTTGGAAGAAAGACAGGCGGCAGGATCAACAGAAGGATCTGTAACAAGTTTCACGAGCTTGACCCTTCGCGCTACACCACCACCGGAGTAAACGGATTCTTTGCGGCTTCACTTACCGGAAAAATGAAGACTATTGTAGAGGAAGTCTTAAGGAAAAGAGGCGTAGACCTTGAAGTACTTAAAAATGAGGCGGGAGATGGCGAAGGCGGAGTAGGCCTTGGAAATATGGTAATGAGCATGATCTACGATGATGATGTGGCTATGCATCCGCTTATGAGCGCGGCTCTTGAGGAAGCTGCCCAGGCAGCAGATGTGGCAGGCTATAATTATCTTACGGGAAGACATGTGGCTGAAAAGGATATGCACCCGAATAAGCCTGTGCTCGGTACGGAGACTTATCCTTCGGATATAGTAAGACTTTGGAAGATAGTAAGCGAAAATGACCATGTCCTTGGAGACTATACCTGGACAGGATATGACTACCTTGGGGAAGCGGGATGCGGAATCTTTTACTATGACGGCACCCTTAATTTCTCTTCACATTTTCCTGACAGAGCGGCTTATATCGGCGATATCAACATCATCGGTTACAGAAGACCTGTAAGCTATTTCAGAGAAACGGTATTCGGCCTAAGAGATAAGCCTTATATCGGTGTTATCAGAATGAACAGATACGGACAGAAGGCATCAGTAACCCAGTGGATGTTTAAGGACAATATTTCAAGCTGGACTTGGCCGGGGTATGAAGGAAAGGAAACGGAAGTAGATATTTATTCTATAGAAGATGAGGTGGAACTTTTCTTAAACGGAAAGTCCCTCGGTAAAAAACCTTGCGGCAAGGACCACGGATTTACGGCTACATATAAGGTAAATTATGAGCCGGGAAGCCTTGTGGCAGCGGCATATAAAAACGGAAAAGAGACCGGCAGATATGAACTTAACACCGCAAAAGAGGAGGTTGTCCTTAGGGCTGTACCTGACAGAAATGAGATAAACGCAGGCGGCGATGATATAGCATTTGTTACTGTGACATTAACAGATAAAGAGGGAAATGAAAATCTCTTTGCCGCAAAGAAGGTTAAGGTTTCTGTTGAAGGAGAAGGGACTCTTGCAGCTTACGGAAGCGCCGAACCTCAGCCTTTAAGAAGCTATGATGATACCGAATGGGAAACATATGACGGTCAGGTAATGGCTGCCATAAGATCAAAAGAAACAGCAGGAAAGATCAAAGTGACATTTAGCGCAGAAGGCTGCGATGACGCGGTAATAGAGATCACATCTGGGTACATGTAATGTATTTCATTAAAAAAATGACATAGTCCGTTATAAAGCGTACATAGGGCTTCGCATTTTTTGCTGTTTTCAGGATTTAAAATAATAGACATTGTATATAGGGGTATCTGATGCTATCATTTTCCATAGATTTAATAATCTAAAGGAGGATTTTTGAAAATGGCAAAACAGTTTATTTGTACTTCAACATACCCTATCGTTGAAACAAAACAGGGAAAGATCAGAGGTTTTGTTGAAGACGGAACATTTAAGTATTACGGGATCAAGTATGCTAACGCAAAGCGTTGGGAAATGCCTACAGATCCTGACAGCTTTGAAGGCGTAAAGGATGCCCTTGGCTACGGATATACATGTCCTCTCCTTATGCAGGATGTTCCGGGTGCAGGCGAAGTTAAGGTTCCTCACAGATATTGGCCACAGGATGAGAACTGCCAGTATCTTAACATCTGGACACAGAGCATTGACTGCAAGGCTAAAAAGCCTGTTATGGTATGGCTTCACGGCGGTGGATTCTTTGCAGGTTCAGGAATCGAGCAGCAGGCATATGACGGAACAAACCTTTCTGTAAAGGGTGATGTGGTAGTAGTTACCATCAACCACAGACTTAATATTTTAGGATATCTTGATCTTTCTGAGTACGGCAAGAAATACTGGAACTCTGCAAACGTTGGTAGTGCAGATATGGTAGCCGCACTTAAGTGGATCCATGAAAATATCGCAGGCTTTGGCGGAGATCCTGACAATGTTACTCTCTTTGGTCAGTCAGGCGGCGGAATGAAGGTTTACTCTCTTATGAATACTCCTGCAGCAGACGGACTTTTCCATAAGGGAATCGTAATGTCAGGTGTTATGGATTATCATGCTCCTGAGAAGAAGCCTAGCAGAAAGCCACTTGTAGATGCTCTTTTAAAAGAGACAGGCTGCAAGAATGTGGATGCTCTTGCAAAACTTCCTTTTGACGAACTTGGCAAGGCATACAACAAAGTAGCTCCAAAGCTTCGTGAAAAAGGCGAGTACGTTGGAGCACAGGGACCTGAGAAGAACGAGTGGTACTACGGCGATCCGTTTGAAGTTGGTTTTACAGATCATGCTAAGACCATCCCTATGATGGCTGGTACAGTACTTTGTGAATTCCTTGGATTTATGCCTGGCAGACCTGACAGACACACCATGAATACAAAGACTCAGAAAGAATTTGTTGAGCAGTTCTTTAAGGGACATTCAAAAGAAGTTATGTCTGCATTTAAGAAGGCATATCCGGGAAAGACTGTTTCAGACCTTGTGGCTATCGATACAGTAATGCGTCCTGCTACAAAGAAGCTTATAAAGATGCACGCAGAAGTTGCCTCGGCTCCTACATATTCTTATATGTTTGCATGGGAGTTCCCACTTGATGAGGGTGCAGGTGCTTGGCATTGCTCGGATATTCCTTTTGCATTTGCAAATACAGAGCTTGTTCCTGTATGTAATGTACCCGGAGTATCAGACAGACTTGAGCATCAGTATGCTTCAGCTTATCTTAATTTTGCAAAATACGGCAATCCAAGTGATCCTTCACTTCCTTGCTGGCCTGCATGTACCGCAAAAGACGAGTACACAATGGTATTTGATACAGAATGTGAGGTTCGTAAGAACTATGATAACAAGCTTATGGAGCTTGCAAAAGAATTTGGACCAAAATTCAATTTCGGTGCAGTAAAAGTAGAGCACTGATAAGATAATAAAAAATCCTTCGGCAAAAAACTTATGCCGAAGGATTTTTTTTAAAAAGAAATCATTTTGCGATCTGAATTTCCGAAACATGTATATTGCTAAGGGTGTCTGAAGTAAAGATTATGTCTATTGTCTTTGCGCTTAAGTCCTCAAATCCGTATACAAAAGAAGAACCTGTGACGTCTTTAAAGTCTGTACTTTCAGTATATTCTTTTTCATCAAAGCAAAATCTTAATGAAAGGTCTGAAGGCGCTTTTTCATACCCAAAGTTAATGCAAAGAGCGCTTATTTCTACAGGTTCTGCGGCAGTCAGTCTTATAATACCGACGCCATCATCTCCTATAGGGACTATTTCGTCAAGGAAGGAATCTTTCTTATGAACAGAAAACAGCCCGTCTGTAAGAAGAGTTGAAACTTCATATTTTCCGTCTTTTAAAACCGCAGCGGAAAATTTATCTGTTACAAAGCTTACTCCGTTTCCGGAAGGACGAAGCTGGGTGTCTGTAGTCGGGCCGTTTACATAAATACGCCCGTCGCTAAGGAAATCAACCTTTGCGATATTAACCTTTCTGTTACCTGAAGGCGCGTCAACAAAGGTGTGGGAGTGGTAAGACATCCAGATCTCGCTTTCATCAGGACTGCATACAAAACCGTGGTGCCCTGTACCTGATACATCTTTAAGGTCGCCTTTTGTAAGGATAGGGTTGTAGTCAGGCTTTACAAACTCGCCAAGAGGAGAATCAGATATGGCAACCCCGAGGGAGTAGTACGGGCTTTCGTAATAGTTTGCAGAATAGGTAAGGTAATACCTGCCGTTATGTTTTATCATCTCAGGACCTTCGTTCCAGCCCCATCCGCCCTGAGGTTTTTCCCAGGCCTGGCTTGGAGTGGTAAGAAGAACCGGATCGCCTTCTATACTCATAAGATCGTCTGAAAGTTTTACTCCGTAAATCTGGCTTATATGCTGCCCGTCTATGGTATTTTCTGAGCAGTCCTTTGAAAAATAAAGGTATTTGCTTCCATCTTCGTCAATAAAAACATTTGAGTCTATAGCGGCGTAGCCAAGGTCAAAAAGCGGTCTGTTTTCAAAATCTGTAAAAGGCCCCATTGGATCGTCTGCTATGGCAAGACCTATACGAAGCGAACCTTCCGTATTTTTGGCTGTATAGAACATATAGTACTTTCCTTCGTATGCTATTACTTCCGGAGCCCAGAAACAGTCTGTGTTCCAGGAATCAAGTTTTTTAACATAGCACATTTTCTTTTCGTTCCAGTTTATCATATCGGAAGACTTCCAGGCGTAAAAGCCGTTAGGAGCGGAAGTGCAGTACATATAATATTCGTTTTCTGAAACTCTGAGCATAAACGGATCTCCGATATCCTTTACTCCAAGATCGTTTGTATACGTAAGATCCCTTATATCTTCTTTAAAAGGAACTGTTGCCGTTATAGCTTCAGTTTTTACGTCTTTTTCTTCCTGTGTAATGTCTTCTTTTTGCGTATTTTCCATATCCCTGTTATCTCCTTTGCCACAGGCGGTAAAAACACCTGCCACCGCCAAACAAATTGTGGTTAATAAAATAAGCTTCTTTTTTATATCTGTTAACATCCCTAAATATGGTTTGAGTCGTTTTTTAAATGTTTGGGCCAATTATTTTGTTACAATGAAAATGGTATCAGAAGAAAAAACCAACAAAATTATTGTTATAAATATTGCAACAAAAGGGAGCAATTGGCCCGCTACAATCTAAAAATATCATATAAGTTCAATTTTGTCTATATATTTTTAACAAAAATAATTTAAAAGCGACAAAATTTTTGTAACAAATGCTTGACTTATTACTCGGAGGGTAGTAGAGTAGAGGAAGAAGAAAAAATAAAACCAACAATAATTTTGTTGGAAAGGAGGAGTCGTTTTTGTACACCAGTAAGAAAAGGATATCACTTGATCTAAACGATGTGGAAAACACAACGCTTGTCGGAAAAGCTTTATCTTCAGAGGTAAGGCTTAATATACTTAAGTATCTCATACAACACTCGGCAAATATCAGCGAGATCGCTACGGAGTTTAACCTTCCCCAGTCTTCTGCGGCTATGCACGTAAAAGTCCTTGAAGATGCCGGTATGATAATAGTACATGAAAAACCGGGCCTTAGAGGTTCGCAGAAGGTGTGCGGCATTATTTTTGAAGATATCTACCTTAACGTATTTCGCCATATTCTTGCAGAAAACAAGACAAACGTTATAAAAGTTCCTATGTCCATAGGTAATTATTTTGATTTTGACGCCAAAGGAAACTGTGGTCTTGTCAGTGAGCAGGGCTACCTTGGTATTGAAGATTCACCTGCTATTTTCTTTAGTAACGAAAGAAGCAAGGCACAGCTCTTATGGTTTAACGAAGGATATGTGGAATACAGGTTTCCTACAAATCTGCTTAAAGGAAAGAAGATCAGCGAGATATCGTTTTCTTTCGAGATCTGCTCTGAGGCCCCGGGCTATCAGAATGACTGGCCGAGCGATATAACTGTTTCAATAAACGGAACAGAAGTTGCAACCATCACTACTCCCGGAGATTTCGGAGACAGACGAGGGCTATTAAACCCTGAATGGTGGGGTGACACTATGACACAGTACGGTCTGTTAAAAAAGATCCGTGTCAATGAACTTGGGTGTTTTGAAAATGAGGTAAAATGCGCTGAAAATACCTTGGAGTCCCTTATTTCTACAGAAAAAAGCTTTATATCCTTCAGACTTGAGGTTAAGTCTGATGCGGTTCATGTAGGGGGCATGAATCTTTTCGGAGAAAGGTTTGGTGACTATGCGCAGGCGCTTGTTATGAGCGCAAAGGTTGTGGAATGATTTTATAATTTACTGGGAGGAAGAAATGAAAAAACTCATAAGCGCTGTTTTAGTCCTTTCTATGGTACTTGGACTTGCAGCATGTGGAAGCAGCAAGGGTACTGCAAATAACCCTGATAGTAATAAGACTTCATCAACATCCGCAGACTTCAACAAAGAAGTAACGGAAGTTGTGGCAACAGAAAATAATTTTGAGGATCTTGTAAGCCTTCGCGGAAAACTTGATCCTACAAGCGAAGAGATCGACAAAGTCAATAACACTCTTAATGACACATATCTTGGAGATGTTTTTGATACAAAGATCCCTAATGACTATTCAAAGTATCCATATAAAGAAGATGTGACTCTTGACGTATGGATGCCTTCAAATGCTATTCTGGCTTCGGTATGCAGCGACATTAACGATCATTATGTATTTAATAAGGTCGAAGAACTTACAGGTATTAAGCTTAACTTTATCGTTCCTGCACTTGGGGAAGAATCAACAGCATTTAACCTTATGACAGCAGGCGGCCAGCTTCATGACATCATCATCGATGCGGGCTATTACCCTGGCGGAATTGCAGCCGGAGTAAATGAGGGAGCCTATATCGCTCTTAACGATGTCATCGAAGAATACATGCCAAACTATAACGCATGGAGAAATTCAGACGAAGACAGAAGAAAGACCACTATGACCGATGACGGTACCCTTGGAGCCGTATACGGAATCGCACCTTATAATGAATGGTGCTGGTTTGGTCTTCTTATCAAGCAGGAAGCTCTTGACAAGACAGGTCTTCCTGTTCCTGAGACCATTGACGAGTGGCATGAATTCCTTCTTAAGTGTAAGGAAGTCGGCTACAATGAGCCTCTTAACTACGGATCGACCTACGGCCAGATCTTCACCGGATGCCTTAACGGCGCATACGGTGTATGGGACTGGATGTATGTGGATGAGAACGGAAAGGCAGCCTGGGGACCTGCAGCTCCTAAGGCAAAAGAATACCTTCAGATGATGCAGACATGGTATTCGGAAGGCCTTCTTAACACAGACTGGCCAACAGCTGACTTTAACCAGAGAATGGCTGAAGCTGTTTCTGATGACTGCGCAGCCATGATGGATTCTCCTGATACAATGTGGGGCTACTGGAAGACAGGTGACAAGGATATTGACTTTGTCGGAGTTTTAAACCCTGTACTTAACAAGGGTGACAAGCCACAGCAGACATACAAGAACTTTAAGTCTACAGGTACAACCGCGGCAGTTACAACAACATGTAAAAATGTTGAAGCAGCGTGTGCTTTCCTTGACTTTGCATTTACAAAGAAGGGCTGGGAACTTTACAACTACGGCGAGTACGGCAATGTTCACAAGATCGATGAAAAGGGTCTTCCTTACTTTACAAAGGACGGACTTATGTACAACGATCCTGACAATCAGCCTCTTTCAAACCTTATCTGGAAATACAGGATCCACAGCTTTGCCAACATCCGTGATGAGCACAACTCAAATCCGCTTATCACAGCAGAGGGCAGCTATTCCGGAGCTATAAGAGATTACTGGACAAGCAACATGGATGATTCTGTTACCATGCCTCCTGTAACTCTTACATCAGAGGAATCTGCAAGAGAAGCAGAACTTGGAACTATTCTTTCTACAATGAGAAATGAATATTTCTCAAAGATCATTATGGGACAGCTTCCTGTTGATGCTTATGATGAGTTCCTTGAGAAGGCTAAAGCTCAGGGCCTTGACGAGTTTGTAGGTCTCTGGCAGGCAGGCCTTGACAGATACAATGCAAGATAAATTAAGGAAAATGAAATGAAAAAAGAAAAGAAAACACATGTTACCATGGCTATGGTGCGCAAAGACCTTAAAAAGAACAGGTTCGCGTATCTGCTTTTGATACCTGTTATTGTGTGGTACATAGTTTTCTGTTACGGACCCATGTGGGGCGTGCTCCTTGCATTCAAGGACTACAAGCCCCTCCTGGGCTTTACAAAGAGTAAATGGGCAGGATTCAGGTTTTTTAAAGAATATCTGGCAGGCCCTTATTTTTTCAGGACTGTCAAAAATACGCTCATGCTCAACGTATGGGGATTGGCGCTGGGATTTACGGCGCCTATCTTCCTGTCGTTGCTTCTTAATGAAGTAAGACGTATGAGATTTAAAAAGGTGGTTCAGACCGTTACTTACATGCCTCATTTTATCTCGCTTGTGGTAATCTGCGGTATGATCCATATTTTTACTCAAAACGGAGGAATCGTAACAGAGCTTGTAAACGCCATAACCGGTAAAGAATATTCGTCGCTCCTTGGGTATGCGGGAATGTTCAGACCGATCTACACCATAAGCGGTATCTGGCAAAATGTAGGGTGGGACAGCATTATTTATCTTTCTGCCATGAGCTCTATAGACCCGGGCCTATACGAGGCAGCAGACATAGACGGGGCAGGAAGACTGCAAAAGATGATACACATCACACTTCCGCAGATAAGACCAACGATCACCATCCTGTTTATTTTTGCGGTGGGCGGTCTTATGGCTTCAGGACACGAAAAGATAATCCTTCTTTACAATTCCCTTACATATGACACCGCGGATGTAATTGCCACTTATGTATACAGGCGAGGCATAAGAGAAGCAAGCTATTCCTTTGCCACAGCAGTCGGACTTATGAGTTCTGTAGTAAACTTCGGCCTTTTATGGTTTACGAACAAGGTGGCTAAAAAGTATTCTGACATAAGTGTTTTTTAGGAAAGGAAAGAAAAGATGACAGAAGATCACAGAGGCAGGATCGGCAAATACAAGCCGGCAAACATAGCCTTTAACATTTTTAATTATTCGTTCCTTACCTTCCTTACACTTATCTGTTTTTACCCGATATTGCATGTGATCTTTGCGTCCGTATCAGATCCTATGGAGCTTTTATCCCACAGAGGGCTTCTTTTGGGGCCGGTGGGAAAGGCAACATTAAATGGATACAGGATAATATTTAAAGACAACAGCATTCTGGTAGGGTTTAAAAACACACTTATTTACGTGGGGTTAGGAACAGCGGTAAATATGGTGATAACTATCTGCGGAGCCTATGCTCTTTCAAGAAGAGATCTGCTTTTAAAAGGACCTATAATGATCCTTATTACCATCACCATGTTTTTTGGAGGCGGCCTCATTCCCTGGTACCTCCTTATGAGGCAGATAGGAATGCACAACAACATCGCAAGTATGGTGCTGCCAACAGCACTTAATACCTGGAATATGATAATAATGAGGACGGGATTTCAATCCTTCCCTTATGAACTTGAAGAGGCGGCATATATCGACGGAGCATCGGACGCAAGGGTACTTCTAAGGGTTATATTGCCACTTTCAAAACCTGTGCTTGCAGTTATTTTCCTGTACTATATGGTAGGAAACTGGAATTCATGGTTTAATGCCATGGTTTTACTTGAAGACAGGGCAAAATTCCCTCTTCAGCTTTTGCTTAAAGAGGTTCTTGTTATGAATGACACTTCGGCTGCTTCTGTCGGAAGTGCGGGTGGGGTCATTGTAGACGGTATACAGGGTTCGGCAGCTTACAGAGAACTTGTAAAATACGCCACTACTGTGGTGGCTACGCTTCCGATACTTTGCGTATATCCTTTTTTGCAGAAGTATTTTGTAAAAGGTGTTTACGTTGGTTCGATAAAAGGATAATACTACGGGAGATATACAATGCATTATTATAAAAAAGATTACCCAAGGCCTCAGCTTGTTAGAGAGAATTTTACTCTGCTTGACGGAGAGTGGGATTTTGCCTTTGACAGGCCTGAATTTACGGGTACAAAGATCAGAGTCCCTTTTACCTTTGAAACCGGGCTTAGCGGTATAGGGGATGAAACGCCGCATAACAGTGTGTGGTACAAAAAAGAGGTGAAAGTATCAAAACCTGCAGATGGAAAAAGACTGATACTTCACTTTGAAGGAGTGGATCACGAGGCTTTCGTATATGTGAACGGAAAGATGATCGGAAGCCATAAGGGTGGATACTCAAGGTTTTCCTTTGACATAACTGAATATATAACAGAAGGGTTAAACGAAATAAAGGTAAATGCCACAGATGAACTTGACCCTGCAATGCCAAGAGGAAAACAAAGATGGATAGAAGAAAACTTTGGCTGCTGGTACGTACAGACCACAGGCATCTGGAAGTCGGTTTGGATGGAAGAAGTGGGAGATACTTACGTTAAAGAGCTTAAGATCACACCTGACCGTGATAACGGGTGCGCGTTTGTATCTGTAGGTACAAATCTTCCTGCAAATGATGGCGGACATAGAGCAAAAGCTAAGGTTTATTTTGAAGGAAAAGAAGTTACGAGCCTTGAATCTGATATAACAAAAGAAGCGGATACTCTAAGGCTCTCCCTGTTTAATACCCGTATCTGTGAGTGGGGCCTGCGGGAGTGGGCACCTGATCACCCTGACCTGTATGATGTGGAAATAGAGCTTGTTAAAGACGGAAAGTCTGTAGATAAGGTCTATTCATACTTTGGTTTAAGGGACATAAGGATTGACGGAGATAAGGTGCTGTTAAACGGAGAGCCTTTGTATCAAAGACTGATACTTGATCAGGGGTATTTTAAGGACTCCCACCTTACGCCTCCTTCTGAAGAAGCGCTCATAAAAGATATCGACAGCATTCTTGCCCTTGGCTATAACGGAGTCAGAAAACACCAGAAAACCGAAGATGAAAGATTCCTTTACTGGTGCGACGTAAAGGGAGTGCTCGTCTGGAGCGAGATGGCTGCAGCCTATACTTTTTCTGATGAGGCTGTAAGCGAATTTACAAAAGAGTGGATTGAGATCGTAAGACAGAATTACTCACATCCCTGCATCATCACATGGACACCTTTTAACGAGTCATGGGGTATCAGGGAGGTTAAAAGAGACCGGAGGCAGCAGGCCTTTACGGAAAGCATTTACCATCTTACAAAAGCTATAGATCCGATGCGCCCTGTTATCGTAAATGACGGCTGGGAGCACACTGTGTCTGATATCATCACCCTTCACGATTACGAGGAAAAGGGTGAGGTGTTATACAAAAGATATACCGAGTATAAAGATGACATCCTTTCAAACAGGGTATATCACAGCAGATACAGATCGGCTTTTGCATACGGCTATAAGTACGACGGCAAACCTGTTATAATAAGTGAGTTTGGCGGTATTGCTTTTAACGAAGAAGGCGGCTGGGGTTACGGCAATAAAGTGACAAATGAGGAGGATTTCTTAAAGAGATTTGACAGCATAACCACAGCGATAAAGAAACTTGACTATGTTTGCGGTTACTGCTATACCCAGGTTTCCGATGTACAGCAGGAGATAAACGGTCTTTTGACAGAGGACAGACGTTTTAAGATAGATCCTGCAAAGATCAAAGAAATAAATATAAGAGAAGTATGATCTTTTGGCGCCCTTGCCGTAAAGGGCGCCTTTTTTGACTGTATCTTTTGTGTTGACAAACAAATTAAGTTAATTTATAGTAAATATGGTTAATCGCTTAAATATCACAAAAAAGGAAAGAAAATGAATCTTAAGGATATAGCAAGTCAGGCCGGAGTCAGTACGGCTACGGTATCAAACGTTATCAACAAAAACTATCACAAGGTATCTGACGAGACCAGAGAAAAGATAGAAAAGATAATCAAAGAGAACAATTATCAGCCAAGTGTTGCGGCAAGGTCCCTTGCGGGCACCAAAAACCATATAGTCGGACTTGTGATCCCGTATATCAGCTCTATGGAAGAATTTACCATCAGCCCTTATTATGTATATATGGTTTCAGCCCTTGAAAGATATGTAAGGAACAGAGACTATTATCTTATGTTAAGATGTGTTCCGGATGTTCACAGCATCCTGCCTTTCCTTTCGGCCTGGAATGTGGACGGAGCCATATTTATCGGTGTGCTTGGGTCTGATGTATCAGAGATCAAGAAAGGTCTTAAGGCCCCGGTGGTATTTCTTGATACCTATACCGATGAAAATGTAGTAAATGTGGGGATAGATGACTATCGCGGCGGATACCTTACCGCAAGATATCTTATAGGAAAAGGCCATAAAAAAATAGCCTTTGCATCCCCTGATCCTGCTACAGGTGACGTTGTAAAAGAGCGTTTTAAGGGCTTTAGTGATGCCTGCGTAGAGGCGGGGATAGAGTTTTCTTTAGAAGATGTCTTCAGGACAGACACTATCTACTATAATGCCATAGCAGTAGGGCAGAACGTGGCTCTTTCAGGAAAGGGCTACACAGCAGTAGCAGCCATGTCAGATATAGTTGCCATGGGCGTTATAGAAGGTATAAAGCAGTGCGGCTTTAAGGTACCTGATGATATTTCTGTCATAGGTTTTGATAACATAAACGAAGGAACCTATATTACTCCAAAGCTCACTACAGTAGAGCAGGACCTTGAAAAAAAAGCGGAACTTGCAAGCAGATATCTTCTTAACATGATCGAGACCAAAGAGGAGACTTTCGTAAACGAAAAGCTCCCTGTCTGCATAAAAGAAAGAGATTCCGTTAAGAACCTGATAGGATAACCTGAAAAATACAAAACACTAAGAACCGTTAATCGATTAACGGTTCTTTTTTGTTGCCGATAACCCTGATTTTTTGGGCATGTTGCACAAGCAATTAGGGGATAACAAAAGATTTTTTGAAAGAATTGTAAATTTTCTATTGACAGAACCGGTAAATTTTGTTATCTTTTAGTAAAGCGGTTAACCAATATAACTTGCGCAAAGTTAAAACCAAATCGCGAAACGTGCTTAAACTTAGCCTTTTAGTATTGTAAAGCGCTAAACTTAAAGCAAGTCTATTTACTTACCCAAACTGTTTATCAGGGGGAGGTATACTAAAACGGAGGTAGAATACTTTATGAAAAAATTATTAGCATTATTGCTTGCAGCTGCTATGGTTATGTCCCTTGCAGCCTGCGGATCTAAGGGAGAGGAAAATAAGAGTACCGGCAGTGACACTACAAAGACTGCTAGTACAACAGAAAAGGCAGAAGGCCCACAGGACGTTACACTTAAGATCTGGGTTCCGGAAGAGGCTATTGCAGACACAGACAAAATGGTTAAAGATTTCGATGAAATACATGATGAGTTCAACATTACATATGAGATCGCAGTTGTAGGTATCGATGAGGCACCTGCACAGGTTGAGACAGATGCCGATATCGCAGCAGATATCTTCTATGTACCAAGCGGCGGTGTTGCTGATATGGTTAACAAGGGATTACTTCTTCCGCTTGTTAAAGATTACGATACCATCGAGGCAGATCTTCCTGAGAGCGCACTTACAGCAGTTACAATAGATGGTCTTCATTATGCTGTTCCGTTCTCACCAAATACATACTTTATGTATTACAACAAAGATCTCTTTACAGAGGAAGAGGTTAAGAGCCTTGAGACTATGATGGCTAAAGACCTTGGAGATGGAAAGTGGAACTTCAGTACGCAGATGACAAACTCCTGGTACGCAGAAAGCTTCTTTTTTGCAAGTGGCTGTACACTCTTTGGCGGGGACGGAAGAGATGCAGCAAACTGTACATTTAACGATGCCAAAGGTTTTGCAGCAGGTACATATATGATCGACCTTGCTACAAATCCTAAGTATCTTGAAGATGCTGACGGTGTTGGCGGAAGCGCTTTTAAAGAGGGTAATCTTGGTGCCATTACTACAGGTGCATGGAGCGCTCCTGAATTTAAAGAGGCTCTTGGCGACAAGCTTGGCGCAACTGCACTTCCTACCATCAACATAGACGGAGCTGACAAGCAGCTTTCAAACTTTGTAGACTTTAAGACTATCGCAGTTAAGTCAAATACTGAGTTCCCATTATGTGCACAGCAGCTTGCTGTTTACTTTGCAAATCATGACGCAGCACTTACCCGTTTCGTAAATGAGGGTGATGTGCCTATCCTTAAATCACTTGCTGAAAGTGACGAGATCAAGAATGATTATGTTGCCGCAGCTCTTAACGATCAGGCAGCATTTGCTACAAACCAGCCAAGTATTCCGCAGATGGGAAGCTACTGGGATCCTATGAAAGCTTTTGGTGACGGCGTCTACTACGGTGAGATCACAAAGGCAAACCTTCAGGAAAGCCTTGATCTTCTTGTAAGCAATGTTACAAGCACATTAACAGAATAAGATATTGCTTAATTAATGATGTCCTATTATTTGTACTTTTTCTTACATGCGAAGCTGTATGGTTGTCATACAGCTTCGCAAATTTTAAGGGTATTGGAGGCTAAATGCGAATGCTAAATAAAACAACAGCCGGGGAAGATTATAAAAAAAGGAACTTTTTGACTATATTTACGAAGGGAGATATTTTCTCCAAACTTTCGTATATTATCTGCGGCCTTGCCAATATCAAAAACGGCCAGATCGTAAAAGGTCTTCTTTTTTTGGGGCTTGAGGTATTGTTTTTTATCTTTATGGGGGCAAAGGGCGTAAGACTTCTTGCAGATCTTACTACACTTGGTACAAGTACTCAGTCCATGGTATTTAATGAATCCATTGGAATATATGAGACGGTTCAGGGCGACAATTCCATGCTGATCCTTCTGTTTGGTGTTATTGCCACAGTAGTGACAGCCTGTTTTATAGCAATATGGGTTTTTTCCATATTTTCGGGAGAGCGTGCAAGAGCACTAAAAAGTGCGGGCAAGCACGTTCCTACATTTATAGAAGATGTTAAAAGTCTTGCAAATAAAAATATCCACTTTTTATTTCTTTCGGTTCCGGTGTCAGGACTCCTTATATTTACGGTAATGCCGCTTATCTACATGATCCTTATGGCATTTACCAACTATGATTCTGAGCACCAGCCGCCGGGAAATCTTTTTACCTGGGTAGCGATCAAAAACTTTATTACCCTGCTTTCATCTTCAGACAGGCTTTCGGCTACATTCTGGCCTGTACTTGGGTGGACTTTTATCTGGGGTATATGCGCCACATTTTCCTGCTATTTTGGTGGAATGGCCCTTGCAATAGTTATTAATTCAAAGGGTATTAAATTAAAGAAATTCTGGAGAACGATCTTTGTTATTACATATGCGATCCCGGGATTTATCTCATTAAAATTTGTGGCTACTATGCTTGGTGAGCGCGGTATTTTCAACGTACTTCTTCAAAAATGGGGATTTACCGATGTGGCACTTCCTTTTCTTACCAATACCACATGGGCAAGAGTCAGCGTGATCCTTGTCAATCTTTGGATAGGTGTTCCTGTTACCATGCTTATGGTAAGCGGTATTCTTATGAATATCCCGGGAGAGATATATGAGAGCGCAAAGATAGACGGAGCCGGACCTTTTACGATGTTTAGAAAGATCACCTTTCCGTACATGCTCTTTATTACAACGCCTTACCTAATTTCAAACCTTATAGGAAACTTTAACAACTTTAACGCGATCTACTTCCTTACAGGCGGAGCGCCAAATTCTCTTGATTATTTCAAGGGTGCGGGAAAGACGGATCTTCTTGTTACCTGGCTTTATAAGCTTACAAAAGACAGTAACGACTACAACCTTGCAGCCACTATCGGTATCATTATCTTTGTGATATCCGCTGCCTTTACGCTTATTACTTTCTCCAGGTCCCAGTCTATGAAAAATGAGGAGGGCTTCAGATAATGAAAAAGACCATAATCGGACTTAACCTTGATCATTACTTAAAAGCTATGGCGGGAGCTGTGATCGCATTTCTTGCCATCTTTGCTCCTTATGCGTCAAAAGAAGGAACATCTGTGAGCATGATAAGTGCCCTTTTAAAAAGAGGGGGCTCATACGTAGACTTTATCCTTTTTGGAGCGGTTATCTTTACGGCTTTATCTGCGGTTGCTTCCGTAGTATTGTTTTTTATGACTTCCGTAAAAGGTGTAAGGCTCTGGCAGGTCATAGCCGCAATTCAGACGGTTTTTGTTACGCTTCTTCTTTTTTCAAGTAAGAAGATCCTTGAAAGCACCGGACTTTTTAACAGCTTTCTTAGCAAAAACCTTGGCGTTGGTTTCTTTATCACGCTTGTGGCAGCATATTTTACGCTTATAAACGTTATGAAGGTTACAAGAACAAACAGAGGATATATTCTGCTTACCATTCTTTCTGTGATCTGGCTTTTTCCTGTGCTTTGGATAGTGCTAACCTCACTTCGCGCAGAGCAGGGCTATTACGTTGGATATTTTATACCTCATGGTTTTACGCTTCAAAATTTTGTAAACCTTTTTTCAAATCAAAGCGTGCTGCCTTTTGGAAGATGGTGGCTTAACACATTTATAGTTGCCATCTGCGGATGCGTTTTCAACACCATGATCGTGCTTATGACAGCCTTTATACTTAGCCGTACCCGATTTACTGGAAGAAAAACATTTATGAACATACTTATGATAATCGGTATGTTTCCGGGCTTTATGTCACTTATTGCCGTTTACAACATTTTAAAGGGCTTAGGACTTAATCAGTCGCTTCTTGCTCTTATAGTGGTGGGCGCGGCAGGTGCTGCCATGGGTTATCACGTTACTAAGGGATTTTTTGATACGATTCCAAAGGCACTTGACGAAGCTGCTATCATAGACGGAGCTTCAAGATTTCAGATCTTCAGAAAAATAACTTTACCGCTTTCTAAGTCAATAATCGTTTATATCGCTCTTGGCGGCTTCCTTGGGGCCTGGTCGGATTATATCTTCCCAAGTATGCTTTTTGGAGACAAACAAAGCTCATACACGGTTGCGGTAGGTCTTTTCTGGATGACCGATTTTAGAAGAATAGATACCTACTATACGCAGTTTGCGGCAGGAGCCGTTCTTGTGGCTCTTCCTATAGTCATCCTTTTTGTATGGCTGCAGCGTTTTTATGTTGAAGGACTTTCGGGAGCTGTTAAGGGCTAAAGTGGCTTTTGCGGGTTTACATTATAAATTGCTCTTTCGGAGGAAGAAATGAAAGATAAGAATATTTTTACGGGTAAGGATTACAGGATAACGGTACTTACAGACAGGCTTATCCGTCTTGAATACAAGGCAGACGGTGTTTTTGAAGACAGACCAACAAAAACGGTGGTAAACCGCGATTTTTCAAAAGAAGCAGGCACCTGTGAGATACTTTCAAGGGATGAAGAAAACGGAAATCTTTTTATAGAAACAAAGTCCCTCATCTTAACCTACGACAAAAAGTCCTTTTCTTCCCTTGGCCTTTCCATAAGCCTTAAGGAAGAAAATTCCGTATGGCACTACAGCGTGGTATACGGAAATTCAGACAGAAACTTGTTTGGAACCGCAAGAACCCTTGATTTTACCGACGGATTTACAGAACTTGAACCGGGAATATTTGGCCATAACGGATACGCGGTGCTTGACGATACAAAGAGTCCTGTTTTTGAAAACGGAGAATATATAATGCCTTCATCTGAGGGCAAGGATCTGTACTTTTTTGGATATGGAAAAGATTTTTACGGTGGATTAAAGGCTTTTTATCACCTTTGCGGCAAAAATCCAATGGTTCCGCGCTATGCCCTTGGCAACTGGTGGAGCAGATATTGCAGATATACAGAAGAAAGCTACGGAAAGCTTCTTGACAACTTTGAAAAAGAGCAGATACCTCTTTCTGTAGCGGTTATCGATATGGACTGGCATATTACCAATGTGGATTCAAAATACGGAACAGGCTGGACAGGCTACACATGGGATAAGGAGTGCTTTCCTGATTACAGGCGCTTTCTTAAAACCCTTAAAAAAAGAAACCTGGCACCAACACTTAACCTTCACCCCGCAGACGGCATAAGAGGTTTTGAGTCGATGTACGAAAGGGTTGCAAAAAGATATGGCGCTGATTATAAAAACGAGGAACCTGTAGAGTTTGATATGGCAGATCCAAAGTTCCGCGAGGTTTATTTTGAAGAAGTACTTCACCCGTACGAAGATGCGGGAGTTGCTTTCTGGTGGATAGACTGGCAGCAGGGAACGGGAGAAAACGGAGCCGTAGACCCTCTGTTCCTTCTAAACCATTATCATTACAAAGATATGGAAGATCGCGGAAAAAGACCTATGATCTTTTCAAGATATGCAGGCCCCGGAAGTCACAGATACCCTGTGGGCTTTTCGGGAGATACCAGAACCACATGGAGAAGCCTTGCTTATCAGCCTTATTTTACAGCTACCGCATCAAATATCGGCTACGGATGGTGGAGTCATGATATAGGCGGCCATATGCTGGGAGATAAAGATAACGAGAGGCTTATCCGCTGGATACAGTTTGGTGTCTTCTCGCCTGTAATGCGAATACACTCAAATAACAGCATTTTTGTAAATAAAGAGCCATGGGCGCTTCCTGAGCCTTACCATACCATAATGGCAGAGTTTTTAAGACTTCGTCACAGACTTATACCTTATATTTATTCGGAGCTTGAAAAATCTCATAACGAAGATCTTCCTTTTATCAGGCCTGTGTATTATGAGTATCCTGAAAAGAGAGAAGCCTTTGAGGTTTCAAATGAATACTTCTTTGGAAGCTCTCTTGCTGTATGCAATATTACAGAGCCTGAAGATAAACAGCTTAAGCTTGCAAAAACAAGTGCATTTATTCCTTCGGGAAAATGGTATGACATATTTAGCGGTCATATTTACAGCGGCGAGGGCAGAAAGAGAAAGATCTACAGAGATATAGAGCACATACCTGTACTTTTAAAAGACGGCGGCATTGTCCCTGAATCTCTTGAAGATAAGGAAAACGGAACCGCTAATCCAAAGAATATGCGTATACTCTTTGGGGCAGGTAAAAGCGGAGAATATGAGCTTTATGAGGATGACGGCATTAGCACGGAATACGAAAAAGGCAGCTTTGTTACGACACGCATCGTTATGAAGAGGGAAGATTCGGGCGAGTGCAAGATCGTTATCGGACCGGCAAGAGGAGATTTATCCCTTATCCCTAAAAAAAGATCCTATGAGCTTTGGCTGTACGGACTTTTGGATGCATCTGAGTTTATAACAAACGGCAAAGGTGTAAAAACGGATTATGATGAAGAAAGGCATATTCTAAAGATAATCATTGAAGAAAGATCTGTCAGCGAAGAAATAAGCATAAAGATAAAAGATGCCGCCTTAGCGACAAACGATAAAAAGGCAGAAGTCATAAAACTCCTTGACAGAGCCTGGATAGAGATGGAAAGCAAGGACAGGATATTCTGGGCCTTGGTGGAAAACGAAGGCAATGAGGAAGCTTTCATTGCAAGGCTTAAAGAACTTGACGTAGCAGAAAACCTGAAGGATGCGCTAGGCGAAATATTTGAATAGAGAATAGTGTAGTGTTGAGTGTTTCTGGGGACGGGGTCAGGTTGACATTTTGTTTACAAAATGTTGACCTGACCCCGTCCCCTTGCGCTCCCTCATTTGCTTACAAAATGTTGACCTGACCCTGTCCCCTTGTGCTATTCTGGTCTTTCTTTCATTTGTAGGAAAAATGTGCTATAATACCCTCAAATGCGAAAAACGAGGTACAACTATGTTTAGAATAACAAAAGATACACAGATGGGAGAGCTTTTGCGTACATTCCCTCAGGCAGCAGGAATACTTACAGAGATGGGGATGCACTGCGTTGGCTGTCCGTCTTCTCATACTGAGACTTTAGAGCAGGCAGCCGATGTGCACGGAATGGACGTTGAAGATCTTGTGGAAGATCTTAAGGGCTTCCTTGAAATGTAAAGATATCAGGTATTAGGGATCATAAAAGGAGGATTAAGCTAAGATTATGGAAAAATCAAAAGTTTATTTTACAAGTTTTAAGACAAGCTATACTGAAAACCTTACGCAAAAGCTCCACAGGCTTATGAAACAGGCAGGGTTTGAGAATATTGATTTTACTGACAAATATGCAGCTATAAAGCTTCACTTTGGCGAGCTTGGAAACCTTGCTTTCCTTCGCCCGAACTATGCAAAAGTAGTGGCGGACTACGTTAAAGAGCTTGGAGGCAAGCCTTTCCTTACAGACTGCAATACGCTTTACGTGGGAAGCAGAAAAAATGCCATCGACCACATGGAGACAGCGTATCTTAACGGATTTAACCCGTTTCAGACAGGGTGTCACGTTATCATAGCAGACGGTCTTAAGGGAACAGATGAAGCAAATGTGCCTATCAACCTCGAGTACGTAAAAGAGGCAAAGATCGGTCAGGCTATAATGGATGCCGATGTTTTTATTTCCCTTTCTCATTTCAAAGGACATGAGGAAGCAGGCTTTGGCGGCGCCCTTAAAAATATAGGTATGGGGTGCGGCTCAAGAGCAGGTAAGATGGAGCAGCATTGCGACGGAAAGCCAAGCGTAAAGCAGAGTCTTTGTGTAGGCTGCGGCAGCTGCTACCGCATATGTGCTCATGAGGCTCCTGTTATAAAAAACGGAAAGGCTACCATAGATCACAGCAAGTGCGTTGGCTGCGGCAGATGCCTTGCGGTATGTCCTAAAGATGCAATTCACCAGAAAAATTACGTATCAGGGAAAATGCTTAACTATAAGATAGCAGAATATTCCTATGCGGTTGTTAAAGACAGACCTTGTTTCCACATTTCCCTTATCTGCGATGTATCACCAAACTGTGATTGCCACAGTGAAAACGACATTCCTATCATACCTGATGTGGGAATGCTTGCAAGCTTTGACCCTGTGGCTCTTGATCAGGCGTGCGCCGATCTTGCAAATGCGCAGGAAGCGATAGCGGGAAGCCAGCTTGACGATGCGGTAAAGGAAGGCCATCATCACGAAGACCACGAAGGCCATGACCATTTTTATATGGTACACCCGAATACCGACTGGAGAGACTGCCTTGCTCATGCAGAAGAGATAGGTATCGGAACAAGACAGTATGAGCTTGTTGAAATATAAAAATATAAAAGTGCGCCATCAGGCGCGTTAAAAGAGGTGCAATAAATGACGGAATACGAACAGCTTTGTGAAAAACAGCTTACGAGCGAAGATAAATTTAACGGAAATATCCTTCACGTAAAGTTTGATACGGTAGAGCTTCCGAACGGAAATACCGCTACGAGAGAGGTTATACGCCACATCGGGGCGGTTTGCGTTGTGCCGGTTGACGAAAATGGCAATGTTGTTATGGAGCGCCAGTTCAGGTACCCATTAGACAAGGTTATTTCAGAGATCCCTGCAGGAAAACTTGACAGGCCGGATGAAGACAGGCTCGCTGCTGCAAAGCGCGAACTTCGGGAGGAGACAGGCTATACCGCAGACGAATGGACAGACATAGGTCTTTATCATCCGGCTGCAGCCTACTGCGACGAGACTATAACCATTTATCTTGCAAAGGGGCTTCATAAAGGAGAGCGCAGTCTTGATGATGATGAATTCCTTAACGTAGAGCTTGTGCCTCTTAAAAAACTTGCAGACGAAGTAGTGGCCGGAAACATAACCGACGGCAAGACCCAGGTGGCTATCCTTAAAGCCGCAAGGATACTGGGAGTCTAGTACGCGTGTATCATTATTAACAATTTTGTAAAAAAATTGTTATTGACGAAAGGGATAAAAAGAATTATCTTATTAACGTCGATTAAAAACATTTGTTTACTTACCGGAGGTTATATTGAAGTTTTCAAAGTCACTTAATTCATCGGACAGAAAATACCTTATAAAAAGGATAAAACATATAGAAGAAAATACCCGCTTTACAGAAGCCAAAGACCATATCCAGCACGGAGATACTTCCGTATATATGCATTCTCTTGCAGTGGCTTACGTAAGCCTTGTTATAATCAGAATGCTTGGCTTAAGAAAGGTCAGCATTGCAGGGCTGCTTGTGGGTGCTCTTTTACATGATTACTTCCTTTACGACTGGCATGTGGATTCTCCTTATTCCCTGCACGGTTTCAGACACCCGGGCAGAGCTCTTGAAAATGCCAAGAGGGATTACGAGATAGGAAGGATCGAGGAAAATGTCATTAAAAGACACATGTTCCCGCTTACGCCTACTCCGCCTACCACACGCGAAGGTGTTGTGGTATGTATAGCAGACAAGATATGTTCCACATACGAAGTGTTTGCAAGAAATACATATCCGAAGATGAGAAAAGAACTCAGAATTCAGTAACGGTTTCAGCTCTGTCTATTTTGACAGAGCTGTTTTACAAATAAGAAAAAGGGATAAAAAGATGGATCTGTTTGATTACATGAGAGAAACAAATATGAAAAAGGAGTCACCCCTTGCTTCAAGGCTTCGTCCGCAGACTCTTGACGAAGTGGTGGGGCAGGAGCATATCATAGGAAAAGATAAGCTCCTTTACAGGGCTATCAAGGCAGATAAGCTCAGCTCTGTTATATTTTACGGGCCGCCGGGTACCGGAAAGACCACTCTTGCCAAGGTTATAGCCAATACCACAAGCGCCGAATTTACCCAGATAAACGCTACTGTAGCGGGTAAAAAGGATATGGAAGAAGTGGTGGAAAAGGCAAAGGAAACAGCGGGAGCCTACGGCAAAAAGACCATTCTTTTTATAGATGAGATCCACAGGTTTAACAAAGGGCAGCAGGATTACCTTCTTCCGTTTGTTGAAGACGGAACAGTGGTACTTATAGGAGCCACCACGGAGAATCCTTACTTTGAGGTAAACGGAGCGCTTATTTCAAGGTCTGCCGTATTTGAGCTTAAACCTCTTTCTGCAGAAAATGTAAAAGAGCTTATAAACAGGGCACTTTACGACAAAGAGCGGGGTATGGGCGTATATAACGCATACATGGACGAAGATGCGGTTGATTTCCTTGCAGAGTTATCAAACGGAGATGCAAGAAGTGCGCTTAACGCAGTGGAGCTTGCGGTTCTTACCACAGACAAAGACCCTGACGGAAGGATACATCTTACCACAGACATCATGGCAGAGTGTATCCAGAAGAGAAACCTGCGCTATGACAAAGACGGAGACAATCACTATGATACGATCTCCGCATTTATAAAGAGTATGCGGGGGTCTGACCCTGACGCGGCGGTATATTATCTTGCAAGAATGCTGTACGCGGGAGAAGACATTAAATTTATCGCAAGAAGGATAATGATATGCGCTGCAGAAGACGTGTCAAACGCAGATCCTATGGCGATAGTTGTGGCTACCAATGCGGCCCTTGCGGTAGAACGCATCGGTATGCCGGAAAGCCAGATAATCCTTTCTCAGGCAGCCTCATATGTTGCCTGCGCGCCTAAGAGCAATTCGGCGGTAGAAGCTATATTTGCGGCAAACAGGGCGGTTCAGGAATACGGAAACCTCCCCATTCCGCCTTACCTTCAGGATGCTCATTACAAGGGAGCTGCAAAGCTTGGACACGGACTTGATTACAAGTATGCCCACGACTTCCCAAAGCACTACGCAGATCAGCAGTATCTGCCTGATAAACTTGCCGGGACTATATTTTATCAGCCCAGCGAAAACGGCTATGAAAACAATATAAGAGAGTATTTTAAGTGGATCGGAAAAGAGGGCTACGGAGAGCCTTTGAAAAAAGATGAAAAATAAAATACTATGTACTTAAAAAAGCACAGCGCTAAGCTGTGCTTTTCCTTTACTTTAGAACGCTTATGTGCTAAAATAGTGCCAAATGGGTGCGTGCTTTTTGCGCGTTTTTCCCGCTAAATAAGAATGGAGGATTAAACAATGGCTAGAAAAAGACAGTCAATGGATGGTAACACAGCTGCCGCTCATGTAGCGTATGCCTACACCGAAGTAGCAGGTATTTATCCTATTACACCATCAAGCCCTATGGCAGACTACGTAGATCAGTGGTCAGCAGCAGGACAGAAGAACATTTTCGGCAACAGAGTTAAAGTTGTTGAGATGCAGTCAGAGGCCGGCGCAGCAGGTACAGTACATGGTTCACTTGCAGCAGGTGCCCTTACAACAACATTTACCGCATCACAGGGATTACTCCTTATGATACCTAATATGTACAAGATCGCAGGTGAGCAGCTTCCTTGCGTATTCGACGTATCAGCTCGTACAGTAGCTACACAGTCACTTAACATCTTTGGTGATCACAGTGACGTTTACGCTTGTCGTCAGACAGGTTTTGCTATGCTTGCTGAGAGCAACCCACAGGAAGTTATGGATCTTTCTCCTGTAGCTCATCTTGCAGCTCTTGAAGGAAAGGTTCCTTTCCTTAACTTCTTCGATGGTTTCCGTACATCACACGAGATCCAGAAGATCGAGGTATGGGACTATGAAGATCTTAAAGAGATGTGCAACATGGATGCTGTCAAGGCTTTCCGTGAGCATGCTCTTAACCCTGAGAAGCCTGCTATGCGTGGTTCTCATGAGAACGGTGACGTTTTCTTCCAGCATCGTGAGGCTTGTAACACAGCTTACGACAACCTTCCTGCAGTAGTAGAGAAATACATGCAGAAAGTTAACGCAAAGCTTGGTACAGATTACGATCTCTTCAACTACTACGGTGCTCCTGATGCAGACAGAATTATTATCTGTATGGGTTCATTCTGTGATGTTGCAGAAGAGGTTATTGATTACCTTATGGCACAGGGTGAGAAGGTCGGACTTATCAAAGTTCGTCTTTACAGACCTTGGAGCTCAAAGGCACTCCTTAAGGTTCTTCCAAAGAGCGTTAAGAAGATTGCTGTACTTGACAGAACAAAGGAGCCTGGTTCTCTTGGTGAGCCTCTCTTCCTTGATATCGCTACAACACTCCGCGAGGCAGGTCTTAACGACATTAAGCTTATCGGCGGTCGTTACGGTCTTGGTTCAAAGGATACTCCTCCTTCATCTGTATTCGCTGTATTTACAGAGCTTGCAAAGGATGAGCCAAAGGCAAGATTTACTCTTGGTATCGTAGATGACGTTACAAACCTTTCACTTCCTGAGGTTAAACCGGCTCCTATCACTTCAGCAGCAGGTACTGTTGAGTGTAAGTTCTGGGGTATCGGTGGTGACGGTACAGTCGGAGCCAACAAAGACTCGACCAAGATCATCGGCGATCACACAGACAAATATATTCAGGCATACTTCCAGTATGACTCAAAGAAGACAGGTGGTATCACCATTTCTCACTTAAGATTCGGTGACAAGCCTATCAAGAGCCCATATTACATCAACCAGGCTGACCTCGTTGCATGTCACAACCAGTCATACATCGTTAAGGGTTACAAGATGGTTCAGGATGTTAAGCCGGGCGGAACATTCCTTATCAACTGCCAGTGGTCAGATGAGGAACTTAGCCAGCATCTTAACGCTGAAGCTAAGAGATACATTGCAAAGAACAACATTAAGGTATATACAGTAGACGCTGTAGATATCGCAGGTAAGATCGGTCTTGGCAAGAGAACATCTACAGTTCTTCAGTCAGCTTTCTTTACACTTGCAAACGTACTTCCTGCTGATGAGGCAATCAAGTACATGAAAGAGAAAGTTGTTGCCAAGTTCTCCAAGAAGGGCCAGGATATCGTTGACATGAACTGCCAGGCTATCGATCAGGGTAAAGACGCTCTTCACGTAGTTAACGTTCCTGCTGATTGGGCAAACGCTGTAGACGAGAAGAAAGAGTCTAAGCTTACAGGTCGTCCTGAGGTAGTAGAACTTGTAGAGAACGTTATGAATCCTATCGGACTTATGGATGGTGACAGCCTTCCTGTATCAGCATTCGCTAAGAATCCTGATGGTCAGTTCGTAACAGGTGCTTCTGCTTACGAGAAGCGTGGTACAGCAGTTATGGTTCCACAGTGGGATGCTGAGACATGTCTCCAGTGTAACAGCTGTGCATTCGTATGTTCACATGCTACAATTCGTCCATACATCCTTGACGATGCTGAGGTTAAGGCAGCTCCTTCAAATATCAAGCTTGCTGATTCCAAGCATGCAGTAGCTGAAGGTATGAAGTTTACCATGAGCGTATCTCCTCTTGATTGTATGGGATGCGGCGAGTGTGTAACTGTTTGTCCTGCAGCTGCTAAGGGCGCTCTTAAGATGGTTCCTCAGGAAACACAGCTTGATGAGCAGCCTGTATTCGATTACCTTGTAGCAAATGTTGGCAAGAAAGAGATCAAGCCTGCACTTGTTGAAGGTCCTATCGGTTCACAGTACAACCAGCCACTCCTTGAGTTCTCAGGTTCTTGTGCAGGTTGTGCAGAGACAAGTTATGCAAGACTTATCACACAGCTCTTTGGTGAGCAGATGTACATCTCTAACGCAACAGGATGTTCATCTATCTGGGGTGGTCCTGCAGCTACATCACCATTTACAGTAAACAAAGATTCAAAGCAGGGTCCTGCTTGGGCTAACTCACTTTTCGAGGATAACGCAGAGCACGGCTTTGGTATGTATCTTGGACAGAAAGTAATCCGTGATCAGCAGATCGCTAAACTTGAAGAAATGGCAGCTTCAGACAAGGCAAGTGACAGCTTCAAGGCAGCATTTAATAAATTCATGGAGACAAAGGATTCTACAAAGGAGAACCCTGCAGCAGCTAAGGCTCTTATCGCTGAGCTTGAGAAGGCAGCTAAAGAGGGATGTCCTGTAGCTCCTGAGATTCTTGATAAGAAGCAGTACCTCTCAAAGAAGTCTGTATGGATCTTCGGTGGAGACGGTTGGGCTTACGATATCGGATTCGGTGGTCTCGATCATGTTCTTGCTTCAGGTGAGAATGTTAACGTTATGGTATTTGATACAGAGATGTATTCTAATACAGGTGGACAGGCTTCTAAGGCTTCAAACATCGGTGAAGTTTGTCAGTTCGCAGCAGCAGGTAAAGAGATCGGCAAGAAGAGCCTTGCAGAGATCGCTATGAGCTATGGTTACGTTTACGTAGCCCAGATCGCTCTTGGTGCAAACCCTGCTCAGGCAGCTAAGGTTCTTGCTGAAGCTGAGGCTTACAACGGACCTTCTCTTATCATCGGTTACGCTCCATGTGAGCTCCACGGTGTTAAGGGTGGTATGAACCACTGCCAGGATGAGATGAAGGCAGCTGTTAAGGCTGGTTACTGGAATCTCTTCTCATTCAACCCTGCTCTTAAGGCAGAAGGTAAGAACCCATTCACCCTTACTTCTAAGGATGGAGACGGATCATACCAGAACTTCCTTAACAATGAGACACGTTATACCTCACTTAAGGTTAAGTTCCCAGAGCGTGCCGAGAAACTCTTTGCAGCTTCTGAAGATGCAGCAAAGGCTCGTTACGATCACCTTATGAAGCTCGTAGAGCTTTACAAATAATCCTATGGCAGCTGCAAAAGCAACGTCCTGCGATTATTGTAATAATTATGTTTACGACGAAGATGACGAAACCTATTACTGCGCTGTAGATATGGATGAGGATGATTATGTGAGACTTGTCAGTTCCCGCAAAAATTCCTGCCCTTACTTTGCTAGTAATAATGAGTACGAAGTCGTTAAGCATCAAATGTAGTAATCCTGAGAGCTCCGGTCTTTATGACCGGGGCTCTTTTTTTCTTATTTAAGACTTTTTCTCATGAGTAAAGCGGTATCTATTATTTGTTATAATAGAAAGGCAATATTATAACTATCGGTTATATAGCTCTATTACCTTTTGATATAGTTTAATATTGCATTTAAACTTGATTTATTTTAATCAGAGTATTACAATACAAACATCCAAAGACGCTTTTATAATTTAAAGCGTAAAAAACATAGAAAAGGGAGAATGATTATGAAGGTTATGAAAAAAGTCTTAGCAGTTGCATTAATGGCAGCTATGGTAGTATCCATGACAGCATGTGGCGGAGCGAAGGGTGGCTCTTCTACATGGAAGATCGGAGGCATCGGACCTCTTACAGGCGGTGCAGCACTTTACGGAAACGCAGCTCTTAACGGAGCACAGATTGCAGTAGATGAGATCAACGAAGCCGGCGGAATCAACGGTTATAAGATCGAGTTTAAGGCTGAGGACGATCAGCACGATGCAGAAAAATCAGTTAACGCATATAACTCACTTAAAGACTGGGGTATGCAGGCTCTTTGCGGAACAGTTACCACAACTCCTTGTCTTGCAGTAGCAGAGCTTTCAGCAGAAGATAATATCTTTGAGGTTACTCCTTCTGCATCAAACCCTGACGTAGTTTCACATGACAACTGCTTCCAGGTTTGCTTTACAGATCCTAACCAGGGTTCAGCTTCAGCTAAGTATATCGGAGAGAAGAAGCTTGCTTCAAAGGTAGCTGTTATTTACAACAGTTCAGATTCTTACTCACAGGGTGTTGAAGAGACATTCGTAAAAGAGGCAGCAAATCAGAGCTTTGAGATCGTTGTTGAAACAGCATTTACAGACGATTCAAAGACAGACTTTTCTACACAGCTTCAGCAGTGCCAGGATGCAGGCGCTGAGCTTGTTTTCTGTCCATTCTACTATGAGGTTGCAGCAGTTATCCTTACACAGGCTGATCAGATGGGTTATAAGCCAATCTTCTTTGGTGTAGATGGTATGGATGGTATCCTTGGTGTTGAAAACTTTGATACAAAGCTTGCAGAAGGTGTATATCTCCTTACTCCTTTCGCAGCAGATGCAACAGATGAAAGAACTCAGAAGTTCGTTAAGACATATCAGGACAAGTACGGCGAGACTCCTATCCAGTTTGCAGCTGATGGTTATGATGTAATCTATGTTATCAAGGCAGCAGCAGAGAAGGCAAATCTTAAGCCTGATCAGACTAACGAAGAACTTTGCAAGGCACTTAGCCAGGCTATGACACAGGTAAGTGTTGATGGTCTTACAGGTAATGGTATGACATGGGCAGCTTCAGGTGAAGTAAGCAAGGCTCCTATGGCTGTTATCATCAAAGACGGTGTTTACGTTTCAGTAGAATAGTTTTTTTAACTATATAAAAACAATTCCAATGAGGGGAGAATTCGTAAGCAAAACTTCGAATTACTCCCCGAATTTTTTAAAAACATATTATTTCGCAATATAATTGTATACACGCATTAAGTGTGGTAAGATTAAAAGAAAGCTAAAATAACGTTAGGGGTGTTCTTATGGAACTTGTAAAGTACCTGATCAACGGAATAAGTCTTGGCAGTATTTATGCCATAATAGCTCTTGGGTACACTATGGTATACGGTATCGCAAAGATGCTTAACTTTGCTCATGGTGATATCATTATGGTAGGCTGTTATGTGGTATTTATCTGCATGAGCAATCTTGGGATAGGAGCGATCCCGTCCATTATCCTTTCTGTGGTCATCTGTATCGCTCTTGGTATGACTATCGAGAAGATAGCATATAAGCCGCTTAGAAAGGCTACCAGCCTTGCGGTTCTTATTACCGCCATAGGCGTCAGCTATTTTCTTCAAAACTCGGCGCTTCTTGTATTCGGAGCAAACACAAAATCATTTACCAACGTGGTAACCCTTCCGTCACTTACACTTGCAGGCGGAGAACTTATTATCTCAGGTACCACTATTGTGACTGTTGTCTGCTGTATCGTTATCATGCTGGCACTCACACTGTTTATTAAGAAAACTAAGGCCGGTCAGGCTATGCTTGCGGTCTCGGAAGATAAAGACGCTGCCCAGCTTATGGGTATCAATGTCAACGGAACTATTTCACTTACATTTGCAATCGGCTCAGGTCTTGCAGCCATCGCAGGCGTTCTCTTTTGCTCAGCTTACCCGACGCTTACTCCGTTTATCGGTTCTATGCCGGGTATCAAAGCATTTACGGCGGCTGTATTTGGAGGTATCGGTTCTATACCGGGAGCTCTTATCGGAGGTATTCTTCTTGGTATAATCGAGATCCTTGGAAAGGCTTATATTTCAACACAGCTTTCTGATGCCATAGCATTTGCAGTGCTTATTATAGTACTTCTTGTTAAGCCTTCGGGTATGCTTGGCGAGAATATACGAGAGAAAGTTTAAGGGGGGAAGCCAGATATGAAAAAGACTACAAAACAGACCCTTATAACTTTAGGTATGGTACTTGCCTGCTACGCAGTGGTAGAAATTCTTATGGCACTTGGACTTGTGTCTTCTCTTATGAAAGGCGTTCTTGTTCCTGTTTGTATTTATTCTCTTTGTGCTATAGGGCTTAATATATGCGTTGGCTATCTTGGAGAACTTTCCCTTGGCCATGCAGGCTTTATGTGCGTGGGAGCTTTTTCGGGAGCTCTGTGTACTAAGTTTCTTGAGGGTTTTATACACAACAAAGCGATCCTTTTTATAATTGCCTTATTTGTTGGAGTATGTATGGCAGCACTTTTTGGCTTCCTTATCGGAATCCCGGTATTAAGGCTTAACGGTGACTACCTTGCTATTGTTACCCTTGCCTTTGGCGAGATCATAAAGAATATCATTAATAATATTTATATCGCAAAGGACGGAAGCGGGTACCGCTTTGCATTTATCAATTCTAAGACAATAGAGCTTGGAGAAGAGGGAACCTGGATATTAAACGGACCGCAGGGAATTTCAAAGATCCCTCGTATTTCAAACTTTACTATCGGTATAGTGCTTATCCTTATCGTACTTGTTATTTCCTACAACCTTGTAAATTCAAGGACCGGCCGTGCGATCATGTCTATAAGAGATAACAGGATCGCAGCAGAATCCATAGGTATCAATGTTACAAAATACAAGATGCTTGCGTTTGTGATCTCTGCGGCTATAGCAGGAGCGGGCGGAGTTCTTTATGCCCACAACCTTTCCACCATTACGGCCACACCTACAAACTTTGGCTATAATATGTCTATTATGATCCTTGTATTTGTGGTGCTTGGCGGTATGGGTTCCTTTAGAGGCTCTATTATAGCGGCAGCGCTTCTTACACTTCTTCCTGAGATGCTGCGTGGTCTTTCTGACTATCGTATGCTTATCTATTCTATCGTCCTTATTGCCATGATGCTCTTTAACTGGGCACCAAAGAGCAGAGAGTGGAGAGATATGATGGTGGAGAAGTTCAAAGAAAAAAGACTTAAAAAGGAGGTAGATTAGTTATGGCAGTACTTGAAGTAACCAATCTTGGCATATCCTTTGGCGGTCTTCGTGCGGTAGACGGTTTTAACGTAAAGATAGAAGAGGGGCAGCTTTACGGTCTTATCGGGCCAAACGGTGCAGGCAAGACCACGGTATTTAACCTTCTTACAGGGGTTTATAAACCAACAGACGGAAAGATACTTCTCTGCGGAAAAGATATAACGGGTAAGACTACAGCCGAGATAAACAGAGAAGGTATCGCAAGAACCTTCCAGAATATCAGACTTTTTAAAGGGCTCACCGTTCTTGATAATGTTAAGACAGCCCTTATGAATAAGTACAAATACAGTACGCTTGAGGGTATCTTAAGACTTCCTAAATACAGAAAAGTTGAAAAGGCCATGAACGAGCGAGCTATGGAGCTTTTAAAGATCTTTGAGCTTGACGGGCAGGCTGATTACCTTGCATCAAACCTTCCATACGGAAAGCAAAGGAAGCTTGAGATAGCAAGAGCCATGGCAACAGAGCCAAAACTTCTTCTGCTTGATGAGCCGGCAGCCGGCATGAATCCAAACGAGACGGAAGAACTTATGAATACCATACGTTTTGTAAGAGATACTTTTAATCTTACTATCCTTCTTATTGAACATGACATGAAACTGGTTTCCGGAATATGCGAAGAGATCTACGTTCTTAATTTCGGACGGGAATTAGCTAAAGGTGAGACAAGCGAGGTTTTAAAGAACCCTGAGGTTATCACCGCATATCTTGGAGAATAGGAGTGAAGTATCATGGCAATGTTAACAGTTAAAGATCTGAATGTATATTACGGCGTGATACACGCCATAAAAGATGTCTCCTTTGAAGTTGAGCAGGGAGAGGTAATTGCACTTCTTGGTGCAAACGGAGCCGGCAAAACAACCATCCTTCACACCATTACAGGGCTTCTTACTCCAAAGAGCGGAAGTATTGAATTTGAAGGAACAGACCTTGTAAAGACACCGGCGCATAAGATAGTTTCTCTTGGTATGGCTCATGTTCCGGAAGGAAGACGAGTATTTTCGCAGCTTTCGGTTTATGAAAACCTTAAGCTTGGTGCATACACAAGAAAAGACAAAAATGAGATAGAAGAGTCGTTAAGAACGGTTTATAAGCGATTCCCAAGGCTTGAAGAAAGAAAGAATCAGATAGCGGGAACATTATCAGGCGGTGAGCAGCAGATGCTTGCCATGGGCAGAGCGCTTATGAGCCATCCGAAGATCATTTTGCTTGATGAGCCGTCAATGGGACTTTCACCTCTTCTCGTTTCTGAAATATTTGATATAATAAGAGTGATAAGCGAGAGTGGCACTACGGTTCTTCTTGTAGAGCAAAATGCCAAAAAGAGCCTTGAGATCGCAGATAGAGCCTACGTGCTTGAAACAGGAAGCATCGCACTTTCCGGAAAAGCTTCCGATATGATGAACGATCCTAAGGTTAAGAGCGCTTATCTTGGAGAATAGACAGGATTTGGAGGAAAGTTATGGGTTACGTTATAACTATAGCCAGAGGATATGGCAGCGGCGGAAAAACTGTTGGAAAAATGCTTGCAGAAGATCTCGGAATACATTATTATGACAGAGAACTTATGCGACTGGCGTCAGACAACAGCGGTATAAACGAAGAGCTTTTTGTAAAAGCAGATGAAAGAGTCAAGCAGAATCCGCTGTTTAAGCTATTTAAGAAAGAATATAAAGGCGAGGATATAAAGCCTGACAGCGACGATTATATTTCAAACGACAACCTTTTTAATCTTCAGAGCAAGGTTATAAGAGATCTTGCCGAGAGCGGAGAAAGCTGCGTTATCGTAGGTCGCTGTGCCGATTATGTTCTTAAAGATTATGATAATGTTATAAAGATCTATGTTCATGCTTCTCTTCCAGACTGTGTCAAGAGACTGCAGGGGATGATGAGCGGCAGCGCAAAAGAACTTGAAAAGAAGGTTATAACCACAGACAAGTTCAGAGCCGATTACTACAGGTATTATACCGGCCGTGAATGGGATAATGCAGGAAACTATGACCTGTGCCTTAACAGCGCGGATCTTGGCTTTGAAAAGTGCGTAGAGATCACCAAAGCATATCTTAAGATAAGGCTTGGAGACGACATTATAAAATAAACGATCAAAAGGGGGCCGCATTGTTTACGGCCCTCTTATTTTGTTAAGGAGTTTTTTGATGAATCTATTAACCGCTGAAAATATCAGCAGATCATTTACGGAAAAAGTGCTTTTTGAAGATGTGAGCCTCGGAATATCAGATACCGACCGTATCGGGCTTATCGGAGTTAACGGAACCGGAAAATCCACACTTTTAAAAGTGCTGGCGGGGGAGCTTTCGCCTGATAGCGGCAAGGTAACAAAGGGTAATAACGTTACCATCGAATACCTTCCTCAAAATCCGGTGTTTGATGATGGACTTTCCGTTTTGCAAAATGTTATTAAAGATAAAAAGCCCAAAAAAGAGAACTGGAATATGGAAGGGGAAGCAAGGAGCATGCTTCTGAAGCTTGGCATAGAAGACCCTGACGGAAAACCTTCTATCCTTTCAGGAGGCCAGAGGAAAAGGGCTTCACTTGTACGCGCTCTTCTTGCAGATGCAGATATACTTATACTTGACGAGCCTACAAACCACCTTGACAGCTATATGAGTGAGTGGCTTGAAGGCTATCTTAAGAGCCTTAGATCTGCTCTTGTTATGATCACCCACGACAGATATTTTCTTGACAGCGTGACAAACAGGATAATCGAGCTTGATAAGGGAAAGCTTTACTCTTATCAGGGTGGCTACGAGAAATTCTTAGAGCTTAAGGCTGAGCGAGAGGAAATGGCTCTTGCCACAGAACGTAAGCTTGCGACGCTTTACAGGAAAGACCTTGAATGGATGATGCGGGGCGCAAGAGCAAGGTCCACTAAGCAAAAGGCCCACATTGACCGTTTTAATGAACTTGCAAACAGGGAAAGGCCGGAAAAAGAGACAGAGCTTGTTATGGGAAGCGTAAGCAGCAGGCTTGGCAGGACCATAATAGAGATAAACGGCATTTCAAAGAGCTTTGGCGATAAAAAACTCTTTGAAGATTTTTCTTATTCTTTTGTAAAGGGCGACAGAGTCGGAATAGTAGGCCACAACGGATGCGGAAAGTCGACACTTTTAAAGACCATAATAGGACAGATAACGCCGGATGCCGGAAGCATCACTATTGGTCAGACCGTAAAGATCGGTTATTTTTCTCAGGAAAACGAGGAATTTGACGGAAAACAAAGAGTTATAGATTCCGTAAAGGATATAGCTGAGTACATAGTAACTGACGAAGGCCATGTTACGGCGGCAAAGATGCTTGAAAGATTCCTTTTTGAGGGCGGTATCCAGTACGAACCTATAGAAAAGCTCTCAGGAGGAGAAAGACGAAGGCTTGGACTTTTACATATCCTTATGGGAGCTCCGAATGTACTTATACTTGACGAGCCTACAAACGACCTTGATATCAAGACTCTTTCAATACTTGAAGACTATCTTGACACCTTTAACGGCATAGTCATTACCGTATCCCACGACAGATACTTCCTTGACCGTGTGGCTGCGCGTATATTTGCCTTTGAAGAAGAAGGCGGAAAACACCTTGTAAGAAAATATGAGGGCGGCTATTCTGATTACTACGCAAAGAGCGGAGCTGTGCTTGGTCTGTTTAGTGCGGGCAGTTCAGAAGTAAAGATGCCCGGCAGCGGCAAACAGGATTATGACAGCATGAAGGAAAACCGCAACAAGAAGCTTAAGTTTACTTATGCAGAAAGCAAGGAATTTGAGACTATCGATGATGAGATAGAAAAACTTGAAAAACGTATATCAGAGCTTGACGAAGAGATAATAAAAAATGCGTCTGATTACGGAAAGCTTAACAGGCTCACTTTAGAAAAGAACGAACTTGAAGAAAAACTTGACTTTAAGATGGAAAGATGGGAATATCTTAACGAGTTAAAAGAGAAGATAGACGCGCAGTAAAAGATACCCCTTTGCTTTAAACCACAAAGTTTAAAGCTTAGGGGTATCTTTGTTCCGGATTTGCAAGAAAGCTTCACGTTCTTATTCTTGCTTTCTTGCAAAGAGCGGAACTTCCTTAATCAATATGCCACGATTATTCCGCCGTCATTTGCATAGGTGGTACTTACGCCGCCCATATTGACAACGATAATGTCTTTAAAATGTACAAGGGCCGAAATGGCATTTTTAGCAAGCTCGGCACGCTCAGGTGTGTTGCAGTGAGAGATACCAAGGATCCTGTTTTCAGGGTGATCGTCAGGATTACTTGAAGCAGCAGCTTCTTTCATCTCTTTTGCTATGTGCTCTGCCATAAGCTTTATAGACTTGTTTGTACCTCTGGCCTGATCTAAACGGTCTATCTTTCCTTCAACCGTTCCCATCATAATAGGCTTTATGTTAAGGGTGCTTATAACAAGGAAAGCAAGGTTGTTGATACGTCCGTTCTTGCGGAAGGTCTCAAGTGTATCAAGGATAAATCTTGTCTGCTTTCTTTCTCTGTATTTTTCAGCGATCTCAACTGTTTCTTCAAAGGACTTGCCTGCTTCTTTGCACTCTATTATCTTCATAACGATAAGAGTCTGACCGACTGAAGCCGAGCAGGAGTCAAATACGTGGATCTTGGCGTCAGGGTGATCTTCAAGGTAAAGGTTGCGCGCAAGCACAGCGCTTCCGTAAGAGCCTGAAAGAGCACCGCTTAAGGTTACCACATAAACCTCGTCCGCCTTATCAAAGTGCTTCATAAAAGCTTCCGGGGAAGGACAGGCTGATTTTGGATAATCCTTGCTGTTTTTTACCGTCTCAATAAAAGAAAGCTGGTCAAAAGTCTCGTCATCTATAATAGTCTTGCCTTCAATTTCAAGAGTAAGAGGAGCCGAGAAGATATTCGGCATGCTTTTTAATTCATCTGTGAGATCAGTGCAACTGTCTCCGATAATAACATAAGACATACTTTTCCACATCCTTTTTCTATGTAGTAATCAAAACTACTTTTGATAGCAATTGTTACCTCTTGCGTAACTCCCCTTATAATAACAGATATATCTGGGCTTGTAAACCCATTTTACAAAAAGTTAACATTTATTGTTAAAGTTATACAAACTCGCGGCTTTTGGCAAATATATGCTTGCATTTTGAGGGCAAATAGTTCAATATAATTGTATGGAAAACTTGCTTTTTCAAATCTTGTTTTTGGAGGAAAACAATGGCAGAATATGTTATTACTACAGATACCACCAGCGACCTTCCCGAAAGTTACCTCGCTGAAAACGGTATCAAGACACTAAAACTGGGATACACTATTGACGGGGTTACATATGGAAAAGAAAAGAATCTTGATCTTAAAGAATTTTATGCGTTGATGAGGGCTAAAAAGATGCCTACCACCAATGCCTGCAATCCTGAGGATGCTCTTGAGGTTTTTGAAGGCTATTTAAAGGAAGGCAAAGATATTTTACATATAGCATTTTCATCAGGTCTTTCTACAAGCTACAACAGCGCCATGATCGCAAAGAACGAGCTTGATGACAAGTATCCTGAAAGAAAGATAATCGTAGTTGATTCTCTTTGCGCATCCCTTGGTGAAGGTCTTCTTGTTCATAAGGCTGTTTGCAACCGCAAGGCGGGAATGAGTGTGGAAGAGAACGGCAAATGGTGTGAAGATCACAAATTAAACGTTTGCCATCAGTTTACAGTAGACGATCTTTTCAATCTTCAAAGAGGCGGCAGAGTTTCTAAGACTGTAGCAGTTATCGGAACTCTTGTAAATGTTAAACCTGTGCTTCATGTAGACAACGAAGGTCATCTTATCCCTCTTTGCAATGTAAGAGGTCGTAAGAAATCCCTTATTACTCTTGTGGATAACATGGAAGAAGCAATAAAGGGCTGTGACCTTGAAAATGATATCGTATTTATAAGCCACGGCGATTCCGAAGAGGACGCTAAGTTTGTGGCAGATCAGGTTAAGAGCAGATTTGGTATTGACAGTTTCCTTATCAATATCATAAGCCCTACCATCGGTGCTCATGCAGGCCCGGGTACAATTGCTCTTTTCCACATGGGTACTTCCAGATAAGGAGGCGTTATTTATGGACCATACCGGACTTATTATGAAGATGATGGAACATGACAAGTACAATGCTCACAGGATCCAGCATTTTCTTAAAGTTTATGAGTTTGCAAGACTTATAGGTGAGGGTGAAGGGATCTCAAAAGAATTATCTGATATCCTTTACACTGCGGCTTTGGTACATGACATCGGTATCAAAGCAAGCGAGGAAAAGTACGGAGATGACAGCGGAGCGCATCAGGAAGAGATGGGACCGGAGCTCGCAAGAGAACTGCTTTCTTCTTTAGATTATGAAGAGAATGTTATAGACAGAGTTTGTTATCTTGTGGCACATCACCATACATACCACGATATTGACGGAATGGATTATCAGATCCTTATAGAAGCCGATTTTCTTGTAAATATGTATGAAAGACACATGGACGCACCTGCCTGCAGAAGCGTATATGAAAGGATCTTCCGTACCACTACAGGAAAGAGGATCTGCAGAAGAATGTACGAAGTAAGAGATTAATAATTTTATTTAAAACAAAAAGGCATATCTTTTTACCAAAGCGGTAAAAAGATATGCCTTTTTTATAGATAAAAAAGAAGCCGGAAATCAGACTCGAACTGACGACCCCTTCATTACGAGTGAAGTGCTCTACCGACTGAGCTATTCCGGCAACGAAGTATATTATAAAGGATGGGACTACAAAAGTAAAGGTTAAAAATTATTAAAATAAATTGTAAAGAATAGCACTTCTGTAACCGATATATGTTTCGTGCATGGAGGCAAAGCGTTCGTGAATCGCCGTTCACATAACTTTTGTGAATTTTACATAAAGAAAATTTGCAATTTTAATTGTAATGGTAATTCACTTATGCTAAAATTAATAGTATGTAGAAACTATCAAAAGATAGTTTAGAAGAACTTGGAGACTATAATGGATTGTATCGAAGCAATTAGAGCTAATCTGATCCTTGCCATGGATGGCACTATACTGGAGACAGATGAGGGGATTCTGGGATTAACCGGTTACTCCGCTGCGGAAATGGGAGAGCAGTTTCAAAATAAGCTTTCCTACCTTATATATGTTGATGATTTTGAAAAGTTTCCGCTGGCGTATAACAGATCTAAGTTTCAGGGTGAGTACTTTGAGACTTCATTCCGCATCTTGAAAAAAGACGGTGGCAGAGCCGATGTCTTTATGTATGGTATGTTTACAACCCACGTTGTATACGGCGATGTTATCAGATGTGTATGTGTCGACGTATCGGCAAAGGGCGGTGCTACCGGACTTGTTGATTCGCTCAGAGCAGACCTTAAAAAAGCAGAAGAAAAATATCGTATCCTTTCCGAATTACAGGATGGGGTCTATTTTGAGTACGATATTTTCAAAGACACTATTACGTTTTTTGGAGCCGATAAGGTCGAAGAAAACAGAAT
>JAEEGF010380474.1_pt1 | contig 57198 bp, 42 predicted proteins | sample 9134171 | NCBI WGS metagenome assembly JAEEGF01 (sample SAMN16246542, study PRJNA631951) | gut metagenome | biome: gut microbiome; feature: rumen; material: AP-attached | host: Bos | place: Iran: Karaj | collected 2018-10 | reverse complement strand
AAAAAATACAATGGCCATTAAAAAGTTCGTCCACTTGGGGATACGCTCCAGGTTAGACATGATGAAAACCATGAACCACATGAGCACGATATGGAAAATCATTCGGCCTCTTTTAAGGAATGGGTTCTCATCACGCATTCCTGCCTTGACCAGCATAATTGCACTCCACACAGCTACAATAAGAGCAATCACCCCGCCAAGTACACTATATACAGCTCCAGGAATAGTAAGGAAAATGATTCCCAGAAACATCATGAATACATCAATGATACCCTGAAGTGACTTAAGGGCATCAAGAATCTTAATCTTCTCAAAAGACCTCCAAAGAGATCCAAAGAACTTACCTACAACTATCTTAGTCTTACTCTCAGAGTTGGCAGCTGATAGCAGAATGGTTCCAAAATCATGGAAGCCTCCTTCTGAAATATCATTTAGTGAAACAGCACCTGCAGCCTTCATAGAATCAAAGATATCTCTCGTAAAAGCTCTCCTCTGCTCCATGGTAGCATTACCTATCCAGTCATCGATCGCTCTGTTGTATACAGAGCTTTCCTCTGTTAAAAACCTTCTGTTCACAAAATGATTTCCCTCTATCTTCCAGGTCATTCCAGAATGCTGTGCCATCTTCTTGGCACTAGATGCCACAATCTCGTGTGTAACTGGAAGTTCAAAAAGCATACCTACTACGCAGAAGGTTGGAACAACGTGAACTACTCTCTCCTGTATATCAGCAAACTTCTCTTCGTCCAAAAGTTCAGGACAAAAGCCTGGTCCATCAAAGCTATATATCTTTTTGATTCTGTTTCTAACAACATCGGGAGCATGCATGGCAGAATAAACCGCAAGATTTCCGCCCTTGGAATGGCCTCCCACATAGATGTTACCCGCATATTTCTGCATCACATACTGAAGGTATCTTGCTGCAGCTCTCTGAGCTTCTATCTCTTCGAAACTAATCTGGAAATCAAGTCTCCAGTCATCAATTTCCATGGTTGTTCCGCGGAATGCCACAAAATGACTTCCATCAGGAAGATGTACTGTAAACGCAGTAAACACCATGTTTCTGTCAGCATCATCCACATCAATATAATCAGACAGATATAGGCTTCCAAATCTCTTATACTTGGCCATGTAGTACAGAACCCAGTCAAATGCAAACTCATCAAGTCCGTCTATACTGTGAGTCTGAAAATATCTCTCTGATGCTTCATAAATGGATACTCGTCCATTTTCTCCCTTTTCAGGAATTATTCCAGAAAAGTCGTTATATACCAAAAGTGCCAGTGCTAAATTATCGACTTTATTAAATGGCACCTGCTTAAATTCCAAATCGCCACGCCATTTGATGTAATTAATTATATTTGCCATTCTCTGTTCCTCACATTTGTTCGGGTCATAAAGTCTAAATACTTAACATGTAAGCATAAACACATTTTTGAATTCTCACATATCATTATAACGTAAAAGAGTGTATCTGTTCACCGATACACTCTTTTCATTATCATTTTGTGTTAAATTACAGTGCAGCCTTGATCTTCTCGATCATCTCATCGTACTCTGCGTCAGATAAGAAAACCTTCTGTGGGTTCATCTCAAATACTCCGCCCCACTCAAACTCATCTTTGTACTTGGGAACAAGGTGCATGTGCAGATGACAGCCCGTATCACCATATGCGCCGTAGTTGACCTTATCAGGATTAAATACCTTATGAATAGCCTTGGCAGCACGGTTAACGTCTGCAAAAAATGCATTTCTGTCTGCATCGGAAATATCAACTATCTCACTGACATGATCCTTGTATGCTACTATACATCTGCCCGGATGAGACTGCTCTTTAAAAAGAATAAGCTGACTCACTTCCAGGTCGCAAATCTTGATTCCAAACTTGGCAAGTGGCTCACCACCTACACAATATCCACAATTACAATCTTTCATTTCTATAAACTCTCCTAAATAATTCTATTATAGATTTATTATACATCTGTAAGATAGTACTTGCAGGAGTCATTTTTGAACAGTTTATAGGTTATTTTTAATAGCTGCAAGAAGATCATCATACTCTTCGAAAGCTGGAAGCTCCGGATAGTCAGCCTTGATCTTATCAGTTGATCTGAATAAAAAGCCTGCCTTGGATGCCTGTATCATTGCAAGATCGTTGTAACTGTCTCCGCTTGCGATGGTTTCATAACCTATAGACTGAAGAGCCTTAACAGTTGTAAGTTTGGACTGCTCTATCCTCATCTTAAAGCCTGTAATCTCGCCGTTATCAGCAACCTCAAGTGAATTGCAGAAAATTGTAGGCCAGCCAAGCTTCTCCATAAGAGGAGTTGCAAACTGAGTGAAGGTATCACTGATGATGATAACCTGTGTGCGTCTTCTAAGTTCATCAAGGAACTCTTTTGCTCCAGGAAGTGGATCTATCTTGGCGATAGTATCCTGGATTTCCTTAAGGCCAAGGCCATGTTCCTTGAGAATTCCTATTCTCCATTTCATAAGTTTGTCATAATCGGGCTCATCTCTTGTTGTTCTCTTAAGCTCTGGAATCCCACTTGCCTCAGCAAAAGCTATCCATATTTCTGGAACTAAAACACCCTCAAGATCTAAACATACTATGTTCATGAATCAAACGTCTCCTCATAATCTATTTTGATGCAAATATCAGATATTAACCTTAGGTAATGTATCGAAGCTCTTCTGAAGCTCTGCATCTGTTGGGATATAATCTGTCATAACGCCATCGTTGTACTTCTGGTATGCAACCATATCAAAGTAGCCAGTACCGGTAAGACCAAAGAGAATTGTCTTCTCCTCGCCTGTTTCCTTGCACTTTAGAGCCTCATCAATAGCAACTCTTATAGCATGGCTTGATTCTGGAGCAGGAAGAATACCCTCTACTCTTGCGAATTGCTGAGCTGCCTCAAATACTGAAGTCTGCTCAACTGATCTGGCCTCCATAAGCCCATCATCATACAGCTGAGAAAGAATTGGGCTCATGCCGTGATAACGAAGTCCTCCAGCATGGTTAGCTGATGGAATAAAGTTGCTGCCCAGTGTGTACATCTTGGCAAGAGGGCATACCATTCCAGTATCACAGAAGTCGTATGCATATTTACCTCTTGTAAATGAAGGACAGCTTGCAGGCTCAACAGCGATGATCTGATAATCATTCTCACCGCGAAGCTTCTCACCCATGAATGGAGAAATAAGTCCACCAAGATTAGAACCGCCACCTGCACAGCCAATGATCATATCTGGCTTAATTCCGTACTTATCAAGAGCTGCCTTAGCCTCAAGACCAATAACTGTCTGATGCAAAAGTACCTGATTAAGAACGCTTCCAAGAACATATCTGTAGCCTTCTGTATGTGTAGCCACCTCAACAGCCTCGGAAATAGCACAGCCAAGGCTTCCTGTTGTACCAGGATGCTCAGCATTGATCTTGCGTCCGATCTCTGTCTCCATAGATGGTGAAGGTGTTACGCTTGCGCCATAAGTACGCATAACCTCACGTCTGAATGGCTTCTGCTCGTAAGAAACCTTAACCATGTAAACCTTACAATCAATGCCAAAATATGCTGATGCCATAGAAAGAGCTGTTCCCCACTGACCAGCACCAGTCTCTGTTGTTACTCCCTTAAGCCCCTGCTTCTTGGCATAATAAGCCTGAACAATAGCAGAATTGAGCTTGTGGCTTCCGCTTGTGTTGTTACCTTCGAATTTGTAATAAATCTTGGCAGGTGTTCCAAGAGCCTTCTCAAGGAAATAAGCCCTAACAAGTGGTGATGGTCTGTACATCTTGTAGAAATCCATGATCTCATCAGGAATATCTATGTAAGGAGTTGTATCATCAAGCTCCTGCTTGATAAGCTCATCACAAAATACAGGCCTAAGGTCATCAAAAGTCATAGGCTTAAGTGTTCCTGGATTAAGAAGTGGTGCTGGCTTATTCTTCATGTCAGCTCTTACGTTGTACCACTGTCTTGGAATCTCATCCTCGCTAAGGTATATCTTATAAGGTATTCTCTTTTCTTCTCCCATTTCTATATCCCCCGATATTCTTCAACAATTTAAACCATTAAAGCATATTTTAACCCGTCATGTCAATGAGAAAAGCCCTATTTAATTGAAGTTACCATACAGTATCTGAGCAAGTTCAGAGTCCTTATCAAGGATAATTGTCTTCTCTCCCCTAAGTGATTCCTTGAGGGTATCAAGACCTCTGATATAGCTATAGAACTCAGCCTTTTCCTCTGTATCATAAGCCTTTGAAAGAGTCTCCATGTATGCAGCTTCTCCCTCAGCCTCAAGAACTGCAGCGCTCTTCTGAGCCTGAGCCTTTACAATGGCTACCTGCTTGTCTGTCTCATTGTGAATCTTCTGAGCCTCAGCTTCTCCCTGAGCAGTATATGATGCAGCAATATTGTTACGCTCTGAGATCATTCTCTCGTATACAGCCTGCTTGTTGTCATCAGGAAGGTCAAGAGCCTTGATCTGAGCCTGAATGATAGCAATACCATATCCAGCCATATCTGAGTTAGCCTCTTCTGTAATAAGCTTGGTAAGGGTCTCGCCTCTTGCCTCAATGACCTCATCCTGTGTCATGGAAGAAATAGCATTCTTGGTCGCATTATATACAGAAGCTTCAATTCTCTCATCAGCTCTGGCACTGACTGCATTAAGAGTCTGGATATACTTAAGAGGATCAGCTACTCTCCAAAGTACATATGTATCAGTGATCATAGACTTCTTATCCTTGGTGATAACATCTGAAGCTGGAATATCATAGATGATGATCTTGCCACTGATTGCCTGTGTATCCTCGATAAATGGTGTCTTGAAATGAAGACCTGGCTCAGAAGCAATAGATACGATCTTACCAAATCTTCTGACTGCAACATACTCATTCTGGTGAACTACATACATTGATGAGCCAACAAGAAAAGCTGCAGCAATTAACAATATGATAATTAATGTCTTTACAATACTAAATTTCTTCTTTTCCATATCAGGCCTCCATCAATTATTGAAACTGTCTAAAGGAAGCATCTGCTGTGTCTTACCATCAGTGATGATAACCTTCAGATCTGGAAGAACTTCTTCCATAGTCTCGTAGAATAGTCTCTTCTTGGTAATGTATGGCTGGAGCTTGTACTGCTCATACATCTCATTGAATCTGGCAACCTGACCTTCAGCCTCTGCGATTCTGGCCTGCTTATAAGCCTCTGCATCCTGAATGATCTTGTCTGCGTCAGCTTCTGCCTTAGGAAGCTCCTCACTCTGATACTTCTTGGCATTGTTAACAGCTGTGTCCTTGCCCTGCTTGGCTGTTTCTACAGACTTAAATGCCTGAACGATTTCCTGTGTTGGTGGCTCAGCATCCTGAACAGAAAGGTTAACAACCATCATTCCGATGTTGCTGTTAGTAAGCTCATTCTGAAGCTTCTCTTTAACCTCGGCCTGAATCTGTCCCTTAGCTGTTGTGATAACATCATCAACTGTGTAATTAACTACAGTATTTCTGATACAGGCAAGTGCCATATTCTTCATGATTACCTCAGGATTAGAAGAATTGTAGTAGAACGCTACAGGATCACTTACCTTGTACTCAAGATAGAAATCAATATCAACAAAGTTGAAATCAGAGGTGATCATAACACCCTCATCATCGACAGTAATGTTCTGTCCATCCTGCAAAATATAACCGATTCCAACACCATGAGTTGTCATATCGATTGTATGAACATCCTGAATAAATGGAATCTTGAAATAAAGTCCGGCAGTATCTACTCTGATTACCTTACCGAACATTGTCAGAACAGCCTGTTCCTGCTCTTTGACAGAATAAAAACTTTCCCCTACACACGTAAGTGCCACAATTGCTATGATAACAGCAATTACAATCGTAGGATTGAACTTGGCTTTAGGTGCATTACTTTTTACTCGCATACCTTTTCTCCCTTTTCTAAATAATTAAAAGCCGGCAGCTTCCAATTAAGCATACCGGCTAGTATTATACCATAAACCCTTATGAACTATCTATTCATTATCCTTCCCACAGCATAAACTATGGAATAAATATTATCGTAGAACTCAAACGCCACATGCGCCATGACTGAAATATAAATATTCCTAGTAATGACATATGCTATTGTCACAGGAATCGCCATGATCATCCACTCTGCGATTCCAAGCACTCCATGCGCTCTTGTAACTGCACATAAGATAAGGCTCACTATAGTAAGAACAAATACTCTTTTCTTGCTACCAAAAGAAATAATAGCTTTCCTGAAGAACAGTTCCTCTGCAACTGGCTTCATAACTATCATCATAAGTGCATAGAAAAAAGTAGGTAAAATATCGTTTCTTGTGATAATGCTGACTGTACCATCCCTGACTGTAGCAAAATACGGCTGAAGAACTCTGTTCTTAATGTCATTAGCCAGCATCAGTCCAGCAAATGTCAGTATCACTGGAAGCCAGAATCTCTTTATTCTGGTAAGGTTTCGTGCAAATTTACGGAATGAAAACTGCTTGTGAAAATAATAAAAATAGATCAGAAGTCCCAGGTAAAATACGAAGAACAAGTGAAATGCCTGCATTGGCATAATTATTGTCGAGATGACAAAAAGCAGTTCCCACGCCAGTGGTATATATAAACGTCTCAAAGTAAACTCCTTTATTGTGAATCCACATCTCATTTATTATATAAGTCAGACTCTTATTTTTCAAGGAGTCCTTTGATAACAAGCACATTGTTACGGTCTTTTTGCTTGTAATCGGCTTCATTTCCAGTAAGTGCCTTCTCAAGCTCTGAGATTTCATCAAGCTCATCCCAGTTTACAAGGCATACATGGCTCTTATTCTCTACATCCTTGGAGATACGCTTTGCTTCTGACTCTGAGGCCTCAAGTGCTCTATTTTTGAAGGTATCAAGGTCCATCTTTTTGTAGCCCGCAGCATAGTAAAAAGCATTCCATCTAAGATGCTCAGATTTAGCCAGATTCTCAAGCACATCAGAAGATAATTCCCTGCCATCACACAGATCAAGCCTCTTCAAAAGAGCTGCCTGATAATCTGCAGATGCTCTGGAACTCATCCTGTCAAAATAGCTGCAATCAGCCCAGTTCTTCTTGGGAGAAGCGCTATTGTTCATGTAATAATGATTAAGCTTCTTGGCCAGATCATCCATAGTTCCTGTATAAAGGATGTTCGCATCAAAGATACTGTGTCTTTCCACAAGACTGTTAAGCTCGTACTTGGTCACGCAGTCGCTACAGCACTGATAAACAGGAAGATTGACTCCTCTTCCTCTCATAAACTCCAGAATATTCATGGCAATCTCACGTCCTGTGCGGTCATCGCCAACTGCCACTGCAATATATCTGAGATTATCAATATTTTCCTCAAGGAACAGCGCGAGCTCTCTACTGCGACCATCATGGTTTTCAAAAGAAATATCGTAGTTATCAAGAAGTGAACTGAACCTGGCCCTGAAAAAGCCGTCTATATTGCGTCCGCTCTTATCAAACACCTTGACCTTGAAGTTACTGCCCTCGAACTGACCATTTATAATTATCTTCTCTAAAAGCTCCTGTCCTTTTCTGCCAAAGCCAATAAGGAGCACATTGGCATCACAGGTAGCCTTGCCATTTTCATCAAAAGAAATAGCGTCGCAGATAGGATACTTCTGCATAAGGAGTCTTGCGAGGAGCTCAGCCTTTTCAAAGACTCGTACAGTTCCATAGCCGTACTTATCGCCTATAGCCTGGAGCATATATCCGTTATGCTCCTCATAACCATAGAGGATCACTTCTGTCTGCTCAGGCCTTACCTTGGCTTTCTCAAGAGCTTTCATGATTTTAACTGCATAGTCCAGATTCTCATCGATATTGCCGGAAAAAGCAATAAGCCTGAACTTGCCCCTACCACGCTTAACAGATAATCTATGAAGAAATTTCACATCAGGATTAAGAGCCTCGCTGTCAGAAAAAAGAAGTCCTCCAATCTGACTGATCTGGCTCTCTTTACCATTAGAACTGGTTCCTACATAAACTATAGAAGTATGATCCTTATCAGAAAGTCTTCTGCCGTAGGCAAGAGAATTCTCAGTAACTCCATAAATAAGCTCAACATCATTTATACGTAAAAAGAATGTTCTGATCTTCTTAAGCATTCCCTTGGCAACAGTCATGATAATGGCACTGGCCAGTGAATAATATGCCATAAAATGCACTACCCAGAAGAATATCATCCACTTTGAATCAGCTCCTACAAGCTTTTCAAAAGCTGCTGCATTGTTGATTCCGGCAAACATTCTGCCCACATCTACAACAGTCTCAAAAACTGCAGCCACAAGACTAGTCGCCTCATGAGCATGTGTTATTCCATAGATGCAAAGTCCTCCGATAGAGGCTATACCAAAGGTAAAGCCCAGCCATCTCTCCCTCTGATCCTGATTAAGTGCCAAATATAGTATAACTGCAGCAAACATAGCAGCTGAAAACAGCACAACAACTAAGTATTCCATACACGTTTCCCTCAAATTCAGATTCTAACTAGAATAATAACATATTTTGTTTCTTTTACATATTGCCATTTACATGCTAAAATGTGGTGTTAAAAAACTTATTTGGGAGTCTTATATTATGATCCTTTCGGTACATAACATTAATAAGTCGTTTGATGGCAAGGATATTCTCAGGAATGCCTCTTTTCATATAGAAAAAGATGAAAAGGCCGCCATCGTTGGTATAAATGGTGCGGGTAAGACTACACTTATAAAGATAATAATCGGTGAATTATCAGCTGATGATGGGGATGTTACTTTTTCTAAGGATATTACATGGGGATATCTTGCCCAGAATCAGAATATAGATTCAGATAACACCATCTATGAAGAACTCGTAGAAGTAAAAAAAGATGTCATAGATCTTGAAAACAATATCCGTCTTGCTGAAGAGAACATGAAGCATGTCCAGGGAGCAGAACTGGAAGCTCTTATGGACAGATATACCAGAATGCAGGATGAATTTCAGCGCAAGTCTGGATATGCCTGGAAAAGCGAAGTAACAGGTGTTGCCAAGGGTCTTGGCTTTCTCGATGAAGAACTTGATAAGAGAATCAGCACCCTTTCAGGAGGTCAGAAAACAAGAGTTGCTCTTGGTAAGCTTCTTCTACAGAAACCTGATCTTATCATCCTGGACGAGCCCACTAACCACCTTGATATGAATTCCATCAGATGGCTTGAGAACTACCTCCTCAACTACAAAGGCGCTGTTCTCATTGTATCTCACGACAGATATTTCCTTGATAAGATTTCCGGCAAGATCATCGAAGTTGAGAATACAAGAGTTACCTCTTTTACCGGTAATTACAGTACCTACGCTGTTAAAAAGGAACAGATGCGAGCTATAGAATGGAATGCCTACATCAAGCAGCAAGCTGAGATCAAGCATCAGGAAGAAGTTATCGCCAAGCTCAAGTCCTTTAACAGAGAGAAATCTATTAAACGAGCTGAGAGCCGTGAAAAGATGCTGGATAAGATAGAAGTTCTCGACAAGCCCATAACAATTGATGATCGCATGAAGATAAGCCTCACACCTTCCTGCGAAAGTGGTAATGATGTTCTGACTGCAACCGGGCTTTCCAAGTCATTTGGTAATGAGCACCTCTTCTCAAATCTTGATTTTGAGATCAAAAAAGGCGAGCATGTCGCAATCATTGGTGATAACGGTTCAGGCAAAACAACTCTCCTTAAAATAATAAACGGAGTTGAGAGCCTTGATGCCGGAGAAATTGATTTTGGTGTCAAAGTTCATATTGGCTACTATGATCAGGAACATCATGTTCTCCACGATGAAAAGACCTTGTTCGAAGAAATATCAGATGCATATCCTACACTCAACAACACAGAGATCAGGAATACTCTGGCTGCTTTCCTGTTCACCGGTGATGATGTATTCAAGCGCATCGGTGATCTGTCCGGTGGTGAAAAGGGACGTGTAAGCCTTGCCAAGCTCATGCTCTCTGATGCCAATTTTCTCATTCTTGATGAGCCTACAAACCACTTGGATATCACTTCAAAAGAGATACTTGAAACAGCAATTTCAGGCTACACCGGAACCGTTCTCTATGTCAGCCATGACAGATATTTCATCAACAGAACAGCCACAAGGATACTGGATCTTACACATGGACAGTTTGTAAATTACATTGGTAACTACGACTACTACATGGAGCATGTCGATGAGAAGATGCAAAGGCTCTTTGGTACTTCCGGGAATATAGGAAATGCTACTCTTGGAGATGGAAGCTACAAATACGCAAATGGAGCTGCAGACTTAAATGATTCTGACAATGCATCAGAAAGCGCTTCTTCTCTTTCTGCAAATGCGCAATCTTCCGATGCTACCGCAGGCGGTGCTATGGACTGGAAGGCTCAGAAAGCTCTGCAGGCTCAGAAGCGCAAGCTTGAAACAGCTCTTAGTAAATGTGAGGAAGAGATTTCCAAACTTGAAGGCAGGGACGGTGAGATTACAGAGCAGCTTTCAGATCCATCAGTCGGAACTGACCTTGCCAAGCTTCGTAAGCTCACTGATGAGCAGACAGAAATTCAGGATAAACTCTCTTCTCTTTATGATGAATGGGAAAAGATATCCTCAGAGCTTAGTGAGTTTTAATCGAGAGCTCCGGATAAAGACTTAATATTATTACATCAAAGGAACTAGCTTATCATGTTTTTGTTTTATATTATAGTTGGATTACTCATTTACCTTTTTTACCTTATTTTCCGCTATTTTCAGGTAAAGGCCAATGCATTTAGCAAGGATGAAGTTATAAAGGCTGCAGGAAGACAGGCAAAAAAACTTGAATATGTTGATCCTGAAATAACCTGTGATTTCTGCGGTTGCAAGATTGATACCAGAAAATACAAAGTCTGCCCCCACTGCGGAGGCCCCTACGATAAGGATATCGAGTGGACCAGCAGGCATGAGGTTGAAGAAGCTTTTGTAGAGAGAGAAACACTACATCTCATAAGTAAGCGCCAGCAGAAGGCTGCCGAAGAAAGCGGTAAAATACTTGCAAGAATAAAGAGAAGTATTTTTATAATAGCTATCCTCAATCTTGCAGCTATAACTGTTGCTATAATCTACTTAAATAACGCCAGAAACAGCCGTTATATGGGTAAAACTGAATTAAACGATACCAAATATGAAAACTATACAGAAGCCTCTTATAATATCGTAGGTGACGGAGTGTTGTTCGATGATGGTCGCGTAACAATCACCCTTGAAAAATTCTATGTTTCTGACAGAGTAAGGGATAATGAAATTGACGGATACAAATATGGCAATGTCAAGGCCGCAATTCACGTAATAAACAGGCTAAACAGCGATATACTTGTCACTATCAATTCAAACTCAATAAACGGAAACTCTCAGTCCTCATATTACATATCAACCTATGATTACTTCAAGAGAAATAGCGATTCTGTGATATATGAGAAAATATATGAAATGCCATATCAGTCTGTTTCTGAAATTATTTTCTCCAGAGTATCTATCAGTAATGATGACTTCACTTACAATGAGGCTGCTGAAACTCCCATTTGCATACGCACCGATACAGACTTTAGCTACACTCTTCCAGTAAAGCAAGATGCTAATCTCATCTTCACAAGTGATAAGGCGGATGTATACTCTATTTATACAGAAGAAGACTATAACCCTCGTTATTTACTCTACGTTGTAAACAAAACAGATAAAGACTACATGATCAAGGGTACAGAAGTTAAGATAGCTGGAGACGAACACGGACTATACAGTTTCTCCGAGTCACAAGTCCCGGCAGGTTACACCTTTATATCTAACATACATTCTTACGATGCTGAGGAAGATATCAGCAAAAAAGACTGTTCACTTTCTATCTTTTTCTCCTGCGAGGAAGACCCAAGATATGACTTCTCTACTGGATATATTTCACTTAAATAATATGAGACAAAATAAAAATAAAAGCTGCGAGAAATCTCGCAGCTTTTTTAGTATCAAAGTGTATCAAGTTCAGCAGCAATTGCATCTAAGAATTCTTCAGAACCGAGTTTAACTGGGTTAGGAAGATTGGTGATAAGTGCAAGGTCACCTGTCATACGTCCTGACTCAATTACAGAAAGTGTAGCCTTCTCAAGCTTGTCTGCATATTCCATAAGCTCTTTTATTCCATCAAGCTCACCTCTCTTGCGAAGAGCACCACTCCATGCAAAGATTGTTGCAACTGGGTTAGTTGATGTTGGCTCTCCCTTGAGGTACTTGTAATAATGTCTCTGAACTGTTCCATGAGCAGCTTCATACTCATAAACACCTGTTGGAGATACGAGTACTGAAGTCATCATGGCAAGTGAACCAAATGCTGATGACACCATATCACTCATAACGTCGCCGTCATAGTTCTTGCAGGCCCAGATAAATCCGCCCTTAGACTTCATAACACGGGCAACAGCGTCATCAATAAGTGTGTAGAAATATGTGATTCCAGCTGCCTCGAAGTCCTTCTTGAACTCTTTTTCATAGATCTCATCGAAGATATCACGGAATCTTCTGTCGTAGGTCTTACTGATTGTATCCTTTGTTCCAAGCCACAGCTCCTTTTTCTCAGAAAGAGCATATTTAAAACAGGCTCTTGCAAAGCTCTCAATAGAAGCATCCTTGTTATGCATGCCCTGGATGATTCCAGGCTCTTTAAACTCATGGATTGTCTCTCTTATCTCTGTTCCGTCATCGCCTGTAAATACAAGCTCTGCCTTACCAGGTCCTGGAACTCTGATCTCAACATTCTTGTAAACATCGCCATAAGCGTGTCTTGCAAGAGTTATTGGGCTCTCCCAGGTTCTTACATTGGGCTCGATGCCCTTAACCATAATAGGAGTACGGAAAACTGTTCCATCAAGAATGGCCCTGATTGTACCATTTGGACTCTTGTACATCTTCTTAAGGCTGTATTCCTTAACTCTCTCATCGTTAGGTGTGATAGTTGCACACTTAACAGCAACGCCGTATTTGAGAGTAGCATTAGCACTGTCTACAGTAACCTGATCATCAGTCTCATCTCTGTGCTTAAGTCCCAGGTCATAGTACTCGCTCTTAAGATCAACATAAGGCAAAATCAGCTTATCCTTGATCAGCTGCCACAGTACTCTTGTCATCTCGTCCCCGTCCATCTCAACAATGGGGGTTGTCATCTTGATTTTCTCCATCCTGTCCTCCTACCAAACTTTATTATTCGTACATCTCAAGTAGTCCCTTATCAACCATGTTCTCATAAGCATTGATCATGTGCTGATTAGCAAGCTCTTCTGCCTTATCGGGATTATTTTCCTTAATTGCTTCCATAATAAACTTGTGCTCAACGTTGGATACAGCACCTCTGTTGCTGGAAAGAGTCTTCTGTCTGACTCTCCATACATAGCTGTGATAATCCTTGAGAAGGTGCTCAAGCATCTTGGAGTTACATGCCTCATACAAAATTGTATGGAATCTGTTATCAAGTTCAGCCATCTGCTCCATGTGGCCTCTTGCTGCATGAAACTCTGCAAGATAGATGATTTCTTCCATCTCTTCAAGCTGCTCTTTGGTAATATTCTCACATGCCCATCTGGCACATAAGCCTTCAAGCTTGGATCTGATCATGTAGATATCCTTGATATCCTTGACCTTGATACCAGTAACATAAGCACCCTTATTAGGGATAATCTGAATAAGACCTTCAAGCTCAAGCTGTCTGAAGGCTTCTCTTACAGGAGTTCTGCTGACGCCAAGTTCCTGGCCAATAGCTACTTCTTTTAATTCCTCATGATCCTTGTACTTGCCATTTAAAATGTCTTCTCTGATTCTATGAAAGACTCTTCCTCTAAGCGAGTATTTATCTGTTACTTCTTCTTTTAGATCGCTATTTCCCATATTAGTCCTCTTTAGTCTCGCGACTTACTATCTCTCCCTCTTTGACAACTAGTCCCAGTTCACTGCTGACTTTTTCTATTTCTCTTACAAGCTCATCATCATACATTACGGTTACTCTTCCACCAGCATACTCAGAATCTACCCATTCTTTTAACTTAAGAACAAGTGGTGAAGTCTTGGCCATTGCCTTGTCATCACGTAGCTTATAATGAACATTTATCCAATGCGCTATTCCTGCAAGTCCGGATGTGTTAGAAACAGCACTTACTGGTGGACGGCGCAGGAACTTGTCTGTATCAAAGATATTATAGATCTCTTCATTCTTGAGAAGGCCGTCTGCATGGATACCTGCTCTTGTAACATTGAAGTTCTTACCAACAAATGGAGTGTTGGCAGGAACAGTAAATCCTATCTCTTTCTCATAATACTCAGCAAGGTCTGTGATAACCTGAGTATTCATGCCATTAAGTGTACCCTTAAGCTGAGCATATTCAAATACCATAGCTTCAAGAGGTGTATTACCAGTTCTCTCACCGATACCGAAAAGAGAAGTATTAACAGATGAACATCCATACAGCCATGCTGTTGTAGAATTGGTAACCGCCTTATAGAAGTCGTTGTGTCCGTGCCACTCAATGAGCTCACTTGGAACACCAGCGTTGGTATTGATAGCATATATGATACCCTGAACACTTCTGGGAATAACAGCACCAGAGAAATTAACACCATATCCCATTGTATCACAGGCTCTTACCTTAATAGGAATCTTATACTCATCTTTGAGCTTCATAAGCTCAAGGCAGAATGGAACAACAAATCCGAAAATATCAGCTCTTGTAATATCTTCAAGATGACATCTTGGGCTGATACCAGCTTCAAGACAAGATTTAACGACACTAAGGTAATGATCAAGCGCCTGTCTTCTTGTCATCTTAAGCTTCAGGAAAATATGATAATCTGAACATGAAACAAGGATTCCCGTTTCCTTCATTCCCATGGATTTGACCAGTTTGAAGTCTTCCTCACTGGCTCTGATCCAGCTGGTTACCTCAGGAAACTCGTAACCTCTCTCCATGCACTTATAGGCTGCATCACGGTCACTCTTACTATATAAAAAGAACTCGCTCTGGCGGATCATACCATTAGGGCCACCAAGCTCATGGAACATATCGAAAATATGCACGATCTGATCCGTTGTATAAGGCGCCCTGGACTGCTGACCATCTCTAAAGGTTGTGTCAGTTATCCAAATCTCTTTAGGCATATTGTGAGGTACGATTCTGTCGTTGAAAGGAATCTTAGGTACCTCTTCATAAGGAAACATGTTTCTGAATACGTTAGGCCTCTCAACATCATCAAGAATGTACATATGCTCTTCGATCTGGAGCAAATTATTCTTGTTGTTCATAGTGACAGGTCGGTTCTGGAATGTGTTATTCTCCTGCATAATAAAGTCCCCGTAATTTCGAAAAGATTGTTCGTTGGGTATAATTGTATACAATCATACCATTCATGTCAACGTAGTAAAGTTATGCAATATAAAAGAGATGGAATTAATTTCCCACCTCTTTCCTGCAAAAATTAATATATTGTACTTAGAATGCGCTTTTTCTTGTAAAATATTTTTTGACATTTTCTATTGGTTCTGGCTTAGCATAATGGAAGCCCTGAATAAAATCGAAGCCTCTTTCCATCGAATACTGACTCTGCGACTCATCTTCAACTCCCTCAACCAGAGTAACAAAACCATTTTTCTTGAACACCTCGATCATGTAGCTCATTATGTCATCCATTCGTTCATCATCAAGGGACTTATATAGAAGCGTCTTATCAAATTTGATGGTCTTAACAGGGCAGTTCATAACTCTTTCAAAGGATGAATAGCCTGTTCCAAAGTCATCAAGATAGAACTGAATTCCAGCTTTGCTAAGAGAATTCATATTCTCATTAGCCTGCTCATAGTTTTCAAACATGGCTGATTCAGTAATCTCAAACTTTATCTTGGAAACATCAAAATCATATTTGTCGATAATGTCCATCAGGTCCGAATACGCATTTTTGTGCGAAATCTCACGAGAAGATACATTAACCGAGATAGAATCAAAATCATAGAACTCATCAAGATCCTCTATAGACCTGCATACCTTATCCAGCACAATGCAGGTGATGGCATGAATTGTTCCGCTTTCCTCCGCAATTGGTATAAATCTCTTTGGACTGATTATCTTATTTCCAAGCTTAAGTCTTGTAAGAGCCTCTGCAGCTCTGAAATTTCCAGTATCAACGCTGTAAATAGGCTGAGCATATACCATAACTCTCTCATCGTCCATATCCAGCCTGTTACGTATATCCTCAAGCGCTACAGCTATCTCATATTCCTCAAGGAAATCATCGTAATCTGTAGGATTAACAACATAGAAATGACTGCTATTCTGGCTCTTAAAGCGTCTTGAAATATACTCAAAATACTGTCTGCATTTTGCAGCAGTCTCAAGCTCTGGAAGAACTTCGCCGGAAACCATAATATAGTTGATGGGCACCGTCATATCTGCTCTTGCTCCATCAAGAACGCCTCTTATATTATTTATTGCCGCCACAAAGGACTTGTAGTCTTCTACTTCTACAACAGCAACATATCTATCTTCAGAAATCCTGTACAGCTTGACCTTAGGTCTTATTGCCTCCATTGCCCTGCACATAGATACTGCTTTCATATATATATCATCAACATTATCGCCAAAGCTCTCTACATTAGGATACTTAAGCTCTATATAGCTGATGAACATTTTCTTTCTACCAAGGTTCTTTTCTACATATGATATAAGGCCATAAACATTCTGGCTTCCAGTCATCTCATCATAAGGATTTGAATGGAACAGGATATATCCAAGTGCAAATACAGGAACATAACTCATAGCCATGTAAATAGAATGGAACCTGACTACTACTACCATCTGACTGGCCAAAAGAAGTATTTCCATTGGAACGATGGTGATAACCGCATACCATATTATTCTGGCAACGTTGGCTTTATTGCTAAGAGTTGCGTTAAAGCAGATGATCGCACATACGATTCCAGCACCACAGTAGTACCTTACAAAATGTGTAATATCGATTCCATCAACTTCAAGGCTATAGAAGTTTCTGGCTGCAATCTCTATTATCACTCCAGTTATATACGTAACTGACAACAGCGTATACATCAAAAGAAATTCTTTACGCTGATTACGCCTTACTATGGACATCATATTCACGTAAGAATAAATACAAAACAGAATGCCATTATATAAGAGGAGGAATACCAGCAGCTGTCCCATGAAAAGATATCTGTTAAAATACAGATCCGGGTTATTAGCTACATGAATAATTGAAATCTGCGTCAAAATGGCAGCTATAGACAGTACAATACCCCTGTAAATGTATTTAAACACATATGATTTCTTGGGCTTGGTATATATCAGGAGCACAAGAATAAGGCCTGCCATAAGTAGGCCTGCTATCTCACCTATGTAATTATAAGAAATGAAATTATTTTCTACCATATTCTCATATTATCATAAAACCGATAATTATGTGTTAAATAAGTATTAAGAAATTAAAAGAGGCCCTGCAAAATGCAGAGCCTCTAAATAAACTATATTATTCCTCTGAATTAGCAGCTGCAACCTTATCTGCTCTAGCCTCAACTTCCTTGGCCTGAACATCTGAAGGAGCCTGCTCATATCTGTTGAACTCATACTCGAAATCACCACTACCACCTGTCATAGAACGAAGCTGTGTGCAATATCCAAAGAGTTCCATCATAGGCACTTCTGCCTCGATAACCTGCTTGCCTGTAAGAGAAGGATTCATTCCAAGTACACGTCCTCTTCTCTTATTGAGATCTCCCATTACATCACCTGTGTAAGTATCAGGTACTGTAACCTTGAGAGAAACGATAGGCTCAAGAAGAACTGGAGTTGCATCCATGAAGCCCTTCTTGAAGGCGTTGGATGCTGCTACCTTGAATGCCATTTCTGATGAGTCTACTGGGTGATAAGATCCATCATAAAGAGTAGCCTTAACACCAACTACAGGATAAGCTGCAAGAGGTCCACGAAGGACTGACTCTGCAATACCTTTTTCTACAGCTGGGAAGAAGTTCTTAGGAACTGCTCCACCAACAACTTCCTGATCAAACTCATAAGCCTTGGTCACATCTCCAAGAGGAGCAAAGCGCATCTTAACGTGTCCATACTGACCATGTCCACCTGTCTGCTTCTTGTACTTGTACTCAACATCTGAGGTCTTACGAATAGTCTCTCTGAAAGCTACCTTAGGCTTAGTAAGATCGATGGCAACCTTGTAAACGTTCTGAAGCTTACTCTGGATAACCTCAAGATGCATATCACCCATACCATACAGAAGTGTCTGGCGGTTCTCAGCATCATTGACAACCTTAAGTGTCTGATCCTCAGCAGCAAGCTTAGCAAGAGACTGAGCAATCTTATCGATATCGCTCTTATTCTGTGCGTGGTATCTCATGTATGTATATGGTGTAGAAATATCCATCTTAGCATACTGTACAGGTGTAGACTTGGTTGAAAGTGTATCACCTGTAGAAATATCAAGCTTCTGAAGTGCTCCGAGGTCACCTGCGTGAAGCTCAGGAACTTCTGTTGCTTTGTTGCCCTGAAGAACATAGAGCTTACCAAGCTTAACCTCAGTGTCCTTATTAGCGATATACATAACATCATCAGGCTTGATGACACCTGAACGAACCTTGATAAGTGAATACTTACCAATGAATGGATCGATCATTGTCTTGAATACAAAAGCGGTCTTTGGCTTGGAGAAGTCAAAGTCAGCTTCAAAGATTTCATTAGTATTAGTATTGATACCAGCCATCTTACGGTTCTCTGGGCTAGGCATATACTTAACAATATCATCGAGGAGTGTATAAATACCCTGGCAAAGAGTACTTGATCCCATCTCGATAGGTACGATTGTTCCATCACAAACGTTGGAACGAACAGCAGCTCTGATTTCTGCCTCTGAGAAGGTGTCACCGTTAAAGTATCTGTCCATGAACTCTTCAGATGTCTCTGCTACTGACTCGATAAGAGTATCTCTGCAGAGCTTAAGGTTAGCCTGGTTGTACTCTGGCACTGGGCACTCAACAACCTCTTTACCTTCCCATCTAAAGCCTTTCTCCTGAATTACATTAACGTAACCAACAAACTTCTCATTCTCACGGATAGGAAGATTGAAAGGAGCCATCTTCTTACCATATTTGTCTGTCATGTCCTGCACAACCTGTCTATAGGAAACATCGTCTATATCCATGTCTGCAACAAATACCATACGTGGTAATTTGTATTTCTCACATAATTCCCATGCTCTCTCGGTACCAACTTCGATACCTGCCTTACCTGATACAACAATGATAGCTGCATCAGCAACACTCATAGCTTCCTCAACTTCACCGACAAAATCAAAGAATCCAGGAGTATCAAGGAGATTAATCTTGTGTCCATCCCACTCAAGCGGAATAGTAGAAGTGCTGATTGAAATATGTCTCTTCTGCTCTTCTTTATCAAAGTCACTAAGAGTATTTCCATCCTCGACTTTTCCCATTCTGGATGTAATACCTGCTAAATAAGCCATTGCCTCAGAGAGACTTGTCTTACCTGCTCCGCCATGGCCCAGCAGCACTACGTTTCTAATTTTGTCAGTCGTATAAACGTTCATATCAATGTCCTCCAGTTGCAATAAATTGGGTATTTTTGAGAAATACAAGGGACAATAGACGCACATTCAGCCGTAGCAGAACGCCACCGCCGCTCATATGCTATTTGAACAATATAGACACTCGCCCCAAACAATTCTCATAAGAACATTTTACTAAATATAGTGTTTAAACACAAGTATTTTCGGCCTTTTGCACAAACTATTCCCCAATGCTATTCAACCTCTTTTAATACCTCTGTCATTCCATCAAAATCAGACGCTTCAAAAAATTCGTATAAGCGTTTAAATCTATCCTTATGTTCGCCAAGATCATAGTCTTCCATCTCCTTAAAAAGGTTACTCAAATAACCTACGTTTTTTTGATTAATACCCTCTTTAAGAGCTTCATACATACTCTTAATGAGGAATTCATTGTAATTTACAGATGGAGCTTTATTTACTTCTTCTCTCTTGGCCTGCTCTTTTGCCTTTTCTTCGGCTTCTGCTGCAGCATATATCGCAGAAAGAGGCTCTTTATATCTGTTAAGCTCAGCTATAACCTCATCATTGTGTTCCCTGATATAATCAATATTTCCTTCTTTGCCGGCCATTTCCAGAGCTTCAGCGCCCTTTGACAGCTCCATTGCGCCAATAAGACGTGCTGAGCTCTTTAGAGCGTGGACCTTGATCGTGTAGTTCTCATAGTCGCCAGATTCATAGAAGCCTGTAATTTCCTGGCTCTTACTGTCTATGGAATCATAGAATATCTTGAGGACACTCTTAAAAGACTCCTCAGAGCCACTATTTTCAAGCGCCACCTTGGAATCAAGTCCCTCAATCTGGTCATACCACTTATCAGATGCAATCTGGCCCGCTGTTTCAACAGTATTCTCAGTAATATTTTCTGTTACTGCCTCAGCATCTGCCTTTTTCTCTTCTTCATGTTTATCTGCAACCAGTATTTCTTCTTCAGGGAATACCAGAAGCTTCTGAAGATTATAAGGATGCTCTGACTTTTCCATATACATTATTCCAAAAGCACCAGGACCACAGTTCACAGAAAGAGCTGCTGAAGCCTTCTGGAAAATCACATTCTTAAACGGAGCATTAGAAAGAATCCTCTTCTCTATTCTCTCAAGAACTTCTACCGGCACATCTGAATAAGTTACCATTACTACATCCAGATCATGACCGGTTCTTCTGGGAACAGCGTAGTCTACGTATTTGTCATAGCTCTTATTCTTGTTACCAATCTGTACCCTGTCAACTTTGAAGGTATCATTTCTGACAACAACAAATGGCATTAAGCCAATTGACAGCATAAGCTCGCAAAGTCTTTTTCCTATAATTCCTCTCTTCAAAAGAACCATAGGATCACTGGCAACAAAGCTGCACCTAACCTTACTCTTGATAGCAGTAAGCTCTTTGATGATATTTCCGGGGCTCATTCCCTGATTAGACAGGTTATAGGCCATAAGCGCGATCATACCCATAGAGCTTGAGTTAAAGCCTGAGTTAAAGACGAATACATTGCCATAGGCCTTGGCTGCCTGTCTCGCTCTTTCATACTCTTCACTGATACCTGGAGCCAAAGTAATATAAATGATCTGGTGGGCCTTCTTGAGTTCTTTTGCAAAGAACTGTTCGAATTCCTCAATAGCTGGAGGCTCAGAGGTAAATTCCTTGCCAGCCCTCATATATCTGATGATCTCATCTGTATCCGCCTCAAGGCCATCGTAATACTCTTTGCCATCCACATGAACCTTAAACGGAATAGTATCGATCTGCAGTTCCTTGAGGGTTCTAACTGGAAGATCGCACATACTGTTGGTTGTAATAATAAGTGGAATCTTCTTGTTATAGCCCTTAGCAGTATTGAGCTTGGATTTGCTAAAGTCTGCTGTCTTACTGATAGTAACCTTGGATTCAGGGAGGTGAGCCAGAAGCATTTCCTCAAACTGAGCTCCAGATACCGGTTTTAAAAGATATCCGTCAAAACCGCTGGAACTATACAGAGCCCTGTTCTCACTTCCAGCATTAGCAGTAAGGACAATAACAGGAACATGGTTATTAAAGCCACCATGCTGCTTTCTGATAGCCTGCAAACATTCGATACCGTTCATAACAGGCATCAGATGATCCATGAATATAATGTCATATCTTGTAGCAATGGTATGAGCAAGTGCATCAGCTCCGCTACTTACCGTATCTACAGTTATCTGAGTGCCTTCAACAAGTTTTTTCTCAACCTCAAGGTTCATCTCATTGTCATCAACAATAAGGATTCTTGCCTCAGGAGCAGTAAAGCTCGCCTCATACTTCTGTTCTTTTCTGACACTTCCATAATTAGTAATACTGATATTTCCAACTGCTGTAGGATTGCTGACCTTCTGCCACAGAGCCACTGTGAAGTTAGACCCCTGCGTGTATACACTGTTTACTGAGATGTCGCCATCCATCAGCTCCACGAGCTGCTTAACTATAGAAAGGCCAAGCCCTGTACCTTCGATCTTACTGTTTTTCTCTTCATCAATTCTCTGGAAGGCATCAAAAAGATAAGGAATAGCATCTTCCTTAATACCCATTCCTGTATCAGAAACAGAGAAGATAATTCGTACCTTCTCATCCTTGATGTCCTCTTTTTCTATATGAAGAGTAACTGTACCTTCGCTGGTATATTTGACCGCATTGTTCAAGAGATTTACCAGTATCTGCTTGATTCTGACTTCATCACCAAAGAGCTCCTGCGGAATCGTAGGATCGATCTCAACATTAAGCTTAAGACCTTTTTGCTCGGCTCTAAGCCAGATCATATTGACAATCTCAGAGATCATGGATGGGACATTGTAGTTTACAGGAATAATGTCCATCTTTCCCGCTTCAATCTTGGAAATATCAAGGATATCATTGACCAGAGCCAGCAGCATTTTACCTGCGCCCTGGATATTTCCTGCATCTTTTTTGATCTCTTCAGAAGCATCCTCCTGCCTGAGAATAATCTCATTAAGTCCCAGAATAGAGTTAATAGGCGTTCTGATCTCATGGCTCATGCTGGAGAAGAACCTGTTCTGAGATTTGTTCAGTTCCTCATATTTCTGGGTTTCTTCTTTGGCTCTTTTGTTCTCCTCTATAAACATCCACTCAACGAACCATACCATGATGCAGCAGATGGTCCCTACCATGATGACTGAAACCAGTGAATCTATGAAAAAGAACTGTCTACTGTGCTCTGTTACCCTCTCAGGATGCATATATGCATCAAAGTACATGAGACCTGATTCTATAGTAAGAACTATCAGCATGAACGGTCTCCACATACCGTTAAGAACGAGACCTGTATAAAGATATGCAAAAATAAGCCAGAGATAACCACCACCAGTAAGACCACCACCAAAATAAAACAAAATAGGCAGAATGATACCTACAAGGCCAATAACTATAATTCGGACAGCTACCTGAACTTTATTCTTTCTGACAGAAACACTCGTAATAATGGGCACAACAATAATAGTGATGGTCAAAGTAATGATCTCCACTATATTCTCTCCCAGAATAAGGTTACTGATAAGCGCAAAAAATACGCCAAAGTCCGTCAAAAGAGTAAGTGCAATAAATACTCTTTCTCTCAGTGTCCTTGACGGATCCTTTAACCTTTCAATTGTTCTGGTAAAAAGACCTTTCTTCAATATGTACCTCCATCACGATCAGCGTTTCTCTGCCATTACGCGATTCATAACTCTTTCAAATTCACCTATATTTATTGGCTTGGCTATAAAGCCATCGAAGCCTTCTCTAATAAACATCTCCTTGGCACCGCTGACAGCATTAGCAGTAAGCGCAATAATCCTGATCTTACTGTTATCACGCTCAGCCATACCTCTTATGAGCTTCATAGCTTCTACTCCATCCATACCCGGCATCATGTGATCCATGAAGATAACGTCATAATCATTCTTACTATACTTATCAATTGCTTCTTTTCCGCTTTCTGCAGTATCAACGATCATCTTGTATTCACCAAACAGACCTCTTGCCACAACAAGGTTCATCTGTTCATCATCTACTACAAGCGCCTTGACACCATCAAGTACTGGCTTCTTGAAGTCTTTAGTAAGGACATCTGTCGCCTTTTCAATATTTCCATCGAGTATCTGAACCACTGTAAGGCCGTGGAATGGCTTGTTTATACAAACAATATTTGAATTATCAACATGCTGGCTATCATCTGCACATATCATGGTTACAGTGATATTTCCATTTGCCAGATTTCTGATATAGGATTTATCTTTTTGGTATTCTTTGTGGCCCATAAACACATGGGTAATCTTGCCTTTAGCCACAAGCTTTTTGAGATCATCCAAAGAAGTTGCAAAATACAGGTTAACCCTCAGGCCTGCTGCCAGATTCTTTCCCATATTTCTGTACATCTCACCAAGAGCCGGATGTCTGTTCTTATCGCCCATATCGTAAAAGACAACGTTAATAAACTTATCAGTACTGATTCCAAGGCAAGGTGACGGATCAATAACCTCCTGGAAGATACTGACTCTTACAGTTGTTCCCTTTCCCCTCTGGCTCTCAATCCTGACAAAGCCATTCATAGCTCTTACAACGCCGTATACGATAGAAAGACCAAGTCCAATACCACCAGTACTCCTGGTTCTTGTCATATTGGCCTGGTATACACCCTTTTGGACACTTTCAATGTCCTTGGCTGTCATTCCAATACCTGTATCTGTAACTTCGATAATCAGGTTCACCCCATAGTCTTTTTTTAGAGCCGAAATTCTGAGGTATGCACCACCCTCATTAGTGAATTTAAAGGCATTATCCAGAAGGTGAGATATGATTTTCTGTATTTTTCTGATATCACCCCTAAGGACTGCCGGAACTGTAGGATCCACATCCACGATAAATTCCAGATGAGTCTTGACGTGCATGGCGTTATAATTGGCCAGAATATCATGGATAATGGAAGTTACCATGTATCTGCCATTTTCAAGCGTAAGGTTATTCTGCTGGATTTCACTGTAGTCCTGGATGTCTTCGATCTGGCCAGCCATTCTAAGACCTGCATTTCTGATCTGTATAATATCTTCTCTTGCTTCTTTTCTAAGGATCAGATCTGTTAGTCCATTTATAACGTTAAGAGGAGTTCTGAGCTCATGAGAAATATTAACCAGAAAGTCCTCCATATCACTGTCATGGCTCATTTTTTCTTTACTTAGCTTTTCTATCTGCGCTTCATCATCCTGCCTTTTTTCAAGAAGACCACTTAGTATCAAATAGATAAACAAAGCAGCTACAACATGTAAGAGCAGTCTTGAAACAACTAATGAAGTAAGCTGGTAATATGAATTTCTGACTGAAAGAACTATCTGTATCCCTATGATCACAAAAAACTCAATGAGAACGAGCTTTAAAAAAATTCTTCTGTCAAGAAGCGCTGCTATTCCCATTAAGAGAGCACAAATGACTATTACATCAAAAAAGCTTGAGCTATGTATGCCATGGTAGAAAGTTATAACCATGGAAAAGATCAGATAGAAGTTCTCTCTAAAAGAACTCCTGTTGTACTGAACAATATGCATCCACCACATGGCAAGAACACTCACGCCAATAAGAGGTGGCATCCAGAATTCCCACCCCATGGCAATGTTCTCAACAATGGCGCCAGTGCATAATATGGATATTATGAATACCGCCATGCTATGAACTCTGTTTTTTTCCTGCCTGCTTTCTTCCAAACTTATACTCCTTTATCCAGCTCTGTTTTCTCGTTTTCCAAAAGCTCAAAGGTATACTTTATAACTACCTGAATATCAGTTGCACCATTAGAGCAAAAGACAGCTGCCACCGTTGCCTGACATTCTTTCTCACCAAGCAGTCGCTTAGCCCGTTGTACATCATTGTCAAAGTATGTCTCATCACTTTCAAAACCAAACGCCACAAAGGTTTCACCAGATAGTCTGTATACATTCTCATCGCCAAAGGCTTCAATCAGGCTCTGAGCTGTATTTCTAACCATCTCATCTCCAATATCGTGTCCCAGCTTGGTATTAATTTCCTTTAGATTTTCTATTTCACATAAGACATATCCAAAGGTCTGAGACATATCCAGCTTTTCTTCTGTAAACTCTTTTAACGCAATACGATTCTTGGCTCCTGAAAGGGAATCATGATAGCTGAAATAGATGATCCTATCCTGCTCTTTGCGCTGATTTATAAACTGAGCCATGAAATAAGGCAGTATCCTCATGATCTCATATACGCCACTAATTGCATCCTTAGGAATATCGCTGATACCGACAAAACCAATAGAAGTATCACCTGATTTGATCGGACTGAAAACTGCATTGGATAGATTACCCTTCTGCATCATGTCATACAAAAATGGTGACAATTCTTTAACCTCGTCAGCGTTGTTTATAACAAAACAGTTGCCAGCAGCTGACATAATCTTCTGATGAAGCTGCTCCATTTCTTTATCCGTTGGTAAAGTCTCAATCTCTTTTTCCATAGGAGTAAGTCCATCCTTGAACCACTCATAGGTTTGAGACATACCACCATTTTCATTCATTTCAAAAATATAAGTTCTCTTAGCCTGTAGTTCTTTACCTAAATACTCCAAAAGAAGCTTGATACTCTCTATAGGATTTCTGGAATTGGCAGCAAACTGAAGCGATCTGTTTATGAATCTGTCTCTGTTGATAGCAACCTGATCGTTGGTCCACCATTTTACAAATTGAAGGATCATGATAACTATAAAGATTACTATTCCAACGCGCATGAAGGCGCCATAAGAATCCTGCATTTCCGTGTTATATTTCCACATGATGACGTCAAATATTATCATCACTAAAAGAATGCAGGTTGCCACCTTAAAGGTCTGAAGACCCGAAGGGATTTCAAGCTTCTTGCAATATATATTGTTTTCAATAAGAAGTATCGCCAGAATAGAAACATCGAGCACTACGCCACCAGCAGCAAACCAGCCATCTGACCTCATCATATCCAGATCTGCTACATAGCGCAGCACCACCATAGCTATCAGTGATAATATGGAGATAAAGCCAGATACCACGTTGTATCTGCTCTTATTTAACTTAGTGAGGGAATTTACAAACACGACAAAAGGATAGCCCAACATAGGAATTGAGAGTGTTCCTACGATTCGCCAGAAATAATAATGCCCCGACAGGAGCTGAACAATATTGGAATTAATAAGGCACCAAACACCTACTACAAATGCGGCTGCACCTAGAGCCAGAACATTATATGGAGACCTGGATTTATCTGGAATTCCCATCCACAAAACAACCAGCAGCAATCCAAAGAATATGATCAGTGTTGAAGTCACAACAAGCGAAGCTCTGTCATAAATAAATCTCCTGATGTAATCAGCTGGTTTTCCCAGATATACTCTGTAAATCTGTCCCGATAAATCTCTATCTACGAGTCTGTCTATCTGCATGGTTATGGTCTTTCCAGCATCCTCTCTGGAAAGTCCCACTGCATGAAAGGCTACTCCATAGCCTTTTCCTGTTATGTTCTCAATAGAATTAAAATCATATACTCTTCTCTTACCTACAGAAACCTTTATGTTTACATTCCTGGACTCAAAGCAGATGCAGTCTCCATCAAAAATGTAATACGGGAGTTTTTTGGTCAGAATAATACTGTTCTCAAAGTCTTTTACATTGAGATCGTCTATCTCATAAACGTTTCCATACTCATCAAGCCATTCAGAATTGTAGTCAGTCATTTCAGGCAAATAACTGCGGCTAAACGCATCCGAATTGATAAGCGAAACCACAGAAACAATAAGAACAAAAGCCGCATATACACAGCCTACTATTTTGTTTATCCCAAAATGTTTTTTGTTTTCCTGCATAATATACTCCTATGCATACTACCACCCATATATCATTTTAACATGCAATATTACGTCAAATTATTATTTTAATATTAAATATTTGTTCACGAGTTAACCTTTTTACGCGTTGACTTTAACACTTTGAAGTGTTATAGTTGATGTTGCACAAATATGCTTTGTTAAGGGGATTTTTACCTTTATGGATACTAGAATATACGGTTTTGTTGGCTTGGGACTTATCGGCGGTTCTATGGCCAGAGCAATAAAGAATGCCGAGCCTGATTGTAAGATCATCGCTTACACTCCGCACAGATCAACTGTTGATGCTGCCAAGGATGAAGGAACGATCGATGTAGCGCTTGACAGGATTGGACCAGAATTTACAGATTGCGACTACATTTTCCTGTGCGCTCCCGTTGAGATCAACAACGAAAATTTAGAGCTTCTGATGCCCTATCTTAGTCTTAAAACTACTGTTACAGATATCGGAAGTGTCAAGAACAGCATTCACGAAAAAGTTAGAGAGCTTGGAATCGAGAAGCAGTTCATAGGTGGCCATCCAATGACTGGAACCGAGCGAATCGGTTATCAGAACTCCAAGGCATCTCTTTTGGAAAATGCCTATTATATCCTGACCAAAACTGATTCATGTCAGAAAGAGCGTCTTGAGGACTACTACCTTCTTGTTAAAAAAATGGGAGCTATTCCTCTTGTTGTTCCATATCTTCAGCACGACTATGCTACAGCCGCCATCAGCCATGTTCCTCACGTACTGTCAGCAGCGCTTGTTAATCTTGTTAAAAGCAGCGACAATGAGGACCATCTGATGAAGACAATTGCAGCTGGAGGCTTTAAGGATATCACCAGGATTTCCTCCTCCTCTCCTGTTATGTGGCAGCAGATCTGTAATACCAACTCAGAGAACATTTCAGGTCTCTTAGAGCGCCTTATAGATTCGCTTATAGAAATCAAGCTGGCTGTAGAGGAGCATGATCCGGACAAGCTCCTAGATTTCTTTACATCTGCCAGAACCTACAGAGAGTCCTTCTCAGACTTTACAAGTGGTCCTATTCAGAAGACTTATGTGCTCCACGTAGAAATCGACGATCAGCCTGGACGTCTGGCTGCCGTTGCAGTTCTTTTGTCTGACCACAATGTGAATATCAAAAACATCGGAATTGTACATAACAGGGAATATGAGCGAGGAACTCTACGAATTGAGTTCCATAGCGGAAAAGACCTGGAACAAGCCACTAAGCTACTGACAAGCAATGAATACACTGTTGTTCTGACACAGGGATGACAATTGGAGAACACAAATGATATCACTAGAAAAAGCTAAACATCCATTAAAAGGCGACGTTTTCGTTCCTGGAGATAAATCCATTTCTCACAGGAGCATCATGTTTGGTGCCCTTGCAGAAGGCACCACCGAGATAACAGGTTTCCTTGAAAGTGCAGACTGCCTCTCAACAATAGAGTGCTTCAAAAAGCTTGGAATCATCATCGATCACACTATGAGACCAACTCATGGCGTACCAACCATCACCGTTCATGGAAGAGGTCTTCACGGACTTACAGCCGCTGATTCCACTCTGTACACAGGAAATAGCGGAACCACCACAAGGCTTATGTCAGGTATCCTGGCTGCTCAGCCTTTTGATTCGAACATTACAGGTGACAGCTCCATAGAGAAAAGACCTATGAGCCGTATCATCAAGCCTCTTTCTCAGATGGGCGCCGATATTTCCTCTGTACTTGGTAATGACTGTGCTCCGCTTCACATAGGTGGAGGCCGTAAGCTTCGTGGAATCAACTATCGTAACCCTATAGCTTCAGCTCAGGTTAAATCAGCTATTCTCCTTGCCGGCCTTTATGCAGATGGAGAAACTGTCGTTTATGAGCCAGCTCTTTCCAGAAATCACTCAGAGATAATGCTCTCTGCCTTTGGTGCAGATGTACATAACGAAATAGCCAGAGATGGTAGCGCTGCTGCTATACTTAATCCTGGAATGCCACTTCATGGCATCAAGATAAATGTCCCTGGAGACATTTCATCCGCCGCATATTTCATTGCTGCAGCCCTTATAGTTCCTGGTTCTGAGCTTCTTATCAGAAATGTTGGCATTAACAATACAAGATGCGGTATTCTGACTATTCTCAAGCAGATGGGTGCTGATATCACTCTTATGAACATCAATGAAGACGGTGAGCCTCGTGCTGATATTCTTGTTAAGCACAGTGAGCTCCACGGCAATCAGAACAATAAATTTGAGATCGGTGGTAAAGACATCCCTACAATGATAGATGAGCTTCCAATGGTTGCAGTTCTTGCTGCTACAGCTGGCTGTGATACTATCATCAAGGACGCAGCAGAGCTCAAGGTAAAAGAATCAGACAGAATCGCTACTGTTGTTGAGAACCTTAAGGCTATGGGTGCTGACCTTGAGGCAACAGATGACGGTATGATAATTCATGGTGGTAAGCCTCTTCACGGGGCCGATATCAACACTCATAACGATCACCGCCTTGCCATGTGCTTTGCAATCGCTGCTCTGGCTGCAGAAGGCACCACAAGAATTCTGGATGACGCCTGCGTTGGTATCTCATATCCTACCTTCTTCTCAGATCTTCAGAGATTACTGTAATGAATTAAAAAAGGCTTTAGGAAGCAATTTCCTAAAGCCTTATATTTATTAGCTTAATGTCCTTGATGCTCAAGCTCATCAGTAACTGTCTCATATACCTGAATTCTCATCTGGTCTGCATCTGGCATTCCAATAAAGATACCGCCATATCTGAAGATATCACCCTCTTTATCAGCTCTTACAATCTGAATGAACACATGTATCTTATCCTTGTTCCAGAGTGTTAAGTTAGCCTCATAGTTACTTCCCACAGTAAGTACCTTATCGGTAGTAAAGCCAATACCATCTCTTGAGCAGTCATGGATCGCGATATCCGCAGTCTCTCCATCTCCAGCTGCACCAAGCTCCTTAATAAGGATCTCACCAGTAAGTTCCAGTCTCTTATGTTTTCTCTTATCTTCCATAATTACCCCCACTGACACGATAGATAATCAACTATATTTCGTTATCTATAATCATCATACCGCAATATATGCATATCAGCAAGTATTATGCACCAACATTTCCCCTCGGGCGGAGGGTTATACTGCGTCGTACTTGAGGTTGTCGGCCATGAGGTCGGTGAGGAACTGCTTGCACTTCTGAGCTGCAGGTGTTGTGCAGGTTCCGCAGTCTGAGCCGCAAAGGCGCTCTGGTGGTGTGAGCTTGTAGTGGCGTTCCATGGCTTGGAGACACTCGTGGTATGGAATGAGTGGATCTATGCCAATGAGGGCCATCTCTGCGTACATTGGCGCTGTTACGGCTGCGCGAAGTGTTCTGGTGATACATGGGAATTCAAGGCCGCCTGGAATTGGATCGCAGACAAGTCCCATGTTCGCCTGAAGAGCCATGGATGCTGCACGCTCTACTGCTATGCCAACGTCTACTAGTGGATCATCCGGCGTGATCAGATAGGCAATTGCTCCAGCCGCCATGGCATTACATACTCCTGATTCTCCAATACAGCCTCTGTCACCGGAAGCATTAGTATGAGTGTAGGCCAATGCTCCCAGGGCCGCAGCGATCACAAGCGCTTCCAGCTCTCTTTCCCTGCTAAAGCCTCTGTCCTCTCTTACTGCATCAAGTGCTGAATATAAATATCCGCCGCCAGTTCCCATTGGGCCCGGAACAATTTTAAAACCAGGAACCTTGGCATTGGTTGCATAAGCATGAGTTAAAATGTGTCTTGTAAGAGAGTCAGATATTACCTTACCTCCATCAAGATATTTCTTCCACAGCTTGCCATAAATAGGAAGCGTAGGTGTATCCTCCGCATCGTAGTCAAGCTCCTCAAGGCTGTGAATCTGCTTATCAAATATATCCCTTATCTTAGTAAAGAACGCCCAGATCTCTTCTTCGCTCCATCCAGAGGCATCCTTTTCATACTCAATTGCTGCCTGAAGAAATGATATTCCCCTGTCACTGGCAACCTGTCTCCACTCTTCAACAGTTGTAAAGAGCTGTTTCCTCTTGGCCTTGGTGGTTACTACTGGGAGAACTGCAGGAAGATGCACAGTCTGTCCAGCACCTCCTGCCAGAATATCGTCGACATCAGAAATATCAATATCAGTCTCTATGAAAAGAGCTTCTCTATCATCAGCATTTGTGACTATGCGATGTTCTACAACATGATCACCAAATTTCTCAATATACTTGGAGACCAGGTTATCCAAATCTGTATCAGTACCTATAACCAATGTTCCGAATGTATCAGCCTGCCAGTTAAGCTTATAACCATAGGCTTCATATATCCTGATCATTCCTCCGCCTACAGATGCCCCAATCAGCTCGCCCTGACTGCTTTCTCCATAGACATTTATCTTAACTGCCCTAAAGTAACCAAAATTCCCATCATCAAGTCTGAATTCATAGGATAGTTTTTTCTCCTGGGCAAGTCTGTGAGCATCAAAAAGTCTCTTATCATCTGTGGCAAAGCCCTGTACACCACCAAGATACCCTCTGTCTGTCATAAAATTCCCCAGTGACTTAAATCGGCCTATATCCTCATGCTGAAGTGAGAATACAACCTTTTGGGGCTCTTCATTTATAAGGTGTCTTGCCACATTTCCTATTCTCGCAGGACCTGCAAAGCCGCCTGATGATCCCGGCTGCATTATAGGTCCAAATACATCATTAAAAAAATCCGGATAAAATATTTTAGCCATGTGCCTCTCCCCTAGTTGTATTATGCCAGTGCCTGTCTCAAATCCTCTTTCAGATCCTCCACATCTTCAATTCCTACAGATAATCTGAATATTCCATCAGTTACTCCGGTTCTCTTTCTCTGTTCTTCCGGAATCGGACGCTGAAGAGAAGCATTTGGAAGGTTTATAAGCGACTGAACGCCTCCAAGACTTCCAGCCTGATATATGAGTTTGAATTTTGCAAAATATGAAGGAGCTTTAGAAGCATCTTTTATCTCAAAAGAGATCATGCTGCCAAAGCCTGCCTGCTGCCTCTTTGCAAGTTTATGGTCAGGGTGCTCCTCATCCCCGGGATAGATAACTTTTTTCACATTTGGAAGGCTCTTAAGATAATCAGCAAGGGCCTTAGCGTTTTGCTGCTGTCTCTCAAGCCTTACTGATAGCGTCTCCATGCCCCTTAATGTCAACCAGCAGTCATCCGGAGATAATGGATTACCGGTAGCAAACACATAAAAATATAATTTCTCTCTAAGTTCTTTGGTTGCTGTTACAATCACTCCAGCCAGCACATCGTGATGACCTGCCAGGAACTTGGTAGCACTGTGAATCACAATGTCTGCTCCAAGCTCTATAGGCTTTTGTAAAAGAGGTGACAGGAATGTATTATCTACTATCAAAAGCGCATTCTTGTCATGAGCTATTTGAGAAATAGCTTTGATGTCACTTATCCGTAGCATCGGATTGGAAGGTGTCTCTATGATAAAGCCCTTTACATCATCTGTAGCTGCAGCTCGTACTGCCTCTATATCCCAGGTATCTACAAATGAAAACAGATAGCCGTACTTACTGTACACCTGATCAAATAGTCTGTAGCTTCCGCCATAGAGATCGCTGGACACAATTATCCTATCTCCTGGTTCAAAGAGTCTGAGTACCGCATCAAGTGCTGCAAGACCGCTTGTTACTGCAAGGGCATCTGCTCCGTGTTCGAGTACTGCCACCTGCTTTTCAAGAGCTCTCCTTGTAGGTGTATTGCATCTGGCATAGGAAAAATCCTCTGGGTCATGTTCCAAAGAACTATGTACGTAAGTTGCACTTCTATAAACAGGAACGCTTATGCTACCAGTCTCATCAAAAATTCCACTTCCTCTTGCTATCAAAGTATTCTCTCTACAGTTACAGTCAACATTTAGCTCCGACATATTATTGTTACCTCTTTTCTATTCCAATATAAGAAATGATTTTCCCCTCTTTATCGAAAACAAGCGAATTATTATCAGCATGCATATGATTGGCAAAGAAGTTAAATGGCGCTATCTTTTTCCCCTCCACCATGATGGTCGTACCAAACACAGGCTCAAGAGATCTGATCTTACCATCTTCGTAAAAAGAGACTCCTACATTTGTTGTTATCTGTCCGTATCGGGTATCCACCAAAAGCTTCTCGTGATCATATATTGTAAAGCTCAATAATTCACCACTCTCATAGAAATGAATGCATTGTGGTTTAACCAGAAAGGATGCGTCTCCAATCTGTAGTCGCATCCTCTCGGTAATAGAAGCTTCGTCCTTGGAACTCCAATATGCACTTATTGCCCCATATCTTGGGAATACTCTCCGGATAGCTCCGCTCTCATAAAAGGTTATCAGCTCGCAAGGGATGACTCCGCATGGTGTCTCAATGTCAGTCTGCTCATTCAGGTAAATACTCTTTAGTCTTCCGCTCTTGTAGTAGCTGACTCTCTCCCTTTCCTTACGTCTGAAATCCATGGGCGGAACAGCCGTAGTTTCGTAATTTTCAAAAAGTTTGGTGTAGTCCTTCATACGAACACTTCCTTAATTATCTAAATCTGCTCATCCTTCTGTAAGAGTAGCATTCAGATCAAATGGGTTGAATCCATAGAACTCTGTTGCAATCTTCTCAAGAGTTCCATCTTCCTTAAGCTGGCCAAGTACCTCTGAAATATCCTGCGTAAGCTGTGTCTCACCTTTAGCAATGATTGGGAAAGTACTGATAGAGATAACTGGTGAGTATGAGAGCTTGTCATAATACTCATGAAGTGCTCCATCTTCAGGCTCGATAACTGTAGTCCATCTAGATACAGGTGTAAGATGGCATCCATATCTTCCTTCAGCAACAGCTACAATCGCATTTGAAAATGCATTCTCATCACTTGTATATGAGAGTTCAAGCTGATTGTCAGGGTGCTCTTCGTTATACTTCTGATACTGATATGTGTTACCATCACCTGCCAGGTATGGAGCCGGCTTAAGGCCTGCTGTAGCTGCTGCCTCAAGTGATGTGATATCAGCATTTTCCTTGCTTACGATAAGTCCGGCCGGTGATGCTCCGATAGGATTTTCAGGAATCTCATAGTTCTCAGCTCTCTTGGTTGTATAGTAAGCATTTGTAAGAGCTATATCATACTTACCTGTAGAAAGACCTGTGTAGATAGCCTCCTGCTCTCCGTCATAGTACTCAAATTCATACTGTGGGAGTGCTTCATCTACAAGCTTAATAACTTCTATCTCATAGCCTGTCTTTTTACCATTTTCATCGTAGTAAGAAAATGGAACAGAGCTAGCTGAAGATGCTATTCTTATCTTGCGTACCTCGCTGCCACCTGTAGTTTCTTCTGTCTTAGCCTCTTCCTGCGAAGCCTGGACCTTTTCTGTAGCAGAAGCGCTTGCTGCCTGTCCGCATCCTGCAAGTACCACTGTCATTGCTGCTGTCAAAACTAATCCTAATACTCTTTTTTTCATCTTTTCTTCCTCCTCTTGATCTGATGATTTTTTTATATAACATAGTCATATCCTTCAAGAAATCTTGATAGGAACTGCCTTGTTCTCTCTTCTTTTGGGTGTGTGAACAGCTCTTTGGCTTCTCCCTGTTCAACAATCACTCCCTTGTCCATATAAATAGCTTTGGTAGCTACGTCTCTTGCAAAGGCCATCTCATGGGTTACGATTACCATCGTTACGCCCTTTTTAGCCAGCTTACTGATGGTCTCAAGAACTTCTCCTACAAGCTCCGGGTCGAGAGCTGATGTAGGTTCGTCAAAAAATATCACCTCAGGTTCTACGGCCAGCGCCCTTGCTATGGCGACTCTCTGCTGCTGTCCTCCTGATAATTCACTTGGATAATAATCAAATCTGTCTGCCAGACCAACTTCTTCAAGTGAACGCCTTGCTATTTCTTTGGCTCTAACCTTACTTACTCCGTGGCCTTTAGTAAGACCAAGCTCTACATTTTCAATTGCATTCTTGTTATTAAAAAGGTTGTAGTTCTGAAATACAAAGGATGTCTTTTGCCTTAACTCATGTATCTTCTGCCTTGATGCCGTGTGCAGATCCGCCTGTGTTTCACCTATTTTGATTGTTCCCTGGTCTGCTTTTTCAAAGAATTCAAGACATCTTAGAAGTGTTGTCTTACCTGATCCCGACGATCCCAGAATCGCAACCACATCTCCTTTTTCAACGCTAAAGCTAACGCCCTTTAATACTTCATTATCCCCAAACGCCTTATGTACATTCGATACACTTAACATTGTCTTCTCCTATATACCAATTTGGTCTCTTCCAGTTTTTTCATTATCAGCTCAGTAATTTTTATGACCACTATATAGATGAAAAATACGCATATATATGATTCAAAGTACCTGAGCACTCCTCCTCCGAGAATTCTGGCATAACCCGTTATCTCCACTACAGAGAGCATAAATGCCAGGGAAGATGACTTAATAAGTCCTACCAGAATATTTCCCAGAACCGGCCAGGCTGTTGTAAATGCCTGAGGGAAAACGACGTTAAACAGCACCTGTCCCTCTGTCATGCCAACCGATAATCCCGATTCAAACTGTCCCTTATCTATGCTCTCAAGTCCTGCTCTTACCGCTTCAGCTATTGATACGGTTGTTGAAAGAGATAGTGCAAGAAACGCATAATATATTGGCTTTATTGAATAGACATCCGCCTGGATATTTAGTTTTTGAAACATTTCAGTCAGAAGATATGGTCCAAAGTGAAAGATAACAAATATCTGAAGTACAATCGGTGTTCCTCTTATAAGTGACATGTACGTCCTGATGATCTGTGATGCCACCTTAACCTTCTTAAAATTGATGTAAGCAAATATGGTCCCTATTATCAGTGAAATGGTCATAGCCACAACTGTTAATTCTATGGTCACCGGCAGATATGCCAGAACCTGTGGGAAAGCTTCAATAACAAATTTCCAATCTACATTCATGTTTTCTGCTCCAAGACTACGACATGCTTATATTCAAGTTTTTTCTCCAGAACGGAAAAGAGCTTCTCAAGGCCAGCTGTAATCGGCCAGTAAATGAGTGTTAGTGCAACACACATATCAAGAGCATATGCATTCATATCAAGAGCTGACAGGAAATATGCCTGCCCTAGCACATCACGAAGACCTATTACATAAGCCAGAGCTCCTTCCTTTATCAGGAAGATGATTGTGTTACCGATGTTAGGAATAGAGTTCCTGAACATCTGCGGAAGTAAAACGTGGTTAAAAGCCTGAAGCTGAGTCATTCCAACTGATAGAGCTGCTTCCAGCTGTCCCTTACTGACTGAGTTGTAAGCACTTCTGATAATCTCAGATGAAGATGCCCCAATGTTGATAGTAAAGGTAATAATGACGAATACCACCGTAGGAAGGCTGTTTAAAAATATGTTAAACGCGCCTGTAGTAACTGCTGACAGTCCATAAAACACCAGAAACAGCAAAATGATCGAAGGTGTGGATCTGACCAATGTTACATACCCCTGCGCCAGTGCCGATATCGCCTTGTTCCTGCTCATTCTTCCTTTTGCTATCAGTCCTCCAAGAGCAAAGCCCAGAATCAATGAGAAGAAAACATAGGTTAATGTAACCCGTAGATTAGGCAGTGATTTTAAAAAATATTCCAGTATTCTTGATAGGTTTATTGTTCTCATTTAACGTCTCGCCTTTAAGTATTGTTGGATTTTGATCAGAAGGCTTTCTATATCACCTTCCTGTTCAAGAGTCTGAATTCCTCTCCTTAAGAGGACTCTTGATGGATATGCACCGACCTCTTTTAGCAAAAGATACTCACAATCATGAAGGACGTCGGCTATAGCGTTTACGTATTCATCATTCCTTCCTGCACATCCGCCTCCATCCGGTACCGGATAAGCTGCGACATCAGGAAGTGTTCTGTTATCTATCTGCTGTATGTTGTCATCGCTTAATTCATAGATGGCAGCATTCTTTATTTCTCTAAAAGAAACTTTTGTATTTGGGTCATTGTCATATCCTACTGCAACTAATGTATTCTCCACATTTACACACTTCCTAAGCTTTATTTCTCAACTGTTGTATGTGCTATGAAGCCTTTATCCAATACTCCGGAATATAGGTCCTCTATGAGCTGTAAGCCTCCGTTATATCCAACATAAGATTTGCTGACGATTACTTTTTCAAGAATCGGTACACTCAGATAGATCAGAACGCTCTTGGTGTTATAAGCAAGTTCTCTGTCCCAGCTTGATCCGAAGATTACAGATTTTGTTTTTCTCTCATCAATGTTCTTCTTGATATCCTCTTTGATAAGAGCATTGTCTCCTTCAAATACAACTCTCTCTCCAAGACCTTCCTTGATGCTCTCAAGCTTTTCTTTGATCCTGTCCTTGGATGCATTGTTAGGTTCTGAGCTGTCATAGAACTTAACTACTTCTATTCCTAGTTCATTTTCAAGGAAATCTGATATTCCAACACCGTAAATATCATCAGCGGATACATACGCATCAAATGGAATATAAGAAGAATAGTCAGCAAGGAAATCACCTATTGAAACAAAGTACTTCTTGTATCTCTTTTCCTCAGCCTTAATGAAGCTTTCTCCCTTATCAGTATCAAGTTCAAGAGCCTCTCCTACTCTTCTAAGGAATGCGCTTGTAGCCTTAAGTCCAACAGGAAGTACCGGCTCATGAAGAAATGGTGTTCCATATTTTCTCTGACAGAGCTTGGCTGCTGATAAGCCAACCCATGGAGAAAGAACTATATTAAGCTGCGCCTTTGGAATATTCTTCCACTCTGAAACGCCTTCTGAACCATATCCAAAGAGAATATTGACCTTAAGTCCTATTCCAGTGAGAATTCTCTTTATTTCCTCCAGGTCGCCTCTCCAGTAAACATCCTGATAAGGTACTACTGAAAAGACATTTACAAGTCCCTTTTCTGGCTCTATTTCTTCGTCTACGTCACCTACAAACTGCTCTATGAGTGCCTCAAGAACAAGATTATGTCCTTTGTAGTTATTGCCTCTAAATCCGGCTGTATCAACTCCAATTACTTTTTTGTCCTTGGTAGAATGATCCTCTGCAACCTGTTTGACGTCGTCTCCGACAATTCCTGCTGTACATCCTGACATCACTACATACAGATCGCCATCCATGACATCCAAAGTTGCATCAATCAGCTTGCCAAGCTTTTTTTCTCCTCCAAATACAACTTCATTCTGAGTTGAATTAGTACATGGAATCTGGGCTCCGCCCGAATAACCTTCTCCCTGGTATCCGGCTCCTGCACTAAGGTATGAGAACTGTCTGGCACTACAACCAGGACCAGCATGTATGATTGGTATGGCACGTGGTATTGCAAGCACGGACTGCTGCGAACCAAGCGCGCATGAATATTTAGCTTCTTGTATAATTCCGCCCATCGCGTTATCTCCTCACCAGTTAAATAAATAGTCTTTCATCCTCAAGCCACTGCTTGGTATATGGGAATTCATTGTATTCTTCAAGTGTAGTCAGAACTCTCTTAAACTTTCTGATGTTCTTAAGTCTCTCACCAAGAGTTATGATTCCGTCATATCCAGCAGATACATTTACTTCTCCTTCCAGAATTGATGGAATTCCAAGCTTAGCTGACAGCGCCGGCAAATGCATATGTCTGATGATTACAACATCCGGCTTAACTTGTTTAAGTATCTTGATAACTTCATAAGGCTGTTTCTCACATACTGAAAAATGCTCTATGTCTCCGGCTACATTTATCATCTCCTGAAGAGAACTGTGCTCTACAGGCTCTCCATCTGTCTTCATATCATGGTGAAGAGTTGTGATACCTGCTATCTCTATTCCAAGATCAGAAGCTATGCTGGCCATGTTGTGAGCGTAGGAATCACCAGCGTAGATATATATCCTAAGTCCCTTAAGCTCTTTTCTAAGTTCTTCAAGCTTAGGAGCTATTCTCTCGTGTTCCTTGGCAATAACTTCTTCAACTATGTCTGACTTACCTGTAAGCCTTGCCACTTCTCTATACCAGGCATCAGTCCACTTTATTCCATAAGGAGCTGTAGCATGTACATGAGGCACACCATACTGCTTCTCAAGGACATCTGTAATATATGTTCCAAGTGTTTCGCAGATACTTGTAGAACATGCTGCTTCTGTCATTCTGGCTATGGTATCAATATCTGCCAAAGGAACCAGGTAATTAGGCCTAAGTCCTATTTTTCCAAGAATATCTGAAAAGGTATCTGATCCCATGAAGTTAAAGATATTAACAAGATCTGGCTGTTTCTTTTCAGGTTCTTTGACTATTCTCTTTAAAAGAGCGTGGTAGCCAGCATCAAAACCTGATGACCATACCTTTGATTTAAAGCCTTCGCAATAGACAGGAACTACTGGAATTCCATATTCAGCCTGCTTCTCATCTGCAACACTCTCGATGTCGTCACCGACGATACCAGCTGCGCAGGAAGACTGAACAAATATAGCTGACGGTTGGAATCTCTTATAGGCTTCATCAATTGCTTCCCTTAATTTCTTGAGGCCTCCGTAGATTGTCTCTTTTTCTGAAATGTTGCTACATACAACATTTGTCTTAAAGGGCTTTTGACCTCTTCCAAGAGATCCGCTTTTATTTATCTCATCGTTTGCCGGATTATTGGCAAAGCATCCCATTGGTGAATGAACAACTACTGCTGCATCTCTAATGTGGCTACAGATAGTTCCAGCTCTCATCTGCGCACAATCACTACACTGTGAAAAGCATCTTGGCTGCTCAACCTTTTTCTGAGAAACTGCACCAGCCTGAAGTTCACTGGCTTTTCCAGCAAAAGATATTATTGATTTAAGTCTTCTTTCTCTTACTTCTACTTCTGTTGTAAGGCTATTACTCATCTTTGCTCCTCCATACCCCCATCAAATCTGGTAATCATCCGCCATAAGGCCAAACTCTGAAAGAATCTCTTCAAGTCTCTCCTGCTTCATAGGTGTAGGAATAACAAAGTTCTGGTTATTGATGATAGCTTCTGCAAGGTTTCTGTACTCCTGAGCCTGATTGGAATCCGGCTTGTACTGGATTACTGTCTGCTTGTTGATCTCAGCTCTCTGAACTATGTTATCTCTAGGTACGAAGTAGATAAGCTGTGTTCCAAGCTCTTTGGCAAAAGCTCTTAAGAGGTCAAGTTCTCTGTCTACATTTCTGCTGTTACAGATGATTCCGCCAAGTCTTACTCCGCCGCTCTTAGCGTATTTCTGAATACCCTTGGAGATGTTGTTGGCAGCATAAAGAGCCATCATCTCACCGGAAGCTACTATATAGATCTCCTGAGCCTTGCCTTCACGGATTGGCATTGCAAAGCCTCCGCAAACAACGTCGCCCAAAACGTCATAGAATACAAAATCAAGATCATCTGTGTAGGCTCCAAGATTTTCAAGAAGCCCGATAGATGTGATGATTCCTCGTCCGGCGCATCCAACGCCTGGCTCAGGTCCTCCTGACTCAACACATCTTGTTCCACCAAAGCCGTCCTTCATGATAGCTTCAAGCTCTACATCCTCACCTTCTTCTCTGATAGTGTCCAGAACTGTCTTCTGTGCAAGTCCCCCAAGAAGAAGTCTTGTGGAATCTGCCTTAGGATCACAGCCTACTACCATAACCTTCTTGCCATGCTCCACAAGTCCTGCTGTCAGGTTCTGAGTGGTAGTAGATTTGCCTATTCCACCTTTTCCATAAATTGCGATCTGTCTTAGTCCTGCCATTTTTTTCAACTCTCCTCTTTTTTCTTTTTAACAAAAAAGAGACTAGTCCTTAAGTAGTACTAAGAACTAATCTCCAGTTGTCCGGTCGATTAAATATTATTAAATTAAAAAGATATTAGCATAAGTATCAGGCTTACAGAATCAGCCTTTACTTATAGCCAGGTATAAGTATTTCTTGTAGCTCTCCTTATGAAAAACTCTGCATTTCTTCCAGAAGTTTAAGGTAGCCATCCAGTTTATGAAGAGCTTCTCCTACTGGTCCAGGCAATTCAAAGGCTGCTATTCCGTGCTGTGACAGCTCATCTACAGCCCCAGGGCCTATCCTGGCTGCAAGAACAAAGTTGCAGTCAAGAAGGGCTTCAACGCCTCTTTTCATCTTATCTGAGTTGTGAGATCCGCCATTACATATAGGAACAACAAATCTCTGCTCTATTTCTTCATATGCACCACTATCATCAACATCAACTATAAGAAAGCTCTCGGCTCGTCCGAAGTGCTGATCTACATTCCTGTTATCAGTTGATGCAAGTGCTACTCTGTATGATCCATTTTCCATAGCTCTTTTCCTCCATCAGCCATGTGAAAATGTATTCTTCACATTTAATCTGTTCTGATAAACAAGCTGGCTGTATTCAGAAAGACCTGGAACACCAACAGCATCTGCGCGGCAATGTGCACAGTGTCTGAATACCTTGATATACTCCTCTGCATCTTCCCTTGCCTTCTCTATCTGCTCACAGGTTGGTTTAGGGATATCTGATAATTTATGCTGCGGAATCAGAGGAATGATGTTATAGATAAGTGCTCCTGCTTCCTTGATGGTCCTTGCAATCTCACTAATGTGATGATCATTTATCCCTGGAACAAGCACTGTATTTATCTTTATGGTAACTCCTGCAGCAGCTACTTTTCTGATACCTTTGAGCTGGTTCTCTATGAGTATTGCAGCACCCTCAACCCCTTCTATCTTTTTACCATGATAGATTATGAAGTCATTAAGCTGCGCCTCAATCTGTGGATCAACTGCATTAACGGTAACTGTAAGAGTATCTATTCCAGTCTCTATAAGTTCATCAGCTCTTTCATATAATAGAAGCCCATTAGTACTCATACATTTAAGAAGCTCCGGATGCTCGACACCAATTTTCCTAAAGGTCTCAAAAGCATAATCCGTTGCAAGAGTATCTCCTGGACCTGCTATTCCTGCGACCTTAATGCTAGGCACCAGTTCAAGTGCTCTTCCTATAAATGTATTAGCCTCATCCGGAGAAATAACCTTGGAGGTCACTCCAGGTCTCTGCTCTACGTCATTTATAGATCTGTCGCAAAATCTGCAGGCTATATTACAGCCCGGGCTCACGGGTAAATGAATTCGCCCTGCATTAAATTTACATCCACCAAAGCATGGATGGTTTCTCTCAAGCTCCTGAATACTTCTAGCCATCTTACTGTCCCCTTACCTTAATATCTCATACCATAGAAGGCATTTAGAATCTGATCTTAGTACTGGTCTCAACCTGTGTGATCTTGCCATCGTGAACAGTAATGATCACATTTCCATACTTAAGATCACTTACCTGGCTCTTTATCACTTCCCAGATCTTGTCGCTATCCTTCTGCTTATTAACTTCCCCTGCCATCTTGCTATCTCCTGCCCTTCTGTGTTTTTTAGTATGTTACAGCATGGCCAACACCTGCACAATTAAACAAATCTTATAGCCGTCTACCAGTTTTTTCTAATGCTTCATAGAGCTGTTCAAGCGCCTGTTCAAGCGTTTTTCTGGGGCATGCGATGTTGATTCTCTCAAAAAGAGCTGTCTCCCGGCCAAATATAATGCCAGGGTCAAGCCATAGCCTTGCTTCATCGACTATCAGTTTTTCCAGTTCCTTGTGATCATCACTAATCTCCGAAAAATCCAGCCATATAAGATAAGTGCCTTCCGGCTCAATAAGATGCACTTTAGGAAGCTTTTCTTTCAAATAATCTCTTACAAAAGAAAGGTTCTCTTCAAGGTATTCTTTTAGCTCCTCCAGCCACTCTTTACCATAGGTATAAGCAGCTCTTGTGGCTGTAAGTCCAAGCGTATTAGCCTGGCTGTAGCCTGAAGCGTCATTCTCTCTTCTGAACTTTAGTCTAAGCTCATCATTTGGAATTATGATATTTGCAATCTGAAGACCTGCCAGATTAAAGGTCTTACTGGGTGATGTGCCAAGTATGAGGCTCTGAGCATATCTTTCGCCAAGAGTTATAAGGGATGTATGTTTGTATTTACTGTAGACAAAATCAGCATGTATCTCGTCTGCAAATATAAGCACATTATGTTTTAGACATATATCTGCCACTTTCTGTAGTTCTGCACTTGTCCATACTCTTCCTACAGGATTGTGAGGACTGCATAAGAGAAATAGCTTAACCTTCTCTTCAATAATCTTTTTCTCAAAATCATCAAAGTCTATCTCGTAGTGGCCGTCCTTATAGACAAGCTGGTTATTAACAACCTTCCTGTTATTAAGTCGTATTGTCTCCATAAAAGGGTAATACACGGGCTGCTGAATGATGACTCCATCTCCCGGCTCTGTATAAGCTTTTATGGCAAGCGCTATGGAATAGACCATACCAGGCTCTACAGTGTTCCACTCATCCTGAATCTCAAAGCCATGCCTTCTATACAGCCAGGATTGAAGTGCCTCATTATATGAAGCATCCGGATCTGTGTAACCAAATATGCCATGTTCAGCTCTTTTAACAATGTCTGTTATAATCTCCTCTGGTAACCTGAAGTCCATATCAGCCACCCACAATGGAAGAAGGTCATCTCTTCCCTTTCGCTGAAGCCCAAAGTCATATTTAAGACTTGCCGTATTCCTTCTGTCTATCAATTCATCAAAGTTATATTTGCCCATTGTAGTCACCCTTTTATAAATTGATGCTCCGAAGCAAATGAGCTACGGAGCATCCTACTATCCCCAGTCCAAGCTGTTTTGGCACTGGTTTATTATTCTTATGTCTAAAGAATTTCAAATGAGAAATTCCTTTTGCCGAGTACTGTAAAATATTAGTTAGCGAACAAAGGTGTAGAAAGATATCTGTCACCTGAATCTGGAAGAAGAACAACGATGTTCTTGCCCTTGTTCTCTGGTCTTTCTGCAACGATAGTTGCTGCCTTAAGTGCTGCGCCTGATGAAATACCAACGAGGATTCCTTCAGAAACTGCAAACTTCTTGCCTTCTGCGAAAGCATCGTCATTCTCAATAGCGATTACTTCATCATAAACCTTGGTGTTAAGAGTATCTGGCACAAAGCCTGCACCGATTCCCTGAATCTTATGAGCGCCTGCTGTTCCCTGTGAAAGAACCGGGCTGCTTGCTGGCTCAACTGCAATAATCTTAACGTCAGGATTTACTTCCTTGAGGAACTCACCTACACCAGTTATTGTTCCGCCTGTACCAACACCAGCGATGAAGATATCAACCTGTCCATCTGTCTGCTTCCAGATCTCTGGACCTGTGGTCTTTCTGTGAATCTCTGGGTTAGCTGGGTTAACGAACTGTCCAAGGATTACAGCTCCATCTATTTCTTTTTCAAGCTCTTCAGCCTTGGCGATTGCTCCCTTCATACCCTTGGCACCTTCTGTAAGAACGATCTCAGCACCGTAAGCCTTGAGAAGATTTCTTCTCTCAACACTCATTGTATCTGGAAGTGTGAGGATTGCTTTGTAGCCCTTAGCTGCTGCAACTGCTGCAAGACCGATTCCTGTATTTCCACTTGTTGGCTCAATGATTGTTGCTCCTGGTTTGATTCTACCGTTCTTCTCTGCATCCTCGATCATACTAAGTGCAACTCTGTCTTTTACTGAACCAGCTGGATTAAGATACTCGAGCTTGGCAAGGATGTTAGCATTTGTAACTCCTGCTGCCTTGCTGTATCCGTTAAGTTTAAGAAGTGGTGTTCCCCCGATAAGTTCAAGTGCGCTCTGCTTGATGTCTGCCATGATTATTTTCCTCCGTTTGACTTTGTATTTTTAGTTGTTATCTGTTTGTTGTTTGTTTTGATGTTTAAACTATAGCATAGCTTTTTATACTGTGAAATTAAACAAACCTTATCGCAAGGTATAAGCGGAGCTTAATCCGTTATGAATACCTGAAAAAAAGAAAGCCCACCGCGGTCTTGCGCAGTGAGCCCTCTTTTTATAAGTTATATAGTTATAACTGTTATTAGTGAATGATTACTGGATTGTAAATCTCTCCAGGTTGTCGTTGATTGTATCAACAGCCTCAGATACCGAGGAAGCTGCTGTTGCAACAAGTTCAGATGAGGAAGCAACGCCCTTGGCGGCCTCTGTAACTCTTTCAACGTTGTCTGCAATCTCCTGAGTAGATGCTGACTGTTCTTCTGAAACAGATGCCATATTGGTAGCTACATCATTAACCTTCTCCATCTGCTCAGCCATAGCAGCAAGAGTTTCGTTTGCATCTGACAACTGCCTTGTAATCTCTTCAAATGTAGTTGCCGCTGTATTAACGGACTCTGCACTTGCGTTTATAAGCTGAGTATTAGATTCTGATTTCTGTGAAAGCAGCTGTACTCTCGCTGACATTTCCTTAATGATATCAGCAATCTGTTTGGTAGCATCTGCGGAGTTCTGTGCCAGCTGACCAATTTCCTGAGCAACAACTGCAAAGCCCTTACCAGCCTCACCAGCTCTTGCAGCCTCGATGCTGGCATTAAGTGAAAGGAGGTTGGTCTGTGAAGAAATGGAGTTAATAAGATCAACGATCTGATTGATCTTGTCTGCAGCTTCATCAACACTTGCTACGGCATCAGCCATATCCTTCATGGAATCAACGATATCATCCATTCCGTTAGCTACGTTAGCCATATCATGCTGTCCTGAATCAGCCTTAGAAACAAGCTCATTCATTGTCTTTTCAATATCCTGCTCCTGCTCAGTAACATTAGCTACTGTCTGGGCAAGAACTGTTGCATTCTCAGCGACCTCATTAACAGCCTTGGCCATGTTTTCAATGTTCTCACGAATCTGAGTCATGCTGGCTGACTGTTCATTAGCAGCACCTTCCAGATCTTCCGCAGTATCCTTGGATGTCTGGGCATCTCCCATAAGTCTTCCAGAAACATCCTTGATTTCACTAAGAGACGATCTCATTCCGCTTACGAAATCGCCCATCGCATTATTCATATATGCAATCTCATCATCACCATTAGAAGAAATATTTACAGTAAAGTCACCACCTGATATCTTCTCTATATTGTCAGTCAGTGCACTAACCGGATGCTTGATCAGCTTTCGAAGAACAATATTCATGATAACAATAACTGCTACAACAGAAATGATCACAACAAATAACAGGACAATTACTATATTACGCATTGTTGCAAGCACTTCACTCTGCTTGGCATAAACTACTACGCTCCAGTCGGTACCACTTACTCCTGATGCTGCAAAATAGTAATTGACATTTCCTACTTTAACCGGTGTTACTTCATGAACCTCTTTTCCTGCTTCAGAGGCTACAAACTCTCCAATAGCAGTAAGGAAAGGATTATCCTGTAAATCTGCAATGTTAGAGCCACACAAAGATGGGTCTTCTTTATATGAAAGTATGAGTCCCTGACTGGTAACCATCGTAGCGCCGCCGGTTTCATAAAGCTTAACTGCATTTAATGATTCCTGTGTCTTAGACATCATAAGATCTGCTGCAAAGCAGCCTTCTCTTCCATCTTTCAAATGAACCTTACGCATAACTGAAGCGCAAAGATCACCAGTAACTGTATCAAAATAAGGAACATCATAGAAATAGAACCAGCTGTTTGTATAAGTCATTGCTTCCTTATACATTACATTTTCCGTAACTTTTTCTATCTTGTAGTCCGGTGCATTAGGATATATGAATGTTTCATCATTGAGCATAAGATATGCTCCTGTAGGTATCATTGCATACCTTCCAAGAGTTCCAGCCATGTAATTCATGATTTCCTGATCATTATCATATTCATTTTGCTCAATTGCATCTGCAACACCATTCAGATAATAGAATGTTGCATTAAGCTCTCTGTTGACAGAGCCTGCATCTACAGAAACATGATTTTCAAGCGATGAATAAATGAGATCTTTGATCATTCCATAGCCAAGTGAGAATGTTACACCCTCTGCAACTAAAATGCTTACCAGCAGCATAACAACAAAAAGAAGCGAAAGCCTTGCACTCAGTGCTTTTGGTGATCCATTTTTTGTACCAGCTGATTTTGCGCCCATGATGCCCTCCTTCAATTAACTATATTTAAAATATTAATGTGTGATATAAAGCCACAAAATCAGTATACAAAAGATTTATTAAAACCATGTAAACTATTTATTTTTTTACAATAAATAATGTTAAAAAAATACCCTCTTTGCAGAAACTCTGCAAAGAGGGTACATGTCACTTATTATTTTCCTACGCTAATAAGCTTGCCGTTTTCATCAAATGTGTATTTCTTGAAGTATCTTGTAATTGTCTCAGATACAGCAAGTGTTCCATCATTCTTGGCATAATATGTATCGCCATCTATTGTGAACATATAATCCTTGGCAACTCTGCCATTGTCCTTGCAATAATATCTCTGTCCATCATATGTTACAAAGCCCTTTATAGCCTTGCAGTCATCACCAAGAATATACTCTGAGAAGTATTTCTCCATCTTGGTATTTCTAGCGAGTTTACCATCTGAAAGAGAAATATAAATATCTTCTCCAAGAGTTATAAGTCCAGACTTGGAAATCTTGCCATCAGCCTTGGCATAATACTTATTACCGTCATAATCAAAAACTGATGCTGTTACAAGCGCTTCATCAGATCCAAAATAGTAGTCAGCACCATAGATTGTTACTATCTCATCCTTGGCAATTTTACCATCTCCTAAAGCTCTGAGTCTGTCATCGCCTCTTGTAACCCACTTATTAATTGCCATTACACCGTCTTCGTCAAAGAATCTGAGAATACCCTCTACCTTATGGAAACCTTTGAGCTTATCCCCATTCTCATCTATGAGATAATATCTGCCATATTTCTTGGTAAGTGTACCTTCTTCAGGCTCTTGCGGCTCATCAGTAGAGATTCCAAGGAAGGCATAAACCTCATCCTTACTTGCAAAACTGTCTCTGCTGCTATATGTAAAGAAGTTCTTATCGCTAGTGATATTCTTGTTATCGTCAAGCTGAGTGCCGTTGCCGTTGTTAAAGATGTAAGTAAGTGTGCCTGTCTCAAGAGCCTTAGTTGGAACCTCTGCTGTTACCCAGTTAGTTCCTTCCTCTTTCTCCATGAGCTTACCAGGCCATGTGCCTACAAGGTTATTGTACTCACCATTGTTGCCACCAAATACATAGAGATATACATTCTTCCAGTTAGCATCATCAGCCATCTCATTGTAGTAGCTAACTGTTGTGTATGTAACTTCCTCTGCTCCGGCAATAGCTGCCATAGCTTCTTTTTTGGAACCATACTTCTGATATGCGATTCCGTTGTTGAGAATAAAGCGGTACTTCATATCAGAAATCTTCATGTCGTTAGTCTGTTTGCCGTTGTTGCCGTTATTAAAGATGATATTAAGGTCTTCGCTTGGGCCTGCAGGAAGAACTACGCTATACCAGCCATCTTCATCCTGAGTAAGCTCTTTTCCTGGCCACTCGCCCATTGCTGCTGCGCCCCATGTGTATACGCAAACCTTATCCCAACCTTCTGTATTATAGAAGTATGCTGTTGTAAAGGAGCCAGATACACCAAGTGCATTTTCTGCAGCTTCCTTACTTGTAAATCTCTTAACTACAAGCTGACCATTTGAGCTTTCTGCATCCACAGTGCAGTAGATATCTTCTGTAGCAGGTGTAAAGCCTTCGATATTATCTGTCTGAGTTCCTGCGCCGTTGTTAAAGATGATGTTAAATACCGGAAGCTTAGCATATGTCTTAACGTCTGCTCTCCACCAGCCTGAGCCTTCGTTAACTGCAGGTGTTCCTGGCCATCCGCCAAAGATCTGCTCTCCGCCGTCAAGCCATCCGTAAGCATAAACTGTATCCCAGTTCTCTGTGTTAAAGAAATATACGCTGTAAGTATGGATTCCAAGACTTTCCTCAGCCTCTGCCTTAGAATAGAAAAGCTCGTCACTTTCAGGAGTTACAAAGGTTCCACTGCCTGCTGTGATAGCATACTCTGGTGAAACCTGGCTGCCATCAGCACTTTCAAATCTAATAGTAAACTCGTCGTCAAGTACAGTTACCTGAAACCATCCATCATTCTCATTTATTGTGCTAAGTGTATCTTCTGCATTATCTACTCTTGCAACAACGCTGTTCCAGTTCTGGTGATTGTAGAAAGATACTACTGTTCCAGTTCCGTCAATTTTCTCAGAGAGAACTACTACGCCTTCTCCAGCTACAGTACCGCTAATCACACCGTCCTTTACAAGGAATACTGCATCACTTCCCTCAACCTGATCAGGGTAGATACCATCTGAAAGATGAGTTTCTGCGTTAATTGTCGTTCTTGTCTGGGCTGCATTTACGATTACAGCACCTTCTACGCTGTCGTCATATCTCTCGATCATGAGTGTCTGAACACCGTTTGGATTAGACAGATATTCATTTGCCTCACCCATCTTTTCACGGAAAAGATTTACTGCCTTAACTTCAGGAGCCTTATAAATTGGGCTTCCAGCTTCTCCTATAAGGTTGTCACCATATGGATTTTCTGAAGAACTGTTATTAGGTCTACTAAAGAAAAGTGGTGTTCCAGCATCTCTTGCTGCGATGATAGACCAACCCATGATCACCATGTCGTCATCGATTGACTTCCAGCAGCTCTCTGAATCATTCATGTAGTTATCATGTGACTCAACCCATGTTACAAGCTTTTCTGTGTCAGCTGTATAAGTTGTTCCAAAGGCTGTGTCATCATAGATCTGATAGTCAAGAAGTCTGTCTACAGAAAGATTTCCACTTGAAAGAGCTGAACGAAGGCTTGAACCATAGTTACTTGCTGTTGTTCCGCCAATATACTGCTGATAAGCTGCGAGTCTGTCGTTTGTTCCCTGTAAAACTTCACCATATACAAAGAGTTCGTCATAGCTCTTTGTTCCAACTTCTGCAGAGTACTCATTGAGAGCCTGTCTCATATTTGGATAGAAGGTGTTTCTCCCAGCATCTGAATATTCTGATGGAACAGGATCATCTGGAAGTGAGATATGCTTGGCAGTATCAATTCTGAATCCGTCAGCACCAAGATATACGCAGTCCTTGAGGAACTCATAGAAGTACTGCTGGAATCCTGTGTTCTCTGTGTCAACGTCTGGAAGTCCACCCATTGAGTAGTATGTAAGCTCAAGTCTGTCTGTATATCCGCCGCCAATCTTACCTGTAGCATGATAAAGAGCATCGCTTCCACCTGCTGCTTCCTTGAGTGCAGCTGCGATCTGACTGGATGTAGGTGTTGTGTGGTTAGGAAGGATATCTACGATGATAGCGATTCCATACTCATCAGCAACATCACACATATGTTTAAACTCATCACGACTTCCTAACTGGTAGTTACCGATAACCCAGTCTGTTGGCTGGTAGTGGTAATACCACATTCCGTCAGGACCGTGAAGATTCATTCCGGGATTAGTAGCAAGACATTCATTGATAGGAGATGTCTGAACAGCAGTATAGCCTGCCTCAGCAATGTCTGCCATGTTCTCTGCGATAGTATTGAAACTCCAGCAGAATGCATGGAGAATAGCTCCATCATGAACATTTTCTCTTGTTACAAGGCTGTTATCTGCAGCCTTCTGCTCTCTTGGAGCAAGATTTGTTGCTGATACGGCATCAGCAAGCTTTACAGTGTATTCCTCTGCCTCAAGTTCAGCAGTTACACTGTTTTCTTCTGTAGCTTCGTCTGAAGTAGCTTCTGATGCTGCTTCTACAGCTTCTTCTACTTCTTCATCAATGATTACTGTGCTCTCTTCTACAGCACTGTCCTCTTCACTGCTGTCAGTAACAGCTTCTACTATGGAATCAGCTGATGAAGCCTCATCTGCTGCATCTTCTACGATCTCATCTTCCTCAACTACAAGAAGATTCTCGCTTTCCATAGCCTGAACTCCGGTAACGTTTCCAAAGGAGCTCAAAAAAATAGACAAGCTAAGGCTTGTCGCAGATAATAATCTGCCCCACAATTTTCCCTTTCTCATACAACCTCCAAACCTAGAACGGTACTGAATTTGGCAGCTGATCAGCCGCCTGACAATAGTAACAATTTGTGCTAATAATCAAATTAGCGTTAACCGATTAACTGTGATAATTTGATTATAAAATTCCCAGATTCTACCGTCAATTGTTCAAAGTTTGATATTTTTCGGAAACGTTTTTGTAAGATTTGTATAGTAAACCTGTAACCACTGGCATTAGTTAAAACATGTCCAAAGCTATATAGCAAAAAATAAAGCAGTTACAATCTGCATTCAGCAAACTGTAACTGCCTGTATATATTATTAAATGAAAAGGCACGCATCTCCAAATGAGAAGAATCTGTATCTCTCCTTAATAGCCTCTTCGTAAGCTCCAAGTACATGCTCTCTTCCTGCAAAAGCTGAAACCAGCATAACAAGTGTAGACTCTGGGAGGTGGAAGTTAGTAATAAGACCATCCATGAGCTTGAATTTATAACCTGGGTAAATGAAGATTGATGTATCTCCGCTGCTGGCAGATAGCTTGCCATCCTCACTAGCAGCACTTTCAATAGTTCTGCAGCTAGTAGTTCCAACACAGATAACTCTGTGGCCTGACTCTTTAGCCTTGTTGATCTTATCAGCTGCTTCCTGTGTTACCTGATACCACTCAGTGTGCATGTGATGCTCTTTAACATTATCAACCTTAACTGGTCTGAAGGTTCCAAGTCCGACATGAAGGGTAACAAAAGCCATATCTACGCCTTTTTCCCTGATCTTCTCAAGAAGCTCATCTGTAAAATGAAGTCCTGCTGTAGGAGCTGCTGCTGAACCCTCAAACTTGGCATAAACCGTCTGGTACATGTTCTTGTCCTGAAGCTTATGTGTGATATATGGAGGAAGTGGCATCTCTCCGAGTCTGTCCAGAACCTCTTCCCAGATTCCATCATAGTAAAACTTAACAAGACGATTTCCTTCATCTACTATATCAAGAATCTCAGCCTTAAGTATTCCATCTCCAAAAGAAACTCTTGCTCCTGGTCTAAGCTTTTTACCTGGCTTAACAAGTGTCTCCCATACATCTGCTTCTTTTCTCTTAAGAAGAAGTATCTCAACTGCTGCTCCAGTCTCTTCCTTAACGCCAAGAAGTCTTGCTGGAATAACCTTGGTATTATTGAGAACAAGGCAGTCACCAGGCTCAAGGTAGTTAATTACCTCGTTAAATACATGGTGTTCAACCTTACCTGTCTCTTTATCCATATATAAAAGTCTGCACTCATCTCTCTTGGCCATTGGATCCTGTGCTATCAGTTCCTCTGGAAGATCAAAGTAATAATCTGCAGTTGAAAGTCCTATTTCTCTATTTTCGCTCATTTCTATACTTCCTATAAATAAACATAAAAAACTGTTACACTCTTTTTACAAGAAAAAGAGTATAACAGTTCTAATTCATAAAGGCAAGTTTACCTTATTCAGGTTACTTTTTATCAGCAATGATTGCAAGAGTATGAGAAATATCATTCAAGGTCTGTGTCATATTCTGAACCATGAGCTGCATCTTGATCTCATCGGATAAATCCTCTTTTTTAAATCTATCCTGCATCTCTTTGATTCTCTGCTGCTGAAGGTTAGTTACCTCTGAAACTCTGCTCATATATACACCCCTTTCTAACTTGATCGTTATTTCTAAAACACCATTAATCCCATAAAGTAATTCTACATTTAATAACGAATTAATGTACTAAAATAACGATAAACTTTAAGTTAAAAAAGGATGACGGAGGATAATCTCTTATATTCTTCCTCAGTAATATCCCTTACAAAAGAATTCTTCTTACTCAAATCAATTGCTTCTCCGCTCTCAAGGCTTACGCTGCCGTATTCGCCGTAATATGTATCTGGCTGATCCTTATCGATAGCTCCCCAACCTGAAAAGCGCTCTGGCGCTATAGATTTATCCATCTTGCAGTCAACAAACACTGTCCTTGCTTCATCTCTCCAGGGGCGTCCAAGGAAAACAGAAGCCTCTGCGCAGCCCTCTTCTCCCTTGATAGTGCAGTTTCTAAATACAAAGCCAAGGTCGTCCTTAGTTCCGCAGGCAGCTGTTATATAGCCGTTGATAAATCTGCTGTCAGCCTTGCCACCATCGTTAGAATCCTTTGAAGACACATTCTTCTGTCTGTTGTTACATACAATAAGACAATCCTCAAACACAGCATCTGCTCCGCCAAATATAAAGTCCACATCTCCGTAAATCTCACAGTTTTTATAGAGCTGCTTTGTCTTTTTTCTTGGATTAAGTACTCTTGGGCCCATAAAGCCATTCTTTTGCCTCTCTGTAAGAGGAAGAGGCGCACAGAAAAGAGTGTCCTGATGGCCTGTCAGCTTAACATTTTCAAAGTAGCAGATATCCGCATCAGCATATACAGCAAGAGCCTGTCCGTGGACTGAGCCATCTCCTACCGTATTTGCTATAGTCATATTTTTGACAGTAGCTCTTTTACCGCCAAAAAAGGCTGTGTATGAACGAAATGTCCCTCTCTTGGAGCCATCCTCCATGAGATCAAAGGCGCCGTCGTCATATTCGATAATAGTCTTATCTATGCCAGCTCCGATAAAGGTGATGTCGCTCTTTTCGCAAAATAGCTTCTCATGGTAGGTACCTTCACCTATATAGATAACAGCGCTCTCCTCGTAAGGAACTGCCTGTATTGCCTCTGTGATTGTGGAGTAATCCCCGTTTTCTTTATTAACATGAACTTCAAACATTTTATTTTTTCCTCTCTGCCAATTTTCAATAGAAACTGCGCAAATATTGAGTATTTTAATAATCTCTATTCATATATGATGAAATAAGTGTTAAAGATATAATAAAACAAATTAGCCTTGGAGGCACTATGAATCTTAAAACAGCTTATGAACCATATTTTAAAATAGGCGCAGCAATTTCCAGATGGAATCTGCACACACCAGCTAATATGAAGCTTCTTACAGCGCAGTTTAGCAGCTTCACCTGCGAAAATGACATGAAGCCTATGTACTATCTGGACAAGGAGGCTAACAAAAAAGATCCCGAGAAATATAACCTTTCTCCGGCTCTTACCTTCGAAAACGCCATTCCCTATCTTGAATTTGCCAAAGATAATAAAATTGCCATGAGAGGTCACACTCTTGTTTGGCACAACCAGACTCCTAGGTGGTTTTTCTGCGAAAGATATAATGAGAACTTCCCTATGGCGGATAGAGAGACTATCCTCGCAAGACTTGAGAGCTATATTCACGGGGTTCTTGACTTCGTTCAGACAAACTATCCAGGAATCATCTACGCCTGGGACGTTGTAAATGAAATTGTTGACGAGGGTGCCTTCAGAAAGTCAATTTGGACTGAGACGGTTGGCGAGGATTTCTTTATCAAGGCCTTCGAATTTGCCAGAAAATATGCTGCTCCAGAGGTATCTCTTTTCTACAACGACTATGAGACAGCTCTTCCATGGAAAAGAGATTACATAATCGCCAATGTCCTTAAGCCTCTCATGGATAAGGGTCTTGTTGACGGTATGGGAATGCAGTCTCATCTTCTGATGGATCACCCTGACCTTGGTGACTACCGCACAGCTCTTGAGATGTACGGTGCAACAGGACTTCAGGTTCACATCACAGAGCTTGATATGCACAACGCTGATCCTGGCGAAGAATCAATGCATGCCCTGGCTCAGAGATATCAGGAATTCTTCAAGATATACCTTGATGCCAAGAAATCTGGCAAAGCTAATATCACAAGTGTGACCTTCTGGAACCTTCTTGATGAGAACAGCTGGCTCTCAGGCTTTAGAAGAGAAACCAGCTATCCGCTTGTATTTAAGGGTAAATGCGAAGCAAAAGAAGCTTACTACGCAGTTCTTGAGGCCGCTGTACCAGCTGATTCCATCGATAAATGGGAGCCTGATTACAGTGAGGAAGATTACAAGCTTCAGGGAATGCCTGCTCCTACCATAAAACGCTTCAAAGAAAACATCTGGGAAGAAGGCGAATACAACTACGCTGCTTCCTATGGCTTTACACCTAATGTTTTTGCTTATCTTCATAACGATGACGTTAAGCGCGACTGTATGCTTGTTATCCCTGGCGGCGGCTATTGCATGTGCTGTTCTCACGAGGGCGAGCTTGCAGCTATGGAATTCTACAACCGCGGAATGAACGCCTTTGTACTGAGCTACACCACAGATATTACCATGTCTGTTCCACTTAAGAAGCAGCCTCTTGAAGATATTTCAAGAGCAGTAAGATTCATCAGAAAGAATGCTGAAAAGTACAATGTTGATGGCAAAAAGCTTGTGATCATGGGATTCTCTGCTGGTTCTCACGTATGTGGAAGCCTTGCTGTTCATTTCGATGATGTTAAGGATAATAATCCTGAATATGCTGATATTTCCAACAGACCAGACGGTGTCATTCTCTCATATCCTGTTATTACAACAGGCGAGTATACTCACGCTGATTCTGTCAGAGCACTTCTTGGAAATGAGCCTACTGCTGAGGAACTGGAGTACTTCTCACTTGAGAAACAGGTTAAAGACAATACTCCATCCTGCTTCATCTGGCAGACCGCGGAAGATGCCGCTGTTCCAGTAGAAAACAGCTATCTTTTTGCTAATGCCCTTAGGGAAAAGAAAATATCTTTTGCCCACTACGTATTCCCAAGAGGCTTCCATGGTCTTACAGTTGCCAACGACGAGTTCTTCTCAGGCTGGTCTGGCGGTGAATACTCCATGGAGCAGACTATGCGCGCTGCATTCTCTGTAAAAGAGGGAAAAGGCGTAAATGTTTCTGAAGAGCGTAGAGAGGAGCTCATCGAGCAGTTCTTTAGCGGCAAACAGCAGCCTGCCATGGGCATTGACTTAAGTCTCAAGGAAGATGTAGGTCTTTGGACTGATCTTGCCTGGGCTTGGATTCAGAAATTACAGTAAATACAATAATTATTAAAGAGCTGTAGCATTTGATGATGCCACAGCTCTTTATATATATTTGCTTTATTATCAAATTAGCAGAATGTGATGGAATCGATGATCATTGCGAGGTTATCACTTACCTGCATATCAAGCTCATCATCACCTGTGTTGTGTCCTGTTGTTTCAAAAACAAGGCATCCGTTCTTGTAATCCCTTGCAATAATTGTCTCATACAGTCCTGAACCCTCATCTCCTGATGGAAGAATAGCCCAGTAGCCAGTTACATTATCCGTTCCAGGGAATGTGCTCTCTGTCTGAATGGTATTCTCACCACCCCAGCTCTTAGCTGTAGCATCAACTACATCCTTGGCACCAAATACAGGCTCATAATAAGCTTCGATAACGTTTGTTCCAGCGCCATCACCTGAGTAAACAAAGAATACCTCGTCGTCCTGCTGCATTACATTGATATAAGCTGCATTATAGGTTACTGACCATCCATTAGGATCATCGTACTTCTGATAATCCACTCTGCCGTACTGGTCAACAAATGCTACTGCATCAAAATTCTCTGGATCTGCATCAAATACAGGCTCGAAGTAAAGTGTAATACCATCATCGAAGTGGCCCTTCATAACGCCATACTCAACAGACTCTACAGTGAATACCTCTGGTGTCTCACCTTCTCCGCCGAATGTAA
>JAEEGF010714318.1_pt1 | contig 57221 bp, 40 predicted proteins | sample 9134171 | NCBI WGS metagenome assembly JAEEGF01 (sample SAMN16246542, study PRJNA631951) | gut metagenome | biome: gut microbiome; feature: rumen; material: AP-attached | host: Bos | place: Iran: Karaj | collected 2018-10 | reverse complement strand
CTTTTCCCTCAAACTGGTCAAAGGCTTGAAGGACGTTGATAGACTTCAACAGACTACCAAAGAGCCTGATGAAACTCTTCTCCTCTTCTTCTCCCACAGGCTTGTATCCATCGGGGAAATCTGCTTTCAGTTGAGCCACAAGTTCTGCATAGCCGAAATAGTGCTTGCCCTTGTCTGTATCAAAGCCATTGTAGTAGGAATTGAAGTCCTTCAAAAGAACAATGCTACTGGCATCCTTGTCACCAAACAGTGCGATGGCATCATCTGTCTCTTGTTGAAGGTTGCGGAAGCAGACAATGTTGCCGAAAGTCTTGATGGAGTTCAATATCCTGTTGGTTCTGCTGTAACTCTGTATCAGTCCGTGCTGTTTGAGGTTCTTGTCCACAAAGAGGGTGTTGAGAGTGGTGGCATCAAAGCCTGTAAGGAACATATTGACCACTATCAACAGGTCAACCTGTCTGTTCTTCATCCTCAATGACAAGTCCTTGTAGTAGTTCTGGAACTTGTCGCTGCTGGTGTCGTAGTTAGTAGAGAACATTTGATTGTAGTCCTTGATTGCTCCGTCAAGGAAGTCACGGCTTGCCTGGTCAAGGCTTGTGGTGCTCTCTGGGTTCTCTTCAACCAATATGCCGTCCACTTCTTCCTCATTCACTCCATAGGAATAGATGGTGGCGATTTTCAGCCTTTGGGCTTCTGGCAGCAGGGCTTGCTGCTTCTTGAACTCATTGTAATATGCCTTTGCCATTGGGATTGAGGCAACGGCAAACATAGCGTTGAAGCCAAGCAGTTTCTGGCTTGCCTTTTCCTCTTTCACCTCCTTGCCTCTACCTGCACTTGCCACCTCACTGATGTTCTGTGTCGCTCTGAATGAGTAGTAAGATGTTCTTTTGGTCTTCTGGTTGAAGTGTTCAAGGATATACTTCACTATTTCCGACACTCTTTCCGGAGCCGACATTATCTTCTCTATGTCAATGGCTGAAACCTGTTTGTCCTTGATGGCATCCTTCTGTTTCAGGGTATCAACATAGTCTATTCTGAATGGCAGGACGTTCTCATCCCTGATGGCATCCACTATAGTGTAGGTGTGGAGTTTGTCTCCAAAGGCTTGCTCAGTGGTCTTCAACTGTATGTTGCCACTAGCACTGGCATTCTGGGCAAAGATGGGGGTGCCTGTAAATCCAAAGAGGTGATACTTCTTGAAGTTCTTGGTGATGGCGGTGTGCATCTCACCAAAGTTGCTTCTGTGGCACTCATCAAAGATAATGACAACCCTCTTCTGGAATATCTCGTGCCCTTTGTTCTTCTGCACGAAGATGGAGAGTTTCTGTATGGTTGTGATGATTATCTTGTAGTTGTGATATGACCCATTCTTGTTTTTGTTCTCCAACTGCCTTTGAAGCACAGATGTAGAGGAATTGCTGTCTGCAGCCCCCTCCTCAAATCTGTTATACTCCTTCATAGTCTGGTAGTCCAGGTCTTTTCTGTCCACTACGAACAGCACCTTGTCTATAAAGTCCAGCCTTGATGCCAGTTGTGCGGTCTTGAAGGAGGTCAGTGTTTTGCCAGAGCCTGTTGTGTGCCAGATATAGCCACCGCCTTCTATCTTGCCATAGTGCTTGTAGTTGTGAGCGATGTTTATCCTATTGATTATTCTTTCCGTTGCTGCAATCTGATATGGTCTCATCACCAACAGCATCCTCTCACTTGTGAAGACACAATACTTGGTGAGGATGTTCAGCAGGGTATGCTTGCAGAGGAACGTCTTGGTGAAGTCCATCAGGTCTGTGACGGCATTGTTGTTGCTGTCCGTCCAGAAGGATGAGAACTCAAAGGAGTTGCTGGTCTTCTTGGACTTGTTCTTACCGCCAGCCTGCTGTTCCTTCAAGTGGTTGGCTCTAGTAGTGTTGGAATAGTATTTGGTGTTTGTGCCATTGCTGATAATAAAAATCTGCACATACTCATACAGACCACACCCAGCCCAGAAACTATCTCTTTGGTATCTGTTTATCTGGTTGAACGCCTCTTTGAGTTGAACACCCCTTCTTTTCAGTTCCACATGAACCAAGGGCAGACCATTGACAAGAATAGAGACATCATACCTGGTATCGTAATGCCCTTCGTTTTCCTCATACTGGTTGATGACTTGAAGATAGTTGTTGTGGATGTTCTTTTTGTCAATGAGGTAAATGTTCTTGCTCTTGCCTTCATCTGTTTTCAGGACTTGGATATGGTCTTCCTGTATCTTGCTGGTCTTGGCAACTATGTCATCGTTCTTGTTGGCAAGGTTATCATTAAAGAATCTTTCCCATTCTGCGTCAGAAAAGGTGTAGTCATTGAGTCTCTGTAACTGCACACGAAGGTTTTCCACAAGGTCTTTCTCTTCGTGGATGGGCAGGTACTCATAGCCTTGCTCTGTGAGGGTCTTTATGAAGTCCTTCTCCAACTGGGCTTCACTCTGGTATTTGTCCACAGAGCTATACTCTGCCTCATACTCACTGACGACAGTATATTCCTCGTTCTCTACGATGATGTCATATTGTGCCATAACTGTTATCCTTTCTTTTCAAGTCGGGTTCTCAAATCATTCAGTATCTCCCCTTGGAAAGAAAACCAAAGAGTGCCTTGGACTGGATGGTCAAACTCCTTCAAATCCCTTGCCAATGCAGACAAAGAGGTTATTTGTCCGTTGTAGGAGATATGTCTGTCATCCACTACAACAGCCTTTATGGTTTCATCCTCCACAAAGCACACTTCACTGCCAACAGGGATGTTGCATTGTGAAAATCTGAATGGGCCTCTTCTTACCTCATTGTTTGCTTCCTCTGCAATCATCTCATCCTCCACCTCGTGTCCCTCTGGTTTCATTCTTTTCAGTCTGTCCTGCGTTCCACTAATCTTGGCGATACACTCCAAAAGAGAATATGCTTCCTCCGCAGACATCGCATAGAACTCTTTGACCCTTTCCTTTCCATCAAAGGTCTCAATTGTTCTCAAATCAGGATTAAGGGCATCTATCAGTTTATGGAGTTGCTTATCAGTAAGTGTGCTGTCTACCTCATAGATGGCATACACTCTGAAAGCAAATGGAATTGTCTCACTTCTATTCAGTTGGGAGAGTCTCTTTTCAATATCACTTGCATACCCAATCTTGATGAAATTGGGGAAAGATGGGTTGGTCAATATATAGATGACACCTTTGGCTTGATTGTTCTTCATACCGCTTTCTTCTTGAAAGTTAAAAGTTGGTCTCTGTAATATTCATATTGCTGCTTCCTTGCCTCTATCTCCGCTGGTAAGCCTTGTGAGAGGTCACTGACAAGTGTGTCAAAGCGGTCAAGGATGGATGCTATCCTTTCTTGTTCCTCTAATGAAGGGATGGGAATAAGTGCTTCTGCAAGACCAGAAGAAGGTAAGGATGAAATCTTGCCATTCTTGACGTATTTCTTCATTTGAAGATGGTATTTGTGCGTTCTCAAAAAATGAGAAATATACCTTGGGTTCTGCTTATGGTGTAGTATGCAACAGGCATCGTGCACCACTGCTGGCTCATCTCCAAGCCAGGCAACACCTACGCCCAAATCCATATCATTCTCCCCAGCACAGACAACCACAACGTCATTGGGTTGAGCAAACCTTAATTTGCTTGCCAAATCTGCATCAAGATAACCTTTTGTCTTTGTGGCGGTCAATCCGTAATATGTATATAAGTCCCCATAATGGAAACAAGGAACACCACTTTCCCTTATGTCTGTCCTTACAAATCTCCTTCCTGTTGTAATGCTTGCCACATCACCCAACTTCTTCCATTCAACGTCATCTCTGCCGTCGAATGCAAGAAGTTTATCTCTGTAAAATTGGTATTGTAAACGTCTTGCTTGCAGTTCTGCTTGCAGTTCTGCTTGCAGTTCTGAAAACGTATCTAAAACCCTCGCTATCTCTTCTTGAATGGGAAGAGGAGGAAGGGGGATTTCAATTTTTGCAAACTCTTTTTTTGAGATGTTGTATCTTGTTACGCCATTTGCTGTCTTACAGATGTTCTTTCTAACGCCTGTACTTCTGAATAAATGCTTCATAAAAGAAGGGCATTTATCAGATAAATTAAAGAATCTAAAACCAAAACAAAAACTGTTCAAGTAGAGCTTGTCATCTGTATGATGCGTTAGCACAGAGCACATACCACATTCATCAGGCGTTTCAGAAGACCCTGTGAATAACAAATCACCATATTGAATAGTATTCTGCTTTTCACCATCAGCAATCTTAACCTTATCCTCAACGTCTGTTTTAAGAGATGGATGATTGAAGATATTCACATAGGTAATAAACGTGGCATTCCCATCTCTAAAATCATCCTTGGACTTGCCTGAAAGCCCAGAGTAGAAATCACCAAGTTCGTGGAGTTTTTGATACTCCACCCCATCTGGGCAGTATTGTTGTATCAGTTCTTCTATCTTGCTCATACCTTACAACTGCTTAATGATGGCATCAATCTGGGCTCGCAATTCATTCTCGTGAGCAACTATCTTCTCCAAACGTGCATTCAACTCATCAATGTCCACTTTCTCTCTGGTGTCCTCTTGTTCTACATACTGAGATACAGAAAGGTTGTAGTCACTCTCTGCTATGGTTTCATTGCCCACCAGTTTGCAGACATATTGAACGTCCTTTCTGTCGGAGAACAATTGAAGGATATACTCAATGTTCTCTGGCGTGAGTTTGTTGCTGTTGGTTACTTTGACACACTCCTTGCTGGCATCAATGAAGAGGGTGCTGTTGTCCTTCTTTGACCGCTTCATCACCATAATGCAGGTAGCAATGCTGGTGCCATAGAAGAGGTTGTCAGGCATCTGGATGATACAGTCCACGAAGTTGTTGTCAATGAGATACTGCCTTATCTTCTTCTCTGCCCCACCTCTATACATCACACCGGGGAAGCAGACTATGGCAGCAGTGCCATTGGTAGCCAACCAAGCCAAAGAGTGCATAATGAAGGCAAGGTCTGCCTTGCTCTTGGGAGCAAGCACACCAGCTGGGGCATATCTAGGGTCATTGATGAGCGTGATGTCATCATCACCCTTCCACTTGATAGAATAAGGGGGATTGCTGACGATGACTTCAAAAGGCTCATCATCCCAGTGCTGGGGAGAAAGCAAGGTGTCCTCACAGGCAATGTCAAACTTGTCATAGTCTATGTCGTGAAGGAACATATTGATTCGGCACAGGTTGTATGTGGTGAGGTTGATTTCCTGACCATAGAAGCCCAACCTTACGTTATCCTTGCCCAAGATTTTGGCTGCCTTCAACAACAATGAACCGGAGCCACAGGCAGGGTCATAGACCTTGTTCACTTCCGTCTTGCCCACAGTTGCCAACTTGGTGAGCAGTTCTGAAACCTCTTGTGGAGTGTAGAACTCACCGCCACTCTTGCCTGCATTGGAGGCATACATTGCCATAAGGTACTCATAGGCATCTCCGAAGGCATCAATGGTGTTGTCTTGGTAATCGCCAAGAGACATTTGTTCTATTCCACGAAGCAGTTTCACCAGTTTCTCATTCCTTTTGATGACTGTTGCTCCCAGTTTGTTGCTGTTTACGTCAAGGTCGGCAAACAAGCCCTTGAAGTCATCCTCACTCTCTGTTCCCTTGGCACTTGCTTCAATGGCGGTGAATATCTTTTCAAGGGTCTCGTTGAGGTTGGCATCCCTGTCACAGACCTTGCAGACATTGGTAAAGAGTTGGCTGGGCAGAATGAAGAAGCCCTTCACGCTGACCATTTCCTCTCTTGTCTGCTCTGCGGTGGCATCATCAAGGTCAGCATAGTTGAAGTCTGCGTTGCCACTCTCTCTCTCACCCTTGTTGATATAGTTTGTGATGTTCTCACTGATGTATCTGTAAAAGAGCATACCAAGGATATAAGACTTGAAGTCCCATCCATCCACGCTACCCCTCAATTCATCAGCAATCGCCCAGATAGCTCTGTGGAGTTCATTCCTTTCCTGTTCTTTCTTGTTGTCTGCCATATTAGTGTTCTTTTCAAAAATGGGGTATTTCCTTACAAAAGTATATAATTTGAAGTAGAATAAGATTGCTTTCGAAAAGAAAAATCGAAAAAATCGACTTTTTGGAAGGATGAGGGGTCCTTATTGGACATTGGAGTTTAATGATAAGGGGGGTCTTGGACTTGGGATGCCCTTGGATGTAGATGCGTTGGTTAACTTCTGTGGTTGACTGGCTAACTTTTGGTCAAAACAAAAAAAGAGACCAGTTCTAAACCAGTCTCCAATTGTTCTTTTTCATATCCTTATTGTTCTCCTACTTTCTCTGCCTCCTCTGCTTCCTCTGTTTCCTCTTCCTCTTCATCCTTTACCAATTCCAATATCTGCAAGTTAGCATCTGGATTTGCTCTGGTTTCTTTCCAAACAATATCACGAATGATTTTGCGATAATCTGGTTCACCTACAATGTTCCCAACCAGTTTTCTTACAAGGATTTCGACTGCCATCGAATAGTCAAGTTTAGAGGTCTTCTCTATGAATTGTTCTAGGTTGAGAATTGTATTCTCTTCGCTGGTCAATATAACCTCCCTGTTAAGGTGGGCATCCACGATGTCCATTATGTGTTCTATGACTGCTTGGAGACCTACTTCAACATTTCCTCTTTCAGAAAGATATCTCACCATCTCATCATAAGTGGTGGCTTCTTGGCAGATGATATTCCAACTGGCTTTTATGCATTCCACATCTGGCTCTACTGTAATACTGTCTTTGGCGACTCGCCAATTCGAGGTTTCATTCAAGGACGTATCCTTCACAAAATCCCAATATCGCATTACTTTCCCTCTCTGTTTAAGCAGAGTGTCTCTATCTACTTTGCTCATCATCAAATAGTCCCTCCTCAAACAAGTTATTATTCATCTTGACTTCTTCCCAAAGTTCTTTACTAATCACAGCAGTATCATCTAACTCTTCCTCATTGTAGGAAGTCAAGTCAACAACTACATAGCGGAGTGGATTTTGCTCAAATGCTCTACGGCAGTAATCAACCACATTGGTGGACTTGAAAGAGCACATTCCATCAAGATACCACCATTTCCCATCATCCGATACGTTCTCAGGAAACTCATCAAGAAAGCATGACACTCCGACAACATATTCTACGTATCCCTGTAATATGTTTTCTATGGTTTGGAATGTTCCTTCAATCATTTCCTGTATCTGCCTCTCATTATAGGCAATACCATATACAATGTCTTCATCTACATGAATCTCAACAGGTCTTTCAAAAACCACCATTTTATCAAACTTTTTCATCTTTGTAATAACTATTTTATATACGTATTTATGGGTATTTTGCGGTAAAAGTTCCCTCCGTTAAGCCACAATCTACACTCTGTGTGACCGCCAGTGCTGTATATCTCTTGCCCCATAGTTCTCTCCAAGCCATCTTTCGAACTCATTTCGATTTTGGGGGGAAAGGTTCTTTTTAATGATATACAGCGCAGAATGAGCCACATTGTCCTGACGGCTGTCTCTGACCCCCTTGAAGTACCTTTCAGCCCATTCAAGGTCTTTAAAATGTTCTTTTGAAAGCACGATGCCTTTATCCTTTATATTTGCCTTGTCATAGAAGTCCCTTATGTTGGCTACACGCAGCAACAGGTCATCTACAAGGCTCTGTTCAATATGGTAAAGTTCACCATTGTTCTCATACCTACACTCCCAGTCCTCATTGTTTACATAGGAGAACAATCCGTGCTCCGGGTCTTCATAAGGGCAGAACATATTCCGCAGCAACTTCAAGACTTTCAGATTTTGTTCTCCTTCTATTCTTACTCTCGTGTCAAGGGGGATTATTATTCTATACTTTATCCAGTCATCAGCAGCATTGTTCAGCGTTGGATATGCCGTCCATCTGTATTTGGCATACATCTTCTTGAATGAACTGAAAGGTAGACCTGAGTCGATATCACATATCATCAGGTCAATATACTCCATCAGGTCTTTCTTGAAGTTATACTGGTTTGTTGTCAACTTATACATCTCACTTATCTTGGACTGCTGAAAGTTCTTTATCACCTTCCATTTCTTCTCTTTGTCTTTGTCAGCCTTGACTAATGGTTGTCTGTTCTTCTTGTCCTCCATTACCCACTTATACAAGTTAATATCAGACAATGATTGAAAAGTCATTGTGTCCAGCCTGTATGTCTTAGCCAAAAGGCTACCATTAGAGGCTTTCTTATGGTTGAGTGAAATGAGATGTGAGATTTCCTGATTTTTTGTCGGAAAGTCATTAATATAGGGACTTTCCGACAATTTTCCTGGATATCTCACATTTAGCACCATATACTTCACCTCTTCCTTTGTTCTGCCACTCTTCTTATCCTTGATATTATGTGCTATTCTGACGACATAGGCTCCGAAGGTTTCCTTGAAGACATAGGTCAATTCCTCTCTCTTGCATTTAACACCCACGTATTTCAGGCAGTCCATCAGGAATGAACCACTGTAATAACCATCACACAGTCCAAGGGCATCAAACAATTCATTTGGCAGCATCGCAGATAACAGGTCTTCTTCCTCTCCCACATTCTTCCTTATCTTATACCAGTTCTTAACGTCACGGGCAGAAGCCTTCCTTAATGCGTCAGCCCCATATCTGTCAAGGTATGCCTTATATTGACCGCTCATAGCATTCTCATCCCAATCCACTTCCTCTCCTCTTATCAGTCTTTCCTTGGTTTCCACTGTGCTCAGTTTCTTTGGAGCACATATCGTTTCGAACTCTTTCATCTCACATTCACTGACCTTATATCCAGCTTCAGCGAGCATCTTTTTCAATGTGCTCAAACTCCGCCACTTATCAGCATCATCAAGTCTGTCTTTGAGCATAATGCTTCTCTGCCTTTCGACAACAGCCTCTTTGTTCAGTGTCCAATCATCACCCACCTTCTCCAATGTTCTCTTGCATTTGTCATAGGCGGTCTTGTTTTCTGTATAGTCATAAATGTTCTTTGTCTTGCCGTTGTAGAACAAATGAACAGCCGTGCAGCCCTCCCTGAACCTTCCAATCATCTGCTTTATCTCTCTGCCGTTGTATGAAAGGAAGGAATGGCTCTTACTGCCAATAATGATACAGGCTTGAACGTGGACGTTTATGTCACACCCTGTGAAATATGCGCTGGTAAGGAAATGGAGTTTCTTGTCTGGGTTGAATATGTTTGAGTAGTATTTGCCGAACTCATCAGCATACTGGCTGGAACACAAGACCTCTACATCCTTGACACCCATCTTCACGAGGAACTTCTTAATGTCTGACCTGTTGTTGTAGAACACCACAATCTGCTTGTTCTTTCCACTCTTGTAGACCTTCTTGATAATGTCCGCCAACTTCTTATGCACGTCATAGACCTGTATCTGCCTTGGCACTTCACGGTCTATCAGCAAGTCCTCCTCATCTTCATATCTTATGGTATATGTCTTTACCTCCTTCTCCGGCAAGTATTCCCTTAAAAAGTCTATATATCCCCAATGAGGGGTTGCCGACATCAGTATTACACCATTGTTCTGCTCTTTTATCAATCTGGTGCAGTCGAAGCACACGTCCCTGAACGAGCACTCATCTGTAATCTTATGGTATTCATCAACAAGTATTGTCCTGCCTGACCAATGCCTACTCTCGCAGTCCAGTCCGAACTCATAGCAGTAATCATCAAGTTCTCTCATCAGTCTGTGGAACTGGTCATACGTGGCGATAATGACAGTGGCATCTCTTACCGCCCTTTCACATCCCCCATACACACAGCAGACATCTTCACAGCCCTCATATTCCACTTCCTTTGACTTACAGATACTCACATTGGGGACAAGCACCAGAAGCCCCTTGAAATGGCTTCTGGCATAGTTAATGAAGCCTGTTGTTCCTCCGTTACCGCAGAGTGACTTGTTCAACACGTTGATACACTTGGAAGAGAACCAAGTTTCATATTGAGACTCGGTAAGGTTGTCCGCCAGAAAGAAACTCTTGCAGACAATATCGTAATCATATTCAAATAAGCCTTCACTGGATTTGACGCTGGTTGTCCCAGTGTCCATACATACACGTTTACACATAATAACTATTTTTTCTTTGCGATATTTATGCAAATTAAAATTTAAAAAAAAACCAGAGAACTCACTGGCTCTCTGGCTGTGTAATAACAAGGTTAAAAGAAAAAATAGTTATTACTATATAGTATATGTATAACATATTTATGTAAGTCCCAAATTAGCATAAATACAGTAAAACAATGAAAAAATAGTTATGAAGAGATTTAGGGATTTTACAGAACAGGAAACAAGCAAAACGGACAGCAGGTCAAGGATAGTTATGTATGATGACTACGAGAAGTCCCAAAGTTTGCTTGTAACAAGAGACAAGTTTGTCGAACTGAACAGACAGGAAGAACGCTCCACCAAAGCACCACCCATCAAGGGCTACGGAGGAAATTACATAGACAACTATGCTTCTTCACTCACTGCCAGCCATTCTAATATTATTGCCTTGGATGATTTCCTTAACAGAAAAAACATAAAAGAAAGCAAGAACAGTTATAATATTTTGAAGAAGATGCCCGTAGAAGACCTTCCTAAAACAGAGTATCTTGACCTGAGGTCGCACGTTGGTGAGTTCATTAGTGATGCCGACCTTGACAAAGTATATGAGGATGATTTCAGTGATTGTTTGCACAAAATGAATGACACCTCTATACTATGTTTTACCTGCGTTGACGGAGCGCAAACTTGGTGGGCACCAAAAATGAATGATGGCAAAGTCATTGGATTGGTAAGAACAAAGTAATTTGGACATCCATTTCTCCTTTCATTATCATGATTTTGTCCGAAGAAATGCCCTCACTTATTGTAGTGATTATCAGTGTTATAGATGTTTACTGTAGCCTAATCTGTGTTTTTGGTGGACAGAGATGGATGTTAGAATATAACCTTTTAAGGAACACACTGACAACATTGTTCTTTTATCCCAAATACCAGATTAGCATAATTCGACAATACCCCTTTTCATCATTATGGTGAGGAGGGGGATAACCGCGACAGTTGGGATGTGCCATGGTACATCCCTTTTTTTCGTTCCAAAAGTATGGAACTTATTTTTTTTGAAATTTTTTTCATAGGACAACAGCTTAATATTTAATGATTTAAGTCCTGCTTCTATGTGAGTGATAATTTTTTTTTGAAGAAAACGTGTCATTTTTTGTTTATATTTATATGTAGGAGGATATTTAAATGATAAAAGAAATCATAACAAAGATTACCAAGCAGAACTCTTCATTGTGTGAGTTCATTGATGGCTTGGATTTTATTAAACAGGTTCATTCTTTCTATAAAATTATAGGTGGAATTCAGAACCCAAGTTGTAGCAAGGGAATTCTCAAGTATGTTGCCAATGAACATGAGATTGGCTGGATGTATGTTGTGAAGTTCCTTAATCTGCTAATGACCAATGTTGACCAAAAGAGATTTGAAGCCTACAAGGAGAATATTGACTGGGAATGTGTCTGTCAGCAATATTGCCCAAAAGAGATGAAGGAGGCAAATACCAAGGTTGCCTTCAAAGATTTGTTCTATTTGGTAGCATTGAATAAGAATGATGACATTGAAAGCATCCTAGCTGAACATTATCTGTCAGCATATGGTTGGTATCAGATTGTGAAGAAGGTTGTTGCCCTCTATGAGGATATGCTATGTATTGACAAACAATATGTAGAGCAGATTTGTCCAAAGGAAGCACCTGTTATGGAGGTGGAGGAAGTACCTGTTGTGGAGAAAGTACCTGTTAAGAAGAAAGAACATTTTGCCCCAAGCCAAAAGCCTCAAAAGTATAAAAGAGGAAGAACAATTATCCTTGAACATCCTGATGGGACAATAAGTGAGTGGAAAGATACCCAAGCAATACATGAGGCTCTTGGTATATCAAAAGTTGCAGTGAGGAAGAACATTAGTGGTAACAGTAGATATATAAGATTTAATCACCAAAAGTATCAGGCATTCTACAAAGAGGCTTGTTAAAGAACAATATAATGAAAAAATTTGATTACAATACCTATATCAGCAAAGCCCCAAAATATGTCAACTGGCTTTCTGATGATGAGTTTGAGATTGTTGTAGGAACAAAAAGAAATCACTACAATGACATTATGGACAATGCAGCAGAACATATATTGAGGTGTGTCAGGTTTTGTTTAGATAAAAAGAACACCTGTTGCATAGCAAAAGGAATCAAGGAGGAGAATATTTACCTCACAGATGAGGAAGATATTAAGTTAGAGATTGTTATGAATAATATTGATGATTTCTTTCAGAATTATGAGTTTACACCAGAAGCCTTTTGCTCTTTTATAAGGTTCTTGATGAGACCAATGAGTAGGATAGACAGGAACAATAAAAAAACATATAGACATGCTTGAAAAGAATAAAATTTATTTGATGGATTGTATGGAGGGATTGAGGAAGTTGGATGATAATTCAGTTGATTTGTTTATTTTTTCCCCTCCCTACAACAAGAAAGGCTTTCTTGGGAAGAAGAAGGCTTACATGAAGAATGAAGACAACCTCTGGAACGATGTCATCAAATATGACAACTATGATGATGATATGGATGAAGAAGAATACAGGCAGTGGCAAGTGGATATCCTCAACCTATGTTGTCAGAAGTTGAAGCCAACTGGCTCTGTCTTCTACCAACATAAGATAAGGGTCAAGGAAAATATTGCAAGTAGTCCTCTTGAATGGATTGGCAAGTCCACCCTTCTGTTCAGGCAGATGATTGTATGGGACAGAATGGGGTCTGTAAATGTCAACAAGTCCAGATTCTTGCCTACAACTGAACTCATTTTCTGGTTAACCAAGTCAAACAAGGATGTTCGATTCGAAAGGCAGGGGGCAATTACAGAAGTGTGGAATATTCCAGCAGATACCAGCAATTCTCATCCAGCCCCATACCCTGTAAAATTGGTAGAGAATATAATAAGGAATGTTCTTGGCTGCAAAGGGATGATAGCAAAGCAAGGACACCTACTGGTGGTTGACCCTTTCATGGGGAGTGGAACAACAGGAGTGGCAGCAAAGAAGCTGGGCTGTGACTACATTGGCTTTGACATGAGTGAAAAGTATGTCAAGGAAGCCACCAAAAGAATTGAGGAAACAGAGGTTCTGTGTGAAAAGAACAATTCTATATGGGACTAATGAAAAAGTCCCAAGTTTGGGACGTTTGGCCGGCAAAAGAATTATTATATGATTGAGAAAAAGTCAATATTGACATTTATAAGGAATGGCTGTCTTTTTAGTATGGAAAGACAACCATTTTTTTGCGCTATTTCCACTAAATATGTGCCGTATCACGAAAATACGTTAAAATCCTGATATTCCGTGAATTACGTTGTTGTTTTCCTTGGTGATTTCCTATATTATCGCTACTTTAGCGATTGAAATAGGCAACTTATATACTATGAACAGACAACGTCAAATGTACTTATGGCAACAAAGCAGTCAAGCCATTAGAAAAGCCCAGTCCAGGATGAGGGCTATAATCTCTTCTTTCATCCGTCACAATGTGAATAAAGATGATGAGCAAGTAACCACTATTAACTGGGAGCAAAGGAAGTGGAACACCGCACTTACACTCCTATGCACAGAGATGAGTAATGGCTTATCCTCTGCCTATATGCTGAAATTATATAAAGCCCAAGAGGTAATCAATGTGGCGAGCACTTTTGTGGATGAGTATCGTTCTCAATTCGACTCAGAAGGAGCGTCGCATTTTAATGAAGAGAAGGACCATACAAAGGATATCTAATAACCAAATAAATCAAAGAGAAAACACAATACCAAGACACCACAAAACTTGGTTCTTCTCTCAACCATTGGTAGACTTTCCTGAATATTATCATTACAACCACTTTTCAGAATACAACTTATATGAAAACAACAGCAGTAATCTATGCAAGGGTCAGCAGTTCTGGCTCACTTGAACACAGACAGAACACAGACAGACAAGTTAAAGACCTCACTGACTATGCCTCATACAAAGGCTATGACTTGGTGGACATCTACACAGAGCATATCAGTGGTGCAAAGAAGAACACAGACAGACCGGCACTACAACAAGCCATTGACCATTGTAAGACCCTCTCACAGCAAAAAGATACCAGGGTTATCCTCCTTTGCAGTGAGTTGTCCAGAGTTGGTAGAAATGCCTTTGAAGTGCTTGAAACCATTAAGACATTGGTGGACTGTGACATCAATCTCTATCTGCAAAAAGAGCAAATGACCCTCCTTGAAGATAATGGTAAACCATCCATCTTTGCACCCATTATGATAGCCACACTATCAACTTGTGCACAGATGGAGAGGGATAACATTCAGTTCAGACTTAACTCTGGCAGAAGAAGGTATATTGAGAATGGTGGCAGACTTGGTAGACCCAAGGGTAGCACCAAGTCTGATGAGCAGAGACTTGAAGAAGGTAAGGATATAGTGGCTCTGTTGAGAAAAGGCTACACTATCAGAGACACTGCTAAACTCTGTGGCAAGTCTGTATCTTCTGTGCAGAGAGTGAAGAAATTGGTGAACTTCTAAATATATATAATATGTCAAGACCATTTGGATATAGGAAGCCAAGGAGTGATTACAGAAGGCAGTATGCCAATGTCCTTGCCACCTTACAGCAAGGATACAGTTTAAGGAAAACAGCAGAGATTTGTGGGGTGTCAGTGAACACCATAAGAAAGATAAAAGCAATGTTCTACTGACCTTGGTGGTCTCTGGATATAACTGTATTATTTTGTGAGAAAACAACCATTTTAGTTGATTATGGATAAAAAATAGTAGCAAACAGGTATTTTTGGGGTGGATTCCTTGGTGGACTCCACAAAGTAATATACCTTTGCAGAGCATAAGAGGTAACACCACTCTGGGACACCATATAATGAATAACAACATTAAACATATTGGTAATCAAGAAACACTCTTAATTGAGTGGGAATAAAACATCACACGTGACGATTGCAATTGTATAGTGTGACGATTGCGATTAACTAGTGTGACGATTGCAATTTACTAGTGCGACGTTGGCAATCGTATAGTGTGACGTTGGCCAGTTTCACGTGTTACATTTCACAAGATAACAGGCCTCACAAATGTCAACAACCGTTCGAAGTCGTTAAAAATACTAAAAGTATTTGGTTTTCTGCAGAAATTGTCGTACCTTTGCACGCGGAAACGTAGAAAACGCCTTTACCATAAAGGATAACACGCGACTAAACGAAACGCTACGAAATGGAAAGAACCCTGGTGTTGCTCAAGCCAAGTACTGTAATGAGAGGCCTGATAGGTGAAGTCACCAGCCGCTTTGAAAAGAAAGGATTGCGCATCGTCGGCATGAAAATGCTGCAACTCAATGACGAGATACTCAACGAGCACTATGCTCACCTAGTCGGTAAACCATTCTTTCCTGCGCTGAAAGCATCCATGATGCGGACTCCCGTCATCGCCATGTGCCTTGAAGGAACAGACGCCATCGAAGTGGTTCGTTTCATCACGGGCTATACCAACGGACGAAAGGCTGAACCCGGAACCATCCGCGGCGACTACTGCATGAGCAATCAGCAGAACATCGTACACGCTTCCGACTCACCCACATCGGCAGCCATCGAGCTGAAACGCTTCTTCAAGCCCGAAGAGTTGTTCGACATGGGTGACCTTAACATGGACCGACTCTACGCAACAGACCTGTCCTAATACCATTATACAAAAAGAAAACCAACCACCTGAATGATGAAGATAATAACCACCCTTTCCCTGCTCTTCGCAATCTGCACTAGCAGTTTAGCACAAGACCGACTCGCCGACATCGCACCCATCGACCGAAAGATGCGTGCCATCGACAGCATCGCGCTGGTCCGCCTCAACGAGCAGGAATCGTTGGCAGACATGCAGAACCCCGCTGCATCACTCTATCCCAATTGGAATAACGACTACACACGTTCGTATGGTGTAGCACTCCCCAAGGAATACAGAATTGACCTCCGCAACTTCCACATGCCTTGCGACAGCCGAATGGTAACCAGCCACTACGGCTACCGTCGCTCTTTCCGCCGTCAACACTACGGAACAGACATTAAGGTCTTCGTGGGAGACACCATTCGCGCAGCCTTCTCTGGCAAAGTGCGCGTCGTAGCTTTCGAGCGCGGCGGTTATGGCAACTACGTCATCATCCGTCACTCGAACGGACTCGAGACAGTTTACGGCCACATGAGTCGCCATCTTTGCAAGCCCGACCAGATTGTCAGGGCAGGCGACGTCATCGGTCTTGGCGGCAACACAGGACGTTCCACAGGTTCTCACCTCCACTTCGAGACACGTTTCCTTGGCCAGTTCATCGATCCTGAAAGACTCTTCGACTTCGATGCACAAGACGTCAAGGGCGACTTCTATCTCTTCCGTTCAAGCGGTCGCGGCACCATGTTGGCAGCTACCGATAACGTCGTAGGCGGTGAAGAGGAAATGGACGAAGAGGCTGCAAACGCACTTCTCGCAAAGGAAGCTGAAAGCGAAGCATTCCAACAGAAGAAGATTCAGCAAATGCGTAACAAGCCTCGCACACGCATACATAAAGTCAAATCAGGCGAAACGCTTTCTTCCATCGCACGAAAATGCGGAACAAGCGTAGACCGCCTATGCCGCATAAACAACATAAAGCGTAACACAGTCCTGCGTCCAGGACAGATATTACGCTATAGCTAAAAGATTCAAAGCTTTCTCGACACGCTCCTCCAAAGGGAGCGTGCTTTCTATCCAGTGGATTGTAAACCCGCGACGTTCCATTCCGCGGAACCAAGTCATTTGCCTCTTGGCAAACTGATGAATGGCAATCTCTAACTTTTCCACCATCTCATCGTACGAAAGCCTGCCCAAACAATAAAGGGTCAGGTATTTGTATTCCAATCCATAATACATGAGATCTTCGGCAGGAACACGTTCCATCAACCGACGCACCTCCCCAACCATATCCTCTTGCTCAAGTCTGTGACGCAATCTCTCGCTAATGCGCTTTCTGCGTAACTCGCGATCTATGCTGACACCCAAGATAATACTGTCTATCGCAGGGAAGTCTCGCGTCAAAGTTCCGTGTTCACGATAATAAGCTTGAATCTCGATGGCACGAATGGCACGCTTCGGAGTGTCAAGGTCTGTCACGTTGTGCAACGTCTTATATCCCTCAAGAATCCTTTTGAGCTCCTGCAACGAGCACTCCTTCAACTGCTCACGCAATTCAGGATTATCAGGTACAGCCTCCATCTTGTAGCCCTTGAGAACAGACTCAATATAGAGTCCCGTCCCGCCACACAGGATTGGTTGGCAATTGCGGGAAAGGATATCGTCGTAAGCAACACGGAAATCTTGCTGAAAGCGAAAGAGATTGTACTTCTCGCCTGCTTCACAAATGTCAATAAGGTGGTAAGGGATTGCTTTCCCCTCTACAGTATAGTCGGCCAAGTCCTTCCCTGTACCGATATCCATGCCACGATATACCTGCCTGCTATCGCCGCTGATAATCTCTGCATTACCCATTCGTGCAGCAAGATGAGCAGCAAGAGCAGTCTTTCCTGAAGCAGTAGGACCAAGTATTGTTATAAGCTTACCAATCATATTTGATAAACGTTTCCCCACCACTTACCATAAGAAGCAAGCCGTGGGGAAACGTATTGAGAGCAACAAAAGCTAATTACTGTTCTTCTTCACCCCAGAAGTCCCAGTCCTTGTCCTCCTTTGTGAGAACATCCTTATCGGGATCAGCATCCTCGTTAATAATGCTGACAGCCATCATATTCTGTACTTCTGCTTCGTTGACCTGCAGCGCAGGCACCATATATATCTTCTTCATATTACTTGAGAATCTTTTTGCCGTTAATAATGTTAATGCCCTTCTGAACCTTGTTCAGGCGCTGACCTGCAAGGTTGTAAATAACGCTGTTCTGGTCATTATGTTCCTTCATAGCTGCAATACCTGTGGCATCTTCGTCGAAGAAGAAAGCCTTGATGCCAGAAGAAGCAGTCAGATAGCAACGATTAGCACCGACTGTGGGCTGACTACCTGCTGCAACCTGATAGAAACCGACCTTCTCACTAAGGTTCTGCAGAACGTAGCTACCTGCAGGAGCTGTGGTTTCTTCAAACACACCAGTCAGCAGGCCAGCAACAGGAGTACCGTCTTCAGCAACGCCGAAAGTCTCCACAGCTTCCAAGCCAGCCTCCGCATAGAGCACAACAGGAGTGTTGGCAGGAATTGTGTTGGCAACTTCAGTAAGAGTAAGCTTACCATTAGTTGCTACAGAAGGAACCGTGTAAGCCTGAACGTCAGCGGGAACTTCCACTGCATAAGGAGCGCAGAAGGTACCGTACTTGGCTTCAGCATTAACAGCCATAGTAGCACGAGCATAGCCAAGGTGAACCTCAACTGGATAGCCGACAAAGTCTGCAATGTCAATAGAGATATAGACAATGATATGGTCTTCGCCGATGAACTTGCCGCTGAAATCAAGGGGAACACTGCCTTCACATGCTTCGGTAATGGAAGGGCCAAGCCAAGAATCAGAAACAGTCTCATCACCTTCAGTAAGTTCAATGCCACCATTGAAGACAAAGGTATTGTCGCCTGCCACAGCAATGTCATTAACAGCAATGTTACCAATAGGCATTACTCCGCCCAAAACGAAGTTCTTCAGTACAAAGTTGATATTGCCGTTGTCAAGAGTTTCTACAACCACATCAGCCACCTGCTTGCCTGTTGTCGTACCTGCCATTGTTACATACAAGTCCTCGGAATAAGTCTTGGAAGCAACTACTTGAGGACCAACCTCGGGCACCTTGAACTGCACGGTATATTCTGTATAAGAGCTGGGATTAGAAGCAATGTCCTCACCCTCCACGCGGATGGTCAGTACTGCAGTCTCCTCATCATACGTCTGGGTAGCAGTTGCTGCCTGACCTTTAATGGTATATGAAAGTTTGGCCTCGTCATACTCAACAGAAGAGAGGTCATAGCTTGTTGTATTCTCGTCGAAAGAAAGAGTCGCACCTTCGAAAGAGAGGGCAGAAAGTGCGTGCCAATAAACTAGTTCTACGTCGTCAACCGTAAGCTGGTTATATCCTCCGATATTACTTCTGTCTGCGAAGTAATCATCTGCAGCAATAATGATGTTAAACTTCTCAGGAGTAGAAGATGTGTTGTAGGTAAAAGGAATAGTCAGCTCTGTCCATTCTGACGCATTGCCTTCAATATAGTATTCTATAGATGCTATCAATTCAGCATCGCTTGTCTTAGAGATAGTACCGCCAACAGTTCCACTGGCATTGAACATCACATTTCGGTCACGGTCAGTCATGGTAACTTTTGTAGGGTTCGACATGGATGTGTTTGAAGGCACATCTGCCTGTGTCCATGTTCCTTTCCAAGAATAAGCAATGACTGATGCCTTCTCTGTTTCATTAGCAGCACTTGTACTTTTAACCTTATGAGCTCTCTTATAATAGAGGCGGATGGCATCGGGATGATATGTAAAAGGTATTCCTCCAAAAACGCCACCATCAGCAGTTCCTGCAGTAACACTTCCTGTCCATGTAGCCTTTGCTGTGGCCCATGTAGTGCCTAAGGTCATATAACCGGGTACAATCTGTTCTGTTGACAGAGGATTGGGAGTGTTCGTAAGGACAACACTTTTTCCACTTCCACTTCTTCCTGTTTCTTCGGCAGCAACGGTTGTTGCTCCCAGACCACCCATACCTGCCACATTGGCCACGCACCAACCATTGGGTTGTGTGCCATATGCCTTCGATACCTTAGCTCCTTTTTCCCAAGGATGACATTCTACCCAGGTGCCATCGAATGTTGTGTTTTCGAGTTGTTGTGCGCAGACCGTCTGTGCGGCTGCCAACATAAAGATAAAAAGAATCTTCTTCATTTTTTGAACATTAGTTTATATCTGTTTTCTTTTATATATACTCATATATACTTCAATATTGCATAAAGCCATTACTCCAGCAAGTACAAGGTGTGCGCCATCAGCCAAACGATGTGGATAGAGCATTATGCCGACTATCCATGCCACACACACCAGGGCGAAAGGCAGTGTCCACCAACGTCTCCCCTTCCAGAAAATGAAAGGCAGTGGGCAGAAAGGTACAACGAGCACACTCCATTGGGTGCAGGGCAAGGCAGAAAAGAGGACGAGGCAGAGCACAAAGGTTCCTATCAGGAGACAAGGCACAAGCAAAGCCCACCTGAGCCACACGTTGTGTAGTCGAAGGTTGAGGAGCGAGAGGAACAAGATGACAAATGCCACCATGATTGGCGTCACCTTAGCGTGCTGCGGTGAACGTCTTGCTTCAAGCAGCGAACAATGGTTCCCTTCTGTCAGGATTGGTTCGCCGAAAGCCTTGGCACCTTGCAGCACTTCTATCAGCTCCGTAGGCAGCAACACCTTGCGAGTGTTGTCGATGTCAATCTTGTGCACTTCTCCTGCAACAAACGTTGCCAAAGAAAAGCTACTCCATTCGTTTGCAATGCTGTCGTAAACTATCTCTGCACGTGATCGGCCGTACTTTTCTGGCCAGGGGGCATATTCTATGCTGTCCTTGCCAATCGCTTCTTCAAGCCACCGCAGGATAGAGAGGGCACAGCCACGATTCAAGTAGTCATAGGGAACAGGGGCGTAGGCGAGCCGCTTGTCCATCTGCTGCCAAAGGCGTTGTTTGACACGGACGGGAAGGTTGAGTGTGTACTCCTCCACCCCTCGCCCTTCTGGAGCATAGTGTCCAACATATATTTTTGTGGGAACGGCCAGCACAAGCATCTTGAGTTTTCCCGCAAAGAAGTCCAGCACCTTTTGGGTGGCATCTTCGCTCTCGTAACTATATACATAGTCGAGATCTGCTGAGGGACATTGCAGACGCAAACAAGCATGTCCAAGAGAAGAGTACATCTCCTCGCCAGGGCTTGCAACGCAGACCGAAACGGTGACGAAGTCCTCTGCCGGATGTAGGATTGCGGCGGTGTCCACCTGTGCAAAAGCATACAGGGGCAGCAACGCGGGCAGCAACAGACGGAAAAGGGCTTTCATCTCTTTATTCTCAGTTATATATGTTTGTTTTTCTGCGGAGCACTTATTGTCCTGCCATGATGTTGAGGACTGCTACGAAGTCGGCTATGGTAATATCGCCGTCATTGTTCACATCTGCATTGCCTGGAACTTCCTGACCTGCCATTGCGTTCAGGACGGCAACACCATCTGCGATGGTTACGTCTCCATCGGCATTCACATCACCTGTCTTGAAGGAATTGAAGTCGTCTGTGCCGAGCTTGACATAGATAATCTGCTCCAAAGTGGCTTGCATATCGATGTCAATGGTAACGAAGAGCTTCTCCTTATTCATCTTACCTACGAGCACAAGGGGGATTTCGCCAAGCATCGGGCCAAGCCACGTATCGATACCTTCCTTATTGCCTTCCGTGATGACAAGTGTTCCGTCGTAGTTAAAGTGCATCAAGCCATCCTCACCTTTGGTGACAGAGAGGCTATCGAGAACGATATTGCCGATGCCATTTTGATTCTCACCCATAGTCAGGATGAAGTTGTTGAGCACAAACTTGATAGTTCCATTGCCATTGTCAACTACTGTGACATCTGTGTTCTGAGGTTCAGTACTCTCTTCGTTGACGGTAACAACGAGTGGCTCTGTATAAATCGCTTCCTTAACGAGGTCGTTAGCGCCAAGCTTGACATAGATAATCTGCTCCAAAGTGGCTTGCATATCAATGTCAATGGTGACGTAGAGATTGTCGTCGGTCATCTTACCTGCAAGTACAAGGGGGATGTCGCCAAGCATCGGGCCCATCCAAGTATCAATACCTTCCTTGTTGCCTTCTGCAATAGTCAGGACGTCGTCGTAATTGAAATACTTTATACCAAATACGCTCTCTTTTACCTCAAGGCTGTTGATCTCAATATTGCCCACGCCCATCTCATTTCCGCCCATGTTCAGGACGAAGTTGCTGAGCACGAAGTTGATGGTGCCGTTACCGTTGTCGACGACTATGATACTGGCATCTTGGGGTTCTGTACTTTCTCCGTTAATGGTTACAACCAGAGGCTCTGTGTAAATTTTCTCGCTTTGTGCCATACCGCAAAGGCAGAAAAGAGCACAAAGAACAGTGAGTAGAAATTTCTTCATTTATTTATGTTTTTAGATATGAGTGGTTGCGTTTTTCTCATTTTCGGGCGCAAAGGTACGACATTTTTGCAAAACAGAAACGTTAAATAAGGTATAATGTGCCATTTTACCGACTTTTTTACATTTCCGACATATAATATGGTTACTTATGTAACCATCATTCAAATGACTTGTCTCTTATATCGGAGAAAAACATCACACGTTAAGTTTGCGAACGACACACTAGATGATTGCAAACATCACACTAGTAAATCGCAAACATCGCACTAGATAAATGCAAACGTCACACTAGTAAATCGCGAACGTCACACTAGTAAATCGCAAACATCACACTAGATGTTTGCAATCGTCACACGCCTAGTTTGTCTGGCACATACATAAAAAGAGCCGCCGAAGGAAAACTTCGGCAGCTCTTCATATTTGCAAACGCTATGATGTGGCGTTTATTCCTGAGGGATGGGAAGGAACCAATGTGACTTATCCTGCAGCCAACTGCGGAGTCGCTCATCGACTTCGCCGGTGTGACGCTTAGCCACACGCTCAGCAAGATAGTCAGGCTTGCCACGACGCAGAGCCACACGGCAGAGGTCGCTGAAGCGTGTGCCCTCGAATGCAAGTTCAAGGCCCATCTCGTCAATAATGAGGTCTTCGACGGCATTCTGCACTTCTTCATCGATATTGCCACTGTAGATTTCCTCGGCTGTCACTTCCCTGCCGGTTGCTTCCTTAATCTTCTTCTGAACCATATTTACATAGCCATAGGAAGAACGGCCATACTGTATGGGATCATCGTAGCGGATGAAACCGCAACCACGCTGGTGCACACCAATGGTGTACATCCTGTCAGCACTGGTAGAACTTGGGATGCGCGTGCGTCCAACAGCCAGGTTGAAGAGTTTTCCCTGTTCTTTGGTGAGGACTACCTGAGTCTGACTCTGTCCTCTCAGATAAGGCTGGCCCTTGAAGTTGAGGAAAGGAGTCGAAGCTGCACGTTCCACCTCGCGACGGTCGAGATAGTAGCAAGCGACAGTTGCCCAATATGGGATGGCAGGAATGTTCTTGAATGACTCGGCACTTGCAGGCATCCAGCGAATGGCAGACGGGTCAATTGTACGTCTCTGAGGCTCCGGCAGGGGCTCTTCGGTCTCCAGAGAGGCCTGATATTCCTGCATGGCAGTCTGATACTCCTGCTCGAAGTAGTCTAACAACCAAGCAACAAACTCGTCGAGATGATGAATCTGGTTGTCGGTGTCCCATCCTTCAGGCAGATAGCTTTGCTTTTCCAGCTGGCCTCCCTTATCTTTGTCATAATAACAGAGCAAGGAGTCTTCTTCCTTGACGGGATACTCGAAAATATCAGCATTCAGTTGTTGCATTATAGCAAACTTCTTGTGGAAATCCTTTTCCTCGTCGGTAAGTCCTTCAATCTGATCGTATTGTGCTTCGATCTGCTTGTACTGAATACCGGGTTCTGTTGGGAACCACTCAGGATTCTCGCAAAGACCAGTCTTCAGGACAGCAAACGCATAGCTTGGGAAACCAGCACGGTTCAATGCCTCAGCAAAGCGAAGCCATACGGTACTCTTGCGATATACAACAGGATAGGTTGTAGAGAAACCTCTGCCAGGATTCTGCTTAGACACCATCTTGCCATAATATTCATCATCGCCAACACGGAAAGTCCACTGACGACCGTTTTGGTCGTAGATCCATGCACGACGTGCGTCACCCACACCAGGCAACTCCACCAACGATTCGAACTGGAAGTTGTTGTTGGTGGTAGTACCTACATAAATCTCAAACTTCTGGCTGTCGCAAAGCGCCTCGTAGCCCTTGCTGGGGATCAACTCGCGTTCATAGTTGAGACTCAAGCTGACACTGGCACTGGCATTCTCATTGTTGTTGGTACGCAACTGAGCCTCGAAGCCAAACAGACGATTGATGTCGGTCAGCACCTTACCCTCGAGTTTACCCTTATTGCTAGGGATGCAGGTAATGGCCTCAGTCGATCTGCTGACAGCTTCCTTCTCTGTATAAGGAATATTCGTGGCATCGTATGCGTAGACAGGATAGTCCTTCGTGTCATCCAAAAGACCCCAACTAGCACATTTGTCCACAGACAAAGGACCGCAGTACTTTGAATTGATGTAGTTGTAGTAGTGTTGAGCAGCATCCATATACTTGCCACTCAAGAGATAGAGGTCGCCCAGAACAATCGACGTGGGGAACATGCACTTGCTGCTATGGCAAACAAAATGAGTATTGCCAGAGTTTACGTCACCATAATTGTTATATTCGGGCAAGCCAAGCTCTTCCTCAATCAACTCCATTGCCTCGAGGTCCGGACCAAGTTCATCTGCCAATACTTGGGCGTTAACCAATGTGGGATTGGCCTTTGAGGTAAAGTTGTCGATATCATCAGTAGTGAGCATCGGCTCCTTGTAGAAGGGAACCTTATTCTCGCCATATGCATAAAGCAACTGCATGTAAACCCAAGCACGGATAGCCTGCACCTGAGCATACTCCTTGAGCATGTACTTCTTGTTCGTTCCAGTAGTACGAAGCGTATCGCACATGGCAATATAGGCGTTACAACTATTGATGATGTGATAGTAGTCGGCTATCTTCAAATAAGCGCATGCACCATCCTTCCACTTCTCGGGATCAGATACTTCGCCAAAATTAACAATGGCAGCAATGGTATCGCTGATATAACCAGACGCATCTACCAAGTCGCCACGACACTCATTCAAGATGACATAACGCTCGGCAATGTTCTGCAGAGACTTGAGGATACCCCAATAAGAATACAAGGTATCTTCTGCCACAGCATATGAATGACGTTCGCTGTTGGGAGAGAGCATGTCCTGACAGGAAGTGGAGAACATACCCAGCATCATGCTCAACAACAACATGCTTATAATTGATTTCCTTTTCATCTTAGTCAATTCTTAAATATGAACTATGAATTTTGAACTATGTACTATATTATAGGTTAATCGATACACCGAAATTGACGCTACGACCACTGGGAATAAGGCCCGTGTCAATTCCCTGATAGAGACTGCTGTTGCGGCAACTCATTTCAGGATCGGTGCCCAGATACTTGGTGAGAGTGAAGAGGTTGTTAGCCTCGCCCCATACCTTCACGCCAAGCAACCAGCTGTTACTGTAAGGAATCTTATAGGTCAGACGCACATTCTTGAGCTTAAGGAAGCTGCCGTCTTCAATCCAACGGTCACTCATACGCTCGTTGTTGCGCCAATCCTCACTGTCTGTGTAACAAGCCTTAGGCATATCGGTTTTCTGGCCTTCGTACGTCCAACGACGCAGAGCAGCAGTGGTTTGGTTGTAAGTGGTATTCAAACCTTCAAGCTCGCTACGCTGGTAGTTGTAGATGTCGTTGCCAAGGCTATACTTGAAGTTGACATCAAGACGGAGGTCTTTCCAAGTAAGGCTAGTATAGATATTACCATAGATGTCAGGATTGGGATTGCCAAGGACAACCTTATCGGCATTGTCTATGACACCATCGCCATTCTGGTCAACAAAGCGAACATCACCTGCCTTGAAGTCATAATATCTCTTGGATTCTTCCTTAAGGCCAGTAGGATACTTGAGGTAACCAAGGGCACCTGCTTTCTTTGCTTCTTCGTCGCTGGCCAAAATTCCATCTGTCTTCCAACCGTAGAAGCTACCCACAGCATAACCAACAGCTGTAAGCACATTGTCCTCGCCATAGATGCTGGAAGTGTATCCGTGAATGTTCTGCACATTTCCGCCATTGACGTCGGTCAACTTCATGTAGTTGCTGCTGCTTTCTGGCAATGCAGTAATCTCGTTGTTGTAATGGCCCATGGTTGCACCAAGTTCCCACTTCCAATCTTTCTTGTTGATGATTGCTGCATTAACATTCAGCTCAACACCACGATTGGTGAGGGCACCTTCGTTAGTCCAGTACTTCTTCATACCAGACATATAATGAAGCTCCTTAAGTGTCAGCAAGTCGCTGGTCTTGTTCCAGAAGAAGTCAAGTCCGGCTGTGATGCGGTTCTTGAAGAACACGCCTTGCAAAGCCAAGTTCCATCTTGTCGTGGTTTCCCACTGGATAGTACTGTTCTCAATATTGTTGAGGTAAAGGCCTACCGTATTGTTGGTAACCTTCATGCTCTCCCAATAAGTGCGGGCTGCGTAGTAGTCGAGGTCGTCATTACCACTCTGGTCAAAGCCTGCAGTCAACTTGAGGTAGTTGACCATGCCGTTGGTATAGGGGAACCACTTTTCATTGGTAATAAGCCAACCCAACTGCAAAGAGGGGAAGATACCCCAGCTGACACCACCCAACTGGATGCCGGCCTTGGTATTCTTACCGAAGCGGCTGCTCGACTGCATGCTCAAAGTGAAATCTGCGAAGTAGCGGTTTGCGTAGTTATAGTTTGCATCGAGATAGAGAGCCATGTCAATCCAGTTGTCATTGGTACCACCATAGTTGAGGTACGGCATGTTTTTGTTCATGACAGGCAACTTATCGTTCTCGTTGTTGTAACCACGCATGTAGTTGTAGCTGTAAGAGTAGTTGTTGTAACGCCATCCGCCAAAGACATTGATGGTGTGAGCGCCATAGATGTTACGCCAGTCAAGACGCAAATCATTCTGCAGAGTCGTCTCTTTGGAGAAGAGAGTCTTCTGTACAGCATTGATGTCACCCAAATCCTTCAAGAAGTAATTGGTCGTACCATTGACGGGCAGGAAGTACTTCTCACTGTTACGTGTCATCAGGAAGTTGAAACGGTCACTGATGCTGAACGTCTTTGTCACCTGATACTTAGGACTTACATTCAAGTCAATCTGTGTGCTTTGAGCATAGTTCTTGTTCTCGCCAGGACCATTCTGAAGAATCCAATAGGGATTGCGAAGTGCTTCGTTGATACCCTTGTCACCAAGAGTGAGGGGGAAGCGGAAAGGATTGTTCACCCAATTGGTGCCATTGTTTGTGCTGGCATACTTACCTGCATACTCCGAAGACAACATCAAGCGGTCACTGGAATATTGAGCAGTGGATGTCTCATCATAATAGTAGGCATAAGGACTAATAAATGGAGCCTGAATGAGGCCTAACACATTTGTCGAACCAATGTTCTGCATAGAATAGTCCTCGCTCCAACCATTGTCGAAGATATCATAGCTGACCTGGTTGTAAGCAATGTCAAGTCCTGTGCGAACTTTATCGAAAACCTGAATGTCCGTATTAAAGCGGAGGTTTAGGCGATTGAAGTCCGTGCCCTTGCCTGTTGACTTACCGCTGGTATAACCCAGAGAAAGGGCATACATACCAATTTCATCACCACCTTCGACGTTAATCTTGTAGTTCTGAGTCATGGCATTGCGATACATATCCTTCTGCCAGTCCGTATTGTTGTTGAAGACCTTACGGTAGTAGTTCGATGGGCTCTTGTCCAAGAAAGCATATCTGCTAAGGCTGCTTGCAGACATATTCTTGATGGTGCTGACCATGTCACTCAGATAAGAACTGTACTGATCACCACTAAGTACACTAAGTTTCTTGGGAACAAACTCTGCGCCACCATAAATGCGAACGCCAATCTTCGTTGCCATGCTCTTACCACGCTTGGTATTAATGATAATGACACCATTACCACCCTTGGCACCATAGAGTGCAGTTCCGTTCTTAATGACCTGAACGCTCTCGATATTATCAGGGTCAATGCCAGCAAGGAGGTTGTTGTAGAAACCTTCGTGCATAGTCACACGGTCATACTGCGGATCGATCATATTGCCGTCCAAGATGATGAGAGGCTGTGCATTGGCATTGATAGAGTTCACACCACGAATGGTCATATAAGAACCTATGCCGGGAATGCCGTTACGCAAGATCGTACGTACGTCTCCAGCCAATTGGCGCTCAATGTCCTGATCGATAGAAACGCCACTGGTCTCATTTATCAAGGCAGTCTTCTGTGAGATAATGGTCGTTCCGTCGGTAAAGGAACTGTTGAAGTTATCGACTATCAGGTTGGCATCTGCCTTCCCGTCTTTAACTGCCACCTGCAAAGGATTGTATCCTTCTGCATATACATACACAGCATCCGAGAAGACTGGGATAGACAGCTTGTAGCTACCATCCTCTTCGGTAAGGGTAGAATATCTCTCCAGACCAAGAGCCTGAATGCGGACACCACCCATGGGTTCACCTGTTGCGTCGTCAATCACAACGCCGGTTACTTCCTTCATCTCGTATACCTTTTCATTCTGAGGTCTGGCAGCTTTCTTAACAACTACCTCCCCATCTTCTTCACTCTCATCCTGTGCATAGACATTCGTCGTGCAGAGACAGGAAAGAGCCATGAAGCATAGACTTATACCCAAAGTCCTATGCAAGAACGTATTATTGAATGTCTTTTTCATAATTCTGCTATCGTATTACTATGGGACAAGCTAATTTTTTCTCTTAAGAATGATCTTATCAATCACAAGGTCATAAACGAAACCGTTCTTGTTGGCATCATTCTTACTGGTAACACCTTCAATATACAGTGTCGGATAAGAGTAACGCAAATTCTTATATGAATAGGGGAACTCAAAGTCCTCATATAAGGTTAATGTGTCTACTCGCAATCCGTTATACTCAATACCAGTAGTTGCTGTCAAGGCCTGATTCTTGTCCTTGCTTCCTCCATTATTATATGTAAGAGTAGCCTTGATCTTGTACTTGTTGACACTAGCAAGTGCTTTCACATAGTTTGTATCGATTTCATTAGTACGTACAAACATTGTGTCTGTAATGTCAAACTCATTTACAATCGTATCAAGTTTATAGAACTCTTCCTCGATTTCCGTAGCGCTGGCAATATCCAGGTACCAATGTGGAACAGCAACAATCTGTATATCATACTTGCCACTCATGACTTGAGCATAGGGAACATATGCACTGGGGCTGTTGCCCTGAAGTATGATATCCACTTTAGGACCAGAAGTTGGGCCAGAAGCATCAAAATGGAAGAAGTTGTCGTTGCTGACTTCACCATATATGCTGGTAATAGCCTTGAACGCCTCGTTGGAGAATGAATATCTCATGGAACTTGGACCAACCTTGTACCTGCTGCTTTCTGTATTATAGAACTGGCTACCACCTTCAATCTCTACATTAACATCGGGTGTATAGTATTCTGATGGGAAATTCCACGATGAAACCTCATATGCAAGACCGTTACTCATCTCCAATGGTTCAGCATCACCGAAAAGCGTGGCCTTATCCCAATCGCCAACATTGCGGAGGGTATCGCCAAAGGTATTAAGCAGATACTCTGCCCTTGCTCCCCTGTCTGTCTTGAATTCATCAAGAGTCCACATGATCTGGTCATTGATCTTCGGCTGTTTGTGAATATTGAAGACAAGAGGCGAAATCATATCCATCTCTGTACTCATCTTCTGCAGAGAATCGACGTCAGCCACATCAAGGTATGCTGTGGTATTCATATTACCCTTATTCTTGTCTTCGTATTTGGGAGCATATATGTGAGCTTCCTTCAGCTTCTCATAGGTAGCATCCCAAGCTGCATCGGTAGGCATAATCATGATGAAGACAGAGTCCTCGTTGTTGATTCGTGCACCAAAACCATATTCCGGCATTAACCACTTCTCTCGACCTTCTTCTGGCAAGTAGAACTTACCGTCAAACAGACGATTGGAAGTGTGGTATACACTGTCAACATACGTGGGGTTACCATTTTCATCAGGCAAACCTTCGATACTTGCGTTAACATTGAAATAAGTAGTGTCCTTACCTACAACATATTTGCCAAACTTTGTCTGAGGCTCCTTGAATTTTAGAGACTCGTAGAAGTTGTAACGGAATGGAGCGATACCCTTGAGAACGTGCATCACACCATTGACTGCAGGGATATTGTACTTATCTCCAAGAGGAAGTCCCTCTAATGTCTTTTTTGTTTTATCGAACTCCAGGTTCTTACCATTGATCATCTTCACCGTATCAACACCCGGTTCAGAGATGTTGTGACGCCAAAGAGCAATATGGTTGCCCAAGAACTGTTGTTGAACATTGTAACCGTCCACAGGGTTTTCACTTAGACACATTTGCTTCCACTTCAGGTACTCTTGTTCAGTAAGCACACTGTTATCGGGAACCCAAACGGTATTTACCTGTCCGCCACTAAGAACGTTCTCGTATGTGTAAGTGGGGACTGCATGCGTATTGTCCTTATAGTATTTGGCATGTCGCACAATGTCTGCGAAACGGCTGTAGTCGGGATTCTCCTTAATCAGGTCCCACAGCGTCTGCGTTGCCTCGGTGCCCAACTCATTATTATAGTGGTCATCCCATGTATCGGTACAACCCGGCACAGCTATCAGGACCGTAGCCATTGCCATTGCACCGATGTATTTGTTTATTCTGTTATTAGCCATATTATGTATGTCTTTTATAACTGATATCTATTACTTCTCTCTATTAGTGCTATTAATGCTCGTACTTGGACTTGTTCCAAACAGGATTCTGTTCAATAGCACCGTTGCTGGCCTTTACCTCCAAGTAATAGATGGGGCAATACAGACCATATCGGTTCTTGAAACGGTTGGTCAAGGTTGTAGCATAGCTTGCATTTGAGCCTGATCCAAGGAATAACTCAACCATTGCACTCATACCACTTTGACCATTGGGAACACCAGGTTCGCGCGGATCGTCGGGATCAGTCTTGACATAAGAACTACGTTCCGCCATACGAACCAAGTCGAACCAGCGTTTACCTTCACCGATAAGCTCAATCTGACGTTCGTTCATAACGTAAACGACACTTTCGGTTAAGGTGACACCGTTCTTCGCTTTCTTGCTAGCAGCTGTGGTGTTGCCTATAGTTCCTTCTGTCATAGCATCAGTGTTGGGAACCTTGGAAGAACTCCTGAAGTTGCAATATGAACGACGATGAATGGCATTACATATTGCTTTCACTGTCTTTGCATTTGAGTTGCCCAAGCAAGCAAGTGCCTCAGCCTTGATGAGCATAACATCGGTCATACGGTAGATGATCCAGTTGTTGTGCGTAGTAGAAGTGTAATGAAGGCTCTTGATTTCACGGCTTGTTGTTGAACCGTCCATCTCCAAGTCATCAAAATGATACTTCATACAGTAGTAACCAGACTGAGCCTGTGCATTGGCAGTACCGCTACCTGTAACCACTCTGTTTTGACAACATACCCAAAGGCGTGAATCCCACATGCCACCATTGTCTCCAGTACCGGAAATACCACCATTGTAAAGGGCATCCATAGCATCCTTGTTAACCATCAGGTGTGTTCCGTTACCAAATCCATAGAGAGAATTGACAACTGTGTTTGACAACCCGTCGGATACAGAATACTGCAACTCAAAGATGCTTTCACGACTGTTCTTGTTGTTAAAGATTGCACGTTGAGCTTCCAACATCGGTGTTGTTGCCTGAGCAGCTCCTTCAAAGTTGTTCTTAATCATCTCGCAGTTAGTGAGACCATAACTGAAGGTTTCTTCTGCAGTAGTACTAGGCCCTGCACTTGACCTTTCCTCTGCATTCTGATTGGCAAGATACTGAAGGCTTAAATCAGCATACTCGACAGCCTTGTTGTAGTCGTCATCAACATTATGACTGATTTCTTCGCCATTAACAATGTCTACGCCTTTCTTACCATGACGGCCTTCATGCAAAGAGCCGCGCCACAGGTACATATCGGCCAACATTGCATAGATTGCGCAGTTGGTAATCATTCCCTTACTGTCTTCCTTTCTGGTGAAACGATTACGTGCCTTACCTTTCACTCTTTCGCAGTCAGCGATAATAGAATCGAGAACTACAAGTTGATTGGTAAGGGGGAACAATTCTACTTCGGAGTCCTTGTTAATCACCTTTGTGGTATAAGGCACATCCTTGAAAGCACGAATCAGATAGAAGTAGTTCAAGGCGCGGAGAGCAGTCATTTCTGCTTGCATCTGAATCCATTCGCCTGTAGTGAACTGCTTGTCCCTTGCAAGGACTTCTTCGCCATGCTGCAATACTTTGTTACAGTAGTTAATAGTAGTGTAAACACCGCCCCAGTCAAAAACATTCATGCTGGAGTCTGGCATACCATTTATAATCTCAATATACATGTCACGGCTCCCTTGGGAACTATGATCTACTGAGTTAACCGCATAGGAATCTGAACGAAGGTCGCCCCACAACACAAACTTAGATACTGTCTGTGCCATCTGACGGTATGCACCATAACGCACGCCCTCCAAGTCGTTCTTGTCTTCCCAAAAATTCTCTTCTACGACACGGTCCTGAGGGTAGATGGTCAACCAATCCGTGCAGGATGATGTACCAAGGGTTACAAGACCCATGAGGCAGACTGTATGATATATGTTCTTAAAACTTTTCATAGTCGTCACAATTTTAGAAACCAAGAGTTAAACTACACGTGAATGACTTCGAGCGAGGTGTACGGTTGTTGTCTCTCGCAACAGCAAATCCCTGAGGAGAAACGTCAGGATCGACACCAGTATACTTTGTCCAGCACCAGAGGTTGTCCAAAGATGCATACAACGTTAACTTGTTGATGCCATAAGGCTTAAGTTTCTTGGCATCGAAGTCATAGCTCAACTGAATATACTGCAAACGCAGATAATCACCATTTTCAACATAGCGGTCACTAGGCAATGAGTTGTAGCTCCTATAACCATTGATACTGCTCAAAGCGCGAGGAACAACGGTTTCATCACCATTCTTACGCCAACGCCATGTGGTTGCGAAACTCTGGTTCTGGTTGTTCAACATACTCTCCAGATTCATTCGAGCCAAATTGACTATCTGGTTGCCAACACGGAAGTTAAAGCCAACGTTCATAGACAATCTGCCGTAGTAGAGATTGAGGCCGAAACCACCATTGCACTTAGGATTAGAGTTACCAAGGTAAACCATATCATAGCGGTCAATCTGACCATCATGGTTAATGTCCTCGTAGATGGCATCACCACCTTGGAACTGATAGCGATAACCTTCGTTATAACAATAGTACATTGGCAGAGGAATACCCTTGGCATCCGTCAACATATTGCCGTCAGCGTCGAAAGCAATAGGACAAGTATGTATTTCTCCGCGACGCTCAGCTGCTGCTGCAGTGTTGATGGGATGGCCTTGTGCATCATAGCCAGTACCTGTTCCCCATTCAAGACCATGATCTTGGGCATATTGACGACCAACTCCATTCTCGTCAGCCTCTGCATAGCCATAGCTAGCAACTGAAGCATTGGTTATACCATTGTGGTCGTAGTCGTACTTGTATACACCAAGATAGTGGAGACCGTAGATAGAACCGAGGGCGTTGCCAATCTGTACACGCTGATTGTAATTCAAGTTGCCAGGCTGGTATGTCTCGGCACCATTTAGACTTTCAAGAATAAGAGGATTCATCTCCTCAACCTCATTGAAGTTCTGTGCGATATTACCACGCAATCTCATGGAGAACTTTCCATACTTGCATATACGAGAAGTGGAGAAGTTAAGCTCCCAACCCTTGTTGCGAAGAACACCTGCATTCACCTGATTCAATGAAGAGAAGCCGTTTGCACTGGGGATGCGAAGGTTGTTCATCAACAAATCAGTTGTCTTGTGGTCATAAAGTTCACCATCGATAGTAATCAGGTCTTTCAAGAAACCAACATTAAAGCCAAGATTCAGCTTTCTGGTCTTTTCCCAACGCAGCTGCTCCAATGAGAGGTTTTCTGGAGTAATAACCTGGTGACCATTGTAATAGCCATTGGTGGCATACTTGTTATACTGGTTACTACCAGCACCAGCACCACCGGTGATACCCCAAGATCCACGAATTGCGAACATGCTCAACCAGTCCTTACTAAACTTCATGAAGTCCTCGTCGATGATGTTCCAACGGAAACCAGCAGAGGGGAAGAAGCCATACTTGTGGCCACGACCGAAACTGGTGCTACCATCCCAACGGGCTGAAAGGTCGACACTATACTTACTCTTATAAGAATAGTGAACATTTCCGAAGAAACTATGGTTTCTCCATTCACTTGTAGTGGATGATGCTGAGCGGAGCAGTGCCACAACAGTAGGATCAGTAATTCCGTTAGGAACATTCCACAGGCCAAGTACCTGAGAGCTACTGCTACCAACTGCCATTTCAAATCGTGCCAAAGCCATTAGACTATGGTCAGTATTCTTGAATGCAGAATAGTATTTCAAGTCATGACGTGTGGTAAACTCCAACATCTTGTACTCATCATTGCTGACATTGTTACGTTCGTTGTCAGCGAGGCTGGACGCGTTGTCGCCACCCCAAACCCAATCCATGGTTCGAAGCTCACTAGGACAGTACTGGTCGTTACTGTTGTTAGAGATGTTCAGCAAAACATCACCCATATAATTCAGTTTGTGCTTGTCGTCCTCAATGCCGAGCAACTTATACTCAACACTGAACTGAGGAGTCAAGTTGTATTGTTTCTGCTTCCACCATGCCTTCATTGCACGAGCAACAGGGTTACCATTCTTGAACATGTCATTAAGGTCGTATGATGTCATCATACCATTGTTCTCCTTACGCTCTGTACCACCTGTAGCGAAAGTAGCAGCCAAGGGCAACATGTTGAAGTAATTGTCAGTACGAACAGGATTTCCGTTTTCATCAAGTCTGTACTCATAAACACTCATGTTAGGCATGGCATTGTATGCACGAGCCAAGATGTCGTTACCATAGTTCTTCTGGTTGGTTGTAAATGCCAAGTTAATGACACTCGAGAACTTGATTCGGTCACTGACATAATAGTCCAAAGTAGTTGCGGAGGTAAAACGGTTAAGTTTCTGTCCAATAATGGAACCTGTGCTCTTGTTGTAGTTAGCGCTGATACGGAATTGCGCTTTTTCACCACCACCTGTAAGAGCCACCGTGAACGTGTGCTCCTGACCGAACTGCTGTACCTTCTTCACCCAGTCGGTATTATGACTGTAGTGACTATATATATAAGGTAGTTCTTGGTTATAGTCCAATTCAGGAAGTGAGGTGCTTCTGTGATTGGGATTGTAGTATGCTTCTTTGAGCATCATTGTATATCCGTCACCATTCAACATCTCGTAGCCTGCAGGCTGCCATGTTCCCTTGAATCTGTACTTGAAGTCTACACGTGTCTTACCACGAGAACCACGGCGCAATTTGATTTCAAGGACACCATTGGCACCTCTTGAACCCCACTTAGCGGTAGATGCAGCATCCTTCAGGACAGTGACAGACTCAATGTCTTCAGGGTTAACCTGCAACAATGTTGAGAACTGCTCCTCGTTGTCCATGTTTGAAAAGTCATATTTAGCTGCCTCCTCTTCAGGGATATCGAAGATGTGGTCATTGACGACGATCAAAGGCTGCGCATTACCATTAATAGTTGTAGTACCGCGCAGGCGCATGGTAGTACCGGAACCAAGGTTACCAGAGTTAGGCACAATGTCGAGACCGGCAATCTGGCCCTGCAAGGCCTGGCCGACATCCTCGAAACCAAGACCTTCCAAGTCATCCATCTTGAAGTTCTGTACTGCACCAGAATACTCGCGGGCAGGGATTTCAAGACCTGTGGTGGCTGCCAATTTCTTACCTTCGACGGTAACCTCCGTCATTGTCTTCGTATTGTCTTGCAGAGTTACCTTGAATACACTCTTGCCACTTCCAATCTTTTGGCTCCATGCTTTGTAGCCGATGAAAGTAATCTGAAGTGTATTATTCGGATCTTTGATATTCATGGTAAAGTTACCATTCATATCAGTAACGGCCTGACTGACAATACGGTTATTCTTATCTATCTCTTTGACGTTGGCACCGATGATGACATCAATATCATCAGATACGGTACCAGAGATACGCCGTTGCTGTGCGTTTGCGGGTAACGCCATGATTGCGACTACCCAAAGCAGTAAAAGCTTAATTATTTTATTCTTCATAGTCGGATGATTTTATCGGATAGCGTATCTCTGTAAATATCTCTTAGCTTTTATGGTCGACTCCCATGTCTTGTCATGTCTTCCATCGATAACCTTTGTGTGATTCAGGTAGCCATCGATAGAATGAATAACGGCAGCACTGGATGAGTTGATGGTGATACCCTTCATCTGCTGGTTGACAGGCGTTTTGTTGCAGGAGATGTCACGTGCTAAGACGTTCTTCTCTCCAACTGTCACAAAGGGATTGGCGCCCATGCTATTACCATTTTCTTTCCATGTCACATCATCACATACACGAAGGTCTGTTCCATCGCCATTTGGGACGCGATCGACATGAATCTTACAGAAGAGCTCTAATTCCTTATCATAACTGGAGGTTACCATTTCGTTGGGTGCAAGGACTGTCTTATCAGCAAAGACAGAGTTGTCGGCGAAGTGATAACGAACAAAGTTAGTCAGATAAGTAATCTTGGCTGCAATACGCACGCTGTCTTCATAGGTCTGAAGTGAGTCTGTGTATTCGATGTCGCCATTGGGATCAAGTCTTGGCTCGCCCGTTTCTTCGTCAATGTAGGGTTTGCAGTGACTGCGGAAATCCTCGCGAATTTCTTCCCAGGTTGGCAGACCAGCTTCGATAGCCGCTAATACTGCTTCGTTGCTTGGAACGAAGACTGTATAACGGTAGTTGTTGAAGAACTGAACATTGTAGTCCAAACCATTGTCTGCTACAAAAATCTTATATTTCTTCAGAGCAGATTCTCTTTGTGTCTTAGAAAGACTACCATCTACCAGTCCACAACCGATAATTTCTGTTTCATAACCATCGGCAGTACAGAGATCATAGAACTGGCTGTATGGAGTTTCTGCTGCAGGGTCGCCTTCCTGATACTTATACCAGTCAGCATCGTTTGTGAAGATACTGTATACACTGCGATAAGTGGGAACCAGCGGAGAATTGAGGACGTAGGTATGACCATTGTCCACATTACGTGTCTTTGTAAGCTTACAAGATGTGACACCTGGGTTATCGCTAACAACACCCAGACGTTCATTCTCAAGTTGGAAGCCACCCTTCACGGCAATAACGCTGTCATTGTCATCACGAACGACCTTAACGGCATTACCATTCTTAGAGAGGTAATACTCGTCCAGAGGTGTTGATGTATCAATGCCGTAGTATTTCTGGTCTTCACGTGTCATGGGATTGGTTCCATCATGCACAATCGTGTGGCTCTCCAAGATGTCTTTCAGACGGTTCACTACCTCAGTATTATCATACTGGTTCGTACCTGGAATCATGTTACCAATGGTACCAAGCTCGTTTGTGCCCTTGTTGTAGGGGCAGTAGTAGTACCTGAATCTCAGTTTAACAGGGAAGGTTCCGCCTACGAAATAGAATTCGATAGCACGAGGTGTACGACTCTTCATGCTGGCGGGGTCATAATAGTAGAAGAGTGCACTATCACTGGGCAACAGGAAGGTGAACTTACTCTGCATAGCCTTAAGGTAAGCGTAGTAGTTCAAATTCATGTAGTCGTCATAGATGGCAGACTTCATAATCTTATTTGTTTTACTAATGAACGCGGGCGCGGTAACAGATCTATAGTCTGCAGGAACACAAGTTCTGTCCATAACGTAGATCACGCCATTGTTTGCAACCAAACAAGTATCAAGCTGACCAATTGCCTCATCAACATTGTCGAACAACGGTTCCATTGCATCATCAGTAAGCTTGGACCACTTGCTGGGAACAGAGCCGACGAATGAGCGTTGCATAAAGTTATTGATCAGTTTGTCGAGAGTACCTACAGGAATGCAGTCTATTTGCCTATAAAGCTCGTCAATGTTCGTAGCTCTAGCATAAGGAATCTGCTCGGCAGTACCTTCATTAGCATAATATGTACGAATGAGGTCCTCACCTGCATTCTGGAAATAGTGCCACATCTGGTCGTCGCTAGGAACGAAAATAGCTGCCATATCTTTGCGGACATCCATTTCATCGTAATAACCATTCCATCCTGGATCATATTTAAGAGCAGGAATACGGTCAGGTGTGGAACCATCCTTATAGGGGTTGTAGGTCTGGTAAGTGCCCTTCGGACCTGGCTCGAACTTAGGTATTTCACCATCTTGGCCTGCCCTTACATAACCAGCCTTTACAGAGAAGTTATTGTTAGAGAAATATCTCTTTGTAAAGATTGAGTCTGTAAAGTCGGGGTGAAGTACCTTATAAGCTTCGGTGATACGGTTGCAATAGAAAGGCGCACAGAAGCGATCGAGGATATGGCTGAAGATGTTAGTCTTACCATTGGTACGAATGACCTCTGCCATATTGGTGAGCGGGCAAAGCGGCTTTTCGGTAACATTCACATAGCCGTTTTCGCAGACACCATCCTTGTCTTTCAGGAGAGCATCATAAATATGTACATCGCTCGTATTTCTTTCGCGACCCATGAAATATGCGAAGTCCTCGTCTTTCACGGTATTTCTAGACATGTGCTCCGAGGTGAAGTGCAGCATCATCGGCAATGTTGAGTCAATTGCCATATAGATGCCCTTTCCACCATTTTCCTCGCGGAAACGCTCCCAATAGTCCTTGTCTGTAGCAGAGTAGCTAAAGGGCAGGTCTGCCGAAGCGACATAGGTGATAGAGTCAGTAGCCTCAACGTCGGTATAGCGACGCATGTACTCGCCACGGGTGGGAGAATTGGTTCCATCGGACTGGCTACTTGCCAGATTCTCCATCACAATGGCATTGTTAAGCATGCTGGTGTGAATCAGCAACTTTTTCTGAGCCTGACTCAAATTCTCATAACTTGTGGCATAATGCCAAGGGTTGCTCTCTGGCAGATTGGCATTGGCAGCAAAAAACGCATCCCAAGCAGAGTCATTTGCCACGAAGACTGTCTTCGAACCGGTTCGGCTCAACACGTCTGTCAATGGACGCATGCCTTCGGGATTAACATCCTTGTCTGCCAACAACTTCAGATAAGTTCTGAAATTGCCCTTCTGCTCCAGGCTTTCGTATATGCTTGAATTGAGCCAACTGGGCTTCTCATCGTCCAGTATAAACTCATCCTTACAAGCATACATCAGCCCGCAAAGTGTCAGCAGACATACCACCCGTGAGGAATGTCTGCTCCATTTGCTTAAACGGTTTGTCATACGCATTGTTTGTTTATATTTTAGTTTTTTAGTTGTTTTCAGTCTCTTTTTACGCTTTTGTGCGCACTCAACAGAGCAAATTTACATTTTTTTAAATGAATAACATCATATAGTATAAGGAAAGAGCTCCATTTTAAGGTTATTTAACAAAAGATGGTTAAATTTATTCAATCATCAAGGCATTTTTGCGAGATTTTGCCTTCTTCTTACATGAAAAACAGGAGTAAAAGATGAGTTGACTCAATTACCTTAATGAGATGACCTTTTTGCTTAGCTTCTGCAATCAAAAGGGTATAGAGAAGGTACCATTCATATTTTAACGAAATATTTTATGACATTTTCAGAATATATAAATAGCATTAAAACTAAACGAAATGAGGAGGAATTCTTCGTAGACAAGTATGTCTCCAACTCATTTTATAAAGCGCGAAACAATTCATCGCTTCATAAACAATTTGCCAGTTTGAATATAGAATCCATGTTTAGGCACTTGATGAATTCGACGACCAGAAAGGTCATAGATTACTCCGCTATCTTTATCATTTTCAAGCATATTACTTATAGATGAAGCAATGTCTACATCCATCCATCCAGACCATTCGGAAGTGCCATCTTCGCACCTTGCCTGAACCCGGTAATAACACATATCAGACACTATTGGCTCAACAATGTAAGAAGTAGAGGTCAAACCCTCGTAGATAGTTGTTACACTGCCATTTCCACTTATATCCGAAATGTTTACATTATAGAGATAAAAACGCTTCATTCTTGCCGTTGATTCGAACTTAACATTACATCCTGACGGAATGTCATCGAAAGTAAGAGTATAAGTTTGGCGTTCGGAAGTAAGAGGAACAACTTCTGTCACCAAAGTTTGTTCGTCCTTGAGCACAGAAACAACAACACTACTGCCATCAGTACCATAATACGCCGCATCAAAATCGACCATTAATTTTCCTGCACATATTTCAATGACTGGCGTCATAATGTGACCAGCAATACTTTGAGAAGAGATGCACACAGAAGCATCCATTGTTCCGTAGATGCCCGCTCCTGTCCAACCTGGAATTTGCGTGTAAGTATCTATTACACTTCGACTTATCTGCGAGCCCTTCCCTATATCGACAAAATTGGAGAAATCTTCACATAGGACGGATGAAGGGGAAGGCTCGTCGGTTATTGCCTCTACCTCTAGAGAATAACTGGTTGCTCCCTCAACTGGGAACCAATTGGCGGTAAAGGAGTTTGCAGTTATGTCTGTCGGATAAGCCACATCAGGCGTTGGAAGCGGGAAGTACTCTCCATATGTGAAATTAATCTTCCCATCAGAAGTCTCTGATATGTCATGTATCAGGTTATGATGATTTTGGGTCCCATATCTTTCCGAGGTGAACCAAGTCAATTGCTGCACGGCATTTATGTTTTGCTTGCCAGGATAGGGATCACCCGCTTCGTCGTCTGAAGATATCTGATACTGATAATAGCCATCCTTATTTATGAGTTCTCCTACTTGACCATCAGCAGGCAGAAAGGTCATGCGTTGATGGTCTTTATCTGCGTTCACCTTATTATAGTTCCACGCATCTCGGTTGTAATCAATATGCCACACCATAAGTCCATGCCCGCCGTTGCCGATTCCGAAAGTTATCTTCTGACGATTCTCCAGGATATAATATTCGTTGGGATTGCCCGTATTATTAATAATGTATGCCACTCCTTCCTCGTTAATGGCGGGCATTCCTTTTACTCTACAAGGTTCTATCAAAGGGATGAGGTCTATCCATCCTGCCGACCAACGCTCATAAGCAGTATAGGGACTTGGTTGTTCGCCCAAATATTGCGGCCCGTTATAACTGCCACCGTCGAGCACATCCCAGTTTTGGGCTGCTGTTCCTCCATCATATTCAGTGTCGTAAAAGTCAGGGAATCCGAGACAATGACTAAACTCGTGGCAAGCTGTTCCTATTCCTTCGAGGGTTGTTTCGCTAGCAAGTTCGTTGGAAACGGCATAAGTGTCGATATAGACGCCATCCAAGAACTGGTATCCACTGCCGTTTCCATAGAATTGTGCGCTACTGAGACTCCACTCGTGAGGCCAGATATAACCTTGTGTATCATACTGCGTTACGCCTGCATAGATGACATAGACTTGGTCTACTTCATTGTCACCATCCCAATCATAATCAGCATAATCAACTTGAGAATTAGCAAGTTTCAGAGCCTCAATCACCATCTCTGCGGCACGATCATCTAGTTGACTATTAGGACGAGAACCATAATATTCCTGAGTTTTTGTGAGTTCGAGAGGTCCGACTATGTCAAAATCTATTGTAAGCAAACCGTAACTCTGGTCGATGAAATAGTCGCGAACGGAGCCAACATGCGAGTCGAGGGAGTAACCTTGCTGGTTGAAACGATTATTCCATTGTGTTACGACATCGGATTTCATCTTCGTATCGGAGAATTCCACAAGCAGAACAAGTCCCTTTTTCGTCTGGGGTTGTGCATTCACGCGCCATGGTCCTTGCCGATGACGAAGGATGTTGTTTGCATCACGCATCTTTTCGAGACGAGCCAAACGACGTTCGTTGACGCCAGGAAGGCGATGGGTATGGTGATTGCCACGAATGGGATTCGTCCTTATCAAAGGCTGTGCTCCAACGAGGAGGCAACACAAGAATGCAACGAAAAGTGTTATCAGGTTTCTTAACATCTTATATAATAATAGTCGTTGCCTTAAAAAGGCGCATCTTTCACTTTATGCATGCAAATATATGGAATTATATTTGATTTTTATGTATATTCGTCGTAACTTTGCGCCCTGAATGGAGAAAAAAGAAAATACAGGCAAGGTTTTCCTCATTGCCGGCAGTGAGCCTTTGGGGAGTGCAGGTGTTCAAGCGGACATCAAGGCTATTACCCGTTGCGGAGGCTGGGCTGCAGCGGCACTGACATGTATCGTGGATGAGGATGTGAACCGGATTAAAAGCATCTATCACTTGCCGACCGAACTGATTGTCTCGCAAGCAGAATCATTCCTGAGTACTGTCGGAGCCGACTGTATCAAGACAGGAATACTGCCTACTGACGGGATTATTCTCGCTGTGGCTAGTGTTTTACGCCGATTTAACAGGCAACCCATTCTTATAGACCCTGTTATCGTAAACTTTGCAGGTGAGCAGTTGGTCAGCAACGAAGCGATTGCTGCCTATAAAAGCGAGTTGTTCCCACTCGCAACACTCATCACGCCAAACGTTCGCGAAGCCGAATTCCTTTTGGGACACAAGATAACTGACCCGGAAAACGACTTGAAAAAACTCAGTCAATGGGGCTGTAGCGTATTGGTGAAAAGTGTTGAAGAGGGCAAATATCTGGTGGATTACCTCTACGACGCAGTCAACAAAACACTTACACCTCATCCCAAAAAGAAGCTCATACTCGACGACCGAAACGGAACTGGCGACACTTTGGCAAGTGCTATCGCTACACATTTGGCGAAAGGCGACGACCTTGCAACTGCTGTCGAACGTGCCGAAGCCTATATGAGTTACTTCCTCGCAGGTCCTCGATACTATATCAGCGCAAACCTCTAAAGGGATATCAATAAACATCACGTGTGAAGTTTGCGAACTTCACACGTGATGTTTGCAAAGTTGGCACGTGATGTTTGCCAACGTCACACTAGTTGTTTTTGAATGACCTTTACTTCTCCGTGTGTTCTTTGCTTTCCTGGCTTCCGTACTTACCGTAAATACCATAATGGCCATAACGTCCCTTGCCATAACCATACCTGCCGTATTTACCATATTTACCATACTTCCCGTAGCCATAATAGTAGCCATACTTCTTCTTTCGCATGTCAACGGCGTTGAGGACGAGGTTAATCTTAGGTAACTTATCCTCTGCCTTAAGGCTATTAATAAGGTCGAAATTGCCGCGAGGACTATAGTCGGCACGACATACGAAGAGACACATGTCTGCAACACGACCGATGGAAAGAGTATCACTGACAAGTCCGATGGGAGGTGTGTCGAGCAGAATATAATCGTAATGCTCCTTAAGCAATTCGATGGCACGATCGAGTTGGTCGCGAGAGATAAGCTCACTCGGGTTGGGAGGAATGATACCTGCGGGCAATACGTCAAGGTTCTTATTGGTTACGCCATGAACGATCTGTCCCTCAAGCGCTTCGTATGAAGTGTCGCTACCTGACATGAAGGTCGTAATACCCTTCTTATCTGCAGGAATACCGAAGAGTTTGACCAAACGCGGCTTACGGATATCCAAGCCGACCACAATTACCTTCCTGTCCATCAAAGCCAAAGACATCGCAAGGTTTGTGCAGACAAACGTTTTTCCCTCGCCAGGAATACAACTTGTGCACAAGATAACTTTCTCGTCCGACTCGAGGATAAAGCGGAGATTGGTACGCAATCCACGGAATGCCTCCTCCATAGAGTCGTTGGTATTCTCGCGGACAACGAGTGCTTTCTCGCCATCAACCGTCTTACCTGCAAGAGGAATATCAGCAAGAATGCTAATCTTCGTCAACTTCTCAACGTCATCGCGACCTTCGATGCGATAGCGAAGCAAGTTCTTCAGGAAGAAGAATACGAGGGGCAAGCCTAAGCCGATCAGCAAAGCGGCAAGCCAAATCATCTGATCTTTAGGATAAACTTTACCTGCCAACAATGGGGGATCGATGAGACGAGCCTTGGCTGCTGTGCTGGCAAGGGAGATGTAGTTCTCTTCACGCTTCTGCAACAACATCAAGTAAAGGCTGGCCTTCAATTCTTGCTGACGGCTAATGTTCGTCAACGCACGCTCCTGAGTTGGCGTACTGCTTATGCGATTACTAAACATCCGATACTGGCTGTCAGCTCCCGCTTTCTGCGTCATCACATCATTCTTAATGGCATCGAGATTCATCTTGATGGTCGGCCACAGATCTTCCAACTGGGCTGTTATACGTTGTACGACGGCATTGTCCTCGCTGGAAGACTTAAGCAATCGATTCCTCTGCAAAACTGCTTCGTTATATTGAGCAATAGTGGAATTCAAACTGGCATTTGAAAGACCAAGATTAGCAGGAATAACCTGCATGGCATTGGCAGGGTTGTTCATATAGTTGACCAACGCATTGATAAGGTTCAACTGCGTTTCAAACTCAACTTGCTTCTTCTGGTACTCTGTAGTATTTGAGAGAGCTGTTGTTGCATCATTGCTAAGATTGATGAGTTCGTTGCTCTTCTTGTATTGTTCAAGTTCACCTTCCGTCACATCCAACTCGCCACGAATGGCATCAATACGGTCCTTAATGAACTCTTCCGTCTTCATTGCCACCTCATTCTTGTCTTCGTTGGCATCGTCATTGTAGCACTTGAGGAGTTCATTCAAGTAGTCATGCGAACGTCCAATCTGTGTATCGGTAAAAGACACACGTGCCACAGTTGTGTTCTTGGAAGTTGGTCCAGCCGAAAGCTTGCCTCTGTACATGCGAGCAGCAGTCTCTATAGGAAGAATAGTGGCATAAAGTTTCTCATCCTTCCATTTGGTACCAGGATTCTGCTGGAATATAATAACACCCATCGGGGTATTGATACTGCTGGGAAGCTTCTTGATATCATGATTGAAAGTGACTGGCTCATTCTGCCCAGCCATTCTCACTTTTCCCAACACATGCAGTCCCTTGTCGGCCTTTGTCATCTCTAATTCGATAGGGGTACGCAGAACCGCAAGTTGATGCTGAGGCATATCAACGATGATGGGGTTATTCTGATACTGCTCCAACTTGCGAACCCTGCCTTCGATAGCATAGCTGACATAGAGTTTTAGGGACTTTACTACACGGCTGTTGACATTGGTACTTGCCAATATCTCGAGCTCGTTTTCGAAGCCATTACTGTTGGAGATGACACCCATCGGACCCAGATTCATTTTACCACTCTTATATGGTTGCTTATCTGTATCGTCTTTGATGAGTACTTTCATAGACGATGTATAAATAGGCTGTGTGTAGCGTAAATAGCAAAAGGCTATACCAAGAGCAACAATCGCGGACAAAACAATCCATTGCCAATGGAGAACTATGATGGTCCATATATCTGACAGACGGAATCCACCTGACTCTTCTTCTTTCTGTACTTCTTCGTTTGCAATATATTCTGCCATATATCCTTGAAATTTGATTAATATCCTTTAATTGACAATCAGCGTGCAAAGATACACATTATTATATTAATATTAAAGAAATCGTCGGAAAAATTATCTTAACAAAAGATTTCTCTGCTACAATTGCCATATATCGCACAAAAAGTTGTAACTTTGCATACAAAGTATGCGCATATAAAACGCGTCTTTCTTCAAAACAATGTCTGAGGGAACATCAAAGATATCTACACGACGATCAAAGCGACATTGGCTTCGCGACAGTTTAACGCTTTTGGCAGAAGCATTCCTCTGGGCTGCTTGTGTCTACATCGTCTCATTACTGCAAGGCACAAGGACAGGAGCAGTTCCATTGTCCGCTTGGTTTACACATTTTGGTTGGGGCTTTGCATTCCTTTTTGTTGTAACACGTTTCATTCCCAATAATGCCTATAGTCAAACTGCACGTCGCGACGAAGTAGCTGCCCAAGCCATTAAAACGGCTCTGGCCGTCTGCATTCTCGCCTTTGCTGTTTTTGCAGAAAGGAGTTCTCTCCAAATCTATTCCTGTCTCCTCTTCTTCGTGGCATTAACGGCAGAACGCCTCATCCTAAACAGTTGGTTCATTCACTATTCCATGCACCATGGTGAACGTGGAGTCCTTATATGTAATGAAGAAACTGTATGGCAACAACAAGCTCTGCAACAAAACACCTACGGATTGAAGTTGACCCGTCTGACAGAACAAACTGCACAACAACTAGAAGAATATCTCACAGTTCACCCAGAGACAGAAAGCATCTACTGTACGCCTTCTGCCATACAAACAGCTGAACTAGAAGCGATTGCACATCTTTGCCAAGAGCGAGGCTTAGTGCTTCATCTACTGCCTCAACCAGTCTTCACTTTGAACAAGGAAATGCAGAGCGAATGCCGTGGTGTCATTAATGTTCTTTCGCCTGCCAAGCTACCTCTCCAAAACATTTTCAACAAGGCTGTCAAGCGTTTGACCGACATCGTGTTGAGTCTTCTAATACTGCTTACCATCTTTCCTGTCTTTGCAGCTATCGCCTATGTCTGCATCAAAAGGCAGAGTCGAGGGCCAGTCTTCACAATTAGACACGTATGTGGCATGAATGGTAAGACTTTCGAATGCCTGACTTTCCGTACTCGACACTACGAAGCGGCACCATCTTTCCTAGACGGCATTAATGACCCTGGCTATTTCCCCTTTGGAAAGTTCTTGGCTCATTCTCGAATGGAACTGTTGCCACAATTCCTTTGTGTGCTTTGGGGCAACATGACGATTGTCGGTTCTCAGATGATGCGGCCAGAGCATTACGCAGAATACCGCCAAAATTTGAAACGACTCTTTGCCCTGGACCATCACCTCAAAGCCGGCATCACAAACTACCGTTTCCCTTCACAAGCCAAAAGCAGTACAACGGCAGACGTTTGGTACTATCGAAACTGGAGTTTCTGGCTTGACCTTCGCATTATGTTCCAGCGCCTTGGCACACTCATAAACAATTCCAAAGCAAAATCCATCAATTACATATAACGTAAAAACCAACAAAACTCATGTCTATACTTAGCAGAATCTTCGGCAAAAGCAAAGATAAACAACAAATGACGGTTGGTGGTATGGAAGATTTCATGCTCCTTATCCGCGTCTATTACCAAGCGATGATGGCATCCCATCTTGGCATAAATAATCTTGGCGCTCTTCCTGACCTGCGAATCTTCAAGCAGACCTACCACGTTGCTACCGTCAATAACAAACTCGGCATAGCCGAAAAGAAACACTGCCGCAAGCTTATACAAAGCATCTACAAAGTCAGCGACTCTTTCTTTACTGAAATCGACAACAGCATCAAAAAGCATTGTCACAAAATCCAGGACGCTCAGAGCTACCTCATTCAGTTCCAAGGCTTTAGCCAAGACCTGATGATGCTGATGGGTAACCTGATGCAATGGAAGATGCGACTGCCCAGTTTCTTCCGAGGAGCACTTCGTGAAATGGTAGCAAAGCAGGTACATCAGATTTTCACCCAGAACGATTGGAAAGACGATGGTGTTCGTCGCACCTGTATTGCCATAAGGAAATACCAAAGCATGCTTGGCTATTCAGAACAATGGATAACCGAGTATGTACATACCATCGTGATGCTCGCAAAAAAGGAACCAAAGAAAAATAGTGAGCAATAAACTTGCATAAAGAAAAAAAAAGTATTATCTTTGCCCACAAAATTGAGTATTTACGCTATGACTCAAGAACTAAAAAACCTTATCATCCAGTTAGAGACACGCGTTAGGCAACTCATTATGCAGCAAGAAGAACTGCGTGGTGAGCAGGATGAATTGCGTAACTTACTCAAGAAGAAGGAAGAAGAAATAAACAAATTACAAGCAGAAAACGAAGAACTCAAACAACAATACAGCCGTCTGAAGATGGCAAAATACATTGATATGGCAGACAACGATGTCAAAGACATGCGTGGCCGTATCAGGACAATGGTGCGCGATATTGACCGGTGCATCTCTATGCTCAAAGTAACTCAGTAGTAAATAGATTATGGATGACACCCTTTCAATAACTCTCCGATTCGGTTCATGGACTCTACCCATGACCATCAAGCGTGACGAGGAATACATATATCGTCAGGCAGAAAAACTTATCAAGGAGAGATTCAACTTCTATACAAGCAGCTATCCCGGACAGAGTTCAGAAATGTATCTGTTGATGACGATTCTTGACATTGCCGTACAGAGCAAACGTCAAGAATCAACCAACGATGCAGAACCTGTTCTTGCTCTTCTCCGCCCACTGCTTTCAGAAGTCGAGGCCGCACTCGTCAAGAAATAAGAGTGAATGACCCCGAGTATAAACACATTTATATCTAACATTTATTATTCATGACAACAGACATCATAGTTGCCCTCTTAGTTGCAATCATCGCATTCTTTGCTCTCGTGGCAATCTGGTATTTCATTGCGGTGCCTGCTAAGAGGAAAGCTCTTGCCAAAGAGGCTCGAGAAAATGCCGAGCAAGAGGCAGAAGTTATCAAACAAAAGAAACTGCTTGAAGTCAAGGAGAAGTTCCTAAGCAAGCGTACCGAACTGGAAAAAGAGGTTCGCCAGCACAACCAGCAGATACAACAGTCTGAGAATCGCATCAAGCAGCGTGAAATGCAGCTTAACCAGAAGCAGGACGAACTGACACGACGCAAGCAGGAAGCCGATGCACAACGCCAACGCATGGAAACGCAACAGGCTTTGCTCGAAAAGAAGGAAGAAGAAGTCAATGCCCGCTTTACTGACCTCATTAATCAGGAAAGAACAAAACTTGAGGAAATTTCCGGCCTGAGCATTGAGGAGGCTCGCGAGCGTCTGGTCGAGTCTTTGAAGGACGAAGCAAAGACCAATGCTGCCGCTTATATCAATGAGATTATGGATGATGCACGCATGACAGCGACCAAAGAAGCCAAACGCATCATCATCCAGACCATACAACGTGTAGCTACGGAAACAGCTGTGGAAAACTCCGTAACAGTATTCCATATTGACAATGACGAAGTGAAAGGACGCATCATCGGCCGTGAAGGGCGTAACATCCGTGCCCTCGAAGCCGCTACAGGTGTTGAGATTGTCGTCGATGACACTCCCGAAGCGATTGTCATAAGCGCCTTCGATCCCGTTCGTCGCGAGATATGTCGATTGGCTCTGCACCAGCTTGTATCCGACGGTCGCATACATCCAGCTCGCATTGAGGAGGTTGTGGCTAAGGTCAAGAAGCAAATTGAGGAGGAAATCCTCGAAACAGGTAAACGCACAACCATCGATTTGGGTGTTCATGGACTGCATCCTGAGCTCATTCGCATCGTTGGTAAGATGAAATATCGCAGCAGTTACGGACAGAACCTCCTGCAGCACGCACGAGAAACTGCCAACCTTTGCGCTGTGATGGCAAGCGAGTTGGGACTCAATCCGAAGAAGGCAAAACGTGCAGGCTTGCTGCATGACATAGGCAAAGTGCCTGACGAAGAGCCCGAATTGCCACACGCTCTCTATGGCGCTAAGCTTGCTGAGAAGTACAAGGAGAAGCCTGAAATATGCAACGCCATTGGCGCCCACCACGATGAAATGGAGATGACCACCTTGTTAGCTCCCATCGTACAGGTTTGCGACGCCATCAGTGGAGCCCGTCCAGGTGCTCGTCGAGAGATTGTGGAGGCTTACATCAAACGCCTCAAAGATTTGGAAGACATCGCAATGAGTCATCCTGGTGTCGTCAAGACCTACGCCATCCAAGCTGGTCGCGAACTGCGTGTCATCGTTGGCGCCGATAAGATTGACGACAAGCAAACAGAGCAATTGAGCACAGATATTGCCACAAAGATTCAGAACGAGATGACATATCCTGGTCAAGTCAAGATTACTGTCATCCGCGAGACACGCTCCATTGCTTACGCCAAATAAGGTACACCTCCAACGACACACTAGTAAATTGCAAACGTCACACTAGTAAATCGCAATCGTCACACTAGTAAATTGCAAACGACACACGTGATGTTTTAAACAAACATGGCGCACTCCAGAAATTGAAGTGCGCCATTTCTTTTTCCGCTTCAAGGAGAGTATTACTCTTTCTTGCCGTTCATGGCCTCGTATATCTTTGCTGTAATCTCTTCACAAAGTTCTGGATTGTCTCGGAGAACACCCTTTGTCGCCTCCTTACCTTGCCCAAGTTTGGTACCGTTGTAACTGTACCATGAACCACTCTTCTCTAGTAGATTAAAGTTCACGCCCAAGTCGACGACTTCTCCAACACGGCTAATACCCTCGCCATACATGATTTCGAACTCTGCACGACGGAATGGAGGCGCCACTTTGTTCTTCACCACCTTGACTTTCACTTCGTTACCTATAACATTGTCACCATCCTTGATGGGAGATGACTTACGTATGTCGAGACGAACTGAAGCATAGAACTTCAACGCATTACCGCCTGTAGTTGTCTCAGGATTGCCGAACATGACGCCAATCTTTTCGCGAAGTTGGTTGATGAAGATGCACGTAGTCTTTGTCTTATTGATAGTTGCGGTGAGTTTTCTCAAAGCCTGGCTCATAAGACGTGCTTGCAGGCCGACCTTGTTTTCACCCATATCGCCCTCAATCTCTGCTTTTGGAGTTAGAGCAGCTACTGAGTCAATAACAATGATGTCTACCGCTGCACTACGGATGAGTTGGTCTGCGATGTCCAAAGCCTGCTCTCCATTGTCAGGTTGAGAGATAAGAAGATCCTCTACATTCACGCCAAGGTTAGCAGCATAGAAGCGGTCGAATGCATGTTCTGCATCAATAAAAGCAGCTATGCCGCCTTGCTTCTGAACCTCTGCAATAGCATGGATGGCCAGAGTTGTTTTGCCTGAAGACTCCGGACCGTAAATCTCTATAATACGACCTTTGGGGTAACCACCTACGCCAAGTGCATAATCCAGTGCGATGGAACCAGAAGGAATGACTTCGATGTTGTCAATTCTTTCTTCACCAAGTCTCATGATAGAGCCTTTGCCAAAGTCTTTCTCTATCTTCTCCATTGCAGCCTTAAGCGCTTTCAACTTTTCTGATTGCTGGTCGGGAGCTTTGCTCTCGTTTTCTTTTTTTGCCATAATCTGTATTTTAAATTAGTTATTAGAATTCTTCCCTTTCTTTTATTGGTTACTTCAGATTGCATTTAACCATCTTTCCATTGTAATCGACCGTCTGCTGACGACCGTCTGGAGTAATGATGGTAAACTTGCGTCCCTCTATCATGCCGGGATAGGTGCCCTTACGCTCGCCTATTGTCAGCGTTCGAGAGCGTTCGTTCCAACTAATAGGAATGATGGAATAAACGCCCTTCTCATAGTTGTAGTTGTCACCCTCGTCCTCATAAAGCGTGAAGGACGTATCGGCCCCAGGATAGACACGCAGTTCAAGATTGTCCCATTGCTTCTCTCCAACGTGCTGCATGACAGGACCCAAAGGCACGATACTGCCGGCACGGACGAAAATTGGCACACGGTTTAGCGTCATTTCCAACGTCACGTTCTGTCCGCCTGCATACCGCTTGCCCGTCCAAAAGTCGTACCAAACAGTTCCCTTCGGCAAGTATTTCTGTGTTGTCTTTGGAGCTGACCAGTCTACACTGCCCACATTACCGCGAACTACCTCTTCCTGAGTATATTGAGACTCAAGGATTGGAGCGGCCAGGATGCTTCGACCGAACATAAACTCGTCTGTCATGTCCCATACATTGCGGTCCTTAGCGAAGTCGCTGAACAAGGGACGAAGGTAACTTTCGCTGTTGCTAGTCACTTGCCAAGCTGTACTATATATATAAGGTAGCAGTCGATAACGCAGACGAATAGTTTCCTCTATCGCGTCATAAACAGGTTCTCCTTTCTTACCGAACTGCCAGATCTCGCGTGGGGCATCAGCTCCATGACTGCGGAAGACTGGGCAGAAGAGTCCGTACTGCATCCATCTTACATAAAGTTCCTGAAACTGAGGGTTTCGTGGCGCTGAGGCTGGCCCCCGTGTATTATAGGCTCCACAGAAGAAGCCGCCAATGTCGGTATTGAAGTTGGGATTGCCTGTCAGCGAGAAACTCAGTCCTGCCGGCACTTGCTTGCGCAACATGTCCCAAGAGGAATTCACGTCGCCGCTCCACATATTAGAGCCGTAATGCTGCTGACCGGCAAAGCTACTTCGCGTCATAATGAAGACGCGCTTCTCAGATTGGGTGCTGCGTTGTGCCTGATAGACGCCGCGAACGGTCTCCAAAGGGAAGGCGTTGCGCAGGGAACGCCATGTTCCGCCTTCTTGGCCCGCCTTATGAGCATAAGTAGCAGGGGAACCATCGAAGCAATCGGGGTCAGTAGAGTCCATCCACCAAGCATCCGTCCCATAATCGAAAAGCGTTTTAAGATGCTTCCAATAAATGGCGCGAGCTTCGGGACTGAAGGCGTCATAAACACGCACGCCAGAGGGATAGTCCTTGCGTGGCGGCCAAAATGTAAGACCGCTCTGCGGCCATGTCTCGAAGTCGAAGAGCAAACCTTTCTCGTCCAACTCGCGATAAGCCTTTGTCATCGGACCGAAACTTGCCCAAATACTTATCATGAAATGAGCGCCCAACTTGTGAACTTCATCTATCATTTGACGTCCGTTTGCGAACTCTTCAGCCAAAAAGTCCATCGCATTCCAGAGATAGTTGGAACCCCAATACTGCCAATCCTGAATGATGCCGTCGAGGGGAACACCAAGTTTGCGGTACTGCTGCACAATGCCCAACGTCTCGTTCGCCGTCTTATAACGTTCTTTCGACTGCCAATATCCGTAAGTCCAAAGCGGGAACATGGGGACATCGCCCGTCAGATGACGAATCTGGGCAATCACGCCATCGGCAGAACCGCCATACATAAAATAGTAGTCTACGGCTTCGCCTGCTTCAGATGTCAAGGACATACCGTTCTCATCGTCGTCGAACTGTGTTGGCGAATAGTTATCCCAATAGATACCCCATCCTTTTATGCTTTGGATGACGCTTTGGAAGTCTTCGGTGTTGGACTGCTCCATACGTTTGTGCTCTCCACGACGGTTCATCTTGCCGTTCTGAATGGTGCCCAATCCATAGATGGCCTCATCCTTGTCGAGCTTGAAGACTTGGCGAACTTTCTTTTCGACACCAGTCTCAACTGTCCAGACTGCTTCCTTAAGCAACACTTTTCCGCTGCTTGTCAGGAAGGTCAGACATTTGGATGTCGGGTCTAGCTTAACCGTCAGTTCCTTGCTTTTCCATGTATTGCCGCTTTTATTGACAGCCACATCCTGCGGTTTTGCCGTCACGACAAGGCTCTTGGGACGTTCCCCGTTCGGCGATTTCACAATATGTACGATACTTGGCGTGAAGAACTCAACCTCGATTTCTTGTGACCAAAGGAGGGTTCCACCTAGCAATGCTGCAAAAACAAGCAAGATGCGTTTCATAGGAATGGCAGTTAAGATGACTTAAAGTTCAAGGTCGCCGTCGTGAATCTCATGCCAAGGAAGGCCTTGACTGTTAAGTTGTTCCATGAATGGATCTGGGTCAAACTCCTCGACATTATGCACGCCTGGCTTGTTCCAGAGTCCTTTGAGGAACATCATGGCACCTATCATGGCTGGCACACCAGTTGTGTAGCTGACGCCTTGCATGCCTGTCTCCTCGTAGGCAGCTTGATGCGAACAATTATTATATATATAATATGTGTGCTCCTGACCGCCTTTGAGGCCACGGATGCGACAGCCTATGCTCGTCTCGCCATCGTAGTTCTCGCCGAGGTCCTGTGGGTTGGGCAGAACTGCTTTGAGGAACTGCAGGGGAACAATCTTGACAACTGTCTCGCCGCTGCCGTCTGCTTTGGGTGCTTTATACTCTACTTCATCGATACGACTCATGCCGATGTTCTGAATGACATCAAGATAAGTGAGGTACTGCTGACCGAAAGTCATCCAGAAACGCGCTCTCTTGATGGTCGGATAGTTGATGACGAGGGACTCTATCTCTTCGTGATGGAGCAGATAACTCTCTTTTGGACCGATGCCGGGATAGGTCAGAGGCTTGTGAATCTCCATCGGTTCCGTCTCGATGTACTTGCCATTTTCCCAATAGAGGCCTTTCTGCGTAATCTCGCGAATGTTGATTTCAGGGTTGAAATTCGTGGCGAAAGCCTTGTGATGGTTGCCTGCGTTGCAATCCACGATGTCGAGATACTGGATTTCATCAAAGTGATGCTTGGCAGCATAAGCTGTGAAGATGCTTGTCACGCCTGGGTCGAAGCCGCAACCCAGAATGGCGCAAAGCCCAGCCTTCTCAAAGCGTTCGCGATACGCCCATTGCCAAGAATACTCGAAGTGCGCTTCGTCCTTGGGTTCGTAGTTGGCTGTGTCGAGATAGTTGCAACCTGTCTGCAAGCAAGCCTCCATGATAGTGAGGTCTTGATAAGGCAGCGCGAGGTTCATCACGATGTCAGGCTTGTATTCGCTTAGCAGTTTGACGAGCTGTTCCACACTGTCTGCATCGACTTGGGCTGTCTTTACCTTCGAGCCATACTTCTTGTTAAGAACTTCTGCCAGAGCGATACATTTCTTCTCTGTACGGCTGGCAATCATTACTTCCTGGAATGTGTCAGGATTCTGGCACACCTTGTGAGCGGCAACGGTTGCTACGCCGCCAGCTCCGATAATCAGTACTCTTCCCATAGTTACATTATGTGTTAGTTTTGCTTGCAAAACTACAAAAAAAAGTCCAAAGCAGCAAGACTTTGGACCTTTTTCTTTATCTTTCTTTGATTATAGCTTTAGAAGCCACCACCAGGGCCGCCAAAACCGCCGCCGCCAAAGCCGCCGCCGAAGCCGCCACCACGTTGGCCACCACCGAAGCCGCCACGATTGCCTTGGCCACGCTGCTGGTCGCGACCTCCTTGTTGATTGCGCTGAGGAGTGAGCAATCTGAGCACTTGCTGAGGTGTAAGTGTCTTAGCGAACTCTTCGGCATACTTCTTCTGAACTTCCAGACGCTTCTGCATGGTAGCGATCTGCTGTTCCTGACGCTCGAAGTTCTGCTTGATTCTTGCCTGTGCATCTTCTGCGCTCAGTTCTTTACTGTCTTCGCCACGATTGCCTTGTTCAGTGCGTTGGCCCTGGAACTGGTTGGTTGCGAACATTTCCTTCTGGTAGGCTGTGTAGGTCTCGATGAAGGTCTTCTTTGCATCGTCCTTCAGCTTGAATTCACTTGCCATGCGATCGGCCACGCTCTTGATGCGTTCTGCCATTGCTGCTTCACGTTCTTCTGCGCTCATACGCTGCTGGGCACAGATTACAGTACTGCTCATGAGAGCCAGGACTGCCAGGATAATAGTCTTTTTCATCTCTGTTAATTTGGTTATGTTACTTATGTTCTTGTCACACCCTTTTGACCAAAGCAGAGGTCGAAAAGTTTAATCGGCAAAAACGAGCGTAACTTTTTTTAACTATCTGACTGTAATGTGGAAGCACCCTTGCTTGACTTCGTACTTGATGTAGCACAAGTCCTTCTCACGGATGTCTCGCAAGACTTCGCTGAGCACCCATTTGAGTGTGTCGTTCTGGACGGCTCTGCGCTCGGGCTGACCTGGCGGAGAGACTGTGGAGTAGCGGTTGTAGCAGATGTCGAACGTGGTTCCGAAGCGATGGCAGCTCTCTGTGGAGGCGTTCCCATTACGCTGTGTCAGCCTGGCCACATCGTCTTCTGTCCTCAACACGCTCGAGACGATGATCTGGTGAAGGGGTATACCTTTTATATATAGGCTGTCGAGATAGTTGCGGCCTATCATCGAAAGCAGATGGGCAGCTCGAGGCACGAGGTAGGGAATGCTGTGAGTCATGCCTTTGTCTATGCAGTAGAGGGGATTGGCCCCAACGTAGACGAGTTCTTTCCTGCGGTGTTCCGCCTCTTTCCTGTCGCGAACAGGAGAGACGCCCCACTTCCTGGCAGCCAAGATTTGCACGTCTTGAACATCAGGGAAGCAGGTTGTATACGAGGGTACGCTGCGAACAGGATGCCACTTCACCCGCCCTTCAGGGTCTTGAGTCAGTTCAGGCAATTCAGGACCCTCAGGTTGCGTTCCGATCGTAACGTTTGACGATGGCAAACTAACAACGTTACGATTGGCAACGACTAACGTGTCGTTTGCCATCGTCACTGTAGTCGTTTTGGCCTCACTCTCGCCACCCGTCACTTCAGGGTATGCCAGCCTGACTGCCCCAAGCAGCGCAACTGTGCCTCCGAAAGCGCCTAAAAATATCTTTTTCTTGAGTCTTCTCATTGCCGTTTTGACGTACAAAAGTACAACAAAAAAGTGAAAACTGAAAAGCTCGAAGCGAAAAATTATAATAATCACAAAATATCTTTAATCTCTAATCCTTAATCTCTAATCTTTTTATTACTTTTGCATTAAAATACTGGCGAATGATAGAAAAACATATCCTTATCGAGGACATCGATCCCCTGCTGCTTTATGGCGTGAACAACATCAATATGCAGATGCTCAAGGCACTTTATCCGAAGCTCCGCATCGTGGCTCGAGGCAATGTCATACATGTCATGGGCGACGAACTGGAGATGTGCGCTTTCGAGGAAATCGTGCTGAAACTGCAGAAACACATCAGCAAGTACAACAGTCTGACTGAGGAGGAACTGCTGCACATCACTCGAGGCGAACGTTCGGAGCGCGAGGGAGTGGAAGGCGTGATTGTTTATAGCGTCACAGGTCGTCCGATTTGTGCCCGCACAACCAACCAGCAGGCGCTCGTCAAAGCCTATCAGGAGAACGACCTCGTCTTTGCAGTAGGACCTGCAGGCTCAGGCAAGACGTACACCAGCATTGCCCTCGCTGTTCGAGCTCTCAAGAATAAGGAGATCAGGCGAATCGTCCTTTCGCGTCCTGCAGTAGAGGCTGGCGAGAAGCTTGGCTTCCTGCCTGGCGACATGAAGGAGAAGATAGACCCCTATCTTCAGCCGCTTTATGATGCTTTGGAGGACATGATTCCCACTCAGAAACTGCGT
>JAEEGF011762236.1_pt1 | contig 57316 bp, 40 predicted proteins | sample 9134171 | NCBI WGS metagenome assembly JAEEGF01 (sample SAMN16246542, study PRJNA631951) | gut metagenome | biome: gut microbiome; feature: rumen; material: AP-attached | host: Bos | place: Iran: Karaj | collected 2018-10 | reverse complement strand
GTCCAGCTCAGCTTCACGTCCTTCTTCAGCTCGTCGCGGGTGAAGTCGCCCGTGCTCTGAGCCAGCAGCTTGATCACCTTCACGGCCGGACCCGTCTTCTGACCCTCGGCCAGCGTACCGATGGTTGCCGTGGCCACCTTGTCGGTCTCGGCGTCGTACATGGTCTCCAGACCGTTGGCCTCGACCGTGGCCTTGAAGATGGCCAGATTGTCGATCTTCACCGTGTTGCCGTTGAGCACCTGCTCGCGCACGCACTTCACGAAGTCGATCAGGATACCCGTGATCGAGCCCTCCGAGAACATCGTGTTGTGCTCAGCCATGTGGTGAGCCATGTCCTGCACGCTCATCGTCTGTTTGTAACTCACGCGGGCGTAGAGCTTGCCCGCCTGTTCGGTTTCCGAACTTTCGGTCACCTTCGATAAATACAGTTCAATCATAATGTAATCTTTTTTAGAGTTTGACTTATTGTTTGCTTAGCTTCCGGAGCTGATACAAAGGTACAACATTTTCTTTCGATTTCAAAGCTTTTCCGTCTGCCGGAATGCGTTTAAAACGCTTAATATGAATTATCATGAATTGTATGTATTTTTACCCGCAAAAACCCTTGCGCAATTGGAATATTTTTCGTATCTTTGCATTATATTATTAGTGGTAATCATAAATATCAAACTTCAAAATTCAAACTTCAAATGCCCCAAAAGTCCTACGGCCGTACGGAGCTTGCCCAGCTCTATTTCCCGGCCATCTGCCCCCGCGCAGCCTGGGCAAAGCTGCGCCTCTACATGAATGACTATCCCCGTCTGCGCCAGTTGTTGGCCTGCAAGCGCCGAACGTTCCTCCCCGTCGAGGTATCCCTCATCTTCGAGACCCTCGGCCATCCCTGAAAAATAACCCGCCCTTAATTTCCGATAAGGACGGGTTATTTGCAAATAAGGCAGGGTTATTGCCCAATAAGGGCAGGTTATTGAAAAGCCCCGTTTTCTTCAAGGAAGTCCACCAGGTCTATCTTGCGTCGCTTCTGGTCGGGTGTGGCCTTCTGTTCTAGAAGTGGTGAGAGGTGGATGGTCTGCCCCAGCAGGCGCTGGGCTTCGAGGGTTACGCGATACCATGTGCTGAAGGCGCAGCCGTCGGTATCGGTGTCCGGGAAAAGGATGATTCTGCAACCCCTGAGCGGGAAGAGCTTCACGGCCGTCAGCTCGTAGAGTCCACCGGCAGCCAGCCACAGGAAGTCGGGACGGTGTGCTGACATAATGACGGCTGTTTTCTCCGCCTCCACCACGGCCACATCAGCCATCCTACATCCTTCATCATCCATCAACAGGTGCGTGCCGAACAGACAGTGCTGCGAGGGGATCTCTGCCGCCAGCTGCTTCTGGTCCTTCAGATAGTGGTGTTTCAGCGCATGGCTCACCCAGTAGGGCTTCCGCAGGTGGTCGCGGTGGCCGTCGGGCCGGTAGTGCATGATCTTGCCGTCGTAGACCTGTCCCAGCATGTCTATCTGCCAGAAGATGACGCCGCCGTCGTACGAGCGCCCCAGCCGGTAGCGCTGTGCTGCCCGCACCATCTGCTCCTCCGACAGATAGCCGCAGCCGACCATGGCACGGCAGAAGTCACTGTCGGGCGACAGCCTGCGCTGCCACATCGGCCTCGTGTCACGTGGCCTGTCATGGCCCAGCTCGTGCCTCAGGGCCTTGAACGTATCTGCAAATATCTCCTGCATTTTCATTATGGCGGTAGCAAATAATTAACTTTTCCTTCCTTCCCTGAGGAAGCCCTCCCCTCATATTGGAGTCCCCCTTATAGGGGGACGGAAATATGGAGGGGACGAGGGGCTTCAGAAGGGCGCCACGTCCTGGTAGAGTTCTGTCTGCACAGGTGCCTGTGGCTTCAGGGCATAGATGACGTGACCCGCGTGGTCGTACGACTTCATGAGCACACTGTCATTAATGGCCTGTTCCAGCAACGAGTTGTAAAACTTCCAGGAGCGGATGTTGCATAGCTGGCACACCTGTGTCCTCAGGTCGCCACCCGTCATCTGCTGCCTGCCACCGATGGCATCACTGAACAGACGACGTACATCCATCTGTCAAGAGCCATTGTCGTCATGGCGGATGTAGTCAGTGTTCAACTGAGGATAGCTGTCATTCTCCGAATTCTTCGACTGTCCCTGTACGGGAATGTTGACAGTACTGACGGGCAGTCCCTGCTCATTGACTTCGAAGTACAGTTCCTGCTCGATATCGTACTTACGCGTCAGCGTCTGCTCTATGGAGAAAATACGCTGGGGCAGCAGTTTCTCGCAGGCGTACACCTCAAAGGCCTTGTTCATCAGCTCCGTACCGATCCAGCCGCGAAGGTTACGGTCCTCGCCGCTCTTGTTCTGGTGGAGCACGCATGTGATGCAGCTGTTATGCTTTGTTGCCAGATGCATCAGTTCCTCAGTCACCTCCTGTGCCAGGATACCGTCGTTGATGTCGTTCACCAAGTCGCGGATGCCATCGACGATGACCAGGTCAGGTGAGCAGCTGCTGACGGCCACGCCTAACAGTTCGCGTCGTTTCTTCCAGGGTAGGCTGCGCACATTAAACACGTCAATTCTGCTGACATCACCTCCCGTCATCGGTATCAGACGGTGTTTGAGTATGTCCTGCGTCGACTCGTCGCTCTGCTCCGTGTCGTACCACAGCACACGCAGCGGTTCCTCCCGCGCCCGGTGAAACGAGAGGACGTCGCTGATGGCCGAGCAGGCCATCAGCATCGTAGTGAGGAAGGTCTTTCCACTCTTTGCCTTGCCCGTAACGGCAACCAGTTCGCCCCGTGGAAAACAGGGTTTGCCGAACAGCCTGAAAAGGAATTCCATCGGATTCAGCTGCTTCTCGGGCGTGATACGCAACAGTTCCAAAGTGTTCTGTTCGGGAGTGACGGTGGTAGGCTGCCCAGCCTGGCTGAGAGCCTCCGTGAATAAGTCCTGATCGTCCATATATTCTTTTCCTTCTTCTGTTATGATTCTTTAAATTTGAGTTTAAAACTGTGTTATCTTGTCTTCGCGATGACATGGCAAAGTTACGCCAATATTGCGAGACAGCCAAGAAAAGAATGATACTACAATGTTACTTTCCGACATACTCGCGCTGACAGCGGTAATACAAATTCCTGATAGCTGTTGCCGCCCCCAGATTAGTTGTTCCAGAAAGAATGTCGAATAAAGACTTTTCCGTATTCTCAATTAGGCCCTTTGACATCATTTCCACGAAATACATCAAGATGTCGTGTCGTTTACCATAGCTGGTGTCGAAGACTATCTTTGGGCCATCCCCAGCAACAGTACCCTCAAGTTCGAAGAACCCAAGTTTCTGTAAATTCCTGGAAAAGTCAACTATAGTAGCCTTTAACGCTGCGTTCTCTTTCTGCAAAAACTCATAGTTTTGTTCTAAATCATAATCCTTCATTTGTTTGAGTTTGTGAGGAAGAAGTGTCAGAAACGTATACTTTTCACTCGCGAGACTTCCTCGACCCACTTCACTCTGGCCGTGCCTTTTCACGGCCGCTAAAATTGTTGTCAAAAATGGGTATTGGGGCGTGGTCGTTGAGACACACGTATTGATGCCGGCAGCCTCAATGAGACCGCCGGTTCTATGATATAGTCAGATACTTCTGGCTTTTCTTCTTTGGGCATTTTATTTTAAGTTTTCAGCTATTAGTTATTTTGAATGCGCAAAAATACTTACTTTTCATTATAAAACCAAAAAAATCTATGATTTTTTCTTTTGAAGAAGATAAATCTATACAAATTCAACAAACTTGATATACTTTTATATCCAAAAATTTGCAAATTACAGAAAAACTCCGTATCTTTGCACTCGATCACCGGCGTGATACCTCAGTGGAGGGCCGATGTGACATCGAGGGTAAACAATAACAGCATTAGCAGTTATTCGGCGTGTCTGAAATGTAGGAAGTTTTAAACACAATGCTACGTAACGGTAAATGACTAATGTCTGCACTTGACAGTGCGGACATGTCACTTATCTACGTAGCGGGTATTTCCTACAACCTCAGACACGGATAAGCGGTCCGCGCTTTTTCGTGTCTGTCTGGTTAGTGGAGTACCTGTGAATCCTGATAAGTGCTATGCTCCTAAAACAAATAGTACAGACATGGATAGTAATGTCAACTTTGGTGGTATCGCCACTTTCGACAATATTACGTCGAGAGTGATTGATGACCTGAGAACTACGTTGAGGCGTGGCTCTCAGGTCAGCATAGCGGCTGCCTCTTTTTCTATCTATGCCTTCGAAGCGTTGCAAAAGGAGTTGGAGCAAATTGACGAACTGCGTTTCATCTTCACCTCACCTACCTTTAATAAAGAGCGCGAGAAGAAACAAAAGCGTGAATTCTATATCCCCAAACTGAATCGTGAACGGACACTCTATGGCTCTGACTTCGAAATCAAACTGCGCAACAACCTCACGCAGAAAGCCATCGCCAAGGAGTGTGCAGAATGGATTCGTCAGAAGGTACGCTTCAAGACCAATACCTCGCAGATGCAGATGCCAGGATTCTTGAATATAAGGAACGATGAAGATCTCTTTACCTACATGCCTTTCAACGAACTGACAACCACAGAATTAGGTTGTGAACGAGGCAACAACATCTTCCAACTCATTCAGCGTCTACCATCACCTGTCAGCGATGCTTATCTGAAAAACTTCAATGACTTCTGGGCTGACAAGGAGGATTTTACGGATGTGACAGAAGCAATCATCGAGAACATCGAAAACGTGTATCGTGAGAATGCGCCAGACTTCATATACTTCGTGACGCTCTACAACATCTTCAATGAGTTCTTGGAGGATATAAGCGAAGATGTATTGCCCAATGAGGCCACAGGTTTCAAGTCCTCGCAGATATGGAACAAACTATATAATTTCCAGAAGGATGCAGCCCTCGCCATCATCAACAAACTCGAAACCTATAATGGCTGTATTTTAGCAGACAGTGTAGGTTTGGGTAAGACATTCACCGCTCTGAGTGTCATCAAGTATTACGAGAATCGTAACAAGAGTGTGCTGGTGCTCTGTCCCAAGAAACTCTATGACAACTGGCAGACCTATAAGAGCAACTACAAGAATAATCCGCTGAAGCAAGACCGCTTACGCTACGACATATTATTCCATACCGATCTCTCAAGAGATCAGGGCATGAGTAATGGACTAGACTTGGCTTTACTTGAATGGGGCATGTACGACTTGGTCGTCATAGACGAGAGCCATAACTTCCGTAATGGAGGCAAGATTACCACTGACGAGGATGATGAGAACCCTCGCGAGAATCGCTATCTTCGCCTGATGAACAAGGTCATCAAGGCCAATGTACGAACCAAGGTGCTGATGCTTTCTGCTACGCCTGTCAACAACCGATTCAACGACCTGAAGAACCAGTTGCAATTGGCCTATGAAGGTGACCAAAGTCTGATTAACGACAAACTGAATATGGATCGTCCCATCGAGGACGTTTTCCGTGCAGCCCAAGGACAGTATAACCTATGGGCCAATCTGCCCAACAATGAGCGTACAGCAGAGCGATTGTTGGACATGCTCAGCTTCGATTTCTTCCAAGTGCTTGATGCTGTTACCATTGCCCGCAGCCGCAAGCATATTGAAAAGTATTATGATACAGCAGACATTGGTAAGTTCCCCACGCGTCTGCGTCCCATTTCTAAGCGTCCCCATTTGACTGACCTCAACGATGCGATAACCTATCGTGAGATCTCTGGACAATTGTACGACCTGAATTTAGGTGTATATGCGCCCTCTGCCTATATCCTGCCATCGAAGCGTGATAAGTATGAAATCGAGAAGGATGGCAGTGGTGTGCATCTTGGCATGTCTGGACGTGAGAAAGGCTTGAAGAAACTGATGGCCATCAACCTACTGAAACGCTTGGAGTCGAGTGTCAACTCTTTTCGTCTGACGTTGGAGCGAATGAAACAGCAGATAGACGAGACTTTGGAGGCTATAGACACTTTCCTGACCACTCGTCAGGACATTAGGCTTTCCACCCAGACAATAGAAAACATGCTCGATGGCGATGACAGCGAAAATGATTTCCTGATAGGAGGCAAAAAGACCAAGGTGGCTTTGGCAGATATGGACTGTCGCTCGTGGAAGCGCGACTTGGAAGCAGATCAGGAAATCTTGGGACTGTTGCTGACGATGCTCGAAGACATCACGCCTGAACACGACAGCAAACTACAGATGCTGATAGAGAATCTGCGCGAGAAGTTCAACAATCCCATCAATGGCACAAACAAAAAGGTGATAGTCTTCACCGCTTTCTCTGATACTGCAGAGTACTTGTATGAGAACTTGGCCCCAGCCATTAAGGAAAAGGCAGGCTTGCATACTGGCTTGGTGACGGGTGATGCTTTGGCTTCTACTGTACCAGGTTTGAAGGCTGACTTCAACCTTATCCTGACACTCTTCTCTCCTGTTTCCAAAGAGGCAGACAAGTTGCTTCCAAACAACCATCATGAGATAGACGTATTGATAGCCACTGATTGTATCTCTGAAGGTCAGAACCTGCAAGACTGTGACTACCTGATTAATTATGATATCCATTGGAACCCAGTGCGAATCATCCAGCGTTTTGGGCGTGTGGATCGTATTGGTTCACGTAATGATGTCATCCAACTGGTGAACTACTGGCCAGATATTGAACTCGACGACTACCTGAGTCTGAAGGGTCGTGTAGAGGCTCGAATGACAGGTGTGAACATTACTGGTGCTGGTAATAGCAACGTATTGCTGTCAGATGAGGAACAGGCAGACCTTGATTATCGTAAGACTCAGTTACAACGCCTACAAGAAGAGGTGGTCGACCTCGAAGATATGGACACTGGCATCAACATCATGGACTTGGGCCTGAATGAGTTCCGTCTTGACCTGTTGGCCTATATGCAGAACCATCCGGATATTGAGCATACCCCTTGGGGCATGAGTGCTGTGGTGCCAGCCAACGAGCAAGCCAAGCCAGGTGTTATCTACATTCTGAAAAACAGAAACAATGCTGTCAATATAGGTCATCAGAACCTCTTGCATCCTTTCTACATGGTCTATCTATCTGACGAGGGCGAAACCATCATCAATCATTTGTCGCCTAAGAAACTGCTCGACATCATGCGTATGAGTTGCAAGGGTAAGACAGAGCCAATCATAGAACTTTGCAGACAGGTGAATCGTGAGACACAAAACGGCAGAAAGATGAGCCACTATAGTGACCTGTTAGGAAAGGCAGTAGCCAGTATTGTAGAGCAGAAAGAACAAAGCGACATTGATAGCCTCTTCTCCTTTGGCGAGACAACAGCTTTGGTAGGTGATATTCGAGGGCTCGATGACTTCGAGTTGATATGCTTTTTAATCATTAAAGCCAATGGATAATCTGCTACACTTTCCTACAGAGACCATTGTCGATAGCGTAGTGCCAAAGACAAAGTTCTATCGCTTTATGGAGGTGAACCCTCGCATGAAAGCCCACTTTGTGAACGATGTGGAAAGTATCCGCTGGCTCTATAAGTTGTCACCAGACACCCTGAACGTCACAGCATCTGAGGATATGAAGGAAATTGAGGTGTTTGTGGCGACGCTGAAAGAGGCTGATTGTCCCACTGACCTCTTTACTTTCATAGATACCCACATGCCTCGCCATTTGGTTTTTATACTATTGCATGACAACAATTGTATGTTGCTCATCAACTATAAGCAATGGAAGGATGACACGCATACATCATTCAAGATTACCCAGATGTTTGCCTCGCCTTGGGTTCCCACATCAAGCCTTCAACTACAGATTGATGGTCAGACGTTGCCACGAATTTACGACAATTTTGTGGCACAAATCTCTGGCATTGGTGAGCACAAGGCTGGCAGTATGGAAGAGATTGTGGCCCTTCGTCAGCAGATAGCCAAACAAGAGGCAGATCTTCAGAAGTTAGAGAAGCGCATGCGTCGTGAGCCACAGGTGGATGTCCAGATGGAGATGCATAAACAGGTGAAGGCAAAACGGCTGGAACTACAACAACTCAAACAACAATTAGAAACATTAAAATAGCAAGATATATGATACACTTAGACAAGCAAACGGCTGATGGTACAGCCCAGAACCTAGAGGCACTATACCAGTTGTTCCCTTCGTGCTTCACAGAAATGGAAGACGTGGAGGGCAAAATGAAACGAGCCATTAACTGGGGGAAGCTGCGTGAGCTATTGGGCGATAATGTGGCTGATGGAGAACCTGAAGTCTATGACTTCACTTGGGTTGGCAAACGAGCTGCTCAGCGTGAGGCAATGGCACCCATTCGTAAGACCCTGCGCCCCTGTCCTGAAGAGAGCGTCAATTGGGACACCACGCAGAACCTCTATATTGAGGGTGATAACCTCGAAGTGCTGAAACTGCTCCAGAATTCCTATATGGGTAAGGTGAAGATGATATATATCGACCCACCATATAATACAGGTAATGATTTTGTGTATCATGATGACTTCCATCGTACTCAGCGTGAGGAAGACGAGAAGGCTGGTGTTTTCAATGAAGAAGGTGAACGGATGGTCAAAAACACAGAATCAAATGGAAAGTTTCATTCTGATTGGTGTTCGATGATTTATTCGAGATTAATAGTGGCTAGGAGTCTTTTAAGAGAGGATGGTTCTATCTTTATTTCTATAGATGATAATGAAGTGGACAATCTAAGAAAAATATGTGATGAAGTTTTTGGTTCTTCAAACTTTATTAATCAATTTGTTTGGGTAAACAAGCCTGAAGGTCGGCAAATATCAGGAGCGGGGGCTGCTGGAACTCATGAATATATTCTTTTGTATGCAAAAAAACAAAACTATCTAACTGAGTTTAATTTGAGCGCAGAATGGCTGAAATCATTAATGCCAAGTTCTTACAAAGGATATAATTTTGATGTAAAGAGAGATGCAAAGGGACCATATATCGCCACTCATGAACTACATAACGGAAACTCTAAATTTAACGAAGAAACTCGCCCGACATTAGTTTTTGATATATATTATCGAGATAGTGACAATGATATAAAAATAGAAAGCGTTTCTGATAACCACGTTCATCCAGGATATATCAAAATATCACCTCATCGTAATGCAGACGGTGTACATAAGTATCATGCGTATAGATGGAGTAAAGAGAAGATACTAAAGGAAAAAGAGGATCTTGAGTTTATAAAGAATGGTGATACTTATAAAATCCTTTCAAAAAGAAGAAATTTTGATTTAACGACAGTTAGGGACTTAATAACTGATATCACTACAAATAATGGATCTAAAGACCTGAATGATCTTAATATTGTGGGATTTAGTTATCCCAAATCTGTTGCATTATTAAGTCTGTTTATAAACATGGCTTCTTCCAATTTTGCAAATGACGAGGAAAATGCCAAAATAGAAGAGCATCAAATATTCCTCGATTTCTTCTCTGGTTCCGCAACCACGGCTCATGCTGTCATGCAGTTAAATCTTCTTGATAAAGCAAATCGTAAATATATAATGGTACAATGGCCAGAAGAAACAGACGAGAATAGTGAGGCTTATATAGCAGGTTACAAGAATATCTGCGAAATTGGCAAGGAGCGTATTCGTCGTGCAGGAAAGAAGATTAAAGAAGATTCACCTTTGACCACCCAAGACCTTGATATTGGCTTCCGTGTGTTTAAGTGCGACGAGAGCAACTATAAGAACGTGGCATTTACACCAAGCGACTATAGCCAGGAGAGTTTGGAGCTGTTTGTTGATAACATAAAAGAAGACCGCTCTGACCTCGACTTGCTGTTCGACTGTATGCTACGTTGGGGTATTACTCTCGACCTACCCATGACCTCCACCAAAGCGGATGGCTGCAAGATTCACAATGTGAACGAGGGCGCCTTAGTAACTTGCTTCGAGGGCAGAGTGACAGAAAAGGTGATTGATGCCATCTGCGCGATGGAGCCTAATAAGGTAGTCTTCCGTGACAGCAGTTTCGAGGAAGCCGCCCAGAAGATGAACCTCTTCGAGCTGTTCAAGCAGAAGTTAGGCTGGGAGGAGCAGGAAGTAAGAAACAATATCAGGGTTATCTAACCCGTGATAAGAAAAGAGTTCTTTGACATAGTGACACAAGGAAGTTAGGAATCCTCTTCGTCCTCTGGTTGAATAAAACCGATGGGACGACGCTTGTTTAAGGTCGCATTTTGCGACCTTGAAGCCTGAAGTTCTGCCAAAGCGGTGCTGATGGCATCAAGTTGGGCACGTGTGCTCTCGTTAATATCGTTTTGGTCTGCAAGGATATCGTTCATCTCTTCCCTGACATTCTCTATCTCTTTCTTCAGCTCATTACATGCTTCAGCAGATGGTAATGACTTGATTTGATGGAACTTAACAAAAGCTCGCATTATTTGCCTATTGGCATCAATAGCTGTATCTGATTCAAGGACACTACTTAGCATAGAAATACCTAGGAGTGTAAAAGCATGAGGAAGATATTTGGAATGGGAACCTCTACTTTTCTTTATGGTCGCAAATTGCGACCTTAAACGTAATTCGTCATACTCATCTTGAGTTAGTTGGAACATAAAGTCATCACCAGCAAACCTTTTGGGATTGCGCTTGACTTTTTCATTCAAACGTTTAGGCTCTACACCGTAGAATGCTGCAATGTCACGATCAAGCATCACACGCTGTCCGCGGATGACATGAATAAAGTCTTGAATATTAAGTAATTCGTCCATAGTAAAGTGGATTTAATGTTAATAATGTGAATTCGAGGGCAAAGATAAGGATTAATTCTGAAACTTCCAAATAAAAGATAAGAAATGTGTCACTCATGAGTAGTAATAAAGTAAAAATGAATATATGCAACTGAAGTTTAAACATCAACAATTCCAGATAGACGCAGCCAAGGCTGTGACGGATGCGTTTCATGGGCAACGGAATCAATCGATGCTGGAGTTTACCCACGATATGGGTAGGAGCATGGAGGGTGAAGACCTGTTCGATGTGGTGGGCTATCGTAACCAGCCACTGACCATTTCTGCAGGACAAACGTTTGAAAACATTCGTGCTACTCAGATGAACGAACAACTGAAACCGTCAGAAACGATAGATCCTGACGATCTGCGACTGACCATCGAGATGGAAACAGGTACAGGTAAGACCTATACCTATATCAAAACGATGTATGAACTGAACAAACTCTATGGATGGAGTAAGTTTATTATTGTAGTACCCAGCATCGCCATTCGTGAGGGTGTGAGCCGTTCGTTTGAGATCATGAGTGAACACTTCGCTGCAGAATATGGCAAGCGCATCCAGAGTTTTATCTACGATTCGAAGCAACTGACAAAGATAGACCAGTTTGCCAGCGACGCTAATATGCACGTGATGATTATCAACACCCAGGCTTTCGCTGCCAGAGGTGAGGATGCACGAAGGATCTATATGAAGTTGGATGCATTCCGTTCTCGTAAACCTATTGATGTCATTGCAAGCACAAAGCCCATTCTGATTATCGATGAGCCTCAGAGTGTGTTGGGCGCAGACAGGAATAATGCCACCAGAACAAAGTTGAAAGAGTTTAAGCCACTCTTCACCTTATTATATAGTGCCACCCACAGGACTGGTGATATTGTGAATATGGTGTATCGTCTGGATGCGATGGACGCCTATAACAAGAAACTGGTGAAGAAAATCTCTGTAAAGGGTATCGAGCAGAGGGGTACGACAGCCACGAATGGCTATGTTTATCTAGAGAGCATTGTGCTGTCAGAGGGTAATCCAAAGGCGCGTATTGGCTTCGACAAGAAGGGTGGCAGTAGTGTGAGGCAGGTGACACAATTGGTAAGTGATCATTTTGACTTGTATCAGCAATCTGGAGGATTGGAGGAATATCGTGACGGCTATCGTATAGAGAGCATCGATGGTTATGCCCGTACTATCCGCCTGTTGAATGGCACTGTGCTGCATGAGGGTGAAATGATAGGTCGAGTGAACGACATCTATGTGCGTCGCCACCAAATCAGAGAGACCATTCTGTCGCATATCCAGAAGGAGCGAAAACTCTTTAAGATGGGCATCAAGTGCCTGTCGCTGTTCTTTATCGACCATGTGGATAACTATCGTATCTATAATCAAGGCGGAGGAACAAGCAAGGGAAAGTACGCAGAGATCTTTGAAGAAGAGTACGACAATATCGTAGGCCAGTTGCAACTGGAGTTCTCTGATGATCCTGCCTACGTGGCCTATCTGAAACGTTATAAGGCAGAAGAAGTACATAATGGTTACTTTTCAAGAGACAAGAAGGGTAATTTCGTGCAGTTGACAGAATCGAAGATGGAAAACGATGCGTCTGCCTACGACCTGATTATGAAGGATAAAGAACGTCTGCTATCGTTTGAAGAACCCACACGATTCATTTTCTCGCACTCAGCTCTGAAAGAGGGTTGGGATAATCCCAACGTGTTCCAAATCTGTACGCTGAAGGATTCTGATAACCAGACAAAGAAGCGTCAGGAGGTAGGACGTGGTATGCGCCTTTGCGTGAATGATAAAGGCGAGCGTCAGGATGAGAGTGTGCTGCATGGAGGCGTGTTCGAGGTGAATGAACTGACAGTCATTGCCAGCGAGTCATATAATACCTTCGCCTCGAAGCTGCAGACAGAGATTGCTGAGGCCGTAGGCGATCGTCCAATCAAGGTACAGCCTAGTTTGTTTGCTGGTATGGTGATAACCAATACCAATGGAGAACAGAAACAGGTAGATGAACTGGAGGCCAGTTTCCTCTTCTCTGCGTTGGCTGCACAAGGCTACGTCAACAGACAAGGCCAATTGACTCAGAAGTACTATGACGAGAAACAGCAGGGTACGCTCGACTTTGGCGAGGACTACAACGAGTACAAGAAGGACATCATCAGTAAACTGGATACAGTATTCAATCCAGATGCTGTGAAACCAGACGATGCTCGTAAGGTGCGAGAGGCTAAGTTTGACAGTCAGAAGTTTGCTCGTAAGGAGTTTCAGGATTTGTGGCGCAAGATTAATCAACAGACTTACTATACTGTTGATTTCAAGACGGAGGAGCTGATTAAGCGGGCAGTGCTGGAACTGGATAACCATTTGCATGTGACAGAAATCAGTATCAAAGTGGTGGAAGGCACCATGGAGAGCATCAAAAGCAAAAAACAATTGGAAGCAGGAATGGCTATGACTGTCAAAGAGGCTGATACGCATAGCGTCCATGAACTATTGGGTGAGAATGTACGTTATGACCTGATTGGCAAATTGGTGGAGGATACTGGACTAACGCGTAGAGCTATCGTTACTATCCTGCAAAAGATAAAACCAAACACCTTCAATATGTTCAAAGCCAATCCTGAAGAGTTTATCATCAAGGCTGGCAATATTATCAATCAGTGTAAGGCTATCGCTGTGGTGGAACATGTCACTTACCATAAGCTTGAAAAACAGTATGATGCAGATATCTTCAGTGCATCGACGTTGAAGGGTAAGTTGGGTGTTAATGCCTTAGAGTCTATGAAATCGCTTTATGATATCGTGGTGGTGGATTCCAAAGGTATTGAGATGGACTTTGCCAAGAATCTGGAACTTCAGAACGAGGTGGCGGTCTATACCAAGTTGCCTGGTGGATTCTATATCAACACGCCTGTAGGTCATTATAATCCAGACTGGGCCATCGTGTTCAAGGAGGGTACATCCATCAAGCACATCTACTTCGTGGCAGAGACTAAGGGTTATAGTAGTGATGAAGTGACTGACTACAGAGAGACAGAGCGAGTAAAGATAGAATGCGCCAAGCGCCACTTTGAAACCATCTCCAGCTCTATAGTTACCTATGGCGTGGTGAAGAATTATGATGAATTGTGGAATGTGGTGACTAAATAATTCAGATACATTATGACAAGGTAAAATTGACTCGTTGTGAGCCCTGCATCTCATTTCTTATCTGAACTTTGCATTTGGACTGAAGTACTTGATAAAGGAACTATGTCGCATTTTGTATTTCGGCTATAAGGCCATAATATTATCTACTATTGTAGATTCAAACTCACTGGGAACCGTCCCCAATGGGCTAGGTGCGTAGCTTAAACAACTGCAAAGATACTAAATTATTGAATCATATCCAAATATCAAAATACAAAATGATACTATTCAAACTATTTTTAGTAATTTCGCCACATGAAAACGTAAAAATCAACAAATATAAACAAAACACGCATGGAATTAAGCCTGAAGTTCTGCCAAAGCGGTGCTTATGGCATCAAGTTGGGCACGAGTGCTCTCGTTGATGTCGTTCTGAATTTCCAAGGTATCTTCCATCTCTGATTTTATGAAGGCTATTTCCTTTTCAATCAGGTTAAAACGCTCAGATGTATCAGGAATGCTCACGATGCGACGGAGGGCTACAAAAGCCCTAATGATTTTAATATTTGTATCAATAGCAACATCAGAATTCAGAATCCCACTCAGCATGGCAACCCCCTGTTCCGTAAAAGCATAAGGTGGCCGACGTAATCCCATCTTATCGGAATTGGAGGTCACAATTTGTGACTTCCAAATAAAAGATAAGAAATGTGTCACTCATGAGTAGTAATAAAGTAAAAATTAATATATGACCATCGAGATGTGTCTCTCGCCAGGGGATCTTGGTTTTGAGAGATACGGGGAAGTTCTTATAGTCAAAGAGCGAGTACAGGTCGCTGCTGCCGTCATCGCGTTTGTATACGAAGTACCGCCAAAGCCTACAGCCGAAATGAACGATTATTGAAGTCAAGAAGGCGCGACTCATCACGAGCCGCGCCTTTCTATAAACAAAACTAAAAAACCTAACTTATTACTAACTAAAAACCAATAACTAACAAAAAACCTATTACTCTAAGTATGAATTTTAAATCTCTGGTGCAAAGGTACGACGAAATTCCTTTGACCTCGATAAGATTTGTTTCAAAGACATACAAAAATCGTTCACTGCAACATTTTTGTTAGCAATGAACGATTTTTGTGTGTAGAATAATATAACTTAGATAGACATCAGGTACTCGATACTGTTCTTGGCTAGCTTCAGAACGCTACTCTGGCAAGAGTTGTTCTTGGGGGAAGCGCTCTTGTCTGGAGTGCCGTCTGCGTTCTTCATCGAGAACTCGCAACCACCATTACCGATACAGAGTACGGTACCTGCACCCTTCTGGAATCCTTCGGGAGCCTTATCGGCGCCCTTGGCCTCCCAGATGTTAAGCTGGCTGAACCACGATACCTGCGAATCCCATGTACCGAGCGGATAGATACCATAATCGTTGGTCAGCACATTGTAGCACTCCTCAGAATTATTGTCCAGTCCTGTCAGCTTAGTGGGAATGTCGAAGAACAAGCAGTTGTGGTCTTCTGTCCAGCCTGCGCCCTTCATGGCAATGCCAACAGGACAATTGTCGTTTAACTTCTCTGTAGGTATTCCGGCATAGATGGCATGTGTACTATAATCCTTATAGAAAGAACCAGTGTTCACACATACGCCCATCTTCCAAACATCGCCATTATAGCCACCAGCACCACAACCAAAGGCGTTGCTAACACCACGGAGCAAAGAGGTAGAAAGACGGTTGATGGTGCCGATATATGGTACGGCATGTGACCACAGCAGCAGATTTCCACCATTCTTCACATATTGTTCGATGCAGGGTGCTGCATTCTTAGCTACATCAGAGAAATTCCAAATGTCATCCACGTTACCCGTCTCGATGTCGCGCAGCCAGAAGAGCATGCGATAATCTGCGATATCCTCTACCGTACTGACGTTGCCGAAATATACATATTCGCCTTTAGGATAATTCTCGTGGAACCACAGCCAGGCACTGGCCTCATCGTCGTCGCCATTGGCTACAAGTTCCTCAGGTGTTGCATATTCTGAAAGGAAAGCGGGAATCTTACCACCAACCTTTCCTGAACCAGTAATAGGTAGGGCCTTTCCTTCAGCATTCTGTGCAATAAGAGTGGCCTCCCAGCGCTCTTTCATTGCCACATTCTTTAACAGATAAGAAGTGCCGCTGACGGTTTCCTCAATTACCTTACTACCATCACCATTAACCAGTTTCAAAATGTAAGAGGTTGCATCGGCACTGGCCTTCCAGGTTATCTGCATGTCGTGCTCATCATCGCTGATGTCAATCTGCTCGAACTTCAAATCGCTGGCTGCTGTAGCACCTGGGCGTGTGTAAGAAGTCATAACGCCATTTGAGAGGGCCTCACTGTTGGCATACTTAAAGAGGAATTCATAGAGCTGATTGGTCTCAAGATTCTTCAGTGTGAATGAACCTGACGGACATGGTGTAAGTGCCTGCATCTGAGTGCCGTTTTTGTAGACTGCTACTTGCATGACTGCACCATTGTTGCTCTGTGGCCACGAAATAGTATAGTCATAATTATTGTCTCCACTTGGAGTACCTGTTATCTGTGATACTTCAGGATTGCTAAGTTGCATCTCGCCAGAACCAGGAAGATCTCTATCCTGACAAGCTGTTAAGAAAATAACCAATAAACAATAACCAATAACCGTTATCCTATTGGCGACCTTGCATATAATTGACTTTTTCATAATTCTATAATGTTTATTGTTTCACGTTTATTGTTTATTGTATTAGTAACCCTTGTTCTGATGATAGAGTCCCTGAACATAGTTCATCTGGTTAGATGCTATTGGGAAATACTCGTTCTTTCCTGCGGTGAAGAAGGCATCCTTATAGTACAGGCCATAAGTCTGTCCATCATACTCATCAGTGACCTCTGTCTCAAAATACTTGTTGAGTGTAGTTGAAAGCAGGCCCCAGCGACGCAGATCAAAGAAGCGGTGTCCCTCCATAGCCAACTCTACACGGCGCTCCCAGCGCAATGCCTTGCGGGCATCATCCTTTGAAGCGAACGAGCCATAAAGACTGATCTCGCACTGATCCTTGGCATAATTAATGAGTGAAGTGCCGCTTATGTCACGCTTGGCACGACTGCGAATCTCGTTGATGATCTGCAGAGCCTCGCCGTTCAAATCGCCCTTCTCAATCAGAGCCTCGGCACGCATCAGCATCACATCAGTGTAGCGAAGTACATAGTCGTTCTGACCAAAGGCCTGCCAGGGGTTATCGTAATCCTCGCCTTTTGAGCGCTGAGGTATCTCCTTCATGGAACAATAGTAGCCATAGGTGTTGGGGGTACGACTGTTGGCCTTGGTCAGTGTGTACTGCTCCTCATATTTATAAGGATAGGTAGGCATACCAACCGTGTGGAACAGACGGGGGTCATACTTAAATTTTGTATCTGCACCATTGACGACGATGGCATTATGATCTTCGTCGAAATTGTCCATAGGCAGACCATTGCGGGTCTTGAAAGCATTAACCAAGTTCTGTGAGGGTTTGTGGAAGTCCCAGCCGCACGACCAGATACCCCATACGCCATTCAGCATGTTACTCCAGTTGGCACGACCATATTTTGTACCGTCATCTGCCTTGTTTGAGTGCTGTACAGCGAAGATGCTCTCTACAGAGTTAGCATAGTCCTGCAAGAAGATATGTCCGTAGGTGTCCAGATAGTTATAAGCTGAATTCTTTACCACCTCAGTATAATCGATAACTTTCTGAATCTTCGTCTGATCAACATGAGCATAACCTGTATTGGCTTCGTAGCCGTCGCCATATGCCCAATTCAGGTAACACTTAGCCAAGTAGGCAGCAGCGGCAACCTTGTGTGCACGACCTGTAGAACCAGGAGCTGCCTCTGGCAGATTCTCATAAGCAAACTGGAAATCATCGATTATCTGCTGCATGATCTGGTCGTGTGAGCTTTGGGGGCATGCCTCAATATCTGCATTATCCATGCCCTCAGTGATGAATGGTACCTCGTACCACATCTGCTGCAACTTATAATAGAAATGTGCACGAAGGAAACGAGCATCGGCCATCAATTGTGTGTTGGGCGACTCCATTTGGTTGATGGACTCGATGGCACGATTGCAACGGGATACAGCTGTATAGAGATGATACCAGAGTTCATCGAACTCACCGCGGTCAGGCTGCAGGGTAGAGAATATCTCCATGGGGTGATAACCCGTATCATTTTCACCAGAGCCGCCCTTCAGACAGTCATCGGCACTCATATCGCCGTAAGGCCAGAGATTAAACGGATAGGAATACCAGTCGTTACCCAACATGGCGTAGGCTGCGGTAACAAGTTTATCAGGACTTGAATATGCTGTTTCTTCGTCAAGTACGCCCTGCGGCTTCACATCATCAACGCTACAAGATACTGCAAAGACTGAAAGCAGTATGGATGCGATAAATATATTGATCTTTTTCATAACTCTATAATCTTATTTCTTAACTCTTAATTCTCAACTAGGTTAGAATCCCACCTGTATGCCAAATGTGAAGGAAGCAGTGTGCGGATAGTTCCAAGCAGTATTCTCTGGATCAGAACAGGTCAGTGAGCTGGACTTGATTGTGCAGAGATTGTCACCAGAGAGGTAGATGCGGGCTTTTGACAACAACAGTTTCTTAGCCAATGCATCGGGCAAGGTATAACCCAGTTGCAGGGTGCGCAACTTAACATAAGAACCATTTTCTACATAGTAGGAAGACATACGTCCCTCGTCAGCACCATTTGAGGTCGTCAGAGCTGGAATGTCAGAACCGCTGTTAGCCGGAGTCCAAGCATTGATCAGACGTTCACCCTTATTTGAGCCTGCATCAGTAATGCTCCAGAAGTCGGTCTGGTATTTCTGGTTGTTAATCACATCGACACCTGCAACGCCCTGCCAGAACATCGTGAAATCAAAGTCCTTATAGGCCAGATTAACATTGATACCGTATGAGAAATCAGGAACAGGATTATATATCCATGTGCGGTCGGCCTCGTTGATACGGCCATCACCATTGAGGTCGGCATATTTCAAACCACCTACACGAGCACCAGCCTGTCCATGAGCAAGTACATCCTCACGACTCTGATACAATCCCTCAACCACATAACCGATAAGCGAACCATATGCTTTTCCGTCTTGAGCCAAATTATGGTAATCGTTATGCTCATAAGAGTTCTTAGACTTCTCTGGCAGATATGTCACCTTTGAACGATAGAAGTCGATGTTGCCTGTAATATCATACGACAATCCATATTCTGTCTTATGACGATAACCAAGATTCAGTTCCATACCCCAGTTCTTCAGTGTTGGACCGTTAATCCAGGTCTGACCGCCAAAGCCGATAGCTCCGAGGAAGGCAGGCTGCACGAGCATGTCCTTGGTCTCCTTGAAGAACAAATCGTATGATCCATAGAATGCACCATTGAAAAGTGAGAAGTCAGTACCGAAGTTCCACTGTGAAGAAGACTCCCATTTCAGGTCTTCATTAGCCGACTGCGACTTATAGTAACCACTGGGCAGTGTGCCTGAACCCTGCAAGTTAAGGTCGTAAGCGGTAGAGTTTTCGCGGTCTGAACCATAGTTGGCTACGTAGAGTCCGTAATGTGCAACATTAGAGTTCATACCCTGATTACCTGTTACACCATAACTGGCACGGATCTTCCAGTCGCGCAACCAGTCAGCATTGATATGCTTGGAGAGACGGTAGCCAAGAGATACTGAGGGGAATGTACCATACTGGTTATTCTTACCAAAGCGGCTTGATCCGTCGTAACGAAGTGTGAAGCTGGCCAGCAGCAGGTCGTTCCAGTTGTAGTCGATCTTGCCGAAGTACGACATCAGCTTATAGCTGTCACCTGCACCTGTAACGGTCTGGATACCAGTACCAGCATTGGGCCACATATAGTCGATGGTCTCGAGCGGATAGTCCGTACGACGTGCAGAGAAATCAATACCATAGTCCTGATGGGCCTCGATACCGAGAAGGATATTCAAGTTATGATTCTCGACGATATCGAAATTATACTGCAGAGTGTTCGACCAAGTCCACTTGGTACTGTGGGTCTGCGACATCGTACTAGCATTGGTGCTGTTCTTTACGACATCCGAATCCCAGGTATGCTGCAGACTACGGATATAGCTGTTGGTATAGTCGATACCGAAATTAGAGCGGAAGAGCATACCCTTGATGGGGGTGATGTCAACGTAGGCGTTGGCAAAGATACGCCACTTTTTCAGACGATTGTCCTTGTTGTGATAGAGCTCACGCATGGGGTTCTGGCGGTCGCTCATACCACCTACAGGCCCAGAGAAGGTCTCACCGTCAATCTCGTATACGGGCAGTGTGGGGGCAATCTTCAGGGCATTCTCCAAAGGAGCACAGTCCACATTATTAGAATAAGAGAAGGTGGCATTCTCACCTACGCTGATGATTTTGTTGATCTTATATACGCTGTTGAGGCGAGCTGCGAAGTTCTCGAAGTCTGTATATTTCAGCACACCCAAAGCCTTTTTATAGCCAGCGGAGAAGAGGGAGGATCCTTTATCTGTTGCCTTAGAGAAAGATATATCATAGTTTTGCGTGATACCAGTACGGCTTATTTCATCTACCCAGTCGGTATCGCTATATGGCATGGTCTGCTTGGCATTCATATAACCGTCGTAGTAACCACCTACGGTATATGACTCCATAGCACCTGTTGCAGGATTATAAACAGAAATAGGGGTGCCACCAGCCACAGTCAGAGACAAACCATAGTTTTGAGCATAGTCATAAGGATTCTTGCCATCGTTAAGAGCTGCCTGAACCAGAGCAGTTGCATATTGTTGGCTATTGAGGAGCTTCATCTTCTGAGTCATCCATGCGACAGACAAAGAAGCATTGAAATCGATATTGATCTTGTCGCCCTTCTTGCCTTTCTTAGTCGTAATAACAATCACACCATTGGCAGCACGTGATCCATAGATAGATGCTGAGGCGGCATCCTTCAACACCTGCATGGTCTCAATATCCGAAGCGTTCAGACTGTTCAGGGAACCACTGTAGGGCATACCATCTACAATATAAAGAGGTGTAGTACTAGAACCGCCCATGCTGCCAATACCACGAATATGGACATCAGCCTCGCCAGAGGGAGAGCCGTTAGAAGTAATGGTCATGCCTGGCACTTTACCCTGCAGGGATGCCATTGGATCGGTGTTGCTCGACTTGAAGTCCTTTGTTTCAACAACACCTACAGAACCTGTCAGGTCGGCTTTACGCTGAACCTGATAACCAGTTACCACGACCTCGGTCAGAACCTCAGCATTGTCTTTCAGCGTCACCTTCATACCATCCTTTGCCGGTTCTTCAACCGTATTAAATCCGATGTAAGAGAACACAAGGACGGCCCCCTCATTCACCTTAATCTTAAAGTTACCATCGAAATCGGTAATCGTGCCGTTCGAGGTACCTTTTTCCATTACCGTGGCGCCGATGACGGTCTCGCCTGTCGGATCGACCACCGTACCACTGATCTCCGTTTGCGCGTACATTATAGTACTCATCAGCAGGAGTGCAAAACTCAGAAACATTTTCTTTAGTTGTTCCATTGTTGACTTGTTTAAATTGTTAGTACTCATTTGAATTAAAATTTCTGCTGCAAAAGTACCAACTATTTATACTCATATATTTAAAATATCGTTCATCCCGTGCAAAATTTGTTTCAATGTAACATTTTTGCTACGAAATGAACGATTGTTCTTATTCATCAGTCAATTTTACTTCGTTTGCAGGTCTGACGGACTGATACCAAACTCATCTTTGAAGCATTTGGTGAAATAGGAGGGAGCCGTAAAGCCTACTTCGTAAGCCACCTCTGAAACGTTCTTGTCAGTAGTTTGGAGTAGTTCACGGCCTTTTTGGAGACGGGCAGTACGAAGCAGTTCCACTGGCGACTGTCCTGTAAGCGCTTTCATCTTTCTATATAATTGCACGCGAGAGAGACCCAGTTCTGCACCAATGGTCTCGACACTGAGGTCGCTATCGGCTATGTTCTTCTCAATGAAATCGCGAAACTTAATAAGGAAAGCATCTTCTTTAAGTGAAGAGTGAAAAGTGAAAAGTGAAGAATTTGCTGCCGCCGTGGTGTCATCTTGTGGAGTGGAAGCAAAGAGTTTTTTTAACTGGTGGCGGCTCTTCAGAAGATTACCGATGCGTGCCAAAAGCACATCAGCGGAAAACGGTTTAGTGATATAGGCATCGGCACCACTCTCATAGCCTTCAATCTGATGCTGACTCAGGGCGCGTGCTGTAAGCAAGATGACGGGAATATGACTAGTGGCAGTTCCGCTTTTAACACGCTGGCAGAACTCCAAACCGTTCATAACGGGCATCATCACGTCAGAGACAATCAGATCAGGCACGATCTCGTTGGCAATGGCGAGTCCCTGTTGACCGTCGGCCGCCTCATTGACTTGGTACTTGTCTTGCAGGATGGTGCGCAGATAGGCACGGATATCTGCATTGTCATCGACAATTAACACCGTTGACATTTCATCGGCAAGAGCTTGTTCCGTTTCTGCAGTTTTTGCTATCGGAGCTGTCTCTTGCTGGCTTGCTGTCTGATCATCAATGCTACCAGTAGCCTGTACGTTCAGCATCTTGTTCATCAGTTGTGTCAACTGGTGGGTGTTGCGTTGGATGATGGCAAAGAGTCCAGAAGCTTCGGCACCCGCCTCCTGGATGTCTTTCGTTTCTGCCAGTTGGGATAGCGGACCTTCTATCAGTGTCAGCGGTGTACGGAGTTCATGGCTCACCTGAGTGTAGAAGTCCAGCTGCTCACGTTCCATCTGAGTACGTTCTTCTTGTATACGGGCTTTCTGAAGATGATAGCGATAGATGATAACCATTAATATCAGTAACAGGAAGATGAAAGCAGCAGCCAATATCAACACGATACGCTGGTTGCCAAGTTGATGCAGATAGGCATCAGAGCGCAGATGCAGCTGGTCGAGATTATTCCCCTGACGTACCATTTCTTCGTTTTGCAATAGCAGTACGTTGGCATTGTCTCTGGTAACGAGCGATGCCATCAGTGGGTTTTCTTTATCGTAGGACTTTCCCTCCAAGATATTGATTGCCAATTGGAGCACTTCATCGCCATGAGTGGGATAGATGTAAGAGGCATCGAGGATTGAATCGCGTACACATGCCAAACCATTACCCTCGCCAGGCAAACCGTCGATACCGCAGTATTTTGTGTTTACAGTGGTCAGATTATGGTTTACAGAGAGAGCCCTGCGGGCGCCGACGGCCATGCGGTCATTCTGACCAAACACAAAGTCGATGTTTGTCAGGTCACCCTGATAACCCTCGATCGCCTTGACAGCACTCTCTTCTGTCCAATCGCCTTGAAGTGAAGCTACAAGCGTGATACCGGAGTAGTCGCTAATAGCCTTGACAAAACCGTTGTGTCGCTCGATGGCTGGCGAAGAGCCCTTTAAGCCCATAATTTCAAGCACACGTCCTTTGCCTCTAAGTTGAGTAGCAATATACTCACCCATCAGTTTTCCCATCTCGAAATTATCTGCTCCGATATAGGCTGTATATTTCTGGGAATTGGTCTTGCGATCGAACACTATCACGGGAATGCCCTTGTCAAAAACCTCATCAATAGCGGGAGAGACTGTTGCCACCTGATTCGGCGAAACGATCAACAGGTCGATACCGTCATTGACAAACTGGTGGATCTGCTCAATCTGCTTCTCGTCGCTATCATCGGCTGAGGCAAAGCGCAATTCTACATCATCGTGGAAGTAGGTGCCTATCTTCAATTCATTATTCAGTTTGTCACGCCAGATGTCTTCTGAGCATTGCGACACAGCAATCTTATAGGTTTTCTCACTCTTTGAGCAAGAAACGAGAATAGCTATCAGGGCGGTCAGGTAAAGTAAAGTCTTACGCATTGGCTGAATGTAATTGTTAGTATTTTCAGGGCAAAGATAATGTTTTTCTGCGAGACTGCCAAAATTTTACGGTAAAAATGTAACATAGGATAAAAAAAGAGGTTCAGTGCGATACTGAACCTCTTGGCGGGGTTATACGGTTTTCAGCCTAATTCCCGAGCTGCGCTCGCCTACCCGTAGCCTTTCGGGGATAATGGGCATGGCACCGTTTTGGGTACAGACGAAGGCGCTCACCTGGACAGCGGTCTTATGAGCCTCCTGTACAGGCTTGCCATTGATGATGCACGCACAGAACGAACCCGTAAACGAATCACCTGCACCTACGGTATCAGCCACCTCGACCTTTGGCGTATCCTGGAATGAGGTCAGACCATCGTCGGTAAATACATACGAACCGTTGGTGCCGCAAGTCAACACAAGCATCTTGAGGTGGAAGTCTTGAACAATCTTCTCGCAGGTCTGGCGCATATCCAGTCCGTCGTAACCGAACATCCGGTTGACGACCACCAACTCCTCGTCGTTGATCTTCAGGATATTACAGATACAGAAAGACTCTTCGAGCACCTCCTTCGAATAGAACTGCTGGCGCAGGTTGATGTCACAGATTCTCAGACAGTCCTCAGGAGTTGCATCAAGGAATTTCCGAATATTCTCACGACTCACCACATTACGCTGAGCCAGGGAGCCGAAACACACCGCACGGGCGTTCTTGGCAATCTCCTCCATCTCTGGCGTGAAGGGGATGTTATCCCACGCCACATTCTCCTTGATCTCATAAGTCGGGATACCATCGCCTGTCAGCGTCACCTGCACCGTTCCCGTCGGATAAGGCACACGGGGCATCAGATAGTTCAGGTTATGCTCCTTCAGAGCCTCAACAGTCTCATCGGCCAGCGCATCCTCACCCAGGGCGCTGATGGCGATGGTGTTGTCACTGCCCAGGAACTGTCCTGCGTGATAAGCGAAGTTGGCAGGTGCGCCACCTAATTTCTTTCCTTCGGGAAGTACATCCCATAATGCCTCTCCGAGGCCTACAATATAACGTTTCATACGATAATCTTTATTCTTTAAACTTTAAGCTTTAAGCATTAAGCATTAAACTGTATATTATGACCTAAGTTGTCTGATATAGGTAAAGAGATAGATGACGCCGAGGGCCATAATCAGCACGGCACCTGCCTGTCCGATGGCATCGCTGGCAAAGCCCATCAACAAGGGGAATACTGTTCCGCCAAAGAGTCCCATGATCATCAGGCCGCTGACCTCGTTCTGCTTCTCAGGCATTGAGGTGAGTGCCTGGGCGAAGCAGATGGAGAAGATATTCGAGTTGCCATAACCTACCAGGGCGATAGCCGTATAGAGCATCCATCTCTCAGTGCCTATGAAGAGTCCGCACATGGAGAGTGCCATCATCACCACACTAATAATAAAGAAGGTACGCGTTGGCAGTACGCGAAGGAAGAACGAACCCGTGAGACAGCCGATAGTACGGAAAATAAAGTAAAGGCTCGTGGCAAAGGCTGCATCATTCAGGGTCATGCCCAGGCGTTCCATCAGGATCTTCGGTGCCGTGGTGTTGGTACCTACATCGATACCCACGTGGCACATGATACCAAAGAACGACAGCAGAACGATGGGGGTTCCCAACAGTTTGAAGCACTCGGCAAAGGTCGATGCCTTACCCTCGATCTTGGGCTCATCGATGGGAGTTACGCCTAAGAGTGCCGTGGCCAGGATACCTACTACTAAATAGATACCGAACAGGATGCGCCAGTCGTAGCCGAATGAGGGAATCACCTGCGTTGCTCCCCACATAGCCAGATAGGGGGCCAGGAACGAGGCGATGGCCTTGATGAACTGCCCGAAGGTGAGCGTTGATGCAAGATTCTCGCCTTGCGAGCGTCCTTCGGCCGAGCGGCCACCCCCCATCACCGTCGATACCAGTGGGTTCAGCGAGGTTTGCATGAGTGCATTGCCGATGCCCAACAGCGAGAACGAGATCAGCATGATGGCGAAGTTGTTGCCGAAGAGAGGAATCAGCAGCGACAGTACTGTCACGCCGAGTGAGAGCAGCACTGTGTTCTTGCGACCGATCTTGTTCATCAGCATTCCCGTAGGCACGCTGAAGATGAGGAACCAGAAGAACACGAGCGAGGGGAAGATGTTGGCTGTGGAGTCGTTCAGAGCCAGGTCTTCTTTCACGTAGTTGGAGGCGATGCCCACCAGATCCACGAAGCCCATGCAGAAGAAGCAGAGCATCACGGGGATGAGGGCGAGTTTGTTGACTTTACTCATTGTATTATTTACAATTTACGATTTACTGATTTACGATTTACTGATTTACAATTTACGATTTACGATTTCGTAGATTGTGGCTTTACCGCCTTTCACCTTAATCATATTATAAGGCTCAGAGGGGAACACCAAGTTTGTCATGGCCATCTTACCTTCACTATCGAAAGCCTCAATACTGCAGCGGTCGATGAAGATGCGAAGCTGACGGATGTTGCCGTATGTGGGAGCTGTAGTCACGCAGGGGAAAGCCTCACTGAAACTCACATCGCCGCTCTTCGTACGATCCATGGAGAAGGTCTGCTTCTGGGCGTCGTAGTTCATGACGACCAACTCACCTTTTGCGTTCGAAAGCTCAATCGTGGCCGAGCCTTTCACCTCAACTACAATCTCGCAGGTTTCTGTAGGTTTCTTCACCTTCTGTCCACGCAGGGCCGATACCTCTTTCGAGGGGGTGCTGGTGAGGTAGGTCTCGCCACCGACTATTGTCAGTCCGAGGTCGCGTGGCAGTCCGTTGGCAGAACGGAACTGCTGTGTGGGTACCTGGTTGGCATACTGCCAGTTGCTCATCCACGGCAATGCCACGATACGGCCCATTCCCGAGCTTTGCTCGCCTACCCGTAGCCTTTTCGGTGCGTTGTGGAAGGTGACGGTAGCATAGTGGTCCTTGCCATAGTCCATCCATTTCGTCTCCGAGGGGTTGTCTTCGCATGTGAAGCTGTGGCCGTCGAACTGCCCCACGAAGTACTGTGTGGCCGAGCCGCCGAAGGGACCGCCGGGGTTGATGTTGAGCAGCAGTACCCACTTCTCGCCGAAGCAGAGCATGTCAGGGCACTCCCATACGCCGTCGTGGTTGCCGTATTCGCGGCCGAAGGAACTCTCGTACTTCCATTCCTTCAGGTTTGCAGAGCTGTAGAACTGTACCTCCTGTCCCACGGCCAGCACTACGATCCATTTGCTGGTCTTCTCGTGCCAGAACACTTTGGGGTCGCGGAAGTCGGGCGCATTGTAGGTGATGACGGGGTTGCCGGCATATTTCGTGAAGGTCACTCCGCCGTCGGTGCTGTAGGCGATGCTCTGTGTCTGAGCGGAACCGGCCGAGGTGTACATGGCGATGACGGCATTGCGGCCGAAACCTGCGGTATTGTCTTTGTCGATGACGGCACTACCCGAGAAGATAGCTCCTAACCAGTCGGGCTCGACGGCCAGCGGCTGAGCATGCCAGTGAATCAGATCCTTAGAGGTGGAATGTCCCCATGTCATGTTCTCCCATTGTGATCCATAGGGGTTATACTGATAATAAAGGTGCCAAACCCCTTCTTTATAGAACATCCCATTCGGATCATTCATCCATCCATACAGGGGTGTGTGGTGATAAGCAGGACGGAATTTCTCGCGGTTGGCCGTGTCGTACGTATCGCTGTATTTCATCTCCTTCCAACAGGCAAAGTCCTTCACGGCTCCCGTCGTGCGACGGGCACCCTGGAAAGTGATGTCGAGTAATTGCGCCTGTTTAAGTTCCAAAGGGACAAAATAGTCTACCTTGTCTACGGCCAGTCGTACGTTCAGCCGCTTCACCATTTCATTTCTTTCATCGAGCACGGCAATATGCGCGTTCTCTTCTTTCTCCTGCACGGGAAGCAACAGGTATTTTTTACCCTGCTCTACACGCATCATGGCATGGTTCTCTCCAAGCACCATCGGCTGCACCTTTGCCTGAGCCGATGTCGCCATCAGCACCGCAGCCACGATTGTTGTCATTACCTTTTTCATTTTGTTATTCATTTGTTGTTTTGAACTTTCTGCTGCAAAAGTACGGCAAAATCCCGATACACACAATAAATAATGTTTCAATTGCTAACAAAAATCGTTCATTGCAACATATTTACAAGCAATGAACGATTTTTTAAGTCATTAGTCGGCCTATCTTACCTTGATATCGCTGACGGTGATGCTATATTCTGATAGATAGTATTGCGATGGTCGCCCTGAGCATTGTCAATGCTGTATTCCCAGTACATGCCGCCACGCAATCCGTTGTCTGTGATATATTTGCACTTGGCTGTCAGCGAACGTATGTTCTCATAACCCCATACATACTTGCCTTTCTTGTTAAGAATATAAGGCACTTGCGCCTCGTCGCTCCAGCAGTCCTGATAGCCTTTGGGAAGGATGCCGGTCTTCAAATAATCCTTCACATTGGGGTCTTTTCCGTCACCCTTGCCATAGAAAGGAATGCCCATCACCAGTTTTTCTCTCGGCACACCAGCCTTCAGGTGTGCTTCTACAGCCTCCGAGCTGGTGCAATAGCCAGAGATAGGTGAAGGATAGAGGGCTGCATGATGAGCCGTCAAGGGGTCGCTCATGTCGTAAGCCATCACATTCACCAAGTCGACATAGGGCATACAGTTCTTGAAGTCGATGTACTTCGCGGTACAGACGGTAGCCATCGTCAGCAGTCGTTCCTGTCCCAACTGGCGCCGCAGTTCCTTCATAAGCAGCGTAAAGTTCTCCGTATCGTCGGGCGACGAAGAGATACCTGCTTCGCTCGATGTGGGATATTCCCAGTCCATATCGATGCCGTCGAGACCAAACTCATCGACGATGCGGCGACAATCCTTTGCAAACGCCTCACGATTCTCTTGCGTAGCTGCCATTTCACTGAAACGTCCACTGGTCCAGCCGCCGATAGAGAGCAGCACCTTTAATTCGGGATTCTGCTGTTTCAACCCGACAATCATCTTGAGACGCTCCGGACGACTGATGTTCACACCGTTGAAGGTCTGATTCACGCCTCCAAAGGCATAGTTGAGGTGGGTCATCACATTGACATCGGGCACAATGTCAGAACCTGCGGTCACATAGGCTCCTACAACCATTCTGTTGTCCTGTGCGGGAGAAATGATGACGGTGTCGTCCTCCTTGGACAGCGAAGGCAGATAACAGGTGACCGTACGTGTCTCACCGGGTGCCAGCGTCAGATAGTTGTCTGACCAATAGGCAGGACACAACAACTGTCCAGAACGGTCCTTTGCTGTGAGACGGATCATGAAGGCCACTTTCCTTGAAGGATTGCTGACCGTGACTTTGTAAAGGGGTGACGAGCCGCAAACATCCTTTCTGACAGAGACCTGACAGCTTCTGGTAACCATGTCGTCGAGCATGGCGTAAGAGGCATATTGCGTGATGGGCGTGTTCACCCAAGTGCTTTTCGGCCAGTCGTAGGTATCAGCTCCTGCAGGCAGGAAATACTCATTAGTTGTAATCTCTGTGCCGTCGTTGCCCGACAACTTCAGGAAGAGGAAGGCCGCAGGCGCACCAGTCGTGTCGATGTCGAAGACCTTGGCCACCGAACCTGGAGCTACCTCCACCCTCTTTGTGTCCTGTGTGAGAGTTTCACCCTTCATCAGCATCATGGAAGCCTTGCAGCCGGTAGTCTCCAGCGTTTCGTTGACGGCATAGACGGCCTTGCGATGGTAGTCGTAGATGAGCTGGACGGGCGCATTGGCTTTCTTCACGGCATAATAGGCAGCATTGGGCTGCAGATAATAGTCATAAAGCTGCCAGTAGATTCCCGGCCGTGCGGAATTCAGCATCCACTGGATGATGCCCGTGGTGTGGGGCCATCTCACACGGAACGACTCAAACATGGCTCTCGTGCTCTCATAATTCAGCATGTCAGCCCGATACAGGTACTGACTGATATCGGCAGCGTCGCCAAAACGATGATGGATCACCTCGTTAAGCTTACGGAGAGAATTCATTTCAGAGGCTGAGGCCGTACAGAGGATATTCCACCGCTCGTCGATGGGGAAGAGCTGAGATCCCAACATCTTCTCAAGCGACTCCCTGACAGGCAACTGGGCACCGATACCAGTCTCCGTATTGAAGCCAAAAGCACCTCCAGGGGCATCAGGCAGATACCAATAGGCAGGATCGACATACTCGTATGGTCCCGCCATCTTCGTACCCGAAGGGCCTGAGATCTCGCTCGTCTGGTCCTTGGCTGAGATCAGATAGTCGCGGTCGTCGTTTTCCTTCAGGAAAGACAGATACTGCCGCTCGAGTTCGGGTTTCGGCAACATGTCGCTGCCCACAAACCAGCCAATGATTGAGGGATGACGACGCAGCCACATCACCTGATCCTCAAAGGAACGGGCGACGAGGTCGATATTCTCAGCACTGAGGATGCCGCCAAAGCGCTCGTCACAGGGGATTCCAATATAATCCTCCCACTCCCAATGGCAGCTCCAGCCTACAAGAATCATCAGACCCAGTTCGTCGCAGATATCATAGAGATCATGTGAGGTACCCCAGAACCCCTCCAGTCGCACTGTATTCATATTCATGTCGCGTACATACTCCAACTGCTGCCGGTTGGTGGCGGGTGTATCGCGCAAATAAAGGTCGTCGGTCCATCCGGCACCACGAATCAGCACTTTCCTGCCGTTCAAGGTAAAGCCGCGGTAACCTTCCTCCGTGAGATAGCTATGAATCTCACGGATACCGAAACGGATGTCTTCGGAGTCAGAACCTACAAATTCCAGATGCAAGTCGCAGAGTTCAGGCTTTCCCATATTATGACACCACCAGAGACGGGGATGCTTCACCAGAATCTCTGTAGGCAACGTTATTGAACGGGTCTGGCGGGCAGGAACAGTACAGCGGTAACTGAACACTTCGCCTTCGACCGTTCCCTTTATCATGCCTGTCACCGCTTTATTACTGTGGTTCGTCAACTCTGTCGCGACCGTCAGCCAGGCCTCGTCAAGTGTTTCGGCATTTACTCTCGAACGGACAGCGGTATGAGCAACCGACACCGCCCCACAAGTCTTCACCCTGACTTCACGGAAGATACCCATATTCTCATCGGCCGGTCTCGGGTTCCAGTCTGCAAAACCGATACTGGGCTCCCCCTTCTGAGCCCGGAATACCTCCACCGCGAGCACATTCGTCGGGCGGATATGCTTGGTGATATCCAATTCGAACTGGCGGAAGGTGCCTGCCAAATCCTGACTGTTGGCAATCTGCCGGCCATTGAGCCATACGTTGGCACGGTAGCAGATACCGTCGAAGGACAATATCACATGCTCACCTTTTTTCAGCGACGGCAGGCTGAACGTCGTACGGTACCACCAACTCGTCTCAAACTGTTTCCTGTCGATACGCTGATAGTCAGCCGCCGTAAGTGCCTCGGGTTCGATGCCGTTGGCTGTAAGTACCCCCATCAACGTTGAGGGTACAGTTGCAGGAATCCATCCTTCGGTCTGTGCAGCAGGCGTAGAGAGGATGCTACCAGGACTACTGATCTTTGCCGACGACTGCACTTTCCAGTCTCCCGTCAGCGTAATGGTCTCTGCCTTAGACATCATGGCGCCAACAATCATCATCACCGCCATGCCACATATCTTCAATGCTCGATTCATCATACTCCGTAACTATTTAAAACATCAACTACTTTCTACTATATTATACCAACTCCGCTGCTCCCAGCATCGCTGCATTGGGCAGTGTGGAAGGTTCAATCCTCGTGGCAGCCACATTGGCCGGATAGGGGAATGATTTCAGCGACTCGCGCATGGCAGACTCGAACAGGGGGGAAGCACTCGAAATGCCGCCTCCGATAATAATGGCCTCAGGAGCGTAAGTGAATAAGACGGCTTTGATCAGCTCACCGACATTAGAGCCGAACTCCTGCCATACCGCCAGTGCCTCCGGATCGCCAGCCTGGGCTCGCTTACCGAAGTTAGCACCTGTATCACCATGAAGCTGACTGAAGAAACGGCTGCTACAATAAAACTCGAAGTCGGCATCCTTGAAAGGCAGCGCACCGATCTCTCCTGCACCCGTGTTAACCCCGTTATAGAGTTTTCCGCCGATGATGATTCCGGAACCGATGCCAGTTCCCATGGTCAGTCCTACCATATCACTGACACCCTGACCTTCGCCAAAGCGCCAAACACCCAATGCGAAACAGTTGGCATCGTTGTTCACGGCTACAGGGACTCCGAACGCCTGTTCCAGAATCGTCTTGAGGTGAACTTCCTTCCAGGCAGGAATATTCGCCACATTATAGACAATACCCTGCTGAGAGTCTACAACAGAAGGTACGCCGACGCCAATACCCGTCACCTCCGGACGCATCAGCTGGGCAATCTGCTGCTTCAACTGGTTAAGCACTTCTTCCTCCGTTCCCTTTGCGGGACAAGGCTCAATCACACTGCCAACAAGCGAAGCTCCATCAGTCAGCCCCACCCGCATGTTGGTTCCACCTAAGTCTATTCCTATTTTCATTGTTGTTACTATTAAGTTGTTAGTTTGCAGTTTATAGTTTATAGAATTTGCTGCAAAGATAAAACATTTTCCTGAAATAAACAACCTCTTAACGTGTTTTCTTCGTCAGAACATCAAAAAACACGGGTCGTCTCAGCGACGACCCGTGCAAAAAGTTCATTTACTAACTAATTAATTCCTGTATGCGGGATTCTGATATGCAGCTTTCTCCTCATCAGTCATCTCCATACCATCGAGCTGACCCTGTGGGATAGGACGAATATAGTAACCAACGGGGATATCACGACGAACCTCCTGGAGATCCTTATCGGTATAACCGCTACCTGCGATATGGTAAACCGTAGCGCGCTCAGCCCACTTCTGGGTACGAACGAGGTCGAACCAACGGTATCCCTCGCCCCAGAACTCACGGCTACGCTCATCGAGGATATAGTCGATGGTGATGGTAGCAGGTGTAGCCGCCAGCATCTCAGCGCTGTGGTCAGCAACCTGAGGAGCTCTCTTGTTCACACAGTAGGTTTGCTTACCGGCACGCTCACGGAGAACGTTAACCAGCTTTTTGGCATTGGCCTGGTCGCCAAGCTTCACGGCTGCCTCAGCACCAATCAGGTAGAACTCAGAGAACTTGGCAACATTCCAAGGACGTGGGCTACCACCGTTCACCTTTGAACCAAGACCGCCATTGTTATCAGTACGATAGATACCAAGCTTCCAGTTGATGGGGTACTTCTTACGGCTGATGTGGTTAACAGCTACCACGAAGTCGGGATGACCAGCCATCTCACCGAAGCCGAGTTTACCATCGGCACCAGTGTAGTTGATCTTGCTGTCATCACTCTCAGGAACCCAGCTGAAGTAGCTCTCACCTGGCTTAATCTGAGAACCGTTAGCACCAATTACATAAGGCTCAGTGTTACCAGCCTTATCCCAGTTGGTGAAGTAGCTCAGCGTAAAGGTTGCATCGTAACGAGAGTCGATAGCCTTGACAGCATCTTCCCAAACACCACCTTTCATGAAGGCGTCAGCAATAGGAGCCATACGGGTCCAAGGACGTCCGAGGCCCTGAACTGCCTCACGCTGAACGGGGTTGATCACAGCACCAGAAGCAGCCTTGGCAGTCATCTCAGTGTAGTTCCAGGTCTCCATCCAATAAGCAAAGTTCTCAGGAGAACCACCGTTACCCCAACCATAACCAGCACCACCGTTACCATACTTCTCGTCCTCATCGTGATCAGCATAGAGCATGGTCTCTGAGTTACGGTCGTTGGTAGCCACGTTCACATCATAGAATGTAGGCTGCAGTCCGTAAGGGCCAGGATTGTTGATAGCCTGCATAGCCACATCGTAAGCTTTCTTATAGTAGTTCTGGGCCTCACCGCTGTTACGGCTGCACTCAGGATAGGTGGGGATGTTGTTAGGATTCTCCAGCCACCAGCCATAGGTCAGATAAGCCTTTGACAGATACAGACGGGCAAGGTTCTTGGTAGCTGTACCAGTGAGACGAGGATTATCGGGCAGGTCATTAACTGCCTTCTCCAGATCGCTGAAGATAGCAGCGTAAACCTCAGGAACAGTATTACGTACAGAAGTACGAACAGTAGAAGAGTTGAACTTCAACTCACCAGCACCCAGATCCAGGGGCACACCACCATAAGTCTGTACCAGGATGAAATAGTCGAAAGCGCGGAAGAAGTAAGCCTCAGCGAGCAAGGCGGGTGAGATACCAGCAGCCTCACCATTCTCAATCACACCACTAGCAGTGTTGATATTGGCAAAGAGAGTTCCCCATGCACCACCAGCAACTGTACTGGTAGAAGTTACGGAACCAACACCAGAGAGGTCGGCGTCCTTGAAGTTACCATCAGCAGACTGTGCGTAAGTGTACTCATCAGTACCTGTCTCCAACGTATTCAGATAATAACCGTTGCCATAGAAATAGCGCAGGTGAGCATAGAGCGATGTCAGACCGCCCTCGATACCCTTCGGATCGGTAAAGAACGTCGGGTCAAAATTGCTGCGAGGCTGCTCGTCGAGCACGCTATTGCAGGATGTCATTGCAGTAGAGAGACCACAGCATACAAAGCCCGCAGCGAGGATATATTTGATACTCTTAGTTTTCATAATCAATTCTTTTTTACTTTTTAACCTATTTACCTTTAGAACGTCACGTTAAGACCGAACAGGAAGTTGCGAGTTGAAGGCGTGTTATAACCAACGATAGGCATTCTGTGACTACCGAAGGAATAACCTACTGCCGTATTCTCATTTGACCAAGAGTTGGTCTCGGGATCAAGTCCACACTCGTTGTTGAACGGTGAGAAAAGTACGAACGGATTCTGAACCGTAGCGTAAAGGCGCAGACGGCTGATGCCCAAGTCCTTAACAGCCTTCAAGTTCTCGAAGTTGTAACCAAGGGTGATGGCACGAACCTTCAGGTAACCAGCATCAAAGTAACCGAGAGTAGAACCATACTTGGGGTTATCACCACTCTGGATACCACCGGGTTTCGGATACTTGGCACCTGTGTTGCTCTCAGTCCAGTAGTCAACATCGAGGTTGTTACGACGACCAGTCAACATGTTCAGGTAACCGTTTGAAGAGTGGATAGCAGAGATCAGCTTACCACCAATCTGGAAGGCACCGATCACGGTCAGGTCAAAGCCCTTGTAACCAACTGTAGTGTTGAAACCTCCCATGAGCTTCGGCTCCATGCTGATAATCTGACGGTCCTCAGGACCAATCTGACGGGTAGGCAGGCCACTAGCGTCATAGTCGCCAGTGTATTTCACCTTAATCATACCTACGTTACCACCGGGCTCGAGGATATTCATAGCAGCCTCTTCGCCAGCCTGCCACAGACCAACATACTCATAGTCATAGATGACATCGATAGGATAGCCCACGAACCAGAGGTTACCCTCATCTTTCTCCTCACCAGAAGCCAATTCAACCAACTTGTTGCGGTTAGCATAGAGGTTGATACCTGCATCCCAGCTCCAGCCGTTCTTGTTGTCAATGATGATACCGTTCAAAGTGAACTCCCAACCCTTGTTCTCAGTCTTACCGATGTTACCAGTATAGCTGCTTACACCAGAGGTAGAAGGCAGAGATACGTTGAGCAGGATGTCATTGGTCTTCTGGATGTAGTACTCGAATGATCCAGAGAGGCGACCGTTGAAGAAAGAGAAATCAAGACCGAAGTTCCAGGTCTTAGAATACTCCCAACCCAACTCGGGGTTAGGCAGTGAGTTTACATAGTAACCAGCCAAGTAGTTGGTGCCGTTACCAAAGTTATAGTTGCGGGTGGCCAGACCACCGAGTGTAGAGTAAGGATTGATAGCCTGGTTAGAGGTCTCACCATAACCTACGCGCAGCTTCAGGTTGTCGATCCATTTGAGGTTCTCCATGAAGTTCTCACGGGCGATGTTCCAACCAGCGCTGACAGCGGGATAAGTATGCCACTGGTGTCCTTTAGCCAGACGTGAAGAAGCATCGGAACGGACAGCAACAGAAAGCATATACTTATTATCATAAGAGTACATGGCACGACCCATCCAAGAGATCAGACCGCTCTGTGAGTAGCTGTAACCAGTAAGGTTGGCCTGACCAGTAGCCTTGTCGAGTGCATAGTACTGGAAGTAGTCGGCAGGAATATCCTGTGCAGAACCACCAGTCTGCTCGTAAGTCGTCTGTTCGGCAGAGTACATGGCAACCAGGTTCAGGTTGTGCTTGCCAAATGAGTGATCGTATGTCAGCAGGTTCTCAACAGCCCAGTTACGGGTCTGGTTCTCATAGACAGAACCGCTGTTAACGGCATTGGCATCCTTGTTGTTCACACCAGTACCGGTGAAATTACCCTGCTTAGAAGAACGGAAGTTCAGACCGATGTTGATACGGTAGCTCAGACCATCAACCCATGGGCACTTCACCTCACCGAAGATGGTGTTGTAAGAACCGATACCCTTGTTCTCGCTCAGCCATACATCCTTATCGCGCTCAACTGTCTCCTTGGTAATAACTACCTGGTCGTCGGCAGGCAGAGAATTGTAACGCTTCAGATTACCATTGGCATCATAAGGACTTGAAAGAGGAGATGAACAAAGAACGGCATACATGTTGTTCACACCCTGGGTCTTGCGATAGCTGTTGTTAGTGGTCAGACCGAAGCGGAACCATTTGCCAATCTTCTGGTCGAAGTTACCACGAACGCTGATACGATCGTAACCCTCAGTAGGAACAACCGACTCGTCCTTATAGTAACCAGCACCGAAGCTGTAGCTACCGCCATTGGTACCACCGGCTACGCTTACATCGTGATTATGGCTGATACCGGTCTGATAGTACAGATCCTGCCAGTCAGTATTGGTGTTCTCGTTCTCATCAAGTGAATTCTGATACAATCCAGCATACTGACGGAACTTGTTGAAGGTAGGACCATCCATCATTGGATACTTTTTGAATACCTTCTTGAAGCTGACATAGCCATTATAGGTTACCTTGGCGGGAGTACCCTGACTACCCTTGACAGTAGTGATGATGATCACACCGTTGGCACCACGAGAACCGTAGATGGCGGTAGCAGAGGCATCCTTCAGGATATCCATCGACTTGATGTCGGTAGGATTGATATCCGACAGCTGACCCATGAAGGGGATACCGTCGAGCACGATCAGCGGGTCGTTACTGGCGGTCAGTGAGCGCTGACCACGGATACGGATCTGCATCTCAGCACCTGGCTTGGTAGAGGTCTGTGTCATGAGCACACCGGCTACACGACCCTGCAGGGCCTGGGCAGCGTTGGTGGCTGCAATCTGATTCAGTTTCTCACCACCGATGTTGGCCACAGAACCGGTCACAGCCTCACGGCGCTGTGTACCGTAACCGATGACCACCACTTCATTCACTACGTGTCCGTCTTCTTTAAGGATTACGCGTGCGCCGTCGCCTGCCTTGATTTCCTGAGACTCGTAACCTACATAGGAAATGACGAGCGTTGCGCCCGGCTTCACATTAAGAGAGAAGTTACCTTCGAAATCGGTAACCGTACCGTTGTTGGTACCCTTCTCCATGACCGTGGCACCGATCAGCGGACCCTGAGAGTCTGACACTTGACCAGTTGCCTGCTTCGTTTGCTGAACGGAAGCTACCGATTCAGTAGCTGCCGAAACCTGCTGTGCACTGATCATGCCCAAGAAGCACAATCCCACACACAAGGCTGTTTTCTTTGCTTTGAAACTCATACGTTTGGCTTTGTTAGTTAATTAAAAGTTTGATAATAAAAAATCTGCCGCAAAGATAGGCAGATTTTCGTTTCAAGACTTCCACGTATGTTTCGTATCATTTAAAATTTGTTTCAGCCTGTGAAATTTGCTCAATATATTCTGTCGGAGACACCCCAAACTGCTTTCGGAAGACTGTTGAGAAGTGTGCCAGGTTGCTAAAACCGACAGAATAGGCCACCTGTGTCACATTGATTTTCTGCTCTTTCAGGAGTCTCACCGCCTGCTCAAGACGGATGTTTCGGATGAACTCACTGACAGGCAGACCTGTCATCTCCTTCATCTTACGATGCAGCTGTGCACGGCTGATACCAACCTCCTTGGTCATGGTCTCCACACTAAAGTTGCTATCATTCAAGTGTTCGTTCACCACCTTCATAATCCGCTCCATCAAGGCTTCATCATTACCTTTCACCTGTTGCTCTTCCACCTTGTCCTTCTGCTGTTGCGTACCGGAGTACTTTCCTTTCAGCCGCAGGTTCTTGCTGATCAGGTTATTGATGACCACGTGCAGCTCATCCATGTCAAAGGGTTTGGCCAGGAAGGCATCTGCTCCCTTCTCCAGACCCTCAAGACGGTTGGCCACTGCAGCCTTCGATGTCAGCATCACCACCGGTATATGGCTGATATTCATATTCGTCTTGACCAGACGCAACATCGTGAAACCATCCATCTCGGGCATCATCACATCACTCACCACCAGATCATACTGTTTGTCAGAATCGACACGGCTCAATAACTGGTGGAGTGCCTCCCGGGCACTGGTTACTGCCGTTATATGGTAGAATGCACCCAGTTCCTGTGTGATATAATTGCCAATCTCCACATCATCGTCCACAATCAGCACCCAGTAGTTTGACTGCGACTTAGGTTTCGCTACCCTATCCTTTTGATCAGACGGAAGGAGTTCTTCTTTCGACAGATGTCCATTGCCCAACGGCAGGCACACGGTAAAGACACTGCCCTGCGCGTCTTCACGATTGGCAGCCTCGATGGTGCCATGATGCATCTCGACCACCATCTTGCAGAGGTTCAGTCCGATACCTGTGCCCTCGATATGGAGACTACGCGAACTGCTGCCTTGATAAAAACGGTCGAAAAGTTTCTTTGGATCACCTTTAATGCCCATGCCATTATCTGTCACTTGCAAGACGGCAGTTCCTTTCTCACCCTCCGACACCCGCACTTCGATCTCACCGCCGTCATACGTGTACTTGAAGGCATTAGAGAGGAGATTGTCCACCACCTTGTCGATGCCCTTGCGGTCGAACCAAACGTTCAGTTTATCAAGGGCTGGCGCATAGCGGAACTTGATGTCTCGCTCCTTTGCTGTGTACTCATAGGATTTCAACAGGTTTCCCACATACTGCACCAGATCTGTCTCCTGACACTGCAACTTCATCTGCTGCTTGTCAATCTTCCGGATGTCCAGTATCTGATTCACCAGGTTCTGCACGCGCTGGGCATTGTGCTCAATGGTCTTCAATTCCGTCTTGATCTCCGGTTCCAGATTCTGCTTCATCAGCTTGTGGAGCGGACTCATGATCAGCGTCAGCGGTGAGCGGATATCGTGAGTGGCATTGATGAGGAACTTCATCTTTTCTTCATCGAGTTCCTGTCTACGCTTGCGGATATAAGCCCATACCAATATCGAGAGAATACCAAAGACACCTATAATATAAATAAGGTACGCCCACGATGAACGATACCAAGGTGCACGTATGACGATGTGATACACCTGAGGCTCGGTATAGATGCCACTGTCGAAAGCCCTTACCTCAAGTGTATAGGATCCTGGCTGCATGTGGGTGAAAGGCACGCGGTTGCGGCCTGCAATCGTCCTGGTCCATTCCTTAGACCCGTTGATACGGTATTCATAAAACACATTCTCGGCATTGGAAAAGTTCATCAGCGAGAACTCCATCGTAAAGGAATTGTCGAGATAGGAGAATTCCAGATGGGAAACCTCCTCGAGGGGCTGCGAGATGACGCGCTTGCCATCAGAGAGCGTACTGTAGTTCACTGGGTTGCTGCCAATATAAAGTCCTGTCAGATGAATATCTCCCAAGACAATCTTGCTATTCCTGATGGTATTAGGGTCAAAAGAGACGATTCCATCGCTAATACCGAACCAAATGCGGTCATCGGGTGTATGCATGTCCACGCCAAGGGAGTATTCTCGCGTCACAAGACCATTGCCAAGGATATAACCTACGAATTGTTTCTTTTGGTGCTGGTATTGCCAGATACCCATGGTGGTGCTGCACCATAGGTCACCTGACTGATCCTCAACGATGCCGCATACCATTCTGTTATTCAGGACCTCTGCTCCAGGCATGGGCACAGCCTCACCTTTCTTCTCATCGTAGATATAAAGGCCGTAGTTCGTACCAAAGAGCATCTCGTGGTCATGTGTTTCACAGACAGCCTCAACGCGATTGTAGTCGAGCACCACCTCCCAACCATAAGGATGGAAATGGTCGTTTTCCGGATCATAGCAGTTCACGCCCGAAGCCGTACAGATCCACAGTTTTCCTTTACTGTCGATTGTCAAGCTTGAGATCCAGTCGTTATGCAGCCGGCCACGTCTCGGATCATCGTCGTGCATACTAAACTTATCCACCTTACCTGTTGCTGTATGATAGACCCATAGTCCTTCAGAGAATACGGAAAAATAAATATTGCCCTTTCCATCGTCGGTAATGGCATTGACATATCCATTATTGAAGCTGACCTTCTGTTGTGAGGCACCCGTAATGGGGTGATATGAGGAAAGACCACTGTTGGTTCCCACCCAATAGTCTCCACGCTTATCACGATAAAGCAGATAGGTTCCCTGTGGTGAACTTGGATGGGCAATGAGCCTTCCGTTGGCATCAAGGCCGAAGACACCATTATTCTGAACAGCACACCAGATGATGCCATTGTCGCCAGCACAGATAGAAGTCAGCGATCCACCTGTGTTAATGTGCTGGTCGGCAAGCTTCCAGCTCCTGAACTGCGGTTTGCGCTGGGGGAGCAGAAGCAGACCGCGCTTCTGACATCCCACCCAGATATTTTCCTGACTATCCTCAAAGAGGGCCCACACGGTGGAAGTGTTCAAATCGAACGACGCACTTTGGTATTCATAGCGCAACATACGATGCTCTCCTTTGGGAATCCAACAGAGACCATTACCCATTGTACCGATGAAAACATTACCTTGATGGTCACACATGGCCGTGCGGAACAGGACATCCCGTCCTGCCAGCTCGCCAAAATCGAAGAAACGGTCATACAATTGTCCGTCACGGTAGTAAAGGAGACCGTGGATGCCAACCATCAAAACGCCACCTTCGTAACTCAAGAATCCCGTGATAGTGCCGTAGGGTGAATTAAACTCCTCTATTTCCCCATTAGGAAAGCGATGAATGATGGCGCTACCATGACCTGACTTCCAAAAATGTCCCTTTTCATCGATAAATATATAACTGAAGTAGTTGTTGTCAGCTGTAGCATATCCCTGAAGCAATTCAGTATTCTGGGTATTGATGTCAAGACGGAACAATCCATAACCGGCTGTTCCGATAAGCAGATGGTCTTCATCCTCCTGAATCATATAGTTCACTCGTGGCACGTCCTTGGCTCCATTCATCTTGATATGGCGGAACTGATCGTTGGCATCGTCATACCAGTCCAGGCCTTTCTGGGTTCCCACCCACAAATTACCCTTGGAATCACAGAAAAGGTAAGAGATGGTATTACTGCTGATGGAAGCAGGATTATCCTTGTCATACAGGTAGTTGGCAAACCTGTAGCCATCATATTTATTCAGGCCATACTCCGTGCCAATCCAGATATAGCCGACCTGGTCCTGACAGATGGTCGAAATCTGGTTACTCGAGAGCTGGTCGGAAGTATAGAAGTGCTGTGTCTGCGCAGAAGCCGTCGAGCCCGACAGAAAGCAGATAGTCAGTAGCAGTAGTTTCCTCATAATCGTTATATTAAACCTCATTTTAGTCGTTAATCCTTTTTCCGTGGCAAAGTTACAAATAATTTTTGGAACGCCGCACGATTTTGCCATAAATCAGAGATAAAAGATGCTTTCGGGGCCGAGGTTGAAGAGGAGGTCGAGGATGGAGAGGTTAGGGAGGAAACCATGTTTTGGCTGATAGACCTGATAATAGGGCTTGGGTGTGAAATCGGGATCAGGAGCCGGATGCTTGGGATTGATGGCGGAGCGGAAGTCAGGGATGTTTGTGTCAGCTACAAATGCACTTGTATAAGAAACGTGCGGCTCGATGTCGATGAGTTCGCACATTCTTGCCCGGATTTCCTCGTTGAAATCGAGTAAAAATGTCCATCGCTTCTCGAAAAAGGGATGGATATCGTCCTGATAGTACTCGAAGAAAGGCGACTCACCGTAGGCACTTTGCAGGGCATTCCAGTGCAGACGTCGCCAGTTGCCGTGATCACTGATGCGAATGTCCTTCAAAAGTTGAGAGTTATTACGTTCAATAGGGACGGTAAGGGCCTGGATACCGTTGGTGGTGGCGATGAGGCAACGGTTGCGGTAGGTCTGTTTCTGAAAACTTTCCCATTGCTCAATCTCTATATATTCAGCCCGGTGCAGTTTCTGATACCACTGCACCGGGCCGAAATAGGTTGTACTGAGCAAGACCTTCATGGCCTGTGCTATTTGATATTGTCCACAATGCGTCCGAGACGGCTCCAACGCACACCGTTGATGCCACGATGGTCAGGATCACTCGACCACCAGATGAAGATAGGCTTGCCCACAATATGATCCTCAGGCACGAAGCCCCAATAACGGGAGTCGGCCGAGTTGTGACGGTTATCGCCCTGCATCCAGTAATAGTCCATCTTAAAGGTATAGGACTTCGCTTCCTGTCCGTTGATGAAGATTTTGCCGTCGCGGATCTGCAGGTTATTGGCCTCATACACTTTGATGGGACGCTCATAGATGGCAATATTATCGAGGTTCAGCTCGATGGATTCGCCCTTTTTGGGTATCCAGACAGGACCATAGTTATCACGTGTCCAGTGTTTGTTGCCGTTGAGCGGATAGATTTCCAGGTCGTTCGCCTCGGTGTTCAGGGTTACGCTCTCCACGATATCCTTCCGCGCCTTGAGTGCTGCCACAGCCTGACGCGTCAATGGCATATAGCCTGCGGTGTTCAGACTCGTCAGGTCTTCCATCGAGATACCTAACTCCTCCATCATCTCATCGGGGATGCCCTGCTTCAGCTTCACCCGATAGGTGTACTGCACATTTTCCGGTTCTTTGTTGGCCTTACCGTCGAGGTAAATGATACGGTCCTTGATCTGTAATGTCTGGCCTGGCAGTCCCACACAACGCTTCACATAGTTCTCACGACGGTCAGCCGGACGGGTGATGATCTCCCCATATTCACCTCTGTTCTCCCAAAGGACACGGCGGCCTGCAGCATAGATGGCATCAAAATACTTCACCCGCATGTCAGCTGACAACGAATCGGGATCAGGACGGTTCGGATAAAGCTGATAGCCGATGCCATAGCACATCTGATAATAGTCGTACGACTGATATTGCGGGGCGGAACAGAGGGTGTCGCCTGCCGGGAAGTTGAACACGACGATATCGTTCAGCTGAATCTTACCCAAGCCCTTCACGCGTCGATAGTCCCAGTGGGGCCAGTCGAAATAGCTTTTGCACTCCACGACGGGGAGTGTGTGCTGTGTCAATGGCATCGTCAACGGGGTCTGCGGAATACGGGGACCGTAGCTCACCTTCGAGACGAAGAGGTAATCACCCGTCAGCAGCGATTTCTCCAAAGAGCTCGAAGGAATCACATAGTTCTGGAAGAAGAACTGGTTGATGAAGTAGACGGCAACCAAGGCAAATACCAAAGCATCGATCCACGACATCACGAACTTCACGGGTTTCTCAGCCTCTTTCCACCATTGCCACTTGATCTTCTTTGTGATATAGATATCATAAATAAAAGGTATCACAAGTAATCCCCACCAGCTCTTCACCCAATAGAGGAAGAGCAGATAGAGTATCAGTACGACGATGAACTTCGCCCACTGCACCTTCATATTCAGCTTTTTCTTCTTTTCCATCGTTTAGAATTTAAACATGTCCGAAATAGTGAGCAGTCCCTGATGCTCATTCGTGTATTCAGCTGCAAGTACGGCACCGAGGGCAAAACCCTTACGCGAGTGTGCATCGTGGGTGATCGTAATCATATCGGCATCGGAGTCATAGCGGATAGTATGGATGCCAGGTACCTCACCGCGGCGGATATGGTCCACACGCAGAAATTTCGGATCGGTGGTATCCTCTTTCCATGCCTCCTTACGGTCAATCCGCTCCACGATTTCATCTGCGAGTGTGATGGCCGTACCACTGGGATGGTCGAGTTTGTGAACATGATGCGTCTCCTCCATCTCAACATCATACTGGGGGAACTGATTCATGATCTTCGCCAGATAACGGTTCACGGCTGAGAAGATGGCCACGCCGATGGAGAAGTTCGAGGCCCAGAAGAGCGTCTTTCCCTCTTCCGAACAAGCCTTGCGCACCTCGTCGCCATGTTCCTTCATCCAGCCTGTAGAGCCTGAAACCACTTTCACGCCTCTTGCCCAAGCCTTCAGATAATTACCATAGGCAGCCTGAGGGGCTGTAAACTCTATCGCCACATCAGCCGACGCAAACGCCTCGGAATCAAAGTCCTGCTGGTTGTCGATATCAATGATACTCACAATCTCATGACCACGGCTGAGAGCGATCTGCTCAATCATCTTGCCCATTTTTCCGTAGCCGATTAATGCTATTTTCATAATTATTCAAATTAAAACGCTGCAAAGGTAAGCATTTACTTACACATTTCAGCTATTTACGCAATAGATTTCACAGATTTTATAAAAAAAGTGGCTTAAAATTTTGCAGAATGAAAGATAATGCTTACCTTTGCCGCCGAAATGTAATCAATTTAAGCAAAAATGAAGAGAATTGTAAACTATTGGTGGTGGCGCAGCTCAAGATTCGAAAGATCGTGAGAAGATAGCCGTGTACCTATGAGTTTGGTATAAAGATACAATGAGGCCTGTCGTTCTTGCGACGGGCCTCAAATTTTTAAAGCATATTCACAAAAACATTCAAATATATGAAGTATCAAGTTGACAAAAACGGTTTCTATGGAGAGTTTGGCGGGGCATACGTGCCGGAGATTCTCTACAAGTGCGTGCATGACTTGCAGGATGCCTATCTGCCGATTATCGAGAGCGAGACGTTCAAACAAGAGTATCATGCACTGCTGAAGGACTATGTCGGCAGACCGTCGCCGCTGTATTACGCACAGCGGATGAGTGAGAAATACGGCTGTCGGCTCTATCTGAAGCGCGAGGACCTGAACCATACGGGTGCGCATAAGATCAACAACACCATCGGGCAGATCCTTCTGGCAAAGCGAATGGGCAAAACGAGGATTATTGCCGAGACCGGAGCAGGACAGCACGGTGTGGCCACGGCGACGGTATGCGCCCTGATGAACATGAAATGCGAGGTATTCATGGGAGCCACCGACGTGGAACGCCAGCACACGAATGTCGAGAGGATGAAGATGCTCGGAGCCGAGGTACATCCTGTCCGCACGGGAAACATGACGTTGAGCGACGCTTGCAGCGAAGCCATCCGCGACTGGTGCTGTCACCCCGCCGATACGTTCTATATCGTAGGCTCGACGATGGGGCCCCATCCCTACCCTGACCTTGTGGCGCGGATGCAAAGTGTCATCTCGGAAGAAATCAAATGGCAACTGGAGGAAAAGATCGGGCGCGACTATCCCGACTACCTCATCGCCTGTATCGGCGGCGGAAGCAATGCCGCAGGTACTATCTATCATTATATGGACGATGAGCGGGTGAAGATCGTATTGGCCGAGGCAGGCGGTCACGGCTGGGATTCCGACTATACCGCCGCAACGATTCACCGCGGAACGGTAGGCATCCTGCACGGGGCGAAGATGTTGGTCATGCAGAATGAGGACGGCCAGATCGAGGAGGCTTTCACCATCTCGGCAGGTCTGGACTACCCAGGTGTAGGGCCGATGCACTGCAACATGGCGAAGCAGGGTCGGACGGAAGTGTTATCTATCAACGACGACGAGGCCATCTACGGCGGCTATGAGCTGACCCGTATGGAGGGCATCATTCCCGCCATCGAATCGGCCCACGCCATCGCAGCTCTGAAAAAACTCACCTTTAAACCCGACGATGTGGTGGTACTCACCGTCAGCGGACGTGGTGACAAGGACGTGGAGACGTATCTGAAGAACAAGGCAATGGCCAAGGAATACGGAGAGTTTTAGTTAAGAGTTAAGAATTTAGAATTAAGAGTTAAGAATTTAGAATTAAGAGTTAAGAGTTAAGAATTAAGAGTTAAGAATTAAGAGTTAAGAATTAAGAATTAAGTAATAATGAATACGTTCAACTATACGACAACGTCGAAGACCATTCTGGCAGACCTGTATACGCCGGTAGGAGTATATATGCGACTCAGGGATATCTATCCCCAGAGTGCGCTGATGGAGAGCTCGGACTATCACGAAGCAAGCAACTCACGAAGCTTTATCGGCATCAACCCCATCGCCAGTGTGGCCATTGGACACGGCGTCGCAACGGTCAGCTACCCCGACGGCAGCACGATGCAGCACGAAGTGAACCGTGACTACCGATCGGACAAGGCCATCCACGTCCTCATCGACTGCATCAAGGTAGAAGGCGAGGATGCTGACGTCTGCGGACTTTTCGGTTACACGAGTTTCAACGCTGTGAGATACTTCGAGGACATCGCGGTGAAAGATGAGACGCAAGAGAAGAACGACGCACCCGACTTGCTCTATATATTATATAAGGTGGTGATTGTGTTCGACCATCACAACAACAAGCTGAAGGTGGTTAGTTTAGACTCCTCTGCTATCGATGATATCCTGAAAGCGATGAACCGCGGGAACGTAAAGGCATACGGCTTCAAGCCCGTTGGCGACGTCAGAAGCACGCTCACCGACGAAGAGCACAAGGCGAACATCCGCCGTGGCATCCAACACTGCCTGCGCGGCGATGTGTTCCAGATTGTCCTCTCACGCCGCTTCATCCAGCGCTATGAGGGCGACGACTTCAAGCTCTATCGCGCACTGCGGAGTATCAACCCAAGTCCTTATCTTTTCTACTTCGACTTCGGCGGCTTCCGCATCTTCGGCAGCAGCCCTGAAACTCACTGCCGCATCGAGGGCAGGCGCGCATACATCGACCCCATCGCCGGAACGACGAAACGCACAGGCGATGCCGAGGCAGACCGAAGGGGCGCAGAGTTCCTGAGGAACGACCCGAAAGAGAACGCTGAGCACGTGATGCTCGTCGATCTGGCCCGCAACGACCTTTCGCGTAATTGTCACGGCGTAAAAGTCGATTACTACAAGGACATCCAGTACTACTCGCACGTCATCCACCTCGTCTCCCGCGTCAGCGGCGAGCTCGACAAGGAGGCTGATCCCATCCGGGCGTTTATCGACACCTTCCCTGCCGGAACACTCAGCGGTGCCCCGAAAGTGCGTGCCATGCAACTCATATCGGAGTATGAGCCACACAACCGAGGTGCCTATGGCGGCTGCATTGGCATCATCGGACTCGACGGAAGCCTGAACCAGGCGATTACCATCCGCACCTTCGTATCCCGCAACGGCGAGCTCTGGTTCCAGGCCGGCGGCGGCATCGTGGCCAAGAGCAACGAAGAATACGAGCTTCAGGAAGTGAATAATAAGCTCGGCGCCCTGCGCCGTGCAATACTCATGGCAGAAAAAATGTAAAGTTATGAAAGTAGTCATTATCGATAATTACGACTCATTTACCTATAATCTGAGTCATTTGGTGAAGGAACTGGGCGCCGAGGTCACTGTCGTGCGCAACGACCAGTTCGAGTTGAAGGATCTGGAGCCCTACAGCAAAATCATCCTCTCGCCAGGACCTGGCATCCCGAGCGAGGCGGGTCTGCTACTCGATGTCATCCGCACGTATGCCGGTCGCAAACCGATTCTCGGCGTCTGCCTTGGCCATCAGGCCATCGGCGAGGTCTTTGGCGGTAAGTTGGAGAATCTCAGCGATGTCTTCCATGGCGTTGCCACACCCTGCCACATCGTGACGGACGACCCTGTCTTCAGCGGTCTTCCGAAGGAAATCACTGTCGGACGATACCACTCCTGGGTTGTCTCCCGCGAGGGACTGCCGGAATGTCTGGAGGTGACAGCTGTATCAGACGAAAGGCAACGGGTAGGCGACGGAACGTCGGGAACGGGGCAGATCATGGCACTCCGCCATCGCGAACTGAACGTCAGAGGCATCCAGTTCCATCCCGAGAGTGTCCTCACGCCCGACGGCAAGAAGATGCTGCAGAACTGGATGTATTTATAATAAATCGTAAATATATTGTTATGGCACAGACAATGAAAGACATCCTGAACAGGATGCTGAACCACGAGGAGCTCACTCGTGAAGAAATGAAGAACATTCTGATTGGCATCACTCAGAGTGAGTATCCGACAGAGCAGATCACCGCCCTGCTGACGGCTCTGCAGATGCGCGGCGTGACCGTCGACGAGCTGCTCGGCTTCCGCGACGGAATCCTTGAGACCGGCGTGCCCGCCCTCCTCGACTGCGACCGCTACATCGACGTGGTCGGCACCGGCGGCGACCGCAAGAACACATTCAATATCTCAACGACCTCATGTTTCGTCATCGCCGGAGCCGGCTACAAGGTCGCCAAGCACGGCAACTATGCCGCCACCAGCGTCAGCGGCGCAAGCAATGTCATCGCCCACCACGGCATCAAGTTCACCGACGACCTCAGCCGTCTGAACCGCTCGCTCAACGAGGCCGGCATCGTCTACCTCCACGCCCAGCTCTTCGCCAAGGCCATGAAGTTCGTCGGTCCGATACGCAAGGCGCTCCAGTTCCCCACCATCTTCAATCTACTGGGCCCGTTGGTGAACCCCTCGCAGCCGAAGTGTCAACTTTTGGGCGTGGCCAACCTCGACCAGATGCGGCTCTACCACCAGGTGTACCAGAAAATCGGTATCGACTACGGCATCGTCAACTCCATCGACGGTTACGATGAGATCTCACTCACCGGTGATTTCAAGGTGACGACGAAGGACTACGAACGCATCTTCTCGCCAAAGGATCTCGGCTTCGACATCGCCAAGCCCGAGGAACTCGTCGGCGGTGCCACCGAGGAAGAGGCCGCCCAGATCTTCGACTCCGTACTCGAGAACCGCGCCCTGCCTGCCCAGAAGAACATCGTACTGGCCAACGCCGGCTTCGGTATTCAGGTGTTGGAGAAGGGACAGAAGAGCATCGAGGAATGTATCGCGATTGCCCGCGAGAGCATCGACAGCGGAGCTGCCCTGAAGACGTTCAAGAAGTTTGTGGAACTGAACTCGTAAGCTATGGATATCCTGCAGGAAATCGTGGCCCACAAGCATCAGGAACTTGAACAGCTTTGTGCCAGGAAAGCGTCTTTGCGAGAGGCGCTGCTACAGAGCGAAACGGGCATCATCGCCGAGTTTAAGCGTCGTTCACCCTCGAAAGGCTGGATCAAGGAAGAAGGGCGCGCAGACATCATCCCGCTCTCTTACCAGCAGAACGGTGCCGCTGCCCTCAGCATCCTCACCGACGAGCACTACTTCGGCGGCTGTGACGATTTCATCCGTCAGGCTCGCCTGAGCGGTGTCACCCTGCCCATCCTCTATAAGAACTTCGTCATCGACGAGGCCCAGCTCTATGCGGCAGCCCTCTGTGGAGCATCGGCAGCACTGCTGATTGCTGCCTGCCTGTCGAAGGCTCAGTGCAAATCGCTGATGGACAAGGCTCATTCGCTTGGCCTTGAAGTACTCCTTGAGATGCACTCTGAGCAGGAACTGGAATATGCCGAACTCGAACCAGACCTCTGTGGCATCAACAATCGCAACCTCGGTTCGTTTGTCACGGATGTTGAGAACAGTTTCCGCCTTGCCGAATTACTGCCTAAGGACGCAGTCAAAGTCAGTGAGAGTGGCATCTCCAACCCCTCCACAGTAAAAGCTCTGCGAGAGGCGGGCTACCGAGGCTTCCTGATCGGCGAGACCTTCATGAAGGCTGCCGCCCCCGGTGCCGCCCTCAAAATGTTCATCAACCAACTCTGAATTATGAATTGTGAATTGATAAAGGTTTGCGGCATGAGGGAAGCGGAAAACATCCGCGAGGTCGAAGGGCTACAGATCGACTTGATGGGCTTCATCTTCTGGCCTAAGTCCAGCCGATACGTCAGTCAGCGTCCCGCCTATTTGACCACCAGGTGCAAGCGCGTCGGTGTCTTCGTCAACGAGGATCTTGAGCAGGTCCGCCGCATTGCCGACGACTATGCCCTCGACTTCGTTCAGCTCCACGGCCAGGAGTCGCCCGAATACGTCGCCAGCCTGGGCGGCATCCGCCTCATCAAGGCCTTCAGCATCGCCACCGTCGACGACTTTGCACAGACTGTGGCCTATGAAGGTCTGGTGGATTACTTCCTCTTCGATACGAAGGCACAACTACCAGGTGGCAGCGGCCGGCAGTTCGACTGGAGCGTGCTCTCCGCCTATCACGGCAGCACCCCTTTCCTGCTTAGCGGCGGCATCTGTCCCGATGATGCTGCACGCATCAAAGCCATCCGCCATCCCCGCTGCGCCGGCATCGATCTCAACTCCCGTTTCGAGCTCTCTCCAGGACTCAAGGACGTCAACAAACTCAAAGAATTTGTAAAAAAGATAAGAATATGAATCATCCGATCAATAACAAGATTAACAAGCTTTTCGCTGAAAAGCCACAGGAGAAGAAGCTCCTTAGTCTCTATTTCTGTGCCGGCTGCCCGACACTCGACGGCACAGCCGATGTCATCCTCACGATGCAGCGCCGGGGTATCGCCATGATCGAGGTCGGCATCCCGTTCAGCGACCCGCTCGCCGACGGCCCCGTCATCCAGAGTGCCGCCACACAGGCCCTGAAGAACGGCATGAACCTCAAGACGCTGTTCACCCAGCTCGAGACCATCAAGGATCAGGTGGAGATCCCCCTTGTGCTCATGGGCTATCTCAATCCCATCCTCCACTACGGCATCGAAGCCTTGCCCATAGGGCGAGACCTCTCACGCTCGCCAGAGCAATCGAGCTTGCTCTGGTCTCGCTCAATCGAGGCCTTCTGCCAAAGCTGTGTGCAGGCAGGCGTCAGCGGCATGATTATCCCTGACCTCCCCTTCGACGACTACCTCAACGTCGTGAAGCCCGTCGCCGACCGCTACGACCTGCGTGTCATCATGCTCATCACACCCGAGACCAGCGAGGAGCGCATCCGATTCATCGACGACCATACCGACGGCTTCATCTACATGGTCAGCTCTGCCGCCATCACCGGTGCCCAGAAGTCATTCGACGAAGCCAAGCAGGAATACTTCCGCCGCATCGACGCCATGCATCTGCGCAATCCCCGCATGATCGGATTCGGCATCAGCAACGCCCAGACCCTCAAGGCAGCTCAGGACAATGCTGCCGGAGCCATCATCGGCTCGAAGTTCGTCACCCTTCTCAACGAGTCCGACGGTGATGCCAACCTCGCCCTCGACCGTTTGTTTGACGCGTTAGCACAATAGATGATACATCCCACCGGCGAGAGGCTTCACAACCCCTTTCATCTCCAGTTGGAAAAGGATTGCGGTGAGCTGGCCGATGGGAATGTTTGATTTGACGCTGAGATGATTAAGCGGCAGATCGTTGGTCGCTTGCAGCAGACTGACGATCTGTTGTTCTTCTGGTGCGAGATTGGGGAAGAGCGACCGCTCAATGCCGTCGGCCAGCGCCTGTTTCCGCCGGGTCTCATCCTGCCAGCCCATCGCCTTCACGAAGTCATCGGCATTCATGATCAGACCCGCCACGTTGTCACGGATCAGATGGTTGCATCCCTCGGAAAATTCCTGTCCTACATGACCAGGGAAGGCAAAGACGCTGCGGTCGTAGCTCTGGGCTATCTCACAGGTAATCAGCCCTCCACCCTTGGCCGCGCTCTCCACAAGGACGACGGCATCGGCCATACCCGCCACGATGCGGTTGCGACGCACGAAATTGGGCTTGTCGGCATTCGTCTGCGTCATGAACTCCGTGAGCAGTCCCCCGTTCTGGATCATCTTCGCTGCAGTCTCCCGATGCCGGTAGGGATAGATCATGTCTAACCCGTGGGCCAGCACGCCCACCGTCGGATAGCCGTTCTCCAGAGCCTGACGGTGCGCATGAATATCCACGCCGTAGGCCAGACCGCTGACAATCAGCACCTGCGGGCACTGCAGGCGCAGGTCGTTGACGAAACGCCTGATCAGGTCCTGTCCGTAGGTCGTCATACGGCGTGTGCCGACGATGCTCACGATCTTCGTCTGGTTCAAGTCGGCATTACCTATATAATAGAGGATAATAGGCGCATCGGGACATTCACTGAGACGCTGCGGATAGTCGTCGCTCATCAGCGTCAAGGCCCTGATGCCGTGCTCCTGCATGTATTTGAGTTCAAAATCGGCCCGTTTCATCGCTTCGTCCCAGTCCCTGAGTGCCTCCACCAGTCTTGGCGAGGCATTCTGGACGAGGTCGCCGATCTCGTTTCTGTGTTCATACAATAGCTGTGCACTTCCCACAGCCCGATACAACTCCAGCGCCTGCTGGTAATTGAAGTTCGTCAGACGCGTCAGCGCCATCGTGTAGAATATTTCCTGTTCCATATACTATTTCCTCTTCAAATATTCATAGCCGAAGCGACAGCGGAGACAGTCACGCTTGTCGCAGTATTCATTCTTGAGCTGGATGAGTGCCTGTGAGTCACCTGCTGTCTGCACGGAAAGTCCCACCTGTTGCCACATACGGATGATATAGTTGTTCTCAGCCTTCAACTGCTCCAGATAATCGAAGGCACGGTCGCAGAGCACCTCCTTGGCCTGATGCCGTCCGTAGGCGAAAAGCATCGGGATGGCGGTGTTGATCAGCAGCAGGTTCAGTGAACCGTATGCCAGGTGTTTCTCGTTCTTCGAACTCGTAGAACCGAAGGTATAGTGTGTCTCCCAGTAGGGCGTGACATGTGACGATAGCAGTTTCTTCAGCTGATCTACGGTCTCGCACGCCACCAACTGACTCAGTCCCGCCTTCTGCTGGTAATAGAGGTTCGCAAGCTGCGAGATGCGGATATGCGGGAAGTTCTGTGGACGGAGCCTGAGGAATCGCCACATCTTGTAGTCCATCGGCTGCATGGAGAATTTATGCGCCAGATAGAGATACTCATTGCGCAGCTTGGCGAAATAGCCCTCGTTAAGCGCATCCTTCTGATAATACTCGGGAATGGTCTCCAGTTCCAGCAGACCTGCCTGCCCCATGAAGATCGCCTCAATCTGGAAGAGGTCGTCACGATGATGGGCCACTGCCGAGAGCGGAATATGCTGCGCCCACTGCTCGAAGGCATCGTTATTGATGCCGAAGCCGTAATTCCGTGCCAGCGTGATGAAATAGGCATCCTCCCACGAGCCGCCACACAGCTCCACCCTTTTCCTGATAGCCTCTGTCTTCTGCTCCAGCCTTTCCGTCTGCAGGGCAGCCATCCACGAATGCACCATCAGCCGCGTCAGTTCAGGGATGACCTTATAGCAGGGCGGATAGCTGTCGGTCTTCAGCAGTTCTTCGTAGTGTTCCCTCACGTTGTCGGGCACGTCGAGCTGCATCTGCGTAATGAACTGCCCATTGGTATTCATCACCTCGGCATCCAGCTTGCCTGCCACGTGCAGGATGACGTTGTCGTAACTCTTGTCCTTGTCGTGCCCGTGCAGATACCAGTCCGACGACTTGTCGTGGATTTCCACATTCCCCACCCACAGCGTCCTGCCGATCTTCACTTTGGCATTGAAGAAGTCGGGACCTGCGTTGCGGTTGTGCAGACCAGGGTCAATCACCTCGACGGATTTCCCGTCACTTGTCTCTAACTCTTGCAAGGGAAACAACTTGTGTTTCCACACATAATGCAGTAATTGTTCCATAGTGTCAATTTAAGAATTAATCCTTTCCGCCTGCAAAGTTAAGGCAAATCGCTGACATTACCAAACAATTATAAGAAAAAATGTCGCCCGATTCACATCTGGCGACATTTTTCTGTTAACCAAAACCATCATGTTAATCACGGATCAGATTCTTTTTCTATGCTTTACAGATTCATTGAAACGCAAAGTATTCTCAAACAATTCTTTCTAACTAACAATAACTTAAAACAATCATGTCTTCTACTCATATAACTGAGAAAGCGAAAAACCTTGCAAGAAAAACGAAAAAATTATAATTCATTAACAAAAAAGCCGAAAAATTTTGTTTTTTAATCACTTTTCGCTACCTTTGCAGGCGCAAATGAAGATAGGAAACGTAGAATTTGGAGAACGTCCTGTGTTCCTGGCGCCGATGGAAGACGTGACGGACATTGGTTTCCGACTGCTGTGCAAGCGGTACGGGGCCGCGATGGTCTATACAGAGTTTGTCTCTGCCGAAGCCCTCATCCGCGATGTGAAGTCAACCATCTCGAAACTGACCATCAGCGACGAGGAGCGACCCGTGGGCATCCAGATTTATGGGCGCGACGTGGAGGCGATGGTTGAGGCGGCAAAGATTGTGGAACAGGCCGGCCCTGACATCATCGACCTGAACTTCGGCTGTCCTGTGAAGAAGGTGGCCGGCAAGGGAGCCGGAGCCGGCATGCTGCAGAACATCCCCAAGATGCTGGAGATCACCCGTAAGGTGGTGGAGGCCGTCCGATTGCCCGTCACAGTGAAGACCCGCTTAGGCTGGAACTGCGAGCAACTCATCATCACCGAGTTGGCAGAGCAGTTACAGGACTGCGGCATCCAGGCACTGACCATTCACGGGCGCACCCGCAGTCAGATGTACACAGGCAATGCCGACTGGACCCTCATCGGCGAGGTGAAGCGTAATCCGCGCATACATATTCCTATCATAGGCAACGGTGACATCCATTCGCTCGACGAGGCAGACAAGGCTTTCGACATATATGGCGTCGATGCCGTCATGATTGGTCGCGCCACCTTCGGCTGTCCTTGGATTTTCAGTCGCCAACAACTGACATTCAATGAGAAACTCGACATACTAGAAGAGCTGTTACGAATCAATGTAGAAAGAATCGACGAGAAACGGGGCATCCTTCACACTCGCCGTCATCTCGCGGCCACCCCCATCTTCAAGGGCATCCCCGACTTCCGTCCGACGCGCATCGCCATGCTCCGAGCCGAGACGATGCCCGAGCTGATGGCCATCCTCGAAGACACCAGAAAACGGTTAGGATAGATGAAAAAAATGTCACCCGATAGGCTTATCTGACATCAGCGCTTTTGTCGGGTGCAAAAGTACAATAATATCAGATACGACAGACGGTAACAACCCCTCTCAGGATAAACCTAAATAATCTGCCAGATATTTTGCATATTCAGATAAAAAGTGTATCTTTGCAGCCAAATCGACATGAAGAGAACGAGATATTTCATCATCACGATTATCTGTACTGTATGCCTGTTAGCAGGGTGTACAGATGAAAGGCAGTGTGTCAAGACTTTGGATTTGGCATACGACTTACTTAATGAAGGATACCCAGATAGTGCATTCAACTTACTCGAAGGAATGCAAGACGATGTTAGTGGATTATCTTCAAACAGACAGATGCGCTTCTATTACCTATTAGGACTAGCCTATAATGATAAAGACGAGGTACCGATGGCTATGCACAGTTTCCATGAGGCTTGCGACTGTGCCGATACCACTCGCTCTGATTGTGACCTTCATACCCTAAGCCGCGCTCATGGGCAACTGGCCCAGATATTCTTGGAGCAAGATGCTCCTCAGAATGCATTAAAACAATTACTGATTGCTTACAGGATTGCAAAGAAAGATCTAGATACTTTAATGGCTATTGCCACTTTTTCAAAATGTACTGAAGCATACAAAATACTGAATAAAATGGATTCTGCTGTCCTTGTTAAGCAAAAAGCCAGTCGGTATTATTTAGAATATGGAGACACCTTACGATCTGCTTTATCATTGGAGCCCATTATAGACGTATTATTAGACAAAGGTAATTTTTCTCTCGCCAAAGAATATATGGATATTTATGAAAAGTATTCCGGTAGATTTGATGAAAATGGCAGTATTCTTGATGGCTTTGAGATATATTATTACGACAAAAGTCTATACTATCTAAATCAGAACAAATTGGATTCTGCTGAATATTTTGCCCGCCAAGTCATCAAAAGTAAACGATTCAGTGACTTAGAAGCAGGCTATAAAGCGTTATACCTGTTATATAATAAAACTGAACAGAAGGACTCCCTTGCCAAATATGCAATGTTGGCTTATGAAACCAATGATTCTGTTTACCGCGAACTATCCACAGACAATTATCAGCGCATGCAGGCTGTCTATGACTATACTCGTCATCAGCAGTTAGCAGAGCGTAGCCAACAAGAGTCCAATTATTTTAGATTATGTTTAGTCATTGCTGTCAGTGTCTCAATCATCATCATATTGTTCATCCTATTTTTCTATTATCAGACAAGAAAGAAGAAAGAGCAAATAGAAGATGACTTTGCACATTTGCAACAGGAAAGGACAGCCTTGGAAGAGCTAATGGCCAAAAAGCAGCAAGAGTTTGATGTGGAGATTGATGAGAAGCAAGCTGCAATTAAGGCCATTGAAATGAAATTGAGTGAAACCCAGACATATAAGGAACTGAATGCCATAGACATGGCACTCCAATCTGATGCCATCACTAAAAAGTTTCGTGACAAAGCGTGTGGTAAAGGTGCTGAGCCAACCTATAATGATTGGTTGCTGTTAAGAGCTTTGGTTGATCACACTTTGCCAGGCTTTGTCCCGTCCATTAAAAAAGACTATCCTCAAATCAGTTCATCAGATATTGAACTCTGCTTACTTGTCAGGTTGAGATTTAGAACAGATGAGATAGCCACATTGTCACACCTGTCTTCCTCTGGTGTCTCAAAAGCAAAAGGAAGATTGCTAACCAAAATCTTTAAAACTGACATTGGAGGAGCTAAAGAATTCGAGCGCAGGCTATTGAAAATCCACTGATTTCCAGATACTTGGAAATAGTCAAATAATGTCAATTTTAAATCTATCTCATTTTCTAAGACTTATGTATCTTTGCAGCGTTGACAGAAAAAAGTAATAATTAAATAGAATCATATGATGAAAACAAACAAGGTATTTAGGATGTTGCTCTGCCTAAGCACACTATTGTCAGGATGTACAAATAATGTGATTGATGATATGAGTTACTTATATGAAATGGAAGCAGCACTTAATTCTGCTTCGACACTGATTATAGGTAATTGGAAAATGGTAAGACTGGGAAATAAAGAAATTGATGACTCTGAATTGTTGGTCACA
>JAEEGF011835520.1_pt1 | contig 57319 bp, 46 predicted proteins | sample 9134171 | NCBI WGS metagenome assembly JAEEGF01 (sample SAMN16246542, study PRJNA631951) | gut metagenome | biome: gut microbiome; feature: rumen; material: AP-attached | host: Bos | place: Iran: Karaj | collected 2018-10 | reverse complement strand
CGCATCCGTCAACAATTATACCAGAGGCCTCCAAAGCTTTTTATCAGCGGACACAGTCATATACTGAAGGTTCAATTCGACCCTCAGCTAAAACTTTTGCATATTAATCCCGGAGCTGCCGGACTGCAAGGTTGGCAAACGGTACGCACCCTTGTCCGTTTCTCTGTCGACAAGGGAGAAATCAAAGATCTGGAAGTTATCGAAATTTAGCTACCTTCACACTTCCATCCTCGTAGATTACCTTACGAATAACTATTCCATCCGATTTTCCGCCAACGATTTGCTGGCCCGAAAGATTGTAATACTGAACACTGCGGACCTTAGAGGAAGAAGCAATAATGGGTTTTATCTCATCAATCACATCCTGACCGGCAAACAGCAATGGATAAGGCTGCTGCACTGTTCCTAATTGGACTTGAGCTTGGAAGAGAGCTGTATTTGCACTTCCATAAACCTCGCCCTGAGCATCCAGCAAACGGAACGAGAGACGATCAGCACCCTCGCCATGAATATTCATATAGAGCACATCGCCATCCAAGACACCTACACCTCTGCATTCATCCCCACAGAAAGCACCCACGTAATACTTTCCATCAAGGGAGACTTGCTCATCCACCTGCACATTGGCCACCAATGTCATAACATCGGGATATACATGTATATCTGTTTGCCAAGCACCATCCTCTGCCTGAACAGCCGGAACATAATGACGGCTACGCATCTTCAACGGACTCAGGCTCTGCCAACAGAATTCCTGTGCACTGGCAGTATAGAAGAGATATGACTGACCAGGCTGCAATGTGGTAAGTGAGCCGTTCCACTGTCCGTTCTCGTACGTAGCAAAAGCGTCAAGGCCCACCACTTTATCTCCTTCCTCAGGCGTATAATTGGCAAGAGCTGCGGTCAAGGTGGTAGCATTGTACAGCGGACAGCCTATCCAGTTCCACCCCGGTTGTAAAGCCACAGGTTTGTTTACATCATAAATAGCGCCACGCAGGGTTACGTCAGATGACTGTTGCATCTTAATCTTATAACCCTTTGCTGCCTCGAAAGCCTGCAGATCACCCTGCCAACCGGTCTCCTCGTTGAAGACAAGGCTCTCATCCTGCCCTTTCAGACACAATGCATTGGTAAGGAACCGGCTCTTGTCTACACGCTGCTCCAAATTATGAGAGGTCCAGTTCCATCCTTCGGCCAATGCCAGAGTGATAGTTTTATCTCTGCCTAACCAGTCATCTTCCCCAATGGCATTATAATCCAGCATTCCTATCTTGTTGGAATTGTCTATGGTGGGCTGGTTTAATATGGTTGTCATATTTCCGCCATCAGGATAACGGCCGAATGTCTGCCACTTACCCTGCTCCATGTAATCCATGCAATCAGCCCAGGAACCATCAGCAGCCTGTATGCTGACACAAGCGCCATCAGCATTCTCCAGCTTGAAGGGAGCATGCAGCTGATTAAAGTCATCTTTGCCGTCGCACCAGATGATTCGTGTCCCGTGAGCCGGCACAACACCCCCTTGGAACTTATATTTCTGTGGTTTGTTTCTGTTATCGCTCAGGTACATACCCTCTAAGCTGATATCCTGATCAGAGGTATTATAGAGTTCCACCCAATCAGACTTTTTCCCGTAATCATTGATATAAATGTCGTTACCTGCACTGACCTCGTTAATACGCAAAGGCGAAGCACCGGCTTCCCATCTGCGTTGTTCGTCAGAAATAGGCTCATAGACAGCTTCCAATACGACATTATCTTTGTTGGTAAACAATTTATGCAGGTCTATTGTTTCATCTGCAGCAAGCATCTCTCTATCTCTGCCTGAAAGCACAAGATTGGCGTCAAACCACATATCAGAACTTGAAGCCGAAGCATTCTTAACCTCTACGGCTATCTGATTTTCGCCAATTACAAGATACTCATGCGGAATGGCAAAGCCACCTATGTACGGTTCCTGCGATTCGTAGTGACCGTCCGTAGTGTAATCCTCGTATTTTGAGCCGCTGGTAATATAGTATCCGCCCACCTCGTGGCCATTCACATAAAGCATCATGCCATCATCCACCTGATAGCTGAAGATAAGGACATCATTACTGGTAAGGGGCGAAGTCAAATTAAAGGTCTTACGGAAATAATATGTCGGACGCTTTCTGTTACTATTGGGTCCATAGTCCAGTTTAGTGGCTGCATTATCCTGCATGAAATACCCTTCATTGGCATAACCGAAAGGAGCCATACCGCTGCGCCACCCTGTATTCTGTTCGTCAAACGAGATGGATTTCCAATCATAGCTATCCATAGAGCCTTGGTCGCAATACATCCAATCCGAAGACATCGGAATCAACACCTTTACCGATGTTGCTTGGTTTTCCATCATCCACCCTTTGAAGTTATATCCAGCAGGAGCTTTGGCTGCAAGATTTATAGGAAGGCCTCCGTATGAAAACAGGTAACCGGCAAAGTTGCCTGTTGGTATCTCCTGTCCGTTTACCGCAAGCCGAGCCTCTGGTATATTGGCAGAAAGAGTAGCATAAAGACTGTAATTAAGACCATAATAACTACGCATATTGGAAATACGCGAGCCATTGTATGCCGACCATATACTACTTAAAAGACTTGTATTGGAACTACTTCCCTCAAATCTTAATGCAGGATTGATATTATAGTAGATACCCCTTATTATTTCCTCGCAACGTGTCGGTTCAAAGACGCTACCGTCCACGATACAAAAAGCATCCATAAACTGGCGACGGAAGGGATCGTACTTCATCAGATAGCGGAACAAGTCATCGACATTTGCGCCGCCACTTGTATTCAAGACTTGCGTAAGCATATTTGACACTCCGAATGCAGAGTCTGTATCGAAGAGCACAAAATGGAACTTCCCATCCGTACGACTGCGGAATCCTTTAATATTATTTGTATTGGTAATCCAGTCCGACGGACCCATATAGCACTCCAACGCCATATAGTTTATATACTCATCAATATCCAGAAGGTCGCAGATCTGGCTATAGGTTTCTGCGGACTTTGTCTGAGCCAGATTCTGAGCTAATTTCAGCAACTGCTGCCATGCCTTGTTATCACCCATCTTCTGGTTATACTGGTTGTTGCTCAGATCGAACTGATCCATGTCACTGAAGTCTATACCATAGTTACTGTAAGCAAAATGCTTATTGTTGCTTTCACGGATATTGAGCATTCCATAATAGTCACCATTCAGAAAGACATGAGCAGGCTGGTAGTCCTGACAGTCAACATAGAACCCACTCTTCAACACTATCATCTGAAGGGCAGGATCTGTGATACGGGCCCATGTATCATTACCTCCGTTACGTACCTGCCAGCAACGATATTTGTTATGAATTTTCGAGGGGAATACGGGGTAATCAATTACATTTACGCCCTCGTATCTCTTATCGGTTTTTATACGGAAAGAGCTTCTTGCCTCCCAATACCTTCCGTCAACCGTAGCACCTCCATATGCTCGTGTCCAACCACCGCAAATCTCCAAATCTGCCTCCTGATTCAACACCGGAGAATATTGAACAACTCCGTTCTTATCCACCTCTGGAACCAGGTACTCCATGTTTATTGGACGTTCCCAATCCATGTTCCAGTTACAAGCCGAGCTCTGTCCGTTTCCGCTAATACCATTGCTACCTTTCACAAAGACACCAACCTTAGTGTCGAAGAAGTTACGTGGCTGTGAACAGACAGAAAGAATGGGGAGATAATAGTCATGATTCCGGAATATATAACTACGCGTTACGACAGGACTTGGCAAATAGCCTTTCCGGGTAAGGCATAAGCGCAAAATAGTGGTCGAACTGATGGTAAACCGCCCATTGGTACTTGTTTCGCCATTAGTAGCTGTAGGCGCACTGCCATCCATAGTATACCTCAGGGTAGCTCCCGTTGGAATTTTTACGCGTATCTGGAAAGCTTCGTCAAAAACCCTACTATCAGTATCTACCACAGGAGCATCCAGTCTGTCGGTTGCAAACTGACTGGTTGCATTCGATTCGCCGGGCGTAGGATTACCCGTAGTTCCCCACTCTTCTCCCCCATCCTGCATACGAGCCCACGAACAGCGGGGAATGGCTGGAGGATAATCTACAGAAGAGACAAGTGTGCTTCCCGACATCAGGCTGATGGTTCCTCCTTCGCACTCCATTTTAAAGGGCACTTGCAATCTGGAACTGGCACCGTAATTGCCTGCAGAATAGTAATGATCGAACCAGACGGTTTTGAAACCCTTTGCAGGAACATTACCGTGCGAGCTAAGGAAATTCATCTTATTCACGCCATCGGTCATCGAGTATCCCTTCAGAGGAATTGCCTCAGCCGTTGGGTTATACAACTCCACCCAGCCGCCATAACAGTTGGCATTATCCAGATACTGATCAAGGTTGGCGACTTGTACCTCATTTATTATAAGCGATGCATCTCCTGTTTCCTGAGCCAACATAGCAGTTGGCATTAAAAGCATTAGTAGGCCTTTTATATAATGTCTCATTTAATTTCGGTGTTAATCTGTTGACAAAGATATACAATAATTATCACAAAGAACGAAAACGAGCAACGAATTACCTTAATTTCGCTTTTTTTGATTAAAAAGGGGGTAAATATTTGCTAAATATGCGGTTTTTTTATCTTTTTTTGAAGTTTTTTATCATACATTATTGCATTTGAAAGAATTTTCCTATCTTTGTACATCGTTGACTGAGAAATTGACCACGAAAAAATCGAGAGAAGAAAACTATATTTAATTAAATTATTACTAACTTAAACTAAAATCGTATGAGAAAGTTTCTGCTTTCATTGCTTGTGATGCTGACAGCTGGAATGGGTTACGCTTTAGCAGCCACATTACCAACTACCAGTACTCCTAACAAGCCAGCGTTGTATTATATTCGTAATACACGCGCCGACAAGTTTGCTGTTTTAAACAACACAGCAGAAAACATGGGTTTGACTTCAGACAAGTCTCAAGCATCCATGTTCTGGTTCGAAGCTGCAGGTGAGTTGATCAACGACACTTATCTGCCAGTTAAAATTCACAACATTACCACATCCATGGCCATGGGTTCCTTCAGTGTATGGAGCGGGCAGGGCAACACATGGTACATCCGCGAGAACACCGTTAATTCCGAGTATCTTGGTATTGGTGGTGCAGCAGGTGATGAGGGTAACACCTCACTTTGGTGGAATGATTATGCTGGTGCCGGCACAACTATCGGAAGTTGGTGTCTGAATGGCGACACTGGCTCTATCTGGGACATCGTAGCTGTTCCCGAAGACGAAGTTCCCACAGGTATTACCGTTATTACCTGGAACCTCAAGAAGGGCAAAACAGTCATTTCTACTGTTAAGTCTGCAGCCGTTAAGGGTGTTACCTACGATGCTCCATTCGGCTCTCTGGCATGCGACGGCGGTTCTGCTACCGGCGGTGCTAAGGACCAGACCGTAGATATTGCCTACAAGGAGAACATCCCCTTTGTTTCTAGCGAAAGTGCAAGCAATGCCATTTGGTACAAAGCCATTATGCGTGGCAACAAATATCTGCACTATGACAATCCTGAGGTTTCCTGCAGCGCTGACAATAGCAGCAAGGACGACTTAGGTAGCTATTTCGCATTTGTAGGTGACGTAATTAACGGATTCCGTATTTACAATGCAGCTCTTCCCGCAGGCAAGGCACTGGGTGGCGCTCTTGGCGACCGTCTGAAAGCTGTTCCCGAAGGCGAAGCTCCCGCATTTATGCTGGAGAACAATAGTGGTCACTTCGTATTCAGAAATCCCGAAAGCTCTATCGGTTATCTGAACGACAATAACAGCTTCCTGGCTTACTGGATTACTTCCGCTGGTGCTACCGACGGTGGTTCTACATGGACCTTCGAGCCCGTAGAAGAGAAGCAGAGCGAAGCACTTAACAATATCACAGTTATTGCTTCTGACGAAGATTTCGTAAACTTCGCTCAGTACTTGGCTAATGGCCACAGCAATGCAAACGCTATTCTGGTTGCAGACATCAACGTTAACCAAATGGTTAACTGCGGTGATTACCAGGGTACTTTCGATGGTAATGGTCACACCATCACTCTCAACCTGACTCAGAATTCGTCTGATGGTATTGCCCTCTTCCGCAACATCGGCACACAGGGTGTTGTTCAGAACCTGAAGGTTCAGGGTACTATTACCTCCAGCAAGAAGTTTGCCAGTGCTATCGCAGCTTGGAACAGTGGTCACATCTATGGTTGCTACATCGACCTGACTGTAGAAAGCACATTGAATGGCGATGCTACACATGGTGGTATTGCAGGCGTAGCATATCGTGGTACTGTAATCGAAAACTGTCTGGTTAAATTCAACATCAATGGTGAAGGTACACAGAACTGCGGTGGTGTTGTAGGTTGGGCTAACGATCCTATCAATATTGTAAACACCTTGGTTCTCAACCACGAGAATAATTTCGACCACAACAGTGGTAGCAACAACATTGCACGTAATGGTGGTAACCTCCGCGCAGTCAACGTGGATTCTTACAACCAGGATATCTATAACAACCGTCCCAACGGAGCTTGTTTCAACAACTATGTTACCCAGCAGTGGGGCGACAACACAGCTACAACAGTTATTGCATTTGAGGACTTGGCCGATGGTAAGATTTGCTATCAGCTGAATACCGATCAGAGCAAGGTTAACTGGGTACAGAACATCGGTACTGATCCATTCCCCGTTCCCGCAGCATTCGGCAGCGGTCAGGTTTATGCTTCTGGCGTTACCAGCTGTAAGGGTACCTCTGCAGAGGCTCTTACCTACACCAACACTCCAAGCAATGTTGTCAACACAGCTCATAAGTTCGACAAGTATGGTATCTGTAGCGAGTGCGGTTTCTTCAACTTCCATGCCCTCGACCGCGACATGTCTGATGGCACATATCTCTTGAAGAGTGCTGCTGACCTTGATATAGCAGAAGGTTGGAACCGTGTAGGTGACGGCTTCAAGCTGAACATGAAGATGGCTAACGACATTGAGTACAAGGCAGAGCCCGGTAAGTATATCTTCAACACCAGCAACTGGGTTGACGGTAGCTTTAACGGTGATGGCCACGTCCTCACTATCGAGATGAGCGATCTGGGCAACTATGCATCATTCATTCCTCAGCACACTGGTGTATTCGAGAACGTAATCATGCATGGTTCTATTGGCACAAACGGTCAGTACGCAGGTTCTATCTCCGGTGAAGGCCGTCAGTCTGCTGTTCGCAACGTCTTCTCTGACATCAACATTACCTCCAGCAGAGTTGGTGATAACACATCTGGTGGTCTCTTTGGTATGATTCGTACAGGTAAGAACATTGACAACTGTATCTATGCAGGTACCTTTACCTTGCCTGGTGCAGCAGCTGGAGCAAGATGTGCTCGCGTCGGTGGTGTTGCCGGTTGGACACACGAGAAGACCTATGTAACCAACCTTGCTATTCTTGGTAAGTTCGTTGGTGCTGGTAACGAGACTCTGGATAACGATACAGAGAACTCTCAGAACATCGCACGTAACCCAGGTAACATTGTTGCAAAGAATGTATATGTCCTGAATCCTATCACAGGTAATTCTGTAAGCGACCATGACAAGTACACAAAGATCGAGAATCCCGAAAGCGTAGCAAGCGGTGAGTTGGCATTCTTACTGAACGAGAGCAAGGCTGGTGGCGAGAACTTCTACCAGCTCATCGGTACAGATCCTATGCCTCTGCCAATTGCTAAGGACGGTGCTAAGATTTACACCATGGCTGACTCTTACACTTGCGATGGCAAACCTCTGGGTAATATTACTTACCTGAACGAGAAGATTACTCCTGCCCTGCCCGATCACCAGTTCGAAGACGGTGTTTGCGAGAACTGCGGTAACCTCGACACAGACGAAGATGGTTACAACAAGATTACCAGCGCTAAGTCTCTGGCACGCTTCTCTGCACTCGTTAATATGGGTAACGGCGACATGAAGGTTCGTATGTACGAGGATGTTAACATGACAGGTGTTGATTATGCTACAGCTGGTACACAGGGTGCTCCATTCTATGGCGAGTTCGACGGTCAGAAGCACGTTATCAGCAATCTGAACATCAACGGTGGCGACTACACAGGTCTGATTGGTGTTATCACAGACGGTGCAATCGTTCAGAACTTCACATTGGACAAGACCTGTTCAATCAAGGGTAACGCATTCTGCGGTATCATTGGTGGTACCAATGGCGGTGGTAACGTTTACATTACTAACCTTGGTAACGAGGGTAACGTAACTGGTACCGCTCAGAACGCATCTGGTATTCTTGGTGTTGATATGGGCGGTTCTGCAACTCTGCACATCAGCAACTGCTACGTAACAGGTGCTATTAAGGGTGCTAGAGAGTCTGCAACTATCTGCTCATGGTCTAACGATGCTTCTGTTGTCGAGAATTGCTGGAGCATTGCTACTATCGAAGGCGTTTACGGTAACAACACCTTTACACGTGGTGGTACAACTGTTAAGAACGGCTACGAGCTCGAAGGCATTGGTACACAGAACGGTGATGACCATACTAAGGACAAGACCAACCTCATCTCTGTAGACGACGTTGCTAATGGTGTTCTCTGCTTCAAGATGGGCGGTGCCTTCGCTCAGGCTCTTGGCGAAGATGCTCATCCCAACTTGCAGGCTATCACTGGCATCAACGAAGTTCGCTATGACGATCAGTATGGCTTCGGTTACTACAATCCTCTGCCACTGGGCATCATGGATAACAAGTTCGAGGCTGTTGCAACTCCAAGTGAAGACAAGACTGCCGTTAAGTCTGCTGACATTAAGGGTACATTCCTGTTGACAGATCAGGTTGAGGCCTTTACTGATAACGCTGCAGCATTCATCATGGAAGCTAAGGAGTTTGAAGAAAAGGGTATCTTTGGTAAGCCTCTCTTCGGTGCTACTGCTAAGAATAACAACTTCAGTATTGATGCTGACGGTAAGGTAACTATCACCTTCACCAGCTTCAGCACCAACACTGATCAGCCTATCTTCGACGGTGACCTTGATCGTAAGGATGTAGGTGATGTTGCAAGCGATGCTCAGTACATTGTTGCCATCTATAGCAAGAGCTTGATTGCCGAAGGTGCTCTCGAAAGGAATACCATCGTTAAGACCTACACAGGTACCGACTTGCTGGCATCTGTTGTAGCCGAGGCTCTGGCATTTAACAATGTTGACGACGCAACTGCTATCAATGGCGTTAACACCGACAACAACGATGGTGCTATCTACAGCATCACTGGTGTTCGTGTAAACAAGGCTCAGAAGGGTATTTACATTATCAACGGTAAGAAGACCGCTGTTAAGTAATCGCACTTACTGAAACACTAATATCGGAATCCCTCCTTGCCCAAAAGCAAGGGGGGATTCCTCTTTATATATATAATAAGGTATAGGGATCGTTTAGTTGACAGTTGACAGTTGACAGTTGATAGTTGTTAGATGATAGTTGATAGTTTAGAGTTGCTTAGTAGACAATTAAGCTAATAAGCTAATAAGCCATTAAGCCAAAACAAGACCAATATCTAACAATAAATGTTAAATTTAGTAGGAGAACTGCATTTTTCTTGTTTTTTATTTGGAGTGATTTAATCTTTTAAATTACATTTGCAACAGGAAAATCGAAAACTTTAAATCATATGGTTAAGAATAAGAAGGAAATAAACACTTTGACCAAGGCCGAGATGGAAATCATGAACACCTTGTGGGATGAGGCAAAGCCTATGAGCACGCATGCTATTATTGAAAAGTATCCAGAACCTAAGCCTGCCTACTCCACCATTGCTACCTTCATGAAGATTCTTACCAAGAAGGAGTTTGTTTCATTCCGTAAGGGCGAAGAGGGCGACAAGACCTTCTACTTCTACCCTCTCATCACTCGTGTAGAATATACCCGCAAGTTCATGAATCAGGTTAAGAGCACGTTCTTCGGAGGATCAGTTAAATCCCTCATCTCCTTCTTTGCCCAAGAAGAAAAGATGTCAGATGAAGATTTGGAAGAAATCCTATCCTTAATCAAAAAATGAGAGAAAAAAAATAATGTTCAATGCTCAATGGTCAATGGAATATATAATTAAGTCAGCTTTAACGCTATCAATACTATACAGCCTCTTTTTTGTTTTCCTCAGAAAGGAGACGTTCCACAGGTTCAACCGTTTGTGCCTGCTCTTCACCCTGGTGGCATCCTTAGTATTGCCATTGGTACATATCACGCTCCAACACTCATCGCCTGTGAACGAGGCGGTAACGGCAAGCACCACATATATTACCACGCTGCCAGCCATAGTTGTGACACCCCAGGCAGAAGCTCCCCTGTTTACCTGGAGCAACGTACTGGAGGGCATCTATTGGTCAGGCCTGTGTCTCATGCTATTATATCTGGCCCTGCAGATTATACAGACATATCAGATTATGCAGGGTGGTTTGCGTCATACCGACAAGAACGGCAATACTATTATCCTTAAGGACGATGTAAAGTCGCCCTTCAGCATCTTCCGCTTTATAGTTATGAGTGTCGAGGATTACGAAAATCAGCGTCAGAACATACTTACCCACGAGCAGGAACACATCCGCATGGGGCACAGCTACGACCTGCTGCTCCTCGAGGTAGTAAAAGTACTCCAATGGTTCAACCCCTTTGTATGGTTTCTGGAGAACGATCTGAAGGCGCTACACGAATATCAGGCCGATGAGGCCGTCATTAGTCAAGGCATCGATGCAAAACAATATCAACAACTTCTCGTCGTGAAGGCCGTCGGCAATCGTCTGCAGCCATTTGCCAATAACCTCAGGCGGGGCTCACTAAAAAAACGTATTACTATGATGTATCAGAAAAAATCAAACCGATGGATGATGCTGAAAGCCTTGTTCGTCCTTCCCGTTACTTGTTTTGCAATCTACGCGTTTGCAACACCAGAAGCGAGCGTATTACCCCCACAAGTTAAAAAGACTGTTGCTACTCAGCAGAAGAAGGCTACACCTACAACTCAGCAACAAAAGAAGGCTGTTGCCGCAACACAACAAAAGGCTACGCCCGCCCCACAAAAGAAAAATGTTAATGTACAGATAAAGACTGACAAAGGAAACATTACAGGTTCTTTACAGAAAGAGAAAGCTGAGCAGCTGGCAAAGGATTTTGAAGCCAAGTATGGAGAAAAGGTTAAGGTCACAATATCAGACTCTGCTCCCAATGACTCCATCTACGGTGTTGTAGATGAACTTGCTCAGTTCCCTGGTGGAGAAGATGCCATGTACCCGTGGATAGCTGGCCACATGAAGTATCCAGAAGAAGCCGTCAAAAATAATATTCAAGGCAGAGTGATGGTTATATTTACAGTAGAGAAGGACGGCGAAATCACAGATGTCAAGGCCGTACGTTCTCCCAGCCCTCTTCTTGCTGAGGAAGCAGAGCGCGTGGTTAAGGCAATGCCCAAGTGGAAGCCTGCCAAGAAAAAAGGAGAAATCGTACGCAGTAGTTTCAATCTCCCCATAAACTTCAGGCTAAGCTCCCCCCAACCCAGCAAAGAATAAATTTCCTTTATATTATATATAATAAGGTATAGGAAAAATAGGCTGTCCTACAAGAAAAACGAGAATTGGCACAACTAATTGGACAGCCTATTTTATTTCCTCATCTAATCTTCAAGCATTATGAGAATCACACTATTACTCTTTTCCTTAGTTCTATGTAATCTCGCAAAAAGACCTCATATTCTCATTGAACAGGGGCTGATGGCCGATGGTTATCGGGAAGAAAGGGTATGAGGTTTAACCTTCAAACCTCATGGAAACCTCATAGAAACCTCATAGGAACCTCATAGGAACCTCATACATTATCATACGGAGAGAATAGAGGATGATGTCTCCGCAGGAAATATCTTGACAACAGAAAGAAGCGCTTGCAGAGGGATAACGGAGGAATTTTTGCTACTACACTAGGGAACAAAAATTCCCTAACTAGGGAAAAAGTTTTTTATAGTTATTCCGTAAAAAACCACAAATAATGACGGAAGGAAAATTCTTGACACGTCAGCCAAAGCCTAAAGTCTAGAGTCTATCAAATGGAAATGCTGCAAAGCCTTCAGGATTCCATCATCGTCGACAGAGGTGGTGACGTAGTCGGCTTCCTGTTTTAGGGAATCAAGGGCATTGCCCATAGCCACGCCAATGCCTGCTGTACGAATCATAGAGGAATCATTGCCGCCATCGCCAAAGGACATTGTATGCTGAGGATTCAGCCCCAGATACTCTGTCATCACCAGAAGGCCCTCGCCCTTGTCGGCCCCCTTGGCCGTGATATCCGTAAAGGCTGGATGCCAACGGCCCACAGTACAGTCGGGAAGAAGATCCATCATCTCTTTCTCATAATCCACAGAGAAGAAAGGTGTCAGCTGGAAGATACGTTGCTGAAGAACTTCTTCAATTGGTTTTGCCTGATTCAGATTCTCCACACAAATCTCCTGACGGAAGATCTTGTCCACCTCGCCTTGCGGATCAAGCACAGCCACATCCTTCTCCCCCACCATAATCAGTCCGTAGTTCTTCTCTATGGCATCCTTCGCAACAAAACGGGCCGTGGCGTTAGCAATTTCCTTGCACTTCACCACCTTGCTACCAACATAACATAGGGCACCATTAATGGTTACGTAACCATCTATCAGATGTTCGATGGCACCCAAGTTAGTAATAATAAGAGGCGGGCGCCCCGTAGCAATAAAAATCTTATGGCCTGCTTCCTTTGCCAGCGTCAGTGCCTGTATGGTAGATTCAGGAATCTGGTGCGTCTTGAAACTCACCAATGTTCCGTCTATATCGAAAAACAATGCGTACTTTTCCATCAGAATAAAAAAAAGAAAGTCCTGAGGATGGCCCCAGGACTCTTATGATATATCTAAAGTCTAACGTCTAGTGCCTAAACTTAAGCCTTTACACGACCCAGATAAGAACCGTCGCGACTGTCAACCTCTACGATCTCGCCTTCCTCGATGAACAAAGGAACACGAATCTCAGCACCAGTCTCAACTCGAGCGGGCTTCAAGGTGTTAGTAGCTGTATCACCCTTAAGGCCAGGCTCTGTCCAAGTAATCTGCAGATGAACCTTAACAGGAACGTCAGCATAAAGAACAGTTTCTGTGCTTGAGTCAACAACAACCTCAACATTCTCGCTCTCCTTCAGGAAGTTAACACCGTTAACCAAAGAGGGGTGAATGTTGATCTGCTCGAAGGTCTCGTTGTTCATGAACACCAAGTCCTCACCATCCTTGTAGAGGTACTGATAGGGGCGACGCTCTACGCGAACATCCTCCAGCTTCTCACCGATGTTGAAGCGCTTCTCGATAACGCCACCATTAACAACATCCTTCAGGGTTACGTTCATAATGGTGTTTCCCTTACCGGGCTTGCGATGCAGGAAGTCAATACAGAAGTAAAGCTTGCCGTCCATGCGGATACAAACACCTTTCTTAATGTCTTGTGAATTAATCATAAAATTACCTTTATTTTGTACTGTTTTATACTTTTTCGGGTGCAAAGGTACGAATAAGCAAGAGAAAAGCCAAATTTATTTTCACTTTTCCGAGCAAAAGTACCTTCGGCGAAGCCAAAGTTACAAAATAAATCGAAAATTGGAAACCGAAAATTGAAAATTTAGGGTCAAATCTTGCGTAATCAGAAAAAAAGTCATAATTTTGCACCCCGAATCGATATAGACAAACAAATAATAAGCAAAATAAGATATGAAAAGAACATTTCAGCCCCACAACCGTCGCCGTAACAACAAGCACGGTTTCCGTCAGAGAATGGCCACTGCAAATGGTCGTCGCGTTTTGGCTTCTCGTCGTGCTAAAGGTCGCAAGAAGTTGACCGTTTCTGACGAGAATCATGGCAAGTAAAGTCAAATTTTACTTAAAATAGGAAAGAAGTAAGGGCAACTTTACTTCTTTCTTGTTTTTATTTCGTAACTTTGTTCACGAGTTGACAGTTAGCGAGTTGACAATTATAAATTATGAATTATGAATTTCTGGAAGAAACTGACTAGCCCAATTGTTTACTGGAACCTTATTATGCTGGTGGTGGTAAGCATTGTCCTGCTAATCGTACTATGGTTCTGGATGAAGGACTACTCTCATCACGGCGAGAGCGTAGAAGTTCCGCAAGCTAAGGGAATGCTATTGGCCGATGCCGAATATGAACTAGAGAAGCAAGGACTGATGGCAGTTATCTCGGACTCTTCCTATAATCGCAGTCTGCCCGCAGGAACAATTCTGGAGATGACACCTGCCGCTGGCAGCAAGGTCAAGACTGGCAGGAACATCTACCTTACTATTAATACGCGTAGTGTTCCTACCCTACCCATTCCGGACATTGCCGATAACTGCTCATTGCGCGAGGCAGAAGCCCGCCTGAAGTCATTAGGCTTTAAGCTGGGCCCCATAGAATATGCTCCTGGCGACAAGGACTGGGTGCTCTCTGTGAAATGCAAAGGACGTACCGTTGTGGCAGGCGACCGTGTGGAGATTGACTGTCCCATCACATTGGTTGTCGGCAATAACAACGACGGCATAGGTGACGACTTCGAGGATGAGGACTGGGATAATGAAGAATTCTCCTCTTCTGACGAAGAAGTTGAAAATTGAAAGTTGAAAATTAATTCTTCATTCTTCACTCTTCATTTTTAATTAAAAAAGGACGATGGCGGAATTTGACGAGGATTTTATCAACGAGGAGGAAGACGACATTCTATCGGCCGTCCCGGAGGAACATGAGCATTGGCGCATAGAGGTCGACAAGGGCCAGAATGCCGTGCGCATAGACAAGTTCCTGATGGACCACATGGGAGACACCAGCAGGAACCGTATCCAGAAGGCTGCCGAGGCAGGATGTATCCGCGTAAACGACAAACCCGTCAAGAGTAACTATAAGGTAAAACCCTACGATGTCATCACGCTGGTCTTGGACCGCCCCAAACGCGACTGGGAGATAATCCCGGAGGACATCCCACTGAATGTGGTCTATGAAGATGACCAGCTATTGGTTATCAACAAACCGGCCGGAATGGTGGTACACCCGGGGTGTGGCAACTATAGCGGTACGCTGGTGAATGCGCTGGCATGGCACATGAGAGACAATCACGACTTCGACCCCAACGACCCCACCGTGGGATTGGTTCATCGTATAGACAAGGACACCAGCGGTCTATTGGTGATAGCCAAGACAGCAGAGGCCAAGACGCACCTGTGCAAGCAGTTCTTCTATCACACCACACGCAGGCAATACAACGCATTGGTATGGGGTCCCTTCAAGGAAGACGATGGTACCATAGAAGGCAATATAGGTCGTCACCCAAAAGACCGTCTGCAAATGGCCGTCTATCCCACAGACAGCGAGATTGGCAAGCCTGCCATCACTCACTATCACGTACTGGAACGCTTTGGTGCCGTGACATTGGTGGAATGCCGATTGGAGACAGGACGCACGCATCAGATTCGTGCCCACATGCGCCATCTGGGACATCCGCTCTTTGCCGACGAGCGATACGGAGGCGACCAGATTCTGCGCGGAGAGCTCACAGCCTCGTACAAGGCTTTCATACATAACTGCATGACCATCTGCCCACGTCAGGCGTTGCATGCAAAGACACTGGGATTTGTTCATCCCACAACAGGAGAAGAAATGTTTTTCGATTCTGAGCTGCCCGAAGACATGACAGCTCTATTAGATAAATGGAGAAAGAAGGTTTAGGCTTTAGACGTTAGACTTTAGACGTTAGAGAATTATGAATGGTGAATTAAAAAAAGTTGTTGCAATAGTTTGCGGAGGTGATTCCTCCGAGCATGATGTAAGTATGCGCAGCGCTGCCGGAATAGCATCATTCCTGGACAAGGAGCGCTATATAATATATAAGGTAGAGGTGCGAGCCGGAAAATGGGAAGCCCTGATTGGCGAAGAAGAAAAGCGCACACCCGTAGACAAGAACGATTTCTCGTTCCTGAACGAGAAAGGCGAACGCATCCGCCCTGACTTCTGCTACATCACCATACACGGTGCTCCGGGCGAGAACGGTATATTCCAAGGCTACCTAGACCTGATAGGTATGCCCTACAGCACTTGCAACGTTCTCATCGAGGCTATGACATACGACAAGTTTGTGCTGAACAACTACATGCGCGGCATGGGCGTATCAGTAGCCGACAGCCTGGTGGTGAAGATCGGACACGACCACGAGGTAAGTGATCAGGAGATTATCGAGCGTATAGGATTGCCTTGCTTCGTAAAACCCGCTCGCGGTGGTTCATCCTTCGGAACAACCAAAGTCAAGACTGCCGAGGCGCTTCGTCCTGCCATAGACCTGGCGCTGAAGGAAGGCGAGGATGCGATGATTGAGGCCTTCATGCAGGGAACAGAGATTACCTGCGGCTGCTACAAGACCAAGAAGAACAGCGTGGTCTTCCCCATCACCGAGGTTGTAACCACCAACGAGTTCTTCGACTACGATGCCAAGTACAACGGACAAGTGGACGAAATCACTCCTGCCCGCATCAGCCAGAATCTGACAGACCGCGTGCAGAAGCTGACCTCGCTCATCTACGACATCCTGGGTTGTCACGGCATCATCCGTGTTGACTACATCATCACAGCAGGCGACAAGATTAACATGCTGGAAATCAATACCACACCCGGTATGACTGCCACCAGCTTCATCCCCCAGCAGGTTCGTGCCGCAGGTTTGGACATTAAGGATGTGCTAACAGATATAATAGAAGATACTTTATCATGATTGACCCAAAAGAGTTCGACGCGATACGTCCGTATAATAACGATGAGATTCCAGGCGTTGTAGATAGTCTTTTGCATGACCGCCTGATGAACGCTCAGCTGAAGACACTGCTTCCCTGGCTCCCTCAGTGGCTTAGGAACGGCGTACTCAGGCTGGCCTTTATAGGCGTACACAGCACGTTGGACTTTCAGTTGCGCTTCATGAAACCGGTTGTCAAGTATGTTCTGCGCAAATGCAGCAATGGTGTTACCTTCGAACATACAAACATTACAGCTGGCGAGGAGCGCTACACTTTCATGAGCAACCATCGCGACATCGTGCTGGACAGCGCCATCCTGGATTATATGCTTTACAAGCACAAGTTCCCCACAACCTGTGAGATTGCCATTGGCGACAACCTGCTCATCTATCCTTGGATAGAGAAAGTGGTAAAGCTGAACAAGGCCTTTACGGTTAGGCGTGGACTGAGTTCGAAGGATCTGCTGAAGAGCAGTATGCTCATGAGCCAGTATATTCACTATGCCGTTAACCAGAAGCGCGAGAATATCTGGATAGCGCAACGCGAGGGACGCGCCAAGGACAGCAGCGATACCACTCAGGAGAGTGTGCTGAAGATGCTGGCTATGGGCTCGGAAGCAGACAACCCCACTGAGCAGCTGCGCGACCTGAACATCGTGCCCCTGACTATCAGCTACGAATACGATCCCTGCGACTACCTGAAGGCTTCTGAGTTTCAGCTCAAACGCGATAACCCCGCATACAAGAAAAGCAAGGCTGATGACGAGAAGAATATGCGCGAAGGCATCTGGGGATTCAAGGGAAGCATACACTACGAGGCCGCTCCCTGCATAAACACATGGCTGGACGAACTGAAGGATCTTCCTCGCAACGAGTTCTTCACAGAACTGGCTCGTCGTATAGACCTGCAGATTCATGCCGGATACAAACTGTTCTCAGGCAACTATGTGGCAGCTGACCTTCTGAATGGCACCACTGAATATGCCCAGCATTACACTCAGGAGCAGAAACAGAAGTTCCTGGATTATCTGCAACAGCGACTGGACAAGATAGAGTTGGAGAACAAGGACGAAGCATTCCTGCGCGAGCGATTGCTGACCATGTATGCCAATCCCGTCTATAACAAGCAAAAAGCCCAGAATTCATGAGATATGCCAACCTGCTCATACTGGCCATTGGATGCCTGACGACCTTCGTTGCCTGTAAGAACAACGAGGACGACACATACCCCAGCATCATTACAGAAATGGCAGACCTATACACCAACGATGAAGGTGTTGGCGAGAAATTCACTACCGATGCAGGCGTCACATACACCGTGACAAAAGGACCGGACGATTTAGTGCCCAACGCCCTCTATCGTATCCTCTGCGGCTATGTCCCGTCAGGAGACAAGGCCACCATCTATCAGGCCCAAAGTGCCTATTATCTGAAGGACAGCACAGAGATAGCCAAGACAGATCCCACAGGAGTACAGAGTGCCTGGAGAGCAGGTAAATACATCAACATGTATCTGAGTCCTCTTACGCAGGGCGGCATGCAATACTGGGGTTTTATCACAGACAGCATAAAGGGTGGACACGCATGGGTGAGCCTGTATCACAATCAGAATAACGATCCGCTCTCATACACCCAGCCCACATACGCCAGCCTGCCCGTGGATAGCATCAAGGGCATTCAGGAGGGTGACATCATAACCTTGCGCATTAACACATTTAACGGCCCTCAGACATGGGACTTCAAGAAATAAAAGGCGCCATAGCCGTACTGATATCCGGAGGCGTGGATAGTGCCGTTGTGGTACACCAGCTTTGCGAGATGGGACATAAGCCAGACCTTCACTATATCAAGATTGGTATGGAGGGGGAAGATTCCTCATGCTCGGCCGAGGAGGATATTGAACTCTCGCAGGCTACCGCCAAGAAGTACGGTCTCAAGTTAGAGGTTACCGACCTGCAGAAGGAATACTGGGAACAAGTAGTGGGTTACGCCATAGAACGCGTAAAGGCCGGACTTACGCCTAACCCCGATGTTATGTGCAACAGACTCATTAAGTTCGGAGCATTCGAGCAACGTATAGGTCATCAGTACGATTATATTGCCACAGGACACTATGCTCAAAGAATAGAGGAAAGACCCACCCCCAACCCCTCTCTTGCAGGGAAGGAAGAAAATCTTATATGGTTAGGCACAGCCAAAGATCCGGTAAAGGACCAGACAGACTTCCTGGCACAGCTATCCTACGAGCAGTTACGCCACACCATCTTCCCCATCGGTCATCTGATGAAGGAGGAAGTGCGACAGATTGCCTTGGATGCCAAGCTGCCCAGTGCCCGCCGCAAGGACAGTCAGGGAATCTGCTTCCTGGGAAAGATAAACTATAACGACTTCCTGCGCAAGTTTATGGGCGAGCAGGAAGGAAAGGTGATAGACATAGAGACAGGTAAGGTGGTAGGACATCATCGTGGCTTCTGGTTCCATACTATCGGACAGCGCAAAGGCTTAGGCTTAGGCGGTGGCCCTTGGTTCGTTGTCAAGAAGAATATCAAGAAGAACATCATCTTCGTGGCCCGTGGATGGGACACCCAGTTGCAATACGGACACGACTTCCGTCTGGCCGACATGCACTTCATCACCCGCAATCCCTGGGAAGGGGAGGTAAAAGGAATCCCCATCCAATTTAAGATTCGCCACGTAGATCATTTCCTGCCAGGAATCATTACCCTGGACGAAGAAGGGTATCACATCCATTCCGACCAGCCCATACAGGGCATCGCCCCCGGCCAGTTCGGTTGTATATACGATGCAGAAGCTAAGATCTGCTACGGAAGTGGAGAGATAAGCATCTATAAAGACAAATAAAGGTTCCCCGTCACGAGGAACCTTCTTTTTCTGCTTGACCCTTATTCGTATGTTTGGTACACCATATAATAACCGTCTGCATCGATAGAGAAGCGGTCGGCAAGCGCTTCGTTGAGCGTTCCCTGCCACCATTGTTCATAAGCATAGGAATTCCAACGCAATCCTTCTGAATAGATGCGGGTGCAACCGAAATTAAAGACACTCACCTGCTGACCTGTAAAGCTGTTGAAGGTGCAGGGCCCCTGGACGGGAGTAAAGAAGCCGTAGTCAGTAAACATGATGCCGCGTATCCCGAACTCACGGAAATAACGCATCAGCAACGATATATTACCCAGAGTGTGGTCTTCACGCATACCAGTAGCTCCAAGGTAGGCTATATTGTGCCAACCCTGTTTCAGGCAGTAGCGCGTAGCCTTTGTCTGGTCGTTATCCTCCTGTTCATCAACGCGAATGAGGCGGTCGTGATATTCTGCCGGCACACTATCGCCGTCGCCCACAACAGCCTCGGCATAAGGTACCTGACTGACGGCACCATCGCAGGCAATGACGTGAGAAGCCTTCTCCAGTACCTCAAGAGGAATCCGATGGGTGGGAAACTGACCGTTTGCAACAATAACGGCATCAAATTGCAGCTTCTTCATACTATGCTTTTTTTTCTTTCAACATTGTTTTCCATTTAAAGTATCCTGCGATGGCAATGATAACATACAGGCCAAAGAGACCGGCCCTGAAAGGAATACCTTTCTGAACATAGAGCACACAACATACCACATCCACTACAATCCAGAATATCCATTGCTCGATGAACTTGCGCGCCAAAGCCCAAAGTCCGACGAACGAAAGGGCGTTGGTGAACGAATCCAACACAGGAACCGTGGAGTTGGTCCACCTTATTAATATATAATAGGTAATACCCCAGGATACAAAGAAACAGACAGTAACAGGCAGATACTTGCTGCGCGGCATGTGGATAATAGGAAGCGGTTGGCGTTTCTTACGCGTCTTCTTGAACTTCCATATACAAAGGCCGTAAATGGCAGCCAACGTATAATAGCACGACATGCCGGCATCGCCATAGAGTCCGTGCTGCAAGAAAAGGACGACCTCCAGAGCAGGCATGATAATGCCAACTACCCAAAGGAGGATGCTGGCCCGATACTCCAGCCAGATATAAACCAGGCCAAGTATCGTAGTCAGCATGTCAAGCCAATGTGTCTGCAGGAATTCCATTTAGAAGTTGATTGACAGATGTGCCATTACATTAAACGGTGCCGAGGGAGCAAAGCCGACAGCTCCACTGTCACGGACGCCCCACTCGTTGACGGCCTTTATGGTGCCGTTATCGTTAATCAGCTGGGGAGCAGCCCAACCATTGTTATCGTACTTGGCAGAAAAGATATTGTACAATGTTACGCCAGCAGTGATGTCCTTGACGCCATACTTCTTCATCGAGAAGCTATAACTCAGATCCACGTTAGTACTGAAGTGATTCTTCAGCTGCAAAGTCTCGTAGGTGGTATTGCCGTTCTCATCCTTGCATTCCATATCCTTGAAGCCGGTGTTGGTCAGATACTGGTCGCTGACGTACTGACTCTGTACAGCAGCCTTAAAACCCTTGTAGGTAAAGGTAAAGATATTGTTCAGGATGAAGTTGGGCGAGAAGGCCAGGGGCTGATCACCCAGATTAACATTGGTGCCGTCTGTAAGTGTGACCACCATATCCTTCACGCGGTTTCTTGAGATAGTAGCATTGGCATCCCAACGGAACCAGTCGACAGGCATCCAGGCAGCTTCCAGTTCAAGTCCCAGACGATAGCTGTTTTCCAGATTCTTGGTCAGGGCCTCGCCAATAGCATTCAGCTCGCCAGTCAATACCAACTGATCCTTGTAGTCCATCCAATACAAGTTGGCACCTGCCGTGAAACGCTTGCTCTGGAACTTATAACCAACCTCCAGGTCGTTCAGCCTCTCAGGACGGGCCTTTGTATCCTCGCGGTCGGGATTGGCAATCTGCTGCATGAAGTTATTACGTACAGGCTCCTTATGTGCTATGCCATACGAAGCATACACCTTGTGCTGACTGGTAATGTCATAGTTGACACCGAACTTGGGATTGAAGAAGTTGTACTGATTGTCTATGACATAGCTCTTGTCTAAATTCACGCCACACATCACAGTGGGGTCCTGCAACCTGTATCCCACATGACGATACTGGAGGTCGACAAAGGCATTCAGTCCACTCAGGAACTCGTAAGTTACTTTTCCGTAGAAGTTGAAGTCCGTCTTGCGGGAATGATTACGGTAGTACTCGAAACCGGGCAACAATGCAGCAGGCTCCGGAACGGTGGTAACGACACCAGGCTTAGTCCATACAACCTGACCGAACTGATAGCCTGAATAACGGTTCCAACCGCCGCCTACAATAACATCCAGGTTCTTCTTGTTATTATAGTTCAGCGAAGCCACGAAGCCATAGAAGTCATTATCCATCTTCTGCTGGTCGGCCAAATCCTCGACTACACTGTCATCCGTGCTCAATCCGAAAGAGGCCCAGGATTTTCCGTACCACAACTGTGTGTCGGCACTCTGGTACTGCTGGTAGTAACCATTTCCCTTGGTGTAATGCAGTCCCACGTTAGAACTGAACTTATCCGTAATCTGCTGATTCCAGATCAACTGATAGTTCTGTTGGTGATAGTTATCAGTCTGGTCCTCGTAATAACTGTTAGGATTGCCATTGGCGTCATAGCCCATCACACCACATGAGTTATAGGTACGTCCATAAAGGCTCTGTTCGTACTTCGAAGTGTAGTTCCAGGCATGGTATGTCTCCTCTATACCATTCCAGGTAATGAACTTGACTACAGTATTCTCGCCATACCAGCCACCTTGCAGGAAATAGGAGTACAGTTTGGTTGAGGCACGGTCCAGATAGCCTTGGGAACCGATGTTAGACAGACGTCCCTGCAGGCCCCAGTGATTGCCCAATATACCGGTACTGAATTTCAGTGTCTCCTTATGGCTGGCGTATGAGCCACCGCTGGCGTCTATTCCCAGATATGGTTTAGAGCCGATGCTTTCCGTCAGCATATTCAGTGTAGCGCCAAAGGCTCCGGCACCGTTTGTACTGGTACCCACGCCACGCTGAATCTGCATAGACTGAACACTGGAGGCAAAGTCGCTCATATTAACCCAGAATACGGTTGCACTCTCAGCATCGTTCAAAGGAATGCCGTTGGCTGTTATATTGATACGTGAAGGGTCGGTACCACGAACGCGGAAACTGGTATAGCCAATTCCGTTACCGGCATCCGAAGTCGTAGTAATGCTGGGGGTCAGACTCAGCAGATAAGGCACATCCACTCCATAGTTCATACCTTTCAACTGCTCCTTCGTCAGATCGGTATAGGCAATCGGAGTTTTCCTGTTAGCTCTAACCGACCTCACCATCACTTCTGACAGTTCTTCCACCTTAGTTGAATCCTGCTTTTGCGCATTTACACAAAAGAAACTTGCCACGCCTAAATACAGCGCAGCCATCACACACAATCTTTTCATCTAATAAAAAATTTAATGTTCATAACTCTCTACGCCAGCATTACCTGGTTCAGATTAATGGGTATATTCTCAGCACTCACCAACTGGTGAGGCACCCCGGCGAGAGTTTCCCCTCGCTGTTTTCGGCCACAAAGGTAGAAAGATTTTTTGAAACAGGAACAATAAATTCTGTTCTTTTTTCAGAAAAAGAAAAACCCTCCCCACTTTGGGGAGGGCTTAGAGTAGGGAAATCTACGGCACTACTCTACAACAATCTTCTTACCGCCACTTACATAGATTCCTTGAGGATTTTTTGTTCCATCCACTCTGCGACCATTCAGGTCATACCACACATTAGTTCCTTGAGTCATAGCTTTAACTGTCTTGATTCCGACAGGATTTCCATCTTCGTCAACAAACTTGATCTCTATAATATCAGGCAGAGCAGCTACAGGAGCTTTGTGACGTTGACTGGCAACAGGAGAATTCTCACCGTCGTAGCTCAGGTAGCAGCGCAGCGGTAGTATGTAATCACCGTCGCCGAAACGGGTGAACTGGCGCTTGATGGCATCCTCAGGATTAGCAGCAGAGAAGCCAAAGTCTGCACTCTCACCTGTCCATAACTTCTTCTCGTAAGTACCGCGGAAGGTCCATCCGTTCTTGGTGTTGGGCGTTTTCTCCTCAGTTTGCATAATAACGGACTTTCCATTCAGGTCGAAGGTCAGATGTTCCTCCTCCGGCATAAACAAATAGGGCATGTTAGCCTCCAGCTCAGCAACCTGGCGCATGGTAACCACCCACTTCTCAGCCTCGAATTCCACCTTATCGAAGCGATAGAACTTACCACCGATGGCAGTAACATTGTCCTTCACGTCGAAGGGCAGGAATACGGCTGCGGGCTCTCCCACTAGGAAGTCACGGTTATATACCACCTGACTGGCTTCCAGAGGCAGAGGAATGCTCACAGTATCCTCACTACTACCGTCGAAGGTTACGGTATTGCTGCCCTCAACAGTGTTGATGGCGACACCCGAGAACTCATCCGTCTCAGGATCCAACAGTTTCTGCCAGTGAGCAACAAAGAGGTGACCGCCCTTGGTTCCCGCAGGAAGCACGACGTCCTTAACGGGTTCTTCTATGTCCCAGCTGGTCCAACCCAAGAAGACGTAGCCGTCACGCTTAGGTTGGGGGATCGTTACGTCGTCTGAAACAGGTTCGAAATATGCAGGCCCTTTCACACCTTCGGGCCAGTAGCCGCCGTCAAGGTCATACTTCAGATAGTAATAAGTATAGGCATTCGCGTATTGCATCCCTTGCGAGAACTCGGCCTTGCAGACGTTACCCACCAAGTCGGTAATGAGTCCGCTTACTGAGTCGAGGTGAAATTCCGTCCTATACTCAGCATCCACTGTGCCGGTAAAGTTCAGCACGCTGGTTCCGTCACCGCTCTTGTATTTAAGGTCGCCCCAATTGGTGTGTGCCACCACATCGTTAGAACATCTTACCACCTCGCGGAAGGGAATGCTGAAAGTAATGAGGGAGCCTGGGTTTTTGTGGCCGTAGTTCATTTTCAGGTCGCCAATGACGGGTGCGGGGGGAGTGCGGTCAAGGAAGGCGTAGCGCATGAACAGATCCTTCACGTACCAGATATCCTTTCCTGTTCCAGCAGCGTCGAAATAGACCTTGATGTAATCGGATGTCGACTGGCTGTTAGGCTTAATGAACATGCTGCCTGTGGCATTCTCCACATACCAGATTCCATAGGTGTTCCTGCGCTGCTGCCACAGTTGGGTGTCGGCGCGCGGGAATTCAGTATGCTCCTCGGTCTGAGTACTAGGACGCCATTGGTTGTTTCCGGCATGTGGAAAGAAAATCTTATAGTCGTCTGTGCAGGCACCCTTGCCGCCCTTCAGTTCGAAACAAGCCTTGTAGATGGCCTGGTTCAGTGGAGAGACTTTCCCGTTCTCGTCATCGGGGTCGTGGGCAGTGCCAGCCATGCCGTCCAGCACACACTGCACATACTGGTAGCCGTCCTCACCCTCGTGCATGGTAAAGCCCAGTGTAGCACAGACAGTAACATCCAGCTCCTGCAGATACCAGGTATAGAAGTTGAATTTCTTGTACATGTCATACATCGGGAAGGTAAAGCGTCTCTGGTCATAACCCTTGTCGGTAATCTTGTAGTAGCCATTCTCGTCAGGTTCATTGCTGTCTTCCCATGGATTATAAGGCATGTCTATGTACTTACCCTCTGGCAGACCTGTGGCAAACTCACCGTTGCTCAGGTATATCTCCTCGTTCACCTCGTTGGTGATGATGCTCAGGTCCACCTTCATGGCATCGCCATAGTCTATCCGCCTTTCGGCAGAGGCCAGCAGCTCCTGGCCTGTAATGTCGAGCACCTCCACATAGTAGGTACGGAAGCTCTCGGGTCCGTACTGGTAGGTGTAGGTGACGTCGTTAATGACGTCAATATCATTAAAGCTTCTCTCCCATGCCTCGTACTCATAGGTTTTCTGTCCGGGCATGAAGTACACATCCTCTGGTGCTCCGCCATAGTGCATGTCGCAGACGGCCGTTCCGTCGGCACAGCGCACATATACAGCCTCCATTTTAGTAGTGTCGGAACGTGTGATGGTGAATTTCAATCTACCCTGCGGTCCCGACTGGGCGGGAGCCGTAATGGTGAACTTACTGCGTGCCCATGCGCCACCCGTACCGCAGAGGACACATAGTATGCCCACAAAGGTAGCCTTCATTAGCATGGATGTAAAGTAATTGTTTCTCATAATTACAATCTTGTTTATTGGTTGTTAATAATTATCTGTTTTTCCTTCTTCGCAGTTCTTCTTCACGTTCCCTACGCGAAGCCCTTATGGAAAGCCTGACCAGGCAGACAATCACGATTGCACAGATGAGCATTCCAATCAGGGCAATAATACTTTGTGTAGTCATTTCAATTTAATTTTGATTTCTGGCTACAAAAATACTGGGAAGAACACAAAACGACTTCTCTCTAACAGAAAATTCCGCGAGAGAGAAGCGATTTTTCCGCGAGAGAGAAATTTTTCCGTTAAAGAGAAGTGAAATGAAACAAAATGAAACACTTTTGTTCCATTCTAACCTGTTTATTTGCGAAGAGCAGGGAACTAACAGGAAGTCTTAAAGGTAGAAGGCTGAGGCTTTCCCTGAGCAGAAAAAGCACGGTTCATAGATGTGGCCGATGCAAAACCACAGTCCGTAGCAATCTCGGATAAACGGCGATCCGGTTGCTGACTAATGAGGGCAATGGCATAACGCACACGATGCTGAGAAATCATATCGTAGAACGAAGTGTAGCCACTGAGCTTGATAACCTCGGTAAGATACTTGGAATTAGTACCCAGTCGTGATACAAGTGTATCTATGGTAATATGAGACTCGGTGAAAATACGCTCCTTCACCAGAAGGTCATCAAGACGATGTGCAAGGTCGTCGAAACGGTCGACACCAATGACACGCAAGCTATCTGAGTTGTCAGGCTCATCCGATATGGTAAGTCTACGCCAGGGATTAAGCGTATAAATACAAAACCATACACTGGCTCCGATGAAGAGAATATCACGCCCGAACTTTACCCAAGGATCTGCTGCATAGAAGTTTATAGCCAATAATATAAGTATGATGGTAGGTACCCACTTGATGATATTGGCAAATCGAACGGGAAAGTCATCACTGTCGGCATAAGTATCCTCGTTGTAACGCTGCACGGCACGGCCAATTTTCAGTGCCATTCTAACATTCAGACCAAAGTAGGAAGCAAAGACACCGTTAACGGCTATGAAGAATATGAGACGCCATACATAAGGAAATGTAACAAGGTCTATTGCCTGCAGGAAAAACGGTATAAGTACGATCACGGCGGGCCCGATAAACCAATAATCCCGGAAGGGATGATGTTTCTCGGGAAAGAAATACAACTCGCACATGATAAGCATCTGTAAAGAGAAGAACAGCAGGGCAAAAGCATTGACAAACATCAGTGCATCAGGGTCGCCGACCTGAAAGAGGTATGTTAACTCAAACAGCTGCAACAGGTAGATAACTCCAACCGACCGCTGTGCGGGGAACAACTCATGGAAGTGCTCGCGGTAGGCCATTGGCTTATAGTACCACTTCAGCAGCCACCCATAAAGGTGGGTGACTATAAACGCCAGATTGGCGCTGAAGAGGACCATATATGTGATATCGGGAGTCATTACCTTGTATTATCGCAGCGTTAGATTCCCTGTAGGATGCGCTTCAGAACTACCGTAGCAGAGATTTCGCGATTGGCAGCTTCCGGAATAACCAATGAAGTAGGAGCCTCTATCACATCATCCGTGACAATCATATTACGACGAACAGGCAGGCAATGCATGAATTTGGCATTGTTGGTCCAACTCATGTGCTCTGTATCTACCGTCCAGTTAGTCATTGTGTGATAGTCATGTAGGATCTTACCATAATCCTGTGGACGGGTAACACCAGGGCAGCTCCAGTTCTTGGCATAGATGAAATCAGCACCCTCGAAGGCTTTCTTCTGGTCGTATTCCACACGGGCATTGCCAACGAACTTGGGATCCAACTCGTATCCCTCGGGATGTGTAATGACAAAGTCCACATCGGCAGCATTCATCCACTCGGCAAAGCTGTTAGGTACTGCCTGTGGCAAGGACTTAGGATGAGGAGCCCAGGTAAGGACGACCTTGGGTCTAAGTTGAGAGTTCTTCCAATTCTCCTCAATTGTTATCAAATCGGCAAAAGCCTGAAGGGGATGCACCGTAGCAGTCTCCATGGCAAAGACGGGCTTACCGCTATACTTCACAAACTGGTTGTAAACCGTCTCGGCATAGTCATACTCGCGGTCGGTCAGGCCGGCAAAGGAGCGGATACCGATCATGTCACAGTAACAAGCCATAACAGGAATAGCCTCCAACAGATGTTCACTCTTATCTCCGTCCATGATAACGCCACGCTCGGTCTCCAACTTCCACGCACCGGCATTCACATCCAGCACTATGACGTTCATGCCAAGATTCAACGCAGCCTTCTGGGTTGAGAGGCGGGTACGCAGGCTATTGTTGAAGAACACCAACAGTGCCGTCTTGTTACGACCCATCTCTACATACTTATAACGGTCTTTCTTTATCTCTTGAGCCTCAGCCAATGCCTGCCTGAGGTCACCTAAATCCTGTACGTTAAGAAAATTTTTCATCCAAATTATGAATTATGAATTGTGAATTATGAATTTTTAGAGTCCTTCTCCCTGATCTCTACCCTACGAATCTTACCACTGATGGTCTTAGGCAGTTCATCCACAAACTCTATAACACGGGGATATTTATAGGGAGCCGTCTCTTGCTTCACGTGATTCTGCAGTTCTTTTATCAGTTCAGGACCTTCCTTGCCCTTATAGGCATCGGTCAGCACGATAGTAGCCTTAACTACTATACCACGAACCTCGTCGGGAGCACCGGTTATGGCACATTCCATGATAGCAGGGTGTGTCATAAGTGCATTCTCCACCTCGAAGGGGCCAATACGATAGCCCGAACTCTTGATAACATCATCAGAACGGGAAACGAACCAGAAGTAACCGTCCTCGTCGTAGTAAACAACGTCCTTGGTATAGTAAATACCGTTACTGCAACTCTTCTCCGTCAGTTCGCTCTGTCGATGATATTCCTTGAAGAGACCCAGAGGCTTTTTACCATCTATGCGGATTACCAGCTGTCCGTGCTCACCTGGCTTACAGGGATTACCTTCAGCATCGATAACGGCCACAGGGAACTGTGGATTGGGAAGTCCCATAGAACCCGGTTTAGGCTCAACGAACGGATAGGTTCCCAACACCATGGTGGTCTCTGTCTGTCCGTATGCCTCGTATATCATAATACCTGTCTTCTTTTTCCACTCCATAAAGACCTTAGGATTCAAGGCCTCGCCAGCTGTCGTACAGTAGCGCAGGTTAGAGAGGTCGTACTTCTCGAGGTTCTTACGAATCATGAAACGATATACGGTAGGAGGAGCACAGAAGGATGTCACCTTGAAGTCCTGCATTACTGTCAGCATTTTCTCAGCATCGAAGTGTCCTTCGAAGTCGTAGATGAAAACCGTAGCACCACAAATCATCTGGCCATAGAACTTACCCCAAACGGCCTTCCCCCAACCCGTATCAGCAACGGTAAGGTGCAGAGACGTCTCATCAACGTTGTGCCAATACTTAGCCGTCAGGATATGAGCCAGCGGATAAGAGAAATCGTGCATTACCATCTTGGGCTCTCCGCTTGTTCCGCTGGTGAAATACATCAGGAAGTTGTCTGTAACCTTATTTTGTCCTTTCTGGCTCTTGAACTTGGGGGCCATCATAACACCTTGCCAGTAGTTATCCCAGTTCTGGGGAACTGCGGGGCCAATGGAGATACAATGTTTCAGCGAAGGGCAGTATGCACGGGCACGGATAACATTCCTAAGCACAATAGTATCACCTACGGCAACAATAGCCTTGATGTCCGCCTGATGGCAACGGTAGATGATATCCTTGTCCGTAAGCAGGTGGGTAGCAGGAATAGCCACAGCACCAATCTTGTGTAGAGCTACCATGGTAATCCACCACTCTACCCTACGCTTCAGGATAAGCATCACACAGTCTCCCTTTCCAATTCCCAACGTCTGGAAATAAGAAGCCACGCCATCTGAGAAACGCTTGTACTCGGAATAGTTGATATGTTTGACATCGCCTCTATCATTCGTCCATAAGATAGCTTCCTTCTCGGGATCTGTCTCGGCATAGGCATCTACCACATCATAACCGAAGTTAAAGTCCTCAGGCACTTCCACCTTGTAATTAGCCATAAAATCGGCATAATCCTTAAACTTCGTCTGCTTTAGAAACTTCTCTATCATATTCTTCTACTCTATACTCTAAACACTACACTCTAAACTATGCTCTCACCTGTCCATTCCCGTTTATCAACCACTTATAGGTGGTCATTTCCTCCAGGGCCATAGGACCGCGGGGACCAAGCTTCTGAGTTGAGATTCCTATTTCTGCTCCCAGACCGAACTGGGCTCCGTCTGTAAAACTGGTGGGAGCATTCACATATACACAGGCTGCATCCACCTCGCATTGGAAGCGCTGGGCAGACTCATCATTTTCCGTAATGATACATTCGCTATGCCCCGAACCATGTGCCTGGATATGCTGCAGAGCCTCATCTATAGAATCCACCACACGAACGCTCAGGTCATACGACATCCACTCGCGATCCCAATCGAAGGTTTCTCCCTCCTTGGGCATATGAATACATACCTTATCCTTCATGGGAGCCAACAGAGCAGGCAGATCCCCTACCCTGTCTTTGTGTATCAGAAGGCAATCCAAGGCATTACAAACGCTCACCCTACGGGTCTTGGCATTATTGATGATGGCACAACCTTTCTCCAAGTCGCCATCTTTATCGAAATATGCATGCACCACTCCGGCACCTGTCTCTATGACAGGAACACGGGCATTGTTACGCACAAACTCTATCAGTTTCTTTCCTCCACGAGGGATGCAGAGGTCCACATATCCCACAGCGTTCAGCAATTCTGCCGTTGCCTCGTGGGTAGGCGGCATCAGTGCTACCACATCCGCCGGTATCCCTTCTGCCTGAAGTGTCTTGTGAATAAGACTTACGATAGCCTCGTTGCTATGCTGGGCGTTACGACTACCCTTCAGGATGCAGGCATTACCGCTCTTGAAACAAAGCGAGAACACATCGAAGCTGACATTGGGACGGGCTTCGTAGATTACACCTATTACGCCAAAGGGAACACTCACTCTGCGTAGATACAAGCCATTCTCCAAGGTTCTTTCCTTAGTGATAATACCCAAGGGAGAAGGCAGGGAGGCAACATGACGCATATCGGAGGCAATGCCTTTCAACCTGTCGGGAGTAAGCAACAGACGGTCGTACAGCGGATCCTTGCTGTCCATCTGCTCGAGGTCGTGCCTATTGGCCTCCAGGAGCGAACCTTGGTTAGCAAGGATTGCATCAGCCAATTGCTCTAACAGGAGGTTGCGCTTCGCATCCTCCACCAGTGCCAAAGCCCTACTGGCCACCTTTACTTTATGAAACAGTTCCTTCATCAATGTTCAATGCTCAACGTTCAATGTTCAATGCTCAATGTTCAATGCTCAATGTACAGAAAACTCCGTATGTATAGTTTCCGTTGGTCTCTCGGCCAAATCCTTCAATATATTCTCACGATTACCGTTGGCGATAATTACCTTGATGCCTGCAGCGGCCACATTACTGGCGGTCTTGTACTTAGAGGCCATACCACCACGGCCGGCACTGCTCTTCTCCGACTGGATATAGCAAGAAAGGTCCTCGCCTGGTTTAATGGTTCGTATTACCTCGCTACCAGGATCGGAAGGATTACCTGTATAGATACCATCCACGTTACTAAGGAGCACCAGCGTCTGTGCATTCATCATCTGTGCTATGAGGCCAGAAAGCTCATCGTTGTCCGTGAACATCAACTCCTCGATGCTAACGGTATCGTTTTCGTTAACGATGGGGATTACCCCGTTCTCCAGCATCACCTGCATGCAGGCCCGCTGGTTCAGGAAGGTACGTTCCGTAGAGAAGTTCTCCTTGGTGGTAAGCACCTGTCCTATGTGTATGCCGTATTCGCGGAAGAGGTCGTAGTAAAGGTTTATCAGTTTCACCTGTCCCATAGCCGAGAAGAGCTGACGCTGTTCTACAGAGTCCAGCATATGGTCTACCTGCAACTCCTTACGACCGCAAGCCACGGCACCACTTGATACCAGTATCACCTCATAATTGTGCCAGCGCAACCAGGCAATCTGGTCCACCAGGGACGACATACGGGTAATGTTCAACTTACCCTCTGCCATTGTCAGCACATTGCTGCCGACCTTTACTACTATACGTTTCTTCATGCCAATACGCGCTTGAATTTCTCTATAAACTGCTGAGCCTCATCCATACTCAGGCACAAAGGAGGCAACAGGCGAATCACATTGGTACCAGAGCAACCTGTAAAGCAATGCTCCTCCTTGATAAGACGGGTACGGGGCTCCTTGTACGGGATATCCAACTCGATACCAATCATCAGGCCTTCGCCACGTACGTCCACCACATGGTAGCTACCAATGAGTTTCTTCAGTTCGCTTATCAGATAAGCACCTACCTTGGCTGCATTCTCTACCAGATGCTCTTCCTCCATGATATCCAATACAGCCAAAGCACCGGCACAACCCAGGTGGTTACCTCCGAAGGTTGTTCCCAACTGACCGTAAACGGGAGTAAACTTGGGAGAAATCAGTACGCCGCCCATGGGGAATCCGTTGCAGATACCCTTGGCAACCGTTATAATATCGGGCTTCACGCCCAGGTGCTGATGGGCAAAGAACTTACCGCTACGGCCATAGCCGCACTGTATCTCGTCGCAGATGAGAACGGTATTATGCTTGTCGCACAGTTCACGAAGAGCCTGCAAGAACTCAGCGCTGACCATACGGATACCGCCAACACCCTGGATGCACTCTATGATACAGGCACAGACGTCATCCTTCTCTATTTCCTTCTTCCATGCCTCAATATCGTTAAGGGGAAGATAGGTTACGTGTCCGTTGGCATTGATGGGCGCAATAATCTTAGGATTGTTGGTTGCCTCAACAGCCAAAGAGGTACGACCGTGGAAAGCTTTCTCGAAAGAAAGAACACGGGTACGGCCATTGTAGAAAGAAGAGAGCTTCAGGGCATTCTCGTTGGCCTCGGCACCAGAGTTGATAAGGAACAGGCTATAGTCCTCGTAGCCACTGGCCTTACCCAGGCGCTTAGCCAACTCCTTCTGCAAGGGGTTCTGCACAGAGTTGCTGTAGAAACCCAGCTTGGCCACCTGGCTGCTGATAGCCTCCACGTAATGCGGATGACAGTGTCCCACACTTATTACGGCATGACCGCCATAGAGGTCCAGATACTCCTGTCCCTCGCTATCCCATACATGACAACCCTTGCCACGTTCTATGGCTATATCAAAGAGTGGATATACATCAAACAAATTCATAATACCTTATAATTGAAAAAGTGCTGCAAAATTACAAATAAATTCCACTAATCCGTAATAATGCAGCATTTATTATACCTTAATTAATTGTAAATCGTTTCCCCAATTAGAAAGCAGAAGCTTTCAACTGAAGACCTGCCTTCTCGTCGAGGCCGAACATCAGGTTCATATTCTGAACGGCCTGACCTACGGCACCCTTCAGCAGATTGTCGATGCAACTGATCATCAACAGCTGATCCTCGTACTTCTCTACATAGACAACAGCCTTGTTGGTATTCACCACTTGCTTCATATCGGGACTCTTGGTCACGAAGTGTGTGAAGGCTGCATCCTTGTAGTAGTCGGCATAGATCTGCTGCACCTCCTCCAGGGATTTATCGCACTTGGCATAAGCCGTTACGAAGATACCCCTTGTGAAGCAACCACGCTGAGGGATGAAGAGTATACGGCCGTCATAACCAGGACAGAGTTCCTGTACCGTCTGGTTGATCTCCAGCAGATGCTGGTGCGTAAAGGTCTTATAGACAGAGATATTATCGTTACGCCATGAGAAGTGTGTTGTTGCACCTGGTTTCTGGCCAGCACCCGTACTACCTGTGATGCCATTCACATGGATATCGCCGCTGATGATTCCAGCCTTCAAAGCAGGCAGCATAGCCAACTGGATACAGGTGGCAAAGCAACCAGGGTTGGCCAAATACTGGCAACCTTTTATCATCGATTTGTGCGTCTCGGGAAGACCATATATGAAATTATAATTCTTCACTCTTAACTCTTCACTCTTAACTCTAAAGTCCTGTGCCAGGTCGATAATCTTCACGTTGGCAGGAATCTCATGCTCCTTCAGGAACTGCTCACTCTTGCCGTGACCGAAACAGAAGAATACCACATCCACCTTGTCGAAAGGCATCTCGCTGGTGAACTCCAATTCCGTTTCGCCTACAAGGCCCTCATGAACCTCATATACCTTATTGCCGGCATTGCTCTCACTATTGGCGAAAACAATTTCTGCCTGTGGGTGATTCAGCAGGAGGCGAATCAGCTCACCTCCTGTATAACCTGCAGCTCCTAAGATACCTACTTTAACGCTCTTCATTGGGATGTGCCAGATAATATGCACGGAGTGCGGTTGAAGTTACCTTGATGAAGCCCTTGGCATCCTCTGAAGACCAAGCCTTGGCCGTCTCGCCATACTCACCCAGTTTGTTCTTAACCAAGTCGTTGGGGCTGTCTACACCCATTGTCTGGAAGGTATAGGGACGCAGCTGCAAGGTTACCTCGCCAGTTACGTTACGCTGGCTGCTTGCAAGCATAGCTTCGATATCGGGCATAACGGGCTCTAAGTACTGACTCTCGTGCAGGAACATGCCATACCAGTTGGCAACCTGATCCTTCCAGTACTGCTGCCACTTGCTCAAAGTATATTTCTCCAGGAAGCGATGTGCGCCGATAATCAACATAGGAGCAGCTGCCTCGAAGCCTACGCGGCCCTTGATACCGATGATGGTATCACCTACGTGACAGTCACGACCGATAGCATACGATGCGCCAATCTCCTCTACAGCCTGAATAGCCTTGATCTTATCATCGTATTTCTTGCCGTTCACACTTACCAGCTCGCCCTTCTCGAAGCCCAGCTTCAACTCTTCTGGTTCCTGCTTGGTGGGATGCTTCAGGTAGGCACTCTCGGGCAAGCCCTGTGTGCTGTCCAGAATCTCACCGCCACAGATACTGGTTCCCCAGATACCTACGTTGTAAGAGTACTTCAACTTGGTGAAATCGGCGGCAAAGCCGTTCTTGTTCAGATAGTCAATCTCTTCCTGACGAGAGAGGTTACCATCGCGTGTCAGTGTGATAATCTCTACGCCTGGAGCCATTACCAGGAAGGTCATATCAAAACGGATCTGGTCGTTACCAGCTCCTGTAGAGCCATGAGCAATGGCGCTGGCACCAATCTCCTTGGCATAACGGGCAATAGCCAATGCCTGGAAGATACGCTCAGAGCTGACAGAGATAGGATAGCAGTTGTTACGCAGCACATTACCGAAGACCATATACTTCAGGGACTTCTCGTAATACTCCTGTGTAACATCCAGGGTTACATACTTGGTAGCACCCAGCTTGTAGGCATTCTCCTCGTTGGTCTTCAGCTGCTCAGCGCTGAAGCCGCCTGTGTTTGCACAAGCAGCATAAACTTCATAACCCATCTCTTTGGCCAGATACATCACCGTATAGCTGGTATCCAAACCGCCACTGAAGGCAACAACAACTTTCTTCTTTTCCATCTTATTTAATTCACAATTCTTAATTCATAATTCATAATGATAACGCTGCGGCAGCAAATTCTTCACTTTCTTACTGTCCCTCAATCTCCTGAAGGTGTTTGATGCGTGACAACACCTCGTCTGTCAACTTTGCAGGCAGATGCTCTGTGGGATCGAAGAGCATTGCGGTGCAGATACAGAATTTGCGGTTGCGCTCTTTCAACACAGGATAATTGACACAGCCCTCGCAACCCTTCCAGAATGCTTCGTCCTCGGTCAGGTCGGCAAATGTCACAGGCTGATAGCCCAGCGCCGTGTTCATCTTCATCACAGCAGCACCGCTGGTCAGACTGAAGATCTTGGCATGAGGCCAACGAGTACGGGCCAACGTGAACGTCAGGTCCTTGATACGCTTGGCAATGTGCAGGCCTCGGAAGTCGGGGTGTACAATCAGACCGCTGGTCGTTACGTATTGTTGGTTCTCCCACGTCTCAATATAGCTGAAGCCGGCAAAGCGTCCGTCCTTTGCCAGGGCAATGACGGCCTTGGCCTCAAACATCTTCTTTGCTACATAGTCGTGTGTACGTTTGGCAATGCCTGTGCCACGCACCTTGGCTGCCTCTGCTATCGTCTCTAAAATGGTGTCCACATAGACCTCATGCTCTGGTCCTGCCACCAATATCTTTATATCTTCTGGTTTTATATCGCTCATTGTTTTATAATTCACAATTCATAATTCATAATTCATAAATTGAACGACTATCTTCATTCAACTCAAAACTTTCCCCTCCCCCAGGGGGAAACAGAGGGGGCTTATAACTGGGCAACTATCTCGCCTATGGCATCTCTGGCCACATCCCTTTCCAGCTCCTCTTGCAGGACGACAATCACCGTATCATCTCCGGCCACAGTACCCAGGAAATAAGGATGGTGCGCATTATCAATGTCGTAGGCCACCATGCTGGCATGCCCGGGCGGTGTATGCACCACCATCAGATTGCCGGAGAAATCCACCTTCCAGCAACTCTTTTTCATCTCCTCGCGCGTTGGAACAGGCGAGAACAAGCCTTCTCTGGGCAAAGCATACACACTGTGACCGTTGCGCCCACGTACCTTACTAATACGTAATTGCTTAAGGTCGCGACTCAACGTTGTCTGCGTGCAGGGAAACCCAGCCTTGTCCAACTCTATCTGCAAGTCCTCCTGACTCTCTAAAGCCTGAGAACTCACAATCAGCCTAATGGCCTGTAAACGGGTCTTTTTATCTTGTCGTTTTTGCATATTTTCCCATTTTTCGGGTGCAAAGGTACAACATATTCTTGGAATAACATTAAAAATATGCAAAGAATATGCATTCAAATTACATATTTATTGCATTTTTATGCAAAAGGAAAGCATAATACAAAAAAAGACACCAACCATTGGGTTGATGTCTCTTTTACTGTGGTGCCACCAGGAATCGAACCGGGGACACAAGGATTTTCAGTCCTTTGCTCTACCAACTGAGCTATGGCACCTTTTTTTTCGTTTGCGGGTGCAAAGGTACGCACTTTTTTTGGACCGGCCAAACTTTTCGCTATTTTTTTTTAGTCTAATTCGATTCTCAAAAATAATGATTCAAAAGTTGAACTATGTTCAAAGCTTCTTGGCAGTTCCGATAAAAAGAAACAACAAAGCTGCATAATAGGTGCTCATAATGAGAATTGAGGCTTGGGGAATATGAGAAGTGAATTTATTCCAGGAGAGGACAAAGTCGGAAACGAGAAACAGTATTCCACCCAGAGCAGCGACAGAAGGCATCATCCTCTCGCCAACCGGTGCCGCAAAAGCACGCATCATACTTGTCCACATGGTTCCGATAAGCAACAAAGCATATATCACACAGCCCACACGAATAGGCAGAAGGGGAACAGCCGGTATCACCTTGAATGCAGCAACAATAAGTGGTATCAGAGACAACAAGGTGGTAACAGTCAATGCTTTCGACTGCATTCTCCCCTGACGAATACACTTCAGAAAGAAGCTGACATAACAGATATGGGCCAATGCGAAGCCGCCCATCTGCCCCTCAAAGCTACCCAACACACCCATAGCATCGCCTAAGGCACAGAACCAGAAAGCCATCATTATCCATTTGGGGCGCAGCCACAGGCTTCCCAAAGCCAGCACGATGGCAGGCAAGGCCAATCGCATGGCAAACAACACACTTTTACCCTCTGGCTGATCTATGGGACAGAAGAACCACGCCGATGCCAACAGATAGCAGATTATTACAGCCAATTCACATTTGATATTGTTTTTCATAATGATAATCCGATTTACCTGATACAAAGTTAACACTTTTCAGGAAAACCAACAAGAACTACCAATAATAATAAAGATTTTACCCTTATAAATATTTTCCTTTCCTTAAGGAAAAGTTCCGTTCAGAGGCTTTGAATGCACATTCAAGGTCTTTGTACGGCCGTTCAAAGCCCTTGAACGGCCGTACAAGGACTCTGAACGGAAAATATCTGCCTAAGAAAAAACATTTTCCTCACGATAAAAAACAAAAACAAACAGGGATCAAGAATAAAGTTCGAGGAACTTTGGGACAAATTCCGCATGCAAAAACATGGAAAAAGGCCATAAAAACCGTTTGGGATAGTTTTTTTCTTATTAATTAGGCCATTTGAAGATTTTTCTTTTTATATTTGCAGCAGAGAACTAACCGAAATGTTTCACTAATCCACAAAAGAATATGAAGAAACTTCTTACCCTTATTACCATGATGATAGCAATTGTGGTAAATGCCCAAGTAACTGACGAACAGAGTGCTATCCTGCAGGTTGGCGATAACGCCCAGATTTTCTATGGAACAAATGCGCTGGTAGAAGCTTTGGAAGCTGCACCAGACCGTGGTGCCACCATCACCCTCTCATCTGGAACCTTCGCAGGTGGTACCATTACCAAATGCGTGAATATCTATGGTGCTGGCTGGGTAGAGCAAAAGATTGCCAGAGACAACGACAATCCCTCTGACAACAGTATCCTGCCAACGATTATCAGTTCCAAAATCACCATCAGTATTCCAGAAGAACTGACGGCTCCTCACAACATCCATATTGAAGGTCTAAGATTCCCCTGGAACAGCAGTGGTGGAGGAATCACATGTGAAAAGGCGATTGACGGACTGGAGATTATGAAATGCCAAATCAACGACAGTGGTACAAGTCTTACTTTTCCTGCAGAAAACAAAAACGTTGTTATCACTCAGTGTCATATTGGCGTGGCCACGGGTTTGAGCGATGTGCTTTTCCAAAATTGCTATTTAGGTAATTCTGCCAGTTTTCAGTGCCGTGACGTAAACAAAAGCAATGTTGTGATGAATCATTGCATCATATATACCCATTACTCCTATGCAGAATCATGCAAAGCACTTTTCACCAATTGTATGATTCACGGTAGTTACGCAATCAGTCCTTGGAGTACAGCTCGTAATTGTACATTTGCCGTAGCAAGCATTACCAATGTCGGCAGTACAGACAACATTTTCAGTGTGGATTATAATCAGATTTTCGAAGATGCTACTGGTCTCGGCTACAATGATGCCCGTACCTTCAAGATTAAAGACGAGTTGGTTAATACCTACATAGGTAGCGACGGCACAGAAATTGGCATCAACGGAGGCAACTACCCCTGGAACAGGACGCCTCATACCCCATTGGTTAAGGACCTGAAGGTGACCATCGACGGAACTCAGATGAAGGTGACCTACAATGCTGAGACGCGATAAGTAAGACATCACTCCATAAATACGCTAACAGATGAAAGCAATCAAAGGAATGCTGTTAGCCGTAGTGATGATTATCAGCACTGCTGCTGCAGCACAAACAACCATAGCAGAAGGCGAGTACTGGATAGACGGTGCGATAGGTGCACGTCAGGCGTTATCGTCTGGTGCTTCCATCAACATCAGTTCCCTCCAGCCCGGCCTGCACACACTTACTGTGCGTGTAAAAGACAGCAACGGACTGTGGAGCAATCAGATGGCACGTATCTTCTTCGTGATGCCCTCAGGACGCACTGATGCCACCAGCGTGACGGCTTGCGAATATTGGATAGACGACGTGAAGAAGCCAGAATATACGACGCTGAACATACAAACCATCGATATCAGCGACCTCAAGCCTGGCTTGCACAAGATACTCGTTCGCACAAAGGACAACCTCGGTATCTGGAGCAATCAGATAGCGCGTATCTTCTTCGTGATGCCCTCAGGACGCACCGATGCCACCAGCGTGACAGCCTGCGAATATTGGATAGACGGTGTGAAGAAGTCGGAGTACGCTACGCTCAACTCACAGGTCATCGACATCAGCGACCTCAAGCCTGGCCTCCACAAGATACTCGTGAGGACGAAAGACAACCAAGGTATCTGGAGCAATCAGATGAGCCGTACGTTCTTCGTAGCTCTAGGTGCTCAGACCGATGCCACAACTATCACGAAACGGGAGTTCTGGTTGGACGGTAATATCGCACTCCGTCAGACCATCGACGACACACCAGCCGTTATCGACATCAGCGCGTTAGATGCCGGTCTGCATATGCTCACCATGCGTGTGCAGGACGATAAGGGTGTATGGAGTAACCAGATGGCACGTCTGTTCTTTGTGGCTCCTTTGCCTGATGCAACCGAATATGTCCTTACCAAGTACATGTATTGGTTCGACAAAGATACGGAACATGCCGTTATTGGCGATATAAACGAGAGCAACGGCGAATTAGTGATAGACATAGAGATGCTGTCGCACGACGATGACGAGCATACATTCCACCTGTGCGTTTGCGACTCAAGGGGTGTCTGGAGCGACTTGGCAATAGATAGGTTCTCTGAGCTGGCAACCAGCAACGGACGTATCACCATCAACCTGAACAACGGTGAGTGGTATGACCTTTCTGGCAAGAAGCTAAGTGCTCCTCCTCGCTTCCCAGGCATATACATCCATGATGGCAAAAAGGTGATATTGAGGTAAAAACACAAAAGAGCTAAAGAAGTTAAAAGTGAGAAGTAGCTTGGCCAATGCCAAGCTGCTTTTTATTCGGAAATGAAAAGAAAAACGAGCTTTTCTTTTGCATTTCTCTCACTTATTCGTATCTTTGCACTGCAATTAGAGGCTTAGGCCTTTATAACATTGCATTCGGATAGTAGCGCAGTTGGTAGCGTACTACGTTCGGGACGTAGGGGTCGGGAGTTCGAGTCTCCTCTATCCGACAACCACGACGAAACGAATGACACTGGGAAATGTACATGAAAAAATAGCTGCCCTCATAAAGAAAGACATTGTCTTTTTTCTGATGGCAAACATCGTGTTCAGTCTCTCTTCGTTTTTAGTCAACGCTTTTCTCCCTAAGATTCTTAGCGACGGAACGTACACACAGTTTGTGTACATCTTCCAGATGGTCCTGTTTGTCACCAATACGGTGCAGGTGGGCTTTGTCCTGGCATTGTATTACTTTGCCAAGCAGAACAGCAAAGAGTCGTTCAACATCTATTACACCCTGGTATCCATGCTGAACATAGCGATTATGCTTTGCTGCCTGATACCCCAAAGCTTTGTGTTCGGACTGCTGAAGCTGCAGGAGCTCTCCTTTACGGAGAGGCTCAGCTTTGCCCTTGCGGTGATAGTCTCCAGCATATTCCTTTATAATAAAGGGGCTAACATCCAGCAGAAGCAGTACCATTATATGCTGTGGGTATCGCTTTCTGCCTTCCTGCTGAGAATCGCTGCGCTGATATACATCGCCCTGACACATACAGAAGGAAACACGATGCTGCTGTTGCTGATATTCGTATTCCCCTTTGTGGTGGATATCAAGGACTATACGCTGAGGGTGATACGCAACGTCAGACCCAAGCAGATCGGGAGACCTATGCTGGCGGACTTTGCCACCTACTCGCTGAAGGTGTGGCTGACAGGCGTCCTGTTCATCATATCCAGCAAGATGTTCCTTATCTCCACCAAAGATATGGATGAGGTTTTCACTGCCTCGCTGGCCTTTGCATCCGGATTCATCGGAATCATCTACATCTTCAAGGCGACCTTCTATAACTTCTATCTGGCCAAGTTCTCGAAGGACAATATCCAGGAGATCAGGAACTATGTGCAGAAACTGCTTAAATACGCCCTCCCCTACTTCGTATTGCTGCTGTTCATCGTCTCATGCTCCTGCACCTTTGTAAGGTTCGTATTCGGAGGGCTAGGAGAATCAGCGTGGAAGATCCTGTTTATCCTGCTGATGCAGACAGGCATCATCTGCTATCTGGGCATGATAACGCTGCTGGCCAAGACACTGAACTACCTGAATCTCGAGATTATACTGAATATATTCAGGATACTGCTTGTGTGGGTTATCTGCAACCTGTGGAAGACAGACGATATGCTCACCTGGTACGGCGTGAGCGTCTTTGCCCTGATGACGCCAGAGATTATCATCAGTGCCTTTATCCTGAACAGATTGGCACAGAAACAGATTCAAAACTAATAACACCCTGACGATATGCAGTATTCCGTTTCTCTTTTACACGAGGCATTGACAGTAGCAACATGGATCATTATGCTGCTGCTGGGTTATCGTGAGATGAGGAAATACGATAAACTGTATGAAGAGTCCGAGTACGAAGAAGAGGAGGATGAGGAAGAGAGAGAGTATTTCTTCTACAAGCCCCGTTCGTTCTGGTACAGGATGCTGTTCATTACCATACTGTTCGTTACCTTCGGCTGCGTGGGAGGCGACTTCCTGCACAATCAGGTAATATACGACATGAATGTGCAATCCGACCATCCCATACACTTCGAGAACGTATATGTGCTGCTCATAAAAGGCCTCCCCACCAACTACTACCTGTGGCGCTTCTGCGTTTGGGGAACAGCAGCCTTCCTGCTTTTCAAGATACTGGATGAGATAAAGAGCGACCTGGACTTCTCCTTCTTCGTCTTTACACTCATGCTGATGAATCACTTCCCCAACCTCAGGCAGACACTAGGGTTCATGATGATGTTCTACGGATATGTGCTTCTATTCCGATCGGCCGAGGATACCATGCCGCAGAAACTCGTCATGGGCATAATACTTCTGATACTCTCCACATTCTTTCACTCTACCATCCTGGTATTCATCATTTTATCCCTCCTGCTGTTCATTCCCGGGACAAAGTCGCTGACGATGGTCATCATCTCGCTGATAGCCTTCCCCTTCCTGTACGACATAACAAAAGAGCTCTCCACGCAATTCATAGGCCTGGTAAGCAGCAACGACATGATGCAGGAAAAAGCGACAAAATACATAGAATCCAGCTTCAGGGTAGAACTGAACATCCGGGGCTTCCTGAAACTGTTTATCAACAGGCTGCCCGTACTGATGTTGTTCTTCTATGGCATAAAGAAGGTTCTGATAGACAAGGTCCAGGTAAGCCACATGGAGAAGCATCTGCTGATGCTGACATACTTGCTGATTTACATCTCCTGTCTCTTCTTCAACAACAACGTGTCAGCCTACCTGTCGCAAAGATTCTGGGATGCCGCCTGCTACCCGCTGACCATATTTGCCATGGTATTCCTGCGAAACTACTCAGGCAACTTATACGTAAAAGTTGCCATGTACGCATTCCTGCTCTCCAATATATTCAACATGGCATATTCGCTCTATACGATAGACAACTTCAATGCTAACGCCAACTCCTTCTGACGCCTATGAAGATACTCGAAGTCATACAAAGCCTGGCATCCGGAGGAGCAGAAAGACTGGTGGTGGACCTCTGCAACGAACTGTCGAAGACAGAGGAGGTGAGCGTGCTGATACTGAAGGACGTGGAGCATTTCTACCTGCCGCAGCTGAGCCCAAAGGTTAAGGTCATCCAAGCCAGGATGCCAGTTGGAGGCAGCGTAAGACAACTGATACAATGCTGTCAGTTGGTAAGGAAGATAGCCCCCGATGTGATACACATGCACAGTCAGGCCAGATACACCATGCTGCTGGCCAACCTGCTATACGGCCGGAGGTACAGGTTCTACCTGACCATACATAGCGATGTCTGCGACCACTATGCCCACGGATGGTCAGGCCTGCAGGTAAGGCTGAGCGGATTCCTGGGAAGGAGCAAGTTCGTCACCATCTCAGAGACCAACTACCAGCAGTTCCGTGCCATGCATCCCAGGCTGAAGCAATGCCTCATCCCCAACGGCAGAGCATTACCCGCTGTCTCAGACAAGATAGAAGAGGTCAGAAAGGAGATGCAAGCTTACAGGTCAGAGGACGACCGTCTGCTGTTCATACATATCGCCCGCTGCAACCCGTGCAAAGACCAGTCGATGCTCGTAGACAGCTTTAACGAACTGATAGCAGAAGGAGAAAAGCTGGCATTGGTAGTCATCGGAGCAGGATTTGATTCGCCCTTGGGGAAAACGATAACCGCGAAAGCATGCAGCCACATACATTTCATCGGAACGAAAGAGAATGTCTATGATTACCTGTCATGTGCCGACTGCTTCTGCCTTTCGTCCCAATACGAGGGAATGCCCATCACCCTCATCGAAGCATACCTGAGCGGCAAGCCCATTATATCCACACCCGTATGCGGTGCCGTGGATATCGTAAAGAACGGCCGGAACGGCTGTCTTTCCGATGGACATACAAAAGAGGAATACAAGGATGCCATCAGGAAGTTTGTTACAAATAAAGAACTCATCTGCACATCTGCCAAGAACATTCCGGAAGACAATCCGTATGCAATCAGCAAATGCGCAGAGAGATATATAGAATGGTTTAAGAACTGAAACAGAATGAAAAAAGTACTTACATTTGGAGTATATGACCTGCTGCATGTTGGACACATGCTGTTATTCAAGCATGCCAGAGAGAAGGGCGACTACCTGATAGCTGCTGTCCAAGACGGTGGCTACATACTGAAATACAAGCCCGATGCCAAGATAATCAACACCACAGACGAACGTCGCATGATGGTAGCCGGCATAAGATATGTAGACGAGGTTGTCACCTACAAGGATGTAGACAAAGACATCGTGAACATAGACTTTGACATACTGGCCGTAGGACCCGACCAGAAGCACGAGGGATTCCAGAGAGCCATAGAGTGGTGCAAGGCACATGGCAAGGACGTCGTTGTCATCCCCAGGACAGAAGGCATCTCGTCATCCCTACTCCGCGAGTTTATAAACATCAAGTAAGCCCCCGCCATGAGGACCATCGGATTAGAAGAGCGCAAGCAGATACAGATAGACATTCTGGATGCTGTCAACACATTCTGTCAGGAGACAGGCATTCGCTATTCTCTATCCTGTGGGACTATGCTCGGTGCCATCCGACACAAAGGTTACATCCCTTGGGACGATGACATCGATATATATATGCTCAGGGAGGACTACGAAAGGTTCGATGCTCTCTTTCCCGATGTCTATCTCGACAAATACAAGATGGCATCACTCAGCAGAACCAAGAACTGGGGCATTTGCTTTGCTAAAGTATATGACAGCAGGACCCTGGTAAGGGAAAAGAAGAACAAGCAACAGAATATTGGCATCAGTATAGACGTATTCCCCGTTGACGATGTACCCGACGACGCCTCTGCATGGGAAAGCTTCAATCGCAAGAGACTGCGTATGATACACCAGCTAAGACTGGCCAGCATCAAGTTCTCAAGAAGCCACAAATGGTACAACAACATGGCCCTTGTCTTCATAAAGAGTATCTTCCATCATGCCCACAGACATGCCCTGAAGGTTAACAGTTTCATTCAGCAGCATAATGGTAAGGGGTACTGTCGTGTTTATGAATGCTGCCAAGGGTTACTGGCCAAGAAACCATTCCCCAAGAGCCTGTTCAGTAATCTGACAGAAACAACCTTTGAGGGGAAATCATATAGCGGCTTTGCCGACTACGATACATATCTTACCCTCCAGTTTGGAGAGGACTATATGACGCCTCCGCCGCCAGAGAAGAGAATATCATATCATACTAACACCTCGTATTGGAAAGACTGATGTTATGAAAATCCTCTTCTGCACTCCATACATAGAATCTCCGGATGTCGTTAGCAGCGGCATAGGAACCTGGGCACGCAATATCATGGCCTACAACCAGAAGGCTGGCAACAGCATCGATATTGTACCAGTATCCTTCGACAGGCACACACACATCGAGGAGTATACAGTAGGAGGTTTCCGCAGATATTATACAGGTATAAAGGAGGTGGGAAAGTGTGTCATAAAAGCTTTCTGCAAGATGAGCACAGAGAAGCCCGACGTGATACACATCTGCACAAGCGGCTACCTGGGATTCATAAAAGATATCATCCTGGCCCAAGCAGCGCGGAGAAGAGGAATACGAAGCATTGTACACTTCCACTTCGGCAGAGTGCCCGGCATAGTAGAGGAGAACGGCTTTGAATATAAACTGCTGAGGAAACTGTTAGGCGTTGCTGACAAGGTGGTGGTGATTGACGGAAAGTCATTCCAGACGCTGACAGGTCTGCAATACAGAAACGTTGAATACATCCCCAACCCCATACCCGATGCTTTCCTGCAAGAGGTAGAGAAACAGGAGGGACAGACCCTACGCAATCATAAGACAGCCTTATTCGTTGGTCACGTGATCCCGACAAAGGGCGTGGCGGAACTGGTAGAGGGCTGCTGTCAGATACCAGGCCTCTCGCTCCGGATTATTGGCAAATGCGCAGATGAGATGAGGGCTAAGCTATCGTCTCTGGCCACAAAGAGAGAAAAAGGGACATGGTTGAATATAGTTGGCGAAATACCCTATGAGAAGGTAGTGACAGAAATGCTACAGGCAGACACCTTCCTCTTCCCCAGCTATACAGAGGCTTTTCCCAATGTCATCCTGGAAGCTATGGCCTGTGGTTGTGCCATTGCCTCCTCAAACGTAGGAGCCATCCCCGAGATACTGGATTGCGAAGGCGAGACGGCAGGAATCTGCTTCCCTGCGCAGAGTTCAGAAGAAGTGGTAAAGGCAGCAAACAAGTTGTATAGCGACGAAGCATACAGAACCCTACTGACAGAGAAGGCCAAAAAGAAACTGTACGACACATACACGACAGAGAAAATATGGCCCCGACTCTTCAACATATGGAGGACAGAACATGATTAATACCATAAAACGATTCATAAAGAACAACAGGTTTATACGAGGTTTGTACTTCGGATACAGAAGCCGGTTTGGCTATGCACGCTCCAAGTTCGGTTTCTTGTGCACAGGTGCAACCTTTACTCCGCCCATGAACATCATCAACCCCAAGAACATATTTATATACAGCGACGGAGCCATCAGCAACGCAACCATTTGGGCACTGAATGCCAGATTCACCATAAAGAAAGGGTGCAGGATAGGTTGCGGACTGAACGTACAGACAGGCAACCATGCCAGACAAGTGGGGATGTTCGTAAGCGACATTACGGAAGAAAACAAGCCCAAGGGCTATGATAAAGATGTGACAATCGAGGAAGATGTATGGATTGGAAGCAATGTCACGCTCCTCTCTGGCGTGACTATTGGACGGGGGACCACTGTGGCAGCAGGAGCTGTCGTTAACAAGTCCATGCCGCCATACTGCATTTGTGGTGGAGTTCCTGCCAAAGTCATCAAGTTCTACTGGACCATAGACCAGATACTGGAACATGAGAAAAAACTATATTGCGAGAGCGAACGTTATACCCGTGAACAGTTAGAAAAGATTATCGTATGAAAATATCAATCATAACTGCAACATATAACAGCGAGAAAACGCTGCGCGATACGCTGGACAGTATTCTGGCACAGACCTATCCAGATATCGAGAGCATCATTGTGGATGGAGCCTCGAAGGATGGGACGATGGATATCGTACGGGAATACGAGCCACGCTTTGAAGGCCGTATGCGCTGGATCAGCGAGCCGGACAAGGGCATATACGATGCCATGAACAAAGGCATAAAGATGGCCAGCGGAGATGTGATCGGTGTACTGAACTCCGATGACTTCTACCACGACGAACGCGTTGTAGAGGATATAGCCAATGCCTTCATCCAGAAGAATGTGGAATGTGTATACGGCAACCTGGTGTTTATTGACGAGAACGACAAGAACAACACCCTGCGCATCTGGAAAGGGTCGCAACACGAATGCGGATCCTTCCTGAGCGGTTGGCATCCTGCCCACCCCACTTTCTACGTAAAAAGCATCTGGTTTGAACGCTTTGGCGCTTTTAAGTTGCAATATGCCGTCTCTGCCGACTTTGAACTGATGCTCCGCTTCATAGAGAAAGGGCAGATACGCAACGCATACCTCGACAGATATTTCGTAAAGATGAGGATGGGAGGCGAAAGCACAAAATCCGTCCACAACATCATTACCGGAAACAAGAATATACTACGAGCCATCAGGGACAATGGCTTTAAACCCACAAGATTCTACCTGATACGCAGGCTGATACCGAAAGCCTGGGATATGGTGAAGTTTAATTTAGAATTATTATTACGCAGATGAACGACATATTAATTATCCTTGCAATACCCCTTGCCATCTCATTTCTGTTGAGTATGTTCATAACACAGAGAATGAGAATTATCAGCTATAACGGCGGTTTCTATTTCAACCAGAACAAAGACGAGATTCTGGGAATGGAAATGGGCGGACTATCGCTATTCCCCATCATGCTCATATCCATGTGCATTACGATGGCATTGCCGCATCTGCTGAACATGGAGGAACTCAGGCAGCAGGTTGAACCCACCACCATGCGAATCCTGCAGATTATTGTAGGATGCGCCTTTCTGTATATCATGGGAGTGAAGGATGATTTCCACGGGACAAGCAGCATGAACAAATTCTTTGTGCTCTTTCTGGCTGCTGCCATGTTCCCTGCCTCCGGATTGTGGATAAACAATCTGTATGGTCTCTTCGGCCTTCATGCCATACCCATGTGGGTAGGTATGCCCTTTACACTGCTGGTGGCCCTCTTCCTCACGGAACTTCCCTGTATCATAGACAGCCCCGACGGATTGGCAACAGGTATCGGAACCCTGCTGGCCGTACTGTTCCTGCTGCTTAGTATCTATGGCAATCATGCCATGAGTACCATCATAGCATCGGCCACGATAGGTGTCACCCTACCCTTCACGCTCTGCAAGAAGTTCGACAAGAGGTGGGAGAAGACACTGATGGGAAGTTCTGGAAACTATATTCTGGGCTACATCCTCAGCTACCTGACAATTGCCTTGACGAGGCAGAGCGGAGGCCGGTTGCCAGAGGAAGCCATCATAATATGTGTAGGCATTACCATCGTACCTGTTCTGGATGCCGTTCGAGTACTGAAAAGCAGAATCGTCGAGAACAGAGGTATACTGACACCCGATAAGAACCAGATGCAGCACAGACTTATCCGTACAGGAATGCCGGAGAAGTTTGTTTCACTAACCATCACACTGATTATTCTGGGCTTTACATTGCTTAATCTGGCCTGTGCATACTTCCGGATAGGAATGACCATTATCTTCTTTATTGACATTGTAATGTGGGCCATATGTGCCTTCCTCATCGACTGGTGCATAGCACGTCACGAGGCTGTCTATGCTCACGAGCAATGGAACAAAGAATACGGACGCGAGGCATGGGAAGCCAACATCCCCACAGAGACGCTGAGCAACAAGATAAAGAACTTTGGAACGATGGGCCTTTCATCCGACATGCTCTCAGGTAATACACAGGAGTTTATTGCCGATGGCATGACGGGTTTTGGACGTAGCACAAAGAGAATTTGTGATTTCATCTTCTCGGGTTGCAGCCTTATCCTCTTTTCTCCGTTATTCCTGCTATGTTATATCATGATAAAGCTGGACGACGGAGGACCTGCTATCTATAAGCAAGAGAGGATAGGAAGATTCGGACGACCCTTTACCATCTATAAGTTCCGCTCTATGAAGGTGAATGCCGAGGAGGCAGGCCCTGCTCTTAGCCATGCTAACGGCCAGACAGATCCTCGACTGACAAGGATAGGAGGATTCCTGCGAGCACATCACCTCGACGAGTTACCCCAGCTATGGAATGTCTTCACAGGCGACATGGCCTTCATAGGCTACCGTCCGGAGAGGAAGTTCTATATCGACCAGATAATGGAGCATGATCCCAGGTATGCCTTCCTGTATCAGATCAGACCTGGGGTTACCAGCTATGCAACCCTCAACTACGGATATACCGACACCATGGAGAAGATGCTCCGCAGGCTGGAGTTGGACCTGTATTACCTCAAGAACCGGTCATGGTGGTTTGATTGCAAGGTACTCTTCCTTACCTTTGTGAGCATCATCTTCGGAAAGAAATTCTAAAAGGCATGGATAGAGAACTCACTTTGTTTCTTGCTTTGGCAAAGATCTCCGTAGGCAATGCCGAAAGACTTCCATACGCACCGACGGAAGAGGAATGGAAGTTCCTGTTCGCTATGGCCAACAAGCAAACCATTGCCGGTCCGCTCTTCGCCGCCATTGACAAGCTGCCAGCAGAGCAACGGCCTCCACGCAAAGTCTTTGTGGACTGGCTGGCTACCACAGAGAAAATCAGGAACGACAGCCGGGAAGCCAATCATAACGCTGTATGGGCCAGCAAGAAGTTCAAGTTGGCAGGTTTCAGGAATGTCATACTGAAAGGACAGGGTAACGCTCTGCTCTACCCCGACCCATTGCTGAGACTACCAGGAGATGTGGACGTATGGCTGGAGGGTTCGCGGGATAAGATTATCGGTTACGTCAGGAAGTTCTTCCCCAATATCAGCGTTCAATGGGTGGAGATAGATTTTCCCATAAAGAAGGGATGCAGCATCGAAGTACACACCATCCCCAGTTTTATGTATAACCCGTTTGACAACAGAAGGCTGAAACGTTACTTCGAGCAACATGCCGAAGAGATGTTCTCTAATACACCCATAGCAACAGAAGACGGAGAGATGAGAGTACCGCCATTACCGGTCAACATGCTGTTCCAGCTGACACACATATACCGTCATCTCTTTAACGAGGGAATCGGCCTACGCCAGATAATGGATTATTACTACCTGCTTCAATGCAAGGATGTGCCCCAACACATCAGTGAGACAGCAAGGATGATGAAGCATCTCCATATGGAACGTTTCTGTTCCGCATTGATGTATGTACTACAAGAGGTGTTTGGCCTTCAGGAAGACCGTATGATACTCCCCCCCGACACACAGGAGGGACAGTTCCTTCTCTCAGAGATTCTTCAGGCGGGAAACTTCGGTCACACCGATGAACGCAACCATCTCAGGCTGGACAAATGGGGGAATTTCTGGCAGAAGACCTTTCGCAACTGGCGGTTTATCTCGCACTACCACAGAGAAGTCATATGGAACCCGTGGTATAGGCTCACCCAATTTGCATGGCGCAAATACAAGGGGTATAACTAGCCCCTTCTGGACGAGCGAGTAAACAGCTTAGCCAGTCGGGATTTCTTCTTCATCTCCTCGCGGTAGCCATAGCCGTAACCGTAGCCGTACTTCTTGTTTCTATTCTGGCAATCGTTCAGGACTATGCACAGATGGTTAAATTTACCTTCGAGGTGCAGGCGTTCCAATTCGGGCAGATAACGACGGTCGATCTTACTCTCACGGATAACATAAATCGTAAGATCAGCTATTCTGTTTACGATACCGGCATCTGCCACCACTTGTGCAGGAACATTGTCAACAACGATGTAATCGTAGTATTTCTTCAGTTCCTCCATACACTGTTCCAGGCGGTCGCTCATCAGCAACTCAGCAGGGTTCGGAGGAGTGATACCGGCAGGAAGCATGTCCAGGTTACACGTAGCATCCAACGGCTCTACCAGCGACTTCACATCATCTACGGCACCGGAAAGGTATGAGGTAAGACCCTGGCTACGTCCCTTGGCAGACAATTTGCTCTGGGTGCGCTTGCGGATATCCGTATCTACCAACACGATCTTCTTGCCGGCCATACCCAACGTTGCAGCAAAGTTTCTGCTTATGAACGTTTTACCTTCACCGGGCATTGTACTGGTGAACATGATGATACGTGCATCCTTATTGATGAAAGACATACTGAAACGAAGCAGACGGAAGGCCTCACCGATAACATCGTCACTCTGAGCGGAAACGATAATATCAGAATCACTGATACCGCTTTTTCTGTGAGGAACCTCTCCCAGGATAGGAATGGTCGTGTAGGTCTCCACATCTTTACGCCCACGGACACTGATATTCAGCCTTTCCTTTATCTGGAAGAAGGTAAAGGGAATGGCCAGACCCAGAATCAGGGCAAACAGAGAGATGATAGCCTTGCGTGGTGCAACAGGAACCCTGCTTCCGAAAGGATGTTCTACGATACGGATGTTAGCCTCTGTTATGGCCAACTGCAGTGCTGTCTCCTCGCGTTTGTTCAGCAGGAAGGTATAAAGTGTTTCCTTGATAAGCTGCTGGCGAGTGATGTCGATTACCTGCTTCTCCTTCTGCGGAACCGTATTGATTGTACCAAGCAACCTGCCCTCTTCTGCTCTGGCTTTCTCCAACTGTAGTTTCAGGCTGGAAGAATAACCTCTTATTGAAGCCAGTACAGCCGCATGCATCTGAGATAGATTGTCGTCCAACTCCTTTATCGCCGGACTGGACTCACCGGTATTCTCAGCCAACCTGTTACGGTTGAGCATCATCTGATTATACTGGGTAATCTGTGCCTGTATACCATTGTCATTAACACCGCCCAGGGAAGGGATAAGGTTGTTTCCCTTGCTGTTCTCGGTCAGATAGTCCACCAGATACTGAGCCATACTGTATTGCATCTCCGACTGGATAGTACGCTGGCGTGCCGTAGTACTCTGTGCCAGGAAAGCTTCCGAGTTGGCCTTAATGTCCATCAGACCGCTATTCTGCTTGAAATCTGCCATCTGACCTTCCACATCATTAAGATCCCTCTCAATCAGCTGAATGCGGGAATCAATAAACGATGCTGTGCTCTGGGCCATCTGGTTCTTATCGTCAATGATACTTTGCTTATAGGCATCCAGCAGTCCCATCAGTATATCGTCGGCACGTTCAATGTTCGTATCGTTACAGGTTATGCGTACCAGGGTACTTTCCTTGTCAATCTCGCTACTGCTGCATTTATTCATAATCATGATAGCAGCATCGTCCAGGCTGATGCGGGTAACTGTTATGGTCTTGCCGATGAACGGCTTCATATTGCCCACCATGGGCGTTACGACAAGTTTTCCGAAGGGTGTCTCTAACATCTGTCCCATGCGTACATTACCGGTATAGGAAGACTCCTTCAGGGGAATACCCATCTTCACGTCATGGATAGCGCATTCCTGAGCACTCTTGATATCCATACTAAAGGTAACGGGGACAGAGAACGGCTGCAGGAAATCGACGGTGACAGGACGGTTCTTGTATAAGGAAATGTTCTTCAGGCGTTTCTTGAAATTATACATTACGTCCAGTTGTAAGTTCCTGGCCACCTCTCTCGAAAGCTGGAATGAATGGAGGATATACACCTCGTTCTTGACACTTGTTCCGGCCAGCACACCGTTAAGTTGCATCAAGGCATCCGTACTGATGTTGGAACGTCTTCCTGTAGAACCGCCGGGATCATCCTTAACCAGCATCATAGCCTGACGCTGATATACGTAGGAACGGCTTGCCAGATACAAGCGGGCAAGGCCCACACAGATTATTGCAGAAAGGACAAACCACTTCCAGTTGTCCAAGACAGTATCCAAGATATCGCGCAGCGAGAACATCTCCTCTGTTCCCTTGTTTCCCATGCGTTGGCGAGGGCCGAACTGTGTTCCGTTTGACTTGTATTCCATAGTATTTGATCTCATCTCTTAAGTGCAACAATCAAAGACACGACAGAAACCACCATACCTACAACGGTACTTCCTACTGTCAGCCATGTGTAGCTGGTACTACCCTTTACGCGCTGGCTCTTATTGGGTTGAACATAAACGACATCATTCTGCTGCAGATAATAGGCAGGCGAATTGAATACGCTCTCCTGATCGAGCAGATTAATCTCGTATGTCAAACGTTTACCACCCTCTTCGCGAATCACAAGGATATGATCGCGTCGTGCACTGTTGTTCAGGTCACCGGCCTTACCCAGGGCCTCCAGGATAGTCAGGCGTTCGCCCTGATAGGTCTGAGTGCCGGGAGTCATAACATCACCCATCACGGTAACCTTAAAGCTCATGATTTTGGTATTCACCACCGCATCGTTAATATATCCTTCGTCCTTGATGCGTTTTTGAATCATAGAGGAGACTTCCCGGGTAGTCAATCCACCCACGTTCACAGTTCCAAAAATAGGGAACTCTATATTACCGTCCTTATCCACCTGGAAATAAGAGACGCCAGACTGCACATTAACGGTGTTGGTACCTATCATAGGATTGTTTCCACCACCTATCAGGGTATTATTATTGAAACGTTGCAGCAATTCCTGATCCTTGCTTGTTATTGAGATAGCCAACTGGTCGTCCGGCTCCACCTTAAGTTCGAAATTCGCCTCCACGTCTTTAGGGGCGGCATAAGTCTCAGCTGCTCCCTGCAGATAAATCATCTTTTTGTTAGAGACGCATGAAGACAAGACTGTCGTAAAGCAGAATACACAGAATATACTTTTAAATAAGGTCCTCATACAAGAAAAGTTTTTATTTTCATGCAAAGATACGAATAATCGAGAGCAGAACAAAAGAATTTATTCTTTTTTATGCCGAGATGAAGTAACTTCGCGCTTTTAGCGCAAAGATACGAATAAGTGAGAGATAAACGAAATAAATTCATATTTATTTCTTTATCCGAACGGAAGTAACTTCGCGCTTTAGCGCAAAGATACGAATAATCGAGAGCAGCCCACGGTTTAACCACTCTAACTAGCATAACTATCCCTACCCTGCCCCCAGGAACAAAAAAAAGCCGCCCAATCCTTCGCGGACGAGCGGCTTCACATTATTGCAATTTAGAATTATTCAGCGGGAGTTTCCTCTTTTGCAGGAGCCTCGGGCTCTGCTACAGGAGCTTCTTCAACTGCAGGTGCTTCTGTCACAGGAGCTTCTGCAGGTGCCTCAGCAACCTTCTTTGAAGAACGACGTGTACGCTTAGCCTTCTTTACAGTCTTAGCCATGTTCTCATCGAAGTCAACGAGTTCGATGAAACACATAGGAGCAGCATCACCAGCACGGAAACCGGTCTTGATGATACGAGTGTAACCACCGGGACGGTCAGCAACCTTCTGAGAAATTACAGTGAACAACTCAGTGATAGCCTTCTTATCCTGAAGATAGCTAAATACTACACGACGTGAATTGGTAGTATCCTCCTTACACTTAGTGATCAGGGGCTCTACATACTTCTTCAAGGCCTTAGCCTTGGCGAGGGTCGTAGTGATTCTTTTGTGCATAATCAGAGATACGGCCATGTTACTCAACATAGCTGATCTGTGAGATGCAGTACGACCCAAATGATTGAATTTCTTATTATGTCTCATTGTTTTTAATCTTTATCTAATTTATATTTAGAAATATCAGTTCCAAACGACAGATTCAGACTCTCGAGCAAATCATCAAGCTCCGTGAGCGATTTCTTACCAAAGTTGCGGAACTTAAGAAGGTCAGTCTTGTTGTACTGAACCAGATCACCAAGGGTGTCTACATCTGCAGCCTTCAAGCAGTTGAGGGCACGTACAGAAAGGTCCATATCTACAAGCTTGGTCTTCAGCAGCTGGCGCATATGCAGGATCTCTTCGTCAAACTCTTCATTACCGTCAACATCTGTATTCTCGAGCGTAATCTTCTCGTCAGAGAACAGCATGAAGTGATAAATCAGGATTTTAGCAGCTTCCTTCAAAGCGTCCTTTGGGTGAATGGAACCATCGGTAGAAATTTCGAGTACAAGTTTCTCGTAGTCAGTCTTCTGCTCAACACGGAAGTTCTCTACGGCGTACTTTACATTTCTGATAGGAGTGTAAATTGAATCGATGGGAATTACATTAACGTCAGTACAGAAGACCTTGTTCTCCTCAGCGGGGACATAGCCACGGCCTTTATTAATGCTAATTTCCATCTGCATACTAGCTTTTGAATCCAGATGGCAAATTACCAATTCAGGGTTTAACACTTCAAATCCAGTCAGATACTTATTAAAGTCACCAGCCTTGAGCTCTGTAGCATTCTCGACAGTAACACTAATCTTCTCGTTCTCGAATTCTTCTACAATTTGTTTGAATCTTACTTGCTTCAGATTCAGAATAATGTTGGTAACATCCTCCTTAACTCCAGGGACTGTAGCGAACTCATGCTCAACGCCAGAGATAGCTACTGTATTAATGGCAAAACCATCTAATGAAGAGAGAAGAATGCGGCGCAAAGCATTACCTACGGTAGTACCAAAACCACCCTCAAGAGGACGAAATTCGAACTTGCCGTACTTTTCGTCAGCCTCCAACATTATTACCTTATCAGGTTTTTGAAATGCTAATATCGCCATCCTTAATTTTTATTTAGAGTACAACTCAACGATCAACTGCTCCTTAATAGTCTCAGGTATGTCTGCACGCTCTGGTTTGTGAAGCAATTTACCAGCCTTCTGGTTCTCGTCCCACTCCAGCCAAGGATACTTGCTGTGATTGAAACCAGCCAGTGCATTCTGAATTACCTCAAGACTCTTAGCGCGCTCACGCACACCTACAATCTGACCAGGTGCAACAGAATAAGATGCAATACCTACAACCTTGCCATCTACAACGATGTGCTTGTGGTTAACCAGCTGACGGGCAGCAGCACGTGTAGGAGCAATACCCAGACGGTAAACGATGTTATCCAGACGGCACTCCAGATTCTGCAGCAGGATCTCACCGGTAATACCACTGGTACGAGCAGCCTTCTCGAACATATTGCGGAACTGCTTCTCCAATACACCGTATGTATACTTAGCCTTCTGCTTCTCAGCGAGCATCACGCCATACTCAGAAGTCTTACGACGACGATTATTACCATGCTGACCAGGAGGGAAATTGCGCTTTGACAACACCTTGTCAGGTCCATAGATAGCCTCGCCGAAACGACGGGCGATTCTTGATTTTGGTCCAGTATATCTAGCCATAATTTATGCTATAAATTTTTCGTTAATACGATATAACGTTATTACGATATAACGCCATTAATTAAACTCTACGACGCTTTGGAGGACGGCAGCCATTGTGGGGTAATGGAGTAACGTCAACGATCTCTACAACCTCGATACCAGCACCATGTACTGTACGGATAGCAGACTCACGGCCGTTACCGGGACCCTTAACATAAGCCTTTACCTTGCGCAATCCCAGGTCGTATGCTGTCTTAGCACAATCCTGTGCTGCCATCTGAGCAGCATAAGGAGTATTCTTCTTTGAACCACGGAAACCCATCTTTCCGGCAGAAGACCAAGAGATAACCTGACCTTCGCTATTAGCCAAAGATACAATAATATTATTGAATGAGCTATGTACGTGCAGCTGACCCATTGCGTCAACCTTTACGTTTCTCTTCTTTGCAGCAACTGTTTTCTTTGCCATATCATTTATTATTTAGTAGCCTTTTTCTTATTTGCAACAGTCTTCTTCTTACCCTTACG
>JAEEGF011541281.1_pt1 | contig 57366 bp, 44 predicted proteins | sample 9134171 | NCBI WGS metagenome assembly JAEEGF01 (sample SAMN16246542, study PRJNA631951) | gut metagenome | biome: gut microbiome; feature: rumen; material: AP-attached | host: Bos | place: Iran: Karaj | collected 2018-10 | reverse complement strand
GTTGGGTCCGCTCTGGACATAGGACTTGAATATCTCAATCTTCTCTCCGATGAAGGCACCGCTGAACATCATCTGTATCAGGATCCTCTCGCTGAGAGTATAGGTATCAAGGCCAAAGGACTCCGCAGCCTTCCAGATGTCCCTCATCTCCTTGATGGTGCCGCTGTAGTTGGTCATCAGGTAGGACAGGAGCTGCTCGTCGTACTTGCCGTTTACAAAGGAGTAGTGGGCAATCTCCAGCTCTTTGGCTCCAACCTCAAGCATATTGCGGTCCAAGAGCCTTACGCACAGACGCAGAATGATCCTGGCGTCAATGCCGTGGGTTCCGAAGTTCTTGACCCAGTCAAGGGCTCTCTCATAGAGACCTGCCATGACCATGAGCTCCAGCATCTCGTTGCGCTCAGGCCCCTCAAGGTCCATGGGATCGATGTCCATAAGGTACTCGGTGAGCTGTCTGGTAAAGTCGTTGTCGTAGTAGAACTTGACCAGATTGTTGCGGATCTCGTTCCTGCATTCCGGCCGAACCAGATCCGAAGCCGCAAGATCTCTGTATCTGCCCACGTTGTCCATGTCGATGGTGTAGGCGTTCTTGCCCAGATCGCACAGGAACAGATCCAGATTCTCCTTGCCCTTCTGGATGTATGGAATAGCGTAGCCCGCAAGCTTACCTGCCAACATGAGCTTGGTGCTGGTGTAGGGGATGCTGACTGCGTAGCGATTGTCATCGTGATCTGTGAGGAATACCGCATAATCACTGCCGTAGAGGGGCACATAGCCGTGGCCGTCCACGAGAGGGTAATGCATCTCACCCCGGCACTTGTCGTAAACTACGCAGATGCCGTTCACTCTTTTGTCAGAGGTCTTAAACTCCGCGGTGTAGATGGAGCTCAGGACCTTGGAGGCGTTGGCCGCATCTACCATCTGCCTTGTGAGCAGGTTCTTGTAGAGATAGGCCAGATCCTTGGAAATCCTGCCCTTATCAAGCTGTGCCATGAGATACTTCTCAATCTGCGGCACATAGGACTCGTAGAGATCCGGATATTCCTCCTTGTGTTCGTGGATATATCTGTAAAGTATAGCGTTCTTGTCATACTCAAGGTCGCTCTGATAAGAGAAATACATCAGCACCATCTTGCTGATCTCGCAGGGCAGGAGCCCGTTCTCATCGGTATAGATGGACATCATGTAGTACTCGTAGAGTCTTGTAATGCGAAGCTGTCTCTCAACGCCCCTTGCATACCACTCAAAGGTATACTCCTCGGTCTTGCCGCCCTTTATCAGAAGGGAGACGATGGCCTCAAGCACCTCATCGCAGGGCCTTATCTCGTAGCAGGTCTTAAGGATCCTGAAGAGCCTGTTGTCAAAGTTCCTGACTCTGAGGGCCAGGTAGACGATCTGGTCTATAAGGTTAAGGCTGATGATCTGCCTCTTGGCGCCATACTCAAGGACGTAGAGCTCATAGGTGTCAAGCCTTGTGAGAATGGAGGGTGAATCATTGAGAAGGTTCATGGCCTCCAGGTACAGGATCGGGCTCCTGCAGCCAAAGGAGAACTGCTCCTCCAGCATCATCCATTTTCTGGGGCTGCTGCCGGTATACTCCTCTGCAATATATTGAAGAAGCCAGGCAATACGCCAGTTGTCGGGGTTTCTCCTGAAGATCCCTTCAAGCCTCTCGGAAATGTCGTTGATAAATGCGTCCTCTCTGCTGCAGAGAGTGGACAGATACAGATAGTAGCTGTAGAGGGTGTCGCCGGGCATATCCTCTACTTCTCTGGCGGCCTGATCCAGGATCCACTTTCCCTCGTTGACCCTGCCTGCCGTTATATAGTAATGGGCTGTGTAGAGCCTGAACTCCAGATCCTTGTCGTCAATGGCGTTCATCTTGGCTATTATCTTGCCGGTCTCCGAAAGCCACGCTCTGGACGTGATCTTCTTGCAGCTGAAGTTCTCATATACCTTGACCAGCTCCACCGTCAGCCTTTTCTTTTCCTGATAATCCGCTGTGATATGGTCCCCTGTAAGATCCACAGACACCGTCACCGGCAGCTCGACTCTCACAAAGGCATTATGGAAGACGATCCTTCCGAAGTTGTTGCCCTCATGGAGCTTGTCAGTGCGGAGCTTGAGCCTCATCTTGCAGGAACTTCCCGTAAAGTCCTCTTCTCCTATGTGGATCTTATCCAGCATCAGGAACTCACCGTCCACATCCACATCAAGACTGGTGTAGCCCCAGCCGTTTCTGGTGAGGACTATGCCCTGATCATGGGAAAGACCTGTGAAATCAATCTGAAGCTCCTGAGGATCGGGAATAAACTGAACAGGCTGCTTTTTGTTGATGGCAATGAGGAATTCCTCGACGTTCTGACGATTGTCGGGGTTGACGGAAAGACCTCTGTAGAGGCTCTCATACTGACTGTCATTGCCCTTAAAGACAGAAATGAAGTCACGTGAATAAAAGAGGTTTACCGCCTCTTCCCAGTCTGTCTTGGCCAGATTTGCAAAATGAAAAAGATTCTTGATGTCTCCGAGGCTTGATGCAATGTGATCCAGCCTGATGGTGACAACGAAGGGCAGAAGGTACTCGCCCTGATTGGATATTATCTTGAACTCACCCTTTATAACATCTCCCTGAGTGAGACCCTTGGAATCAAATCTATAGGATACTTCAAAGGGTGAACCCGAAAACTCGCCTGTGAGGACCTCCATCCTGAGCTCTGTGGAAACCACCCTCCCATAGGCAGGTCTGTCATCGGGACTGAAGATGGTGAAGGTACCCTCAATAGCCTCTCCCGGTCCCATTGACAGCTCAACACGGGCTGTTGAAAAGTCCAGGCTCCTGGACGTATACATATATTTACCCTGTAGAAGCTGATCTATTATTTCTCTCACGATACACCCCAATAAAACAATTTATCCCCCCTAGTATACCATACCGGGGGGGAAAAAATCACTCAGTTCTGAGAGCTTCTATAGGATCAAGATTGGCAGCCCTTTTGGCCGGGTAAATGCCAAAGAAAAGGCCGATTGAGGTGGAAATAAGAACGACCGCCACCACAAGCATGGGATTTACCATAAAGGAGAAATCTATAATGCGGCAGATCAGGAAGGAAGCGCCTATTCCAAGCCCCATTCCGATAAGGCCTCCGGTGAAGGTCAAAATGGAAGCTTCCGCCAAAAACTGTGTGAGAATAGAGGAAGTTCTGGCTCCAAGGCTCTTTCTGATACCAATCTCTCTGGTCCTCTCAGTAACGGACACAGTCATGATGTTCATAACACCGATACCGCCTACCAGAAGGGAAATGGCTGCTATCAGAGCCACAACAGTGGTGATGATGGTCAGGATGTTGTCTGTGGTCTCATCAAAGCCGTAGCCGGAGGAAACCTTGACTGCATTTTCGCCCCTAAGGCCCATGACATTCTCTACAACAGGCCTTGCCTGGGCAAGAACAGCCTCTTTATTTTCGCTGTCAAGATAAATGCTAAAGTCCGTGAAGATATTATCCACTTCATAGTTAAAAGCATTGGCCAGTGATGTATATGGCGCATCAGCCAATACCAAAGGTTCTTCTGGATAGCTTGCATAGGCAATATCTCTGGGATTGTCCTCTCTGACTCCCACTACGGTAAACTCAGAGGTTCTGTCATCGTTGGTGATCTCTATGATCTGACCCACAACCTCTTCATATCCGAACACTTTCTTGGCCATGGTCTGGCTCACTACCACAACGGGCTTGCCGTCCTCCAGTTCACCCTTACTAAAGAATCTTCCGTGGACCATCTTGATACTGCCCGCTTCTGCGGGTGCCTGGCTCTCTCCCGTCACATAAGCATCAATTCCGCCGGTGCGGGTCTTGACCAATCCCCAGACGGTGATGTTGGGGGATATTCCATATATATTGTCAAGGCTCTCCTCAATCAGCTCCATCTGGTCTTCTGTAAAGGTTTTCTCTGTCTTGTTGGTATCCAGAGAAACAGAGACGGTGGTGGCGCCGATGGTATCTATGGTGTCATTGACCGTTGCCTTCATTCCGTCACCGATAATGAGCACCGTAAGCACCGACGCTATACCTATAATGATACCGAGCATGGTCAAAAAGGATCTTCCCTTATTGTTCCTGATGCTGGAAAATGCACTTTTTATGTACTCACCAAAAGTTCCCATTGATATCCTCTGTTATTTAAACTCTCAATGCATCGATAGGTCGCATCTTTGCTGCTTTTCTTGCAGGGTAAATTCCAAAGAAGATGCCTATAAGTACCGAGAATATTGCCGCGCCAATAACCGATTGAGGCGTGATGATAACGTCAAAGCCGATGGCTGAACATATTATATAGGCCATACCTATTCCGAGAATAATTCCCACAATTCCTCCAAGGAGGGTCAAAATGGCAGCTTCGGCCAAAAACTGTGTGAGAATGGCTCCCGTACTGGCGCCGATTGATTTTCTTATTCCGATTTCCCTTGTTCTCTCAGTAACGGACACCAGCATGATGTTCATAACACCAATGCCTCCGACTATCAGAGATATGACGGAAACCAGCAAAAGAAAGCTCCGCGCATATCCCAGCACCTGATTGAGCTCATCCGACAAGTCCGCAAGACTGAAAGCGGAAATAGCACTGGTACCCCTGAGGTTATGGGCATTGGAAATGATATTCTGAGCCTTATTAAGGGATTCAGATAAGGTCTCCTGCTCGTCAAAGAGCATCAATGAATAGAAATCCTCTATGTTGTAGTCAAAGTCTGCCGCCATTGCCGTATAGGGCATCTCAACCTGGGCCGTATAATCAAGGCCTTCAGTCAGGAAGGAATAGAGTTCATTCATATTCTCGCGAAGTCCGACTATCGTGTAATCGGCAGTCTTGCCATAAAGAGTGATCTCTACCTCCATGCCTATAGCATCTTCCGTTCCGAGGATCTTCTTGGCATCATCCTTGAGCATTACGCATACTCTCTGGCCCGAGTCCACCTGCTGCCTGGAAAAATACTGTCCCTTGGCTATGCCGTTACTCATGGCATACAAATAGCTCTCGGAGACGCCTTCTACCGACACGGAAAAGCTTCCCTTTCTTCCGGTAATCTTGCCATAGCCTGAAAGCTCCGGAGAAACACCCTTTATATCGGGAAGCTGCTCCTCTATGTTGGCGATATCATCTCTGGTGATACGCTCGGAAGTCTTGGTGCTGTTTATGGAAATGGAGCCGTAATTGCCGGAAAGCTCGTTCAAAGAGTTCTTAACATAGGCGCTCATACCGTTTCCAAGGGCAACAACAGCAATAACAGCTGCTATTCCAATCACAATTCCAAGCATGGTCATAGCTGTCCTGTAGCCGTTTCCAATTATCTGTTTAATTGCACTTTTAAAGTATTCCGCTACTTTTCCCATTACAATTCTTCTTTAAAAATTCTGTACTACTACAGGCATTCCTTCAAAGAGTAAGCTTACATCCGAGGAGATAACTTCATCTCCCTCGGAAAGTCCCTCAATGATCTCAGCGTCTGTACTTGTAGAAATACCGATAACCACGTTCTTTCTGGTTACAACACCTTCTTCAACAACATAAACGTAATCTCCGGTGGAATCTGTCTGAACATACTCATAGGGAAGAACAATTGTGTTGTCCGCCTTCTGGGCATGGATCTTGTTGTTGGCTTCTACTCCCAGGATAATGTCCGAATCGGGATTTAATACCTTGATGGTGGTTGCAACTACGGCAACACCGTTGGTGTTCTTGGTTGCAGTTCCTGAGATCTTGGATACCTCTCCGTTATAAGCTTTGCCGTTGATGGTGATATCAACCTTCTCGCCTACGGTGATCTTGGGAAGATCACTCTTGGATACCTGCATTGTGATCTGAACATCATCAAGACTTGCTACGGACATAATCTGTGTACCGCTCGCCACAGTGGCACCCTCTACAACTGTTGCGGGGATAGCGGTGATAACACCGTTGAGGTCTGCCTTGACACCCTCCTTGGCCTCTTCAATCTTGGAAATAGTATCTCCCTGTGTGAGCTCAGTGGCTTCAAGAGATGCTTTTGATGCAGAGACGGAACCGCCGTTGACCTTGGAGCTTCTGGCTGCATTAAGGCGTGTTACCTCATCGTTGAGGGCTGTGATCTGATCCTGCCATGCGATGATCTCCGGGTCTCTTGTGAGAGCTGCCTGAGCATCCATCTTGGCTTCCTGGGTCTGAAGATACATCTCGTTTCCGTCCTCATCTTTTCTGTCGGTCGGAACGTATCCCTCAGCGGTATCTGTAACTCTGTTCTCGTTGTAGTCCATGAGAACCTTGTTAAGTTCATCTATGGTCTGATTGATCCTGTTTTTCTTTTCATCGATCTGCTTCTGAATAGCTTCCTTCTCATTGGTGATCTGATCGATCCTGTCGTTGATCTGAGAGAGGGTCATATTCCTGGAATAATCCTGAGCGGTTGCAGAAACGCTGGCGCTTGCAGCTGTTGTGCTGTAGCTGCCCTTGGCCTGGGTAATGCTAAGCTCCGCATTCTTCTGGGCAAGATCAAGAGCCTCCTGATCATAGGTGTAGAGAAGATCTCCCGCGGAAACCTTGTCGCCGACCTTTACATTGAGCTCTGCGATAGGTGCGGTAACATCGGAGAAATAGCTCTTGGTCTCTGCGCTCTCAACTGTTCCCGAGATTGATAGAATGTTCTCGATGCTACCCAGTGTAACAGTCTGTGTCTGAACGATGGTTATGTTGTTCTTTCCGGCATTAAGCCTTGATACCACCATTCCTGCGATCACAAGTGCAGCCACTCCGATAACCACATATCTCTTTTTAAATCTCTTTTTCTTCTTGGGACTGTCTGAAAGATCCACGGAATCATCCTCATCGTAGATCTCAACCTGCGCTCCCGTAGTCTCTCTTATCTCATTCTGAGCTGTAACAGTCTTGTTCTCAAGCTCCTGAGCTTCCTTGTTTACAGTATCTGACATAACGAACCTCCATTTACTCTGTTAACAATAGCTGTCTTAGATTTCATCCTTATAATCCGGATTCATGATATCACTCTTGATCATTCCGTCTGAGATGGTGATGATCCTCTTGGCCTGGGAGGCAATGCCCGGGTCATGGGTGATTATGATAACGGTTCTGCCTTCATGGTAGAGCCTCTTTATTATCCTTATGATCTCCTTGGTGGAGCCTGTATCCAGGTTACCTGTGGGCTCATCCGCAAGAAGTATGGGCGGAGCCTGGGCGATGGCCCTTGCTATGGCAACTCTCTGCTGCTGTCCGCCGGACATCTCATTGGGCTTGTGGGTCTTTCTCTTTTCAAGTCCCACGCTGTTGAGGGCCGCATTGGCAAGCCTGGTCCTCTCTTTCTTTCCGACTCCTCTGTATATAAGAGGAAGTTCCACATTTTCAAAGGCCGTAAGGGACGGAATCAGGTTAAATCCCTGGAAGATAAAGCCTATCTCCCTGTTCCTGACATCAGACTGCTCATCGTCTGTCATGTTGGAAACGTCCTGGCCGTGGAGATAATACTTGCCGCTGGTGGGTGTATCAAGACATCCAAGCATGTTCATGAGCGTGGACTTACCGGAACCCGACTGACCGATTATAGCCACAAATTCGCCTTCACCTATGGTCAGGCTCACATGATTGAGGGCTCTGACCTCATTTTCACCGGGATTGTAAATCTTACTTACATCCTTGATCTCTACAAGTTTCTTCATAACTTTCCTCACGATGCCCGTAAAATCGGCATCAATTTGTTAGTCTCAAATAACTCGATAATATTCTACTATGCCCCATTTAATACACAAAAGCAAGCTTTTACTGGATAAACACCATCTCGGTCCTGCGAAAAGCCGAAAGAATGCGCATAATCCCGGAATAGATAATGCCCAGGCAAAAGATAACAACCGCTATTCTCGGTCTTCCCATGAATATTATGCAGCCCGCTGCCATTCCCAGATTCACCACCGCGTGGAGCATCTTAAATCTCCAGTTTCTGTCCTTGTAACGCCTTGCCTCCAAGGCCCTTAACAGTTCCACCAGTCCCGAGAAAGCATTGATTATCACAAGATAAATCAGGACATAGAATCTGTGGGCGCTGGTAAGGGTTCCCGTAAGGATTCCGAAATCCAGAAGTATCACCCCTTTAATAAGCGCAAATCGCCCGCCCACCATGAATCTTGCCATGGTAAAGTAATAGATCAGATCCGCTATGCCCCTCACAGACAGGAGTACAGACATTATGAGAAGTATATAGACATAGGCATCCCTTGGTCTGCTTAGGATCAGGATCGCGGCTCCGATCATCAGGAGGCCGGAAATAATGGTACTGATCTTTCTGAATCTGCTCATACTCCGTCCCCGCCTTTCTTAATTTCTTTTGAAAAGCCCGCAAGCATATTGCCTGATGCAAAGATCCTGCTGGATACCATGCTCTTCTGATCCATGGCTCCCAGTATAAACTTACCTATAAATGTCTCTTTTCTCCTGTTATAGGCTGCCAGATAATACTCATCCTTGTATTTCTCAAGATCAAAGTCCTCTATGGCGCATCCCGAAATCTCCTGCCCCAGCTCCTTCCAGTCCCTGCCTGCATCAAGCTGCCTGGTCTCGATTATCTCTTTTACCCGTTCCTTAATGGGCTCTATAGCCTCGAAGTCGTAGGTATCCCTTTCAAAAGAGCTGACGGCGCCGCGGATGTACTTCATGGCATAGATCATCTGGCAAAAGGCGTGCAAATAATCTGAAGGATTGTCCTTTATTATCTCCTCATAGTCGCCCCAGGCGGGAAGATATCTGTACCTGGCAAAGCTATAATCAGGAAGATGCCCTGCTCTTCCGTGTCCCAGGTTCATGATTGAATTCTCATTGGACTGGAAAAGGCTGTTGGTATAGATGCCCTTTTCCGGATCATCGGGAGCCGAAGTGCTGTGCCTGAAAGTGATCTGACGGTCCTGAAAGCCGCTCTCCGTGGGGATCATCTCATAGAATTCATAATTAGTGTTATTTATTACCAGTGAGGGTGTCCCCGCAAAATATCTGTGGGCCCAGGTGTCTGCCAGAACGTGCATGGCTATACCCACCGACTGAAGAGGCTTTCCCTTGGCCAGATTGACGGTATCTTCCAAAAGGTCACCGTTGGGTCCGCATATAAGGCGGTACTTGTCCATATATATCTTGGTCCGACCCTTCTTTTTGGGAGCGTAAAGATCTGCCGGAAGGAAATGAAAGGAAGCCCAGATCCTTGTAATGTCCTGAAGCCCCAGAATATCTGTGTTTGAATCCATGAGCTCCAGCTGAAGCTGCGTGGTTGCCGCAATGGCAGGGCCTTTGATCGAGGACAAAAAAGATTTCGAACAGAGGTCCACAAACTGGGCACTGTAACAGATATCCATGCTCTCCTCATGGCTGTAACCCGCAAGATAAGCGGCAAGGTAGGTTGCATAATAGTGGAAATCAGCCTGCATGCGACACCTCCCCGCTGTTATTTGATTTTTCAAGTTTGTGGATCATATAAGATGAATAGATAATGTCTACAAGAATTCCGATGGTCACAAGATCCACCAGGCAGGATGCAATAACCGTATCCACATCCTCAAGTTGCCGCAGCATTCGCAGATAAAAAGGTATACCTGATGCAGTTAAAAGACACAAAATCCCGCACCAGATGAGGTACAGATTCTTTGTTTTCCTGCCCTTGCCAGCTCTGATGGCCCTGATACCGATATGATAATGAACCCAGAAAGCTATCATCATCAGAATGAGCATAAAAAGTGTAAAAAAAACTATGACTACGGCCCGATACTGTCTCCGCTCGGGATCCTGGGCAATGACCATCACAACACTGTCAGGTCCGAAATAAGACTGAAGAAAGACCTTAAGCACAGACCAGGCCCCCATGACTATAATGCCTAGACCGCTTATATATAAGTTGTTTCGGTATTTTCGTATTTTGGCCTGCATAGTTTCTCCTTTGAAACCGGACACAAAACGTCACTATAATTATATACCAAAATAATGATTGCATTATCATAAGTAAGAGATTAAAATATGGAATCGGAGAAAAAGGGGAGCTTGCCTTGAGCAGGCTGAGAACAGAATGTACTTCTGGACCCATAACCTGATTTGGATAGTGCCAACGTAGGGATATAATGTCAACAATGTTTTCCGAGATCATGAGAACATTCAGCAGCAGATATACTTAGGTTGGTGTGTCTGCTGCTTTTTTATGTAATCAGGAAATTACTTTCTATTACATAAAAACGCTCTGCTATGGACGCAGCCCCCTGAATAACTCCAATCACATTTTATTTAGGAGGAATACTATGTTAGGAAAATGCTTGGAAAACGTAAGAAACACAGTTCCGCTGGTACACAACATTACCAACTACGTAACGGTAAATGACGTGGCCAATGTGCTTCTTGCCTGCGGCGGAAGCCCCATCATGTCAGATGAGCCCGAGGATGTGGAGGACATCACATCAATCTGCGGAGGCCTCAACATCAACATCGGAACCCTTAACCAGAGCAGCATCAAGGGAATGTTTCTTGCCGGCAAAAGAGCTAACGAACTTGGCCACATGGTTCTGCTGGATCCCGTCGGAGCAGGCGCTTCTGCCCTTCGTACAAACACAGCTGTAGGCCTTATGAAGGACGTTAAGTTCACAGTTATCAGAGGTAACATCTCGGAGATCAAGACTCTTGCTCTTGGAAGCGGCACAACCAAAGGTGTTGACGCAGATGTAGCAGACGCAGTCACAGACGAGACCCTTACACAGGCTGTAAGCTTTGTAAAGGACTTTGCCAAGAAGAGCGGCTCTCTCGTAGCCATCACAGGAGCCATCGACCTTGTAAGCGACGGTGACAAGTGCTATGTGATCAGAAACGGTCGTCCCGAGATGGGCAAGATCACCGGAACAGGCTGCCAGCTCTCAGGCATGATGACAGCATTTCTCGTAGCCAATCCCGACAATCTGCTTGAAGGCGCAGCTGCTGCCGTATGCACCATGGGACTTGCAGGCGAGATCGGCTGGGACAACATGCAGCCCGGAGACGGCAACTCAACCTATCGCAACCGCATCATTGATGCAATCTATAACATGGACGCCGCAACACTTGATAAGGGGGCAAAATATGAAGTGCTCTAAGGAGGATCTTCTCTTATATGCAGTAACAGACAGGCACTGGCTCGGTGACCGCACTCTCTATGAGGTGGTAAAAGAAAGCCTTGACGGTGGCGCAACTTTCATCCAGCTCAGGGAAAAGAACCTTGACGACGAGACTTTCCTTGAGGAAGCCAAGGAACTTCAAAAGCTCTGCAAGCAGTACAAGGTACCCTTTGTCATCAACGACAACGTGGATATAGCCCTCAAGATCGATGCAGACGGCGTTCACGTAGGTCAGAGCGACATGGAAGCCGGTGACGTACGCGCCAAGCTTGGTCCCGATAAGATAATCGGTGTATCTGCCCAGACCGTTGAACAGGCTGTTCTGGCTGAAAAGAGAGGTGCCGACTACCTTGGGGTGGGAGCTGTATTTCCCACAGGCTCAAAAGATGATGCAGATGATGTTTCTTTTGACACCCTGAAAGCCATCTGCGAGGCAGTTTCAATCCCTGTTATCGCAATCGGAGGAATCACCTTAGGTAACACTCCTCAGCTTAAGGGAAGCGGAATCTGCGGAATAGCTGTCATCAGCGCTATTTACGCGGCAGATGACATCAAAAAGGCAACCGAAGAACTCAAGAAGGTAACCGCCGAAACGGTTAAATGAAAAATATGATAAAAGGAATAATATTTGATCTCGATGGGGTAATACTTGACTCCATGATCATCTGGAATGACCTGGGTGAGAGATATTTAAAGAGCCTGGGCGTTGAGCCGGAGCAGGGCTTAAACCGTATTATCTTTTCCATGAGTATGGAACAGGGCGCGGATTATCTGAAGGAGCATTATGCTCTCCCCTTTAGCTCAGATCAGGTCCTTGATGGCATCAAGCAGATGCTTGAAAACTTCTATTTTAATGAAGTTCTGCTAAAGCCCGGAGTTCCGGAGCTCCTTGCCTATTTAAAGAGCAGGGATATCAGGATCACCGCAGCAACCTCAAGCCCAAGAGAGCATGTTGAGAGAGCCCTTTCAAGGAACAAGGTGCTAAGCTACTTCGAAAAGATTTTTACCACAAGTGAAACGGGAGTCAGCAAGCACGAACCGGATATCTACAATCTGGCCGCAGCGAGCATGGGAAGCGCTGCAGATGAGACCCTTGTCTTTGAGGATTCCCTTTATGCACTTAAGACCGCTGCCGATGCGGGCTACATCACCGTGGGAGTCTATGACCAAAACGGCGAGAGCAACCAGCAGGGCATGAAGGATACCGCAGTTCTGTATCTTAAGAGCATGACTGATTTTCTTCCAAACAGGGAGAAACTGGGATTTTAACAAACTGAATCGAATATAACAGAAATGTGCTGACACTGCAGATTTCTGATTATAGAGCGGCAAATTGGGGGCACCACCTTATGTCGCTATAGAAAAATATTGCTGAAAATCAAAAGAAAGAAGGAATGGATTATGAACACAGCATTATCAATCGCCGGAAGTGATTCCAGCGGAGGCGCCGGTATCCAGGCAGATATCAAGACAATGACAGCCAATGGCGTATATGCCATGACGGCTATCACTGCTCTTACTGCGCAGAATACAACCGGCGTAACAAATATTATGGAAGTGACTCCGGAGTTTCTGGCAGATCAGCTGGATGCAGTATTTACTGACATTTATCCGGACGCTGTAAAGACAGGAATGGTTTCATCTGTTGCACTTATTGAGACCATTTCACGAAAACTTAGAGAATACAAGGCCAAAAATATCGTAGTGGATCCGGTAATGGTGGCCACAAGCGGAGCCAAGCTCATCAGTGACGATGCCATAGAGACACTGGGAAAAGAGCTGCTGCCCCTTGCTACTCTCATTACCCCCAATATCCCTGAGGCTGAGGTACTTTCAGGAATGACCATCACCACAGACAAGGATATGATCGAGGCAGCCCGTGCCATCAACGGAAAGTACGGCTGCGCTGTTCTCTGCAAGGGAGGCCATCAGGTAAACAACGCCAATGACCTGCTCTACAGAAACGGTGACTACGTTTGGTTTAACGGAAAGCGAATCGACAATCCAAACACTCACGGAACAGGATGCACACTCTCAAGTGCCATCGCATCTAATCTTGCCAAGGGTTACGATCTGGATCAGGCCGTAGAGGCAGCCAAGAACTACATTTCAGGAGCTCTGGCAGCCATGCTGGATCTGGGTCACGGCAGTGGGCCCATGAACCACGCCTTTGACATCACATCAGATTTCCGGGAGGTACAGTAATAATGTCAGATAACAACAATAAAAAGGCTGCTGCTACAGAGGACAAAACCTCTGTATTCAGCAACAGCCTTATTTGGTTCGGCGCAGGTGTATCCATCGCCGAGATACTCACAGGAACATATCTTGCTCCTCTGGGATTTACAAAGGGATTACTTGCCATAGTCCTGGGACACCTTATAGGCGGACTTATGATGTTCGCAGCCGGAATGATCGGCGGCAGAACCGGTAAGAGTGCTATGGAAACCGTCAAGATGAGCTTTGGCGAAAACGGCGGTAAGTTCTTCTCTCTTTTAAATGTTCTGCAGCTTGTGGGATGGACCGCCATCATGATCTACGACGGATCACTGGCAGCCAACAACATCTTTTCCACAGGCTCCTGGGTCTGGGCCCTGGTGATCGGAGTCCTGATCCTGGTTTGGATCCTTATAGGTATAACCAACCTTGGCAAGATCAACACCATCGCCATGGCAGCTCTGTTTGTACTGAGCCTTATACTCTTTAAGGTCATCTTCTTCGGAGGCGCCTCCGTAGGCTCCATCCCGGCTGATGTCCTTACCTTCGGCGCAGGCGTTGAGCTCAGTGTGGCTATGCCCCTTTCCTGGCTTCCGCTTATCAGCGACTACACCAGCAAGGCAAAAAAGCCCACACAGGCCACCGCTGCTTCCGTTATCGTCTACAATCTGGTCAGCGTATTCATGTACGTGATCGGAATGGGCGCAGCCATTTACACAGGTGAGTCCGATATCGCTTCAATCATGGTCAAGGCCGGTCTCGGAGTTGCAGGTCTTTTGATCATCATCTTCTCCACAGTGACCACCACCTTCCTTGATGCTTATTCAGCAGGAGTTTCAAGTATCTCTATTTGGAAGAAGATCAACGAAAAGTGGGCAGCCGTTGCAGTAACCGTCATCGGTATGGCAGGTGCAATGATCTTCCCCATGGACGACATCACCAACTTCCTGTACTTCATCGGTTCCGTATTTGCGCCTATGATCGCCATCCAGATCGCAGATTACTTCATACTTAAAAAGTCTTCCAAAGAAAGCAGCTCAGTAAACATCTCAAGGCTGGTCATCTGGGTACTTGGCTTTGTGATCTACAGGCTCCTTATGAATGTTGATATGGTGGTGGGAAATACACTTCCCGATATGATCATCACCATTATCCTGTGCCTCATCGCAGGCAAATTATTAAAGGATTGATATCTCCCTGCCAAGGCAGAAGGAGTAAATGAAGGTCTCTCTGACAGGCCGCTTGGTTGCGGCCTCCAGGGCCTTCTTATAATAATCAAGCTGGATTTTGTATCTGTCTACCAGCTCCTTATCTGTACCGACTCTGTCAGTCTTATAATCCATCAGGATTATTTCCCCGTTCTCCAAAAACCATGCATCAACAATTCCCTGAACCAGAACCATCTCATCCTCAGGAAAATCCTTGTTTAGCTCTGTCGCGGAAACACCCATCATAAAGGGCTTCTCTCTGTAGAGCTCACCGCGCCTGAAGGCCTCTCCCATCCTCTGTCCAAGGTCAGTCTTAAGGAAAACAGCTACATCCGAGGGCTTAACGGCATCAAGATACTCCTCCGGGATTATTCCTGCCTCAGTCTTTTCCTTAATCCATGTCAAAAGAGCTGCTGACAGGCTCTCATTGTCTGACTGCATAAGCTCCTTGTTTCCGTATATCTTATCGTCAAGAAGCTCCATGATACGGTGGTAGGCGGTTCCTCTCTCAGCTCCTGTAAGGCCCTTTGATTCCTCCGGCTTCTCCGGTATCTCTTTTGCAAAGGGTGCTTCCTGACTTGAGAATTCACCTTCCTGCTCCAGGAGCTTTTTCTTAAGCTCTGTAACTGTGGTCTTGGTATAGAGGCCCTTTAAATCCAAATGGCCATATTCTGCTGTAAATCTTCCCTCAAGCTCTGCCTTGATCGCAGGATCGGCCTCTGCCTCGGCAAATTCTCTGAGCCTTAGCTCTTCTCTCACTTGCCCTGCCAGCTCTTCCATCTTAAGATCCTGCCCGCCCACAAGGCTGATCTTCAGAGCCGGAGCGCCATCCGCGACAAATAGACCATTGTAGTCAACGATGTCCAGCTCCAGCTTTTCAAAGACAGGCTTCATGGCGGGATGAGTTATCACAGAGGGCAGAACCAGGTCAAAATAGCTGCCTGCGCCTTTTCTTACCGAATAAGGAAGGAGCTTGTTACCGGGATCCCTCTGAGTTGCCTTTATCAGCTCTCTCATGAGCCTCTGGGCGGCCGTCTGGGCATATGCGGTGATTATCAGCTTCTCTTTGGCCCTGGTAAGAGCAACATAGAGGATACGAATCTCTTCCCCGAGACAGTCTGACTTTATCTTCTCGGCTACAGCCGCGTGTTTAAGCGTATTTACCTTTATTCTGACATTGGTGTTAATGTACTTGACGCCAATGCCATAATCTATGTCAAGAATGAGATTTCCCGTGCTATCCTTGAAGTTTAGCTTGGTATTGAGGCCAGCCACGAAAACCACCGGGAACTCAAGGCCCTTACTCTTATGAATACTCATGATCCTGACAACATCAGCGTTCTCATCGATGGTTCCGGCCTCCCCGTAATCCATCTGAATGAATTTCATGTGCTCGATATATCTGACAAAGTGAAACAGGCCCTTGAAGCTGGACTTTTCAAAGGTTATGGCATTGTTTAATAAAAGCTCTATGTTGGCCTTTCTCTGATGACCGTAAGGAAGGGCAGAAACTATGGTTTCAAACCCTGTCATGTCCAGGATATCCTGAAGAAGCTCATGAACAGGAACATAGGTGGACTTAACCCTCAGCTCCTCAAGCGTCTGAACAAAGTCCGATATCCTTGCGCGAAGCCCCTCGTCCAGATCTTCATGCCCCTCAATGAGCCCTCTCATACCAATATAGAAGGAATCTGCAAGAGCCAGCTCCTCATCGGCGTCAATGGCAATCCTGATCCTTGCAAGATCCTCGTCCGTAAAGCCCACCATGTGGGACTTAAGCACGCTCACCAGCGGAATATCCTGCCTGGGATTATCGATTATGGACAGGAAGTTCAGAAGTGCCGCCACCTCATAGGACTCAAAGTACCCGGTCTTGGACTCCACATAGACAGGAATCCTGTATTCCTCCAGGACGTTCTTAAGAACGTCGCTCCAGCCGGAGGGTGATCTTAATAAAATGACAATATCCTTGTATTTGAGCTCCGCATTTTCCTGCATCAGGCTCTTTATGCGGCTTGCGATCACATGGGCTTCTTTCTCCTTGGGGCTCAGATCTGCAAAAGACCTTTCATCTGTCCCCGGTAAATCGGCATGAACCGAGTCATCGTCATCGCTCTTGCTTCCGTCCACCAGGATCAGCTCGGGAGTAACATCCATTGAAGGTTCCTCATAGTTTGCCCCGTATCTTAAAAGGGCATCCTCATCGTAATCAACGCCTCCAAGGTCACTTCCCATGATCTTTTCAAAAATATAATTGGTAATATCAAGAACCTCATGCCTGCTTCTGAAGTTCTTGTGAAGGTCAATCCTTCTGTCCGGAGCCGTCACTTCCTTGCTGTAGCTGTGGAACTTCTCCATAAAGAGCTCAGGTCTTGCAAGTCTGAACTTATAGATACTCTGCTTGACGTCTCCAACCATAAATCTCTCGGATACATCGGCAACTTCACCGGAAATAGCCTTTAATATCATCTCCTGGACATTGTTGGAATCTTGATATTCATCGATTAAAACTTCTTTATAGTAATCCCTGTACTCCAGAGCCACTGCGGGATTGCTCACCAATATCTCCAGAGCAAAATGCTCCATGTCGGAAAAGTCTATCATATGCTTTTCCATCTTCTGACTTTGGAATCTTCTATAGAACTCAGCAGTGATCCTGCATAACTCCTTAACAGCTCTGTCGCAGTACTGCATCTGACGGCAGATCACCTCTTTTGTATTGGAAAAGTAGTTTTTGATAAGGCTTTCCACAGCATTTTTGGCATCTTCCCTAAGGCCCTTGGCATAATCGCGCTTATCGGTATTAACAGCCTTATCTCTGCACTGCTTAAGTGATGTGAAGGGAATGGCTCTGACCTTAAGATAAAGATCATCATAGCTGTCACAGGCAAGCGCCGAATAAACAGCATCCTTTTCATCCTCTATCTGCTCGCCGTACATGTAGGGCCCGTCGGGCTCCATAGCAATCTTCTCAGCCTGAGCCAGATTCTCTCCCGCCTCTGCAAGCATACTTCCGGCTACAGAGAGACACTTCTGTACCCAGGGTGTATCCTCGAAGGACTCAGGGGTTATCTCATAATCTCTTGACCTCTCATCGAGCCATTCCAGTGGCCACGGCATACTGCGGGAAAACTTAAATAATTCATTAATATATGACTCAACACTTTTATCATTACTTCCCTGACTGAAGAAATCCATACAGAAGCGGAAATCACTGTCTTCCACGTCACTTGAGTTCTGATACTCTTCCTCCAGAAGTTCGCTCATAACCTCTTCCATGAGGAGTTTGAGCTCGCCCTCATCTCCAACACGGAAGTTAGGATCGATTCCTATGGTATTGAAATTATTCTTTACAATATATTGACAGAATGAGTCAATGGTATTGATCTGGGCGTTATGGATCAAAGTCTCCTGACGCTGGAAGTGAAGATCGTCCGGATTCTCAGAAAGCCGCTTCTGAATGGCCGCGGTTATCTTCTCCTTCATCTGCGCGGCTGCAGCTCTGGTGAAGGTAACCACCAGAAAATGGTCTATGTCAGTCCCCTCGGACATCATCTGTATTATGCGCTCTACAAGTACAGCTGTTTTACCGGACCCGGCTGCAGCTGAAACCAAAATATTACTTTTTCTGGCGTCGATCACCGCCTGTTGTTCGTCTGTAAATTTAATTTCCATGCGATATTTTCCGTTTTATTATATGTAGACTTAATAGTTAGTGATATTTTATTGATATCATCAGTTATTATTTGAAACCTGCTCATTCTCGGCTTTTATCAGCTCTTTTGCAGTATCATCCGAAAGCTTGATATCACGCTTCTTAAACCCCGGAATCCTCTCATCATATCTGCAGATAGACCTGTAAGGGCAGTAGTTACAACTGCCGGTCTGACCAATCTTGTAGGGATTGATCTCTATGTCTCCGTCAAGGATATTTCTGCCAAACTGTCTTATCTTACGATTGACAAAGGTTGATAACTCAGCATAGTCCTCTTCGGAGAATACCTGGGAGTACTGATTGGGCTCTCCGTTCTTCTTAAGGGTGACCGGAATCACGTCAGACTTAGGATCTATGCTGTTGTCGAGCATGTTAAGAATATCTCTGTTTTCGTTGACTGTGCCGGTCATTCTAAGCTGACTTTTTATAGCATCATTGATATCACTTGTTATCTCCGATTCCGGATTGTCAACCAAGGGATCGTTCACGTGGTAGTAGAGAAGCGCGGCAGGCACTACTTCTTTTCCGCCTGAGAGCTTCTTTTCCACTGCCGCTGCCACATTCATGTACAGTACAAGCTGAAGCGAAAGTCCGTAATATACCGATGCAACGCTGAATTTATGCGGGCTTGACTTAAAGTCTATTATCTTGACATAGACATGGTCAGCATCCTCATACAGATCAACCCTGTCGATACTTCCCTTAAGCCTCATACGCTCCAGAATGTTATGCTTTTCATCTTCCCTCAGAGTTATATTGATCTCATCAATATTTCCTGCCACCGAGAAATCCATCTCCAGATGAGCAGGTTCAAAGACTCCTTTGGTCAACTGATATTGAAGTGTTTCCACTGTCCTTAAAAGTATCTTCCTGATACGCTCTGTCATGTATCTGTTTCTGAAGCTGCTCTGTAAAATGGTGTCTCCATAGGAGTCGGCACAGGCCTCCATGGCCTTATCAAGAAGCTCCTCGGACTGTTCCCTTGATATGGTCCTAAGGTCCAGCTTTTTGGCCATTATGGTGCCTGTATAGTGCTCTAAAACCTGGTGATATATATTGCCCAGATCGGCATAATTAAACTCGTATTCAGCCCTCTCATCAAGATGTAATCCATATTTAACAAAGTGGGCATAAGCGCATCCTGCGTACTTTTCAAGCCTGGTAACACTGTTCTCCAGATTGACTCCGTAGAGAGTTGTGGCTATGGCTTTGGCCAGAGGCGCGGACTTATAGTGCTCAAATGCAGCTGCAGTAAGCTTCTCCAGCATATTCCCCTTGGCCGGCTTTTCTTTTGCCGAGTCAAGAAGAGCGCTGTACAGGGCAGTAAACTGCTTCTGCTCCTCTGAAGGGAGCTTACCTGCGGCGTACTGACGGACCAGCCCCGAGAAGGTCTCAAGGCCGCCCTCGGTACCTGTTATCTGATCGATCCAGGGTTTATCCTCCGGTCTGTCGATCTCCAATCCGCCAAACATGCCTGAAATCTTGGGGATCAGGTATGCGGGATGCATGGATTTGCCGTCGTTCCCAACCTCTGAATAGGACAAATAGAGCTTGTCCGTGGGCTTGGTGAGGTTCATGTAGAGATAGAGCCTCTGAATATACATCTGCTGTCTGGGCGTAGGCGCAAACTCGATATCTGTGCCAAGATCAAGCAGGAACTGCCTGTCTATATCAGAAAGAATACCGCCTCCACCGACATTTGAAGGGATATTGCCGTCATTTACTCCCACCAGGAACAGAACCCTGACCTCTCTGAGCCTGGTTCTCTCAATATCTCCCACCATTATTCTGTCTACGTCCTGGGGGATGGTTCCAACGGAGATGTCTCCAAAGCCCACCGCCAGGATGTCTCTGAATTCTTCAAGTTCCAGCTTCTCATCTCCCACCAGAGCATTCATCTGCTCAAGAAGGTCCATGATCTTGCCGTATATCTGGTCATATTCTCTGGATTTCCTGATATCTCCGGCCTGTTCGAACATATCTCTGTAAGCTGACAGCTTACTCTCGCTGGAATTGTCCTCTATCACCTGCTTAAGGGCAGCCGTCATTTCTTTTACCGTGCCCTCTCTTACGGCAAACAGGGGCTTAAGCTCCCTTTCAAGCTCGGCTCGCATGGATTCAAGCTTATCAAGAAGCCTTATCTCGCTTTCATTATTGGCGTCATCTTTTTTGCGGGACTTGTATCTTCTGGGCATCCTGGTGAGGAACTTATCCTCCCAGCGCTTTTTGCCCTTAATTCCAAGGGCTCGCACATAGTTTTCAAGGATGTCCGCGTCATTCCTGTCAAAGCCCGTAAGGCCGCTGCGCATGTAGTGGAAAATATCCTCGTACTTATAGCCTGAAAGCACGATGTTTATGGCGCTCGTAATGTATTCAATAAATGGATTCAGCATGACGCCTGTGTTCTGGTCGATATACACAGGGATTCCAAAGCACTCGGACTCCCTTGCCACAATATCTCCATAGGCATCAAGAGAGCCGCATACAAGGGCGATATCCCTGTAGGCATAGCCTTCCTTGCGGGTCAGCTCGGAGATCTTGATCATGGTCTGACGGATCTCCTCAAGGGGACTTGATGACTCGTACATGAATACAGAGTCATTCTCCCCGGAATAAACCTTGGCGCCGTATCTGAACAGGGTGCTTTCAAGAAATGCCAGGGGCTTATTGTCCTTAAGCCTTCTTGAGGGCGTCTCCCTGATAAAGATATCTCCTAATGGGCCTCCCTTGGCGCTTTCCTGATGTCTTATCTGCCTGAAGGTATCAAAATCGGGAACCGGTATCCCCTGCTGCTTCTGAAGGTTGTATTCAAGCTTTTCCAGATCCCGAACAGTCTTTTTGGAGAGCATAAAGAGCTCCTGCTCGGTAAATTCCGGTGAATACGGATCCTCATCGGGGCTTATGGTGAGAGATACCACCACTTCCCTTGCCAGGGAAAGGAGCTGGGAAAGAACCCTGTACTGGATCGGCGTAAAGCCTGTAAAGCCGTCAAACACCACCACGCTGTCCCTGATGATATCTGACTCAGGCAGAGCCTTGCACAGGATATCCAGTGTTTCCTCGGTGGTTATGAAGTTGCCGCTGATATAAGAGAGAAATTCTCGGTAAAGGAGCCTTAAATCCTTGATCTTGCCGTTAAGTGCCCCCTTGTGAGAGCTCTTTTCCTCAAGGACAGCCAGATCCTCATCCCCGATACCATACTGCATAAACTCAGAGATTGTGGACTTAACCTCGTCAATATAGCCGGGTTTGTGCATGTTCCTTCCTATTACGGGGAGTTTATCCCCAAGAAGGTCAGAAACATGGCGCAGAACAAGGCTCTTGCCCACATCATCAAGCACAGAAAAAGAGCCCCGGCCCGTTTCCTCAAAGACTCTGTGAGAAAGTCTGCCAAAGCTCAGAACATCTATGTTCATGATGGCATGAGAAGGATGCATTCTGACCACATCCTTCTGCGTCTGCATCGTGAACTGATCCGGCACAATGATAAGAAAATCAGTGCCCGGCTCCTCTATGCTTCTTTTTATTACTTCCTGATATAATCCGGTGCTCTTGCCGGCTCCGGATGCCCCAAAACAAAACCTTAACATTTAAACTGATCCCATCTTCATATTTACAATCCTGCCTCCGGCTATTTCAGGGAATCATCCGCGATCTCATCGGCATATCTGCAGCAGGAAATGTACATCCAACCATTATTGTAATAGAAAGGCAATATCATATACATCTGCATTCTGCCATTGTCCCCGGGAATCGCAGAATGATAGTAGTCAACAAGGTAGTCCTCATGTCTGCTGCGGCATCTGTCCAGAACCGTGGAGATGTCGTAGAACTTGATGAATCTCTCCCTGTCCTGCTCAAGCAGGTACATATCCGCATACATCTTTACGGCCTTGACCGCATCATTTTCCTGATCCGCCACCGCCAGCTGATTGCCGTTAAGAAAGACATTTTCAACGGTCCCGTCTCCGAGGTACAGATCCACCCTGAAATACTGGTTAAATACGTGTGCCATGGCCACATGAAGACTGTCGGCAATGTCGCTGTCTTTGTGGAGTGACAGATTTCTGGATACTATGGCGTAGGCCCTTCGATTGCCCTCTCTTGCAAGGAAACGGGCCTTGTTGTTTACAATATAGCCGTTGGTGACTATATCCGCCTCGGATCGGCTGTTCTGAGCCTTCTCTGCCCTGTCGAGCACATCAATAAACTCCCTCAGCTCCGGTATTCCCACCAGGGAGTACTTCTCGTTGGCTTCCTCCATGCTTGCTATTCCAAGGCTGCTAAGGAAATCAAGATATGCATTGTTGGCGTACAAAAATCTCGGAGTCTCTCCGTCCACGATCTCATCAATTGCTATCGGAACGTTATTAAAGACATCCAGGTTCTTTTCCCTGAGGGGCGTACTTCCAAGGAAGTTGATGTCACCTATGGAGTCGTAATACTTGCTGAATTTAAAGTCTTCGCACACATCCAAGCTGCAGTCCACAGCCCTGTCAAAGTCATCAAGGGGCTTGGGTTTACCAAAGAGATAGCCCTGGAGCTTTTCGCAGCCTATTCGCTTTAAGAATTCGTATTGTTCTTTCGTTTCGACGCCCTCTGCCAGAGTGTGTATGCCAAGCTCCTTGGCCATGCTCACTATTGCCGAGAGGATGATCCTGGTCTTCTTATTGGTTTCAAAAGACCTGAGGAAATCCATATCAATCTTGAGTACGTCAAAGTCATAGTTCTTAAGGTTGTTAAAAGAGCTGTAGCCTGCCCCGAAGTCATCCATCCAGACCTCATATCCGCCCTCTCTGAAGCGCTGGATCTCTGAACCCAGATATTCAGAACCGGAGGTAATGGCACTTTCAGTGACCTCTATATGGAGCAGCTCCACGGGAATATTGTATTTCTCCCTGCATTTATCCACCTCTGCCTTGATATCGCAGAGTTCAAAATCCAGCTGGGAAAGGTTTACAGAGACGGGCTCCACGACATATCCGCCATCAATGTTCTCCCGCAGGTCTCTGCATACTATGTCTATGATATAGGTATCCAGCTTGTGTACCAGATGCACGTCCTCAAGCACCTCTACAAAAATAGCAGGCGATATCAATCCCATCTCAGGATCCTGCCACCTTGCAAGAGCCTCATAGCCGCATACTTTTCCCGTAAGAGCTCTTACCTCTTTCTGGTAGTATACCCGGAAATACCTTTTTTCAAAGGCACTTTCAAAGTTATCTATAACGTACTGCCTCAGCTCATTTCTCTTTCTGAGGTCATCGTCATAAAAATTGTAGTATTTATCGTATACCTTGATGATATAGTCGCAGGCCATCTTGGCTCTGTCCACCATTACAACAGGGTCCTGCTCCTGCCCTGTAGCCTGATAGATACCGGCCTTAATGCGCATGGTAAGGCCTCTTTCATACTTAATGGCAGCTTCCCTGAGCTTTTCAAGTCTTGCCACTATTTCTTTTTCATCAAAGGATTTAGCATGGATGATGAACTGATCTCCGCCTGTTCTGGCACAGAGCTCACCTTTAAAAATGTCCTGAATCTCAGCAGCAATGCCCTTAAGAAAGACATTGCCCCCCTCGAAACCATAGCGCTGGTTGAAGGATTTGAAATTCATTACATTCAAATAAATGATAACCGAACTGTCGGATGCGGAATAATCGTCATGTCCCTGAAGACGGCTAAGAATGCCGTTAAGATTGTGCAATCCGGTTAAATCGTCGATATGGTCGTGGCCTTCGATTATTTGAGCATTATTGTTGTCCACAAGCGCCTCTCAATCATAAAGTCAAACAAACCTATAGATAAATTTAGTATAACATACTATTAGTTTCCCTCAAACTCCAAATAGGTGTATAGTAGATTAAGTAAATCATATTTAAACAAGGCGGTGAATTGTAATGGACTTCGAGGAAATAACAAGACAGAGCAGAGTTGCTGTAACAGAGATAATTGACGGCGCAAGGCTCAAACCGGGGTCAATTTTCGTAATAGGCTGTTCTTCCAGCGAGATCCTGGGAGATCAGATAGGAACAGCCACCAATGTGGATGTGGCCAATGCAGTATATGACGGCATCATACCCGTTCTCAGGGAAAAAGGAATCCTGGCTGCTGCCCAGTGCTGTGAGCACTTAAACAGAGCTCTCGTGGTTGAGCGCAGTACCATGGAGAAATACGGCTTTGAGCAGGTAAATGCCATTCCGCAGCCCAATCATGCAGGCGGAGCCCTTGGAACGGTCTGCTATGAGAGATTTGATGATCCTGTGCTGGTTGAGAGCATTAACTCCAAGGCAGATGCAGGTATCGATATCGGAGGCACCATGATAGGCATGCACATGCATTCCGTGGTGGTTCCCATGAGGATTTCTCTCAGAAAGATAGGTCAGGCTTCCATCATCTGTGCACGCCACAGGCCCAAGTATGTGGGCGGTCAGCGCGCAATCTACGATGAGAAGCTGATGTAAGGATTTGAGTTTTTAGGATCCGCATCCCGCGGCGCAGAATAATAATGCCCCGAAGCCATAACGGCTTCGGGGCTCTTTTATTGTTCTTGAATCAGTGGTGGAACAGGCGGAGACCTGTGAAGGCCATTACCATGTCATGGCTGTTGGCCGCCTCAATTACATTGTCGTCTCTTACAGAGCCGCCGGGCTGAGCAACATACTTAACTCCGCTCTTGTAGGCTCTCTCGATGTTATCTCCGAAGGGGAAGAAAGCATCTGAACCAAGGGCTACATCAGTGTTCTTGTCAAGCCATGCTCTCTTTTCCGCCTCTGTAAATACAGGGGGCTGCTCCTTGAAAATGTTCTGCCACTTGCCGTCAGCAAGGACATCCATGTAGTCGGCGCCGATGTAGAGGTCGATGGCGTTGTCTCTGTCGGGGCGCTTAATTGTATCAAGGAAAGGCAGGTTCAGAACCTGAGGTGCCTGTCTTAAGAACCAGTTGTCGGCCTTGGAGCCTGCAAGTCTTGTGCAGTGGATCCTTGACTGCTGTCCTGCGCCGATTCCGATGGCCTGTCCGCCCTTTACGTAGCAAACTGAATTGGACTGAGTGTACTTAAGGGTGATAAGGGCGATCTTGAGGTCGATAAGAGCTGACTCTGGAAGGTCCTTGTTATCTGTAACGATGTTGGTGAACATATCGTCGTTAATCTCGATGAAGTTGTGGCCCTGCTCGAAGGTTACGCCAAATACCTGCTTCTTCTCAATTTCCTCAGGAACGTAGTCGGGATCGATCTTGATAACAGCGTAGTTTCCGCCCTTCTTGGCCTTGAGGATCTCAAGAGCCTCATCTGTATAGCCGGGAGCAATGATTCCGTCTGAGACTTCTCTTTTTACAAGTCTTGCTGTGTCGGCGTCACATACATCTGAAAGGGAAATGAAATCTCCGAAGGATGACATTCTGTCAGCGCCTCTTGCTCTTGCGTAGGCGTTGGCAAGGGGGCTGAGCTCGCCCAGATCCTCTACCCAGTAGATCTTCTTCTCGATGTCTGAAAGAGGTGTTCCTACAGCAGCTCCTGCAGGTGAAACGTGCTTAAAGGATGTTGCTGCGGGAAGGCCTGTGGCTTTCTTGAGCTCTGAAACCAGCTGCCAGCCGTTGAGGGCATCCAGCAGGTTGATGTAGCCGGGTCTTCCGTTGAGTACCTCGATGGGAAGATCTGCGCCGTTCTCCATGTATACTCTTGAGGGCTTCTGATTGGGGTTGCAGCCGTATTTTAACTGAATCTCGTTCATATTATTATTCTCCTTTATCAAGCGTTCTTGTTTACGATAACTGATTCTGCCTTGCCTGTGGCAATGTCGATGTATCTAACGAAGAGTGAAACCTTGTTGTCCTCGTTGAGGGCGTTCCAAACCTTGTCTGTAAAGGTCTTGATGTCACCTGAGATATCAACCTGTGTGGGCTCGCCTTCAAAGCTGGGAAGGGGGTTGCCGTCACCCATGTAGGTGTGGATGAAGTAGCCCTCGCCTGCCTTGGGATTCTCATAGGTGTAGGTAAATCTCTGGCAGCTTGAAGGATCGCCGTGGTTGCTCTTAAGGATAGAAAGAGCAAAATCGTACTTGCCTTCGTTGATGTTCATGATGCCTGAAATTCTGGGGGTGTAATTGGGAGCGTCAGGCTCAAACTCTCTTGTTCTTAATGACTCTTCAAAGCTCTGGCCGGCCTGCATCAGCTCATAGATTGTGTCTGTCTGGTCACCGTTTGTAACGATGGTTGAGTTGCCGCGAACTCTTACAGGTGCGTAGATGATAAGACTGGGATCCTGCATCTTGGAAGGATCAAAGGCCTGGGTTCTGATGCCCTCTCCGTCCTCTACGAACACTCTGTTTCTTGAGTTCTCACTTCTTCCCATGATGAAATATGCTGTTACGGCATATTTGCCATCCTCTGAGGTTCCAATCACGATACCTCTGCCGGGATAAGTGGTGCTGCCAAGTTCTTTTACTAAATCTGTCATGTGTCCTCCTCAGGAATAAAATAAAACCGCCTGGGCATACCAAAAAGCGGTTGCCCAGGCGGTCGACTGATCATATTATTATCTGTACTCCCATGTGGTTACCCACTTATCCGCCAGTTGTACAGACACATATAACATACACTGTTTTGACCAAAATTTCAATGGTAAAAATTCGGACTCCTTCGGCTGGTCCGCGAGTGCCAGCCGCGCAGGCAGATCACCGGTAGTCTTTTTTTCTAATGGCGGATCTTAAGATTTTCCCGTTGGCGTTGTGGGGAAGGCTCTTTTCAAACTTCACCATCCTCGGGTACTTGTAGATGGCTGTTCTCTTTTTGACAAAGTCCTGTAGCTCCACAGCCAGCTTGTTTCCTGCCTCGTAGCCGTCGTTGAGGACAACGCTGGCCTTCACCAACTCGCCGCGGTTTTTGGAGGGAAATCCGGTGACAGCGCACTCAAAAACCGCGGGATGCCGCATGAGAATATCCTCCACCTCCGAAGGCCCGATTCTGTAGCCGCTGGACTTTATGACATCATCGTTTCTCCCAACAAAAAAGAAATATCCGTCCCGGTCCCTTATGGCCATATCCCTGGTGTGGTAGACGCCTCCTTCCCAGGCCTCACGGTACTGCTCAGGTGCCCCAAGATACCCGGAAAATACACCTATGGGACGCTCCGAGTCCTTTGGAACTATTACAATCTCACCCTCTTTTCCGGCAGGAACAGGATTGTTATTTTCATCCATCAGCTCCAAATGATAAAGAGGCGATGCCTTGCCGATACTACCCGGAATCTGCCTGCCTGTAACGGGAGTACATATCTGGAGAGCCGTCTCTGTCTGACCAAAGCCCTCCCTTACCGTAAGCCCCGTAAGAGCCTTGAATTTCTCCGAGACCTCCTTGGGCATGGCCTCTCCTGCAGTAGTTACATACTTAAGATTACTCAGATCATATTTCCCCGGATCCTCCGGGACAAGATACTTGTAAATTGTCGGCGGTGCGCAGAAGGTATTCACCTTTTCTTTTTCCAGGAGCTTGAGCATGTCTGCCGCATAGAACTGCTCGTAATCGTACACCATGATGGCCGCTCCCATGAACCACTGGCCGTAAAGCTTGCCCCAGGCGGTCTTGGCCCAGCCCGAGTCCGCCACAGTCAGGTGAAGTCCGCCGTTCTCAACACCATGCCAGTTCTTGGCTGTGTAGATATGGGCCAGAGGATAGGAATAGTCGTGGATCACCGCCTTGGGAGCACCGTTGGTTCCCGAAGTGAAATAGTACAGCATGGGATCCGTCACCGAAGTCACAGCCCTGTCAAAAGAAGCATCTGCTGCCTTCAAGAGCTCGGCAAAATCAGCCTTATCTCCGTATCTCTCTCCAACTACTACCATCTCCGCGGACAGGCCCTTAAGCGCATCCCGGACCTTGTCGCAGATATCGTCGGTATTGACGCAGATTACAGCCTTGGCGCCGGAAAGACCTACCCTCTCTTTTATGTCCTCGGGGGATATCATGTGGGAGGTGGGAATAGCCACTGCCCCCAGCTTATGTATGGCAAGAATACTGATCCAGAACTCATATCGCCTCTTTAAAAGAAGCATCACGCTGTCACCTCTGCCAATGCCCAGCTTTTTCAAGGCATTGGCGGCCTTGTCGGACAAAGCCTTCATGTCCCCGAAGGTAAACCTTGAAATCTTACCTTCAGCAGTCTTATGCAAAAGAGCCAGCTGCTGAGGCACTTCCCGGGCAAACCGGTCAATGACGTCATAAGCAAAGTTAAAATCCTCACCGTAGGAAAACTTCACATCCGTCACATTCCCCAGAGTGTCCTTTATCTCTTTATAATAATCCTCATAAATCATGGTTTTTCCCTTTAATATCCAACTTTTCTGAACTTAATGTAGCGCTGCCTGACAAGTTCCTCAGAAGGGAGCTTTTGAAGCTGTGTTATCTCCCGGCTTATCTCCTCCGCTAGATTCTCTACTTCCTTACTTTCAATGATCCTGTCTATGAGCCCCAGGTCAAAAAGTCTTTTGGCTGTAAGGCCCAGAGCCTTTGCCGCCACATCTGCCTTTTCAGGGGTCTTCCACAGAATATTGGCGCAGTTTTCCGGAGAAACAACGCTAAAATAAGCATCCTCCAGCATCCATATCCTGTCTGCATGGCTAAGGGCCAGCGCTCCTCCGCTTCCTCCCTCGCCGATCACTATGGACAATATGGGGACCTCAAGGTCCGACATCTGTGCAAGGCACATGGCTATGGCTCTTCCCTGGCCTCTCTCCTCGGCATCGATCCCGCAGTATGCCCCGGCCGTATCCACCAGGCACAAAACAGGCCTTTTAAACTTCTCTGCCTGCTTCATAAGCCTCAGGGCCTTCCTGTAGCCCTCCGGCATGGCGCTTCCAAAGTTATGCTCAATGCGCTCCTCCGTAGTCTTACCCTTTTCTATTCCGATCACTGTAACCGGCGTATCTTTAAGGCGCCCGATACCTGCTATAACAGCCCTGTCTTCCCCAAAAAGCCTATCTCCGCTAAACTGCGTAAAGTCCTCCACCAGAGAATTTATATAATCAACGGCTGTTAGCCTCCCTTCGGATCTGGCAGCCTTAACTATTTCTATGTCATTCATATATCCTTACCACCTCTGTGCCTTAATAGCCGTGGAGCTTGAGGATTCTCTCCAGATACTGCTTTTGCTCCTGCCTTGGCACTATCGCGTCTATAAATCCGCACTCCAGAACTCTCTCCGCCTTCTGAAAGCCCTCCGGAAGCTTCTGATTAAGAGTCTTTTCTATCACCCTGGGTCCTGCAAACCCCACTCTGGCCCCGGGCTCCGACAGGGTTATATCTCCCAGCATGGCAAAAGAAGCATCTACTCCTCCCGTAGTGGGATTGGTCAGGAGCACTATATAAAGGTTCCCTCCTCTGTCGTGCTGTTTGACCGCCGCGGATACCTTGGACATCTGCATAAGAGAGATCATACCCTCCTGCATCCTTGCTCCTCCCGACACCGTGACACCCACCACCGGAAGTCTTCTCTCAGTTGCATATTCAAAAAGCCTTGTGATTTTCTCTCCGACCACCGCCCCCATGGAACCCATCATAAAGTTGCCGTCCATGGCAAAAATACAGACTCTTGAGCCTCCGATAGTAGCCTCTCCGCAGATGACTCCCTCTGTTTCACGGCTCTTTTCCCCGGCAGCTGCAAGCTTCTCCTCATACCCCGGGAAATCCAGGATATTTCGGGATGCCATATCCCTGTCCAGTTCCACAAAGCTTCTTTTGTCCGTGAGCATCAGTATTCTTCTTCTTGCCCTCACGGGAAAATAGTGACCGCATTCCGGGCAGACAAAGTTGTTTTTCCTGATCCTTGCCACCGACACCTGCTTTTGGCATTTCCTGCAGGTTATGCGCCTGCTGCGGGGCCTGTTTCCTGTGCTTTCAAGTTCATTGTTGGCTTTCAGGAAGAAATTCTTAAGTTCCATAGCTTATAACACCTTCCGGCAGATCCCGGTATCGTAGTTTCCGATGATAAACCTGCCGTTTTCCATAAATTTCATGTGCATATCCCTGTTGTTGTCCACTCCCAAGAGCACAAACTCAGAAAGTGCGCTTTTCATCTTGCGTATGGCGCCGTCTCTGGTGTCCGAGCAGACTATTAACTTGCCCAGCATGGAATCGTAAAAGGGCGTGATCTCATAGTCCTGATACAGGGCGGAGTCAAATCTCACATCCACACCTCCGGGAACATGCAAAAGTTCAACCTTCCCGGTTGAAGGGGTAAAATCTTTGGAGTTTTCAGCGCAGATCCTGCACTCTATGGCATGTTTCCTGCTGCCAATCTCCTCCTGTTCAAAGGAAAGCTCCACACCTGCAGCGGTCCTTATCTGCCACTCCACGATATCTATGCCGCAGACCATCTCCGTGACGGAGTGTTCCACCTGAAGCCTTGTATTCATCTCCATAAAATAAAACTCGTCGCCCTTTACCAGAAACTCCACGGTTCCCACAGTCACATAGCCCACCTTGCGGGCAAGCCTTTTGGAAGCTTCATACATCTTAAGGCGAAGCCCCTGCGATAGCACCGGGGCCGGGCACTCCTCAATAAGCTTCTGGTTCTTTCTCTGAACTGAGCAATCCCTGTCTCCAAGGATCAGCACTTTTCCCTTGGAATCTGCGATGATCTGTACCTCCACGTGCTTGACGTTTTCGAGGTACTTTTCCATGAACACCGCATCGTCGGCAAAAGAGCTTTCGGCTTCCTTTTTCACCTGTTCAAAGGCCGTATGCAGCTCCTTTTCATCTCTCACAACCCTGATGCCTTTTCCTCCGCCTCCGGCTCTGGCCTTAAGTATCACCGGATACCCCAGCCTGTCGGCGCTTTCAAGGGCGTCCCTGTCGTTTTTTAGGATGCCGCTTCCGGGAGTGACCGGGACTCCTGCGCTTTTGGCAATTTCCCTGGCAACCTCCTTCTGCCCCATGTTTCGCATGACCTCTTCGCCGGGGCCTATGAGGACTATTCCGTTTTCCCTGCATTTTTTCGCAAACTCGGGGTTCTCTGAGAGCATTCCGTAGCCGGGGTGTATAGCCTCTGAGCCTGTCTTTTTCGCCACCGTAAGGATCACATCCATATTAAGGTAGCTGTCCCTGGCTCTGGGGCCTCCAATGCAGTAGCTCTCATCTGCCATTTCCACATGAAGGGCATTTTGGTCAGCCTTGGAATAAACTGCCACAGTACGTATTCCCATTTCCTTGCAGGCCCTGATGACCCGCACAGCCACTTCCGATCTGTTTGCGATCAAAATCTTAGAGAACATTTTATTTTTCCTCCAATATGGCAAAAGAAAAATCTCCGCTCATGCACTTTTTGCCGTCAACCGACAGCTGTCCGTGAAGCATATACAGAGGCGGTGAAGCCTTTAGTAGCCTTGTGTCTATCTTTATCCTGTCGCCGGGCTTTATCATTCCCCTGAACCGGATCTTGTCAAGTCCCGTATATACAGGCGTAGTGCCTTTTTCCTTCATGCTCTCGGTAAACAATATGCAGGCTGACTGAGCCATCATTTCACACTGTATGACTCCGGGAACTATGGGGTTTCCCGGGAAATGTCCCTGTAAAAAGAACTCATCTCCCCGCACGGTGTAATAACCCGTTGCGGATCCGTCTTCATTAAGATAAGCCTCATCCACAAGGAGCATAGGCTCTCTGTGGGGGAGTATGCTCTTTATTTCTTCTCTGTCCATAGATTCCTCCCTTACTCAATCACAAAGAGCACCTGGTCAAATTCCACCAGGTCGCCCTCTGAGGCCAGAACCTTGGTCACTGTGCCGTCCACAGGGGCAACCACCTCGTTCATCATCTTCATGGCTTCAAGAGTGCACAGAGCCTGTCCTTTAGAGACTCTGTCCCCTTCAGCCACAGCTCTTTTATCACCTGAAAGGGCGTAGAATACGCCAAGGAGGGGAGCTTTAACTTCCGTGCCCCGGGTTCTTTTTTCCTTACTGTCCTTATCAGGCTCTTTTACCGGACTTTCAGAAGGTTCTATGGGTGCCTTAGCGGGCTTTTCACGAAGGCTTTCTCTTTTAAGCTTTAACTTAAAATCTCCCTCCTGAACCTCCAGCTCAGTCAGGGCGAGCCTTGAAAACATTTCCTCATAATCTCTTATAGAATTAGTCATTACTGTGCCTCATATCGTTTAAATGCAATGCATGCGTTGTGCCCGCCAAATCCCAGAGAGGTGCTTATGGCGTAGTCAATTTCCGCTTCCGCGGCCTTGTTTACTGTGTAGTCAAGGTCGCACTCCTCGTCCTTTTCGCGGTAGTTGATGGTGGGCGGGATGATGCCGTCCTTAAGGGTCATGACGGAAGCTATGGCCTCAACTGCACCGGTGGCGCCCATCATGTGTCCTGTCATGGACTTGGTGGAGCTTACATGGATGTCGTAGGCTCTTTTTCCGAATACTTCCTTGATGGCTTTGGTCTCCATGGCATCGTTTAGATGTGTACCTGTTCCGTGGGCATTGATGTAGATTTCCGAAGTGTCATCGATCTTAGCCTCATTCACAGCGTTACGGATGGCTCTAACTGCGCCGCTTCCCTCAGGGTCGGGAGCTGTTATGTGGTAGGCGTCTGCAGTGTTTCCATAGCCGACAACCTCTGCAAGTATCTTAGCTCCGCGTTTTTTGGCGTGCTCGTACTCCTCAAGTATCAGGATTCCGGCTCCCTCTCCCATGACAAAGCCACCTCTTCTCTTGTCAAAGGGAAGGCTTCCCTCCGAAGGGTCCTCAGCCAGATTCAGAGCCTGGCAGTTGATGAATCCCGCCATGGCCAGTTCATTGATGGAAGCTTCGCTTCCCCCTGCGATTATGGCATCCGCATAGCCGTGTTTGATGGCTCTGTAGGCCTCTCCCAGAGTGTGGGTAGAGGTGGCACAGGCCGTAACTACGGGAAGAGTGGGGCCTTTGGCTCCAAACTTGATGGAGACAGCACCTGCTGCCATGTTGCTTATCATCATGGGCACAAAGAAGGGAGATACCATCTCGGGGCCCTTTTCTCTTAGCTTGTCTTGCTCCCTGATGGTGGTGTTGATGCCACCTATACCGGAGCCTATATATACTCCAAAACGCTCTCTGTCCAGGTCTGACTCAAGTATCCTGCTCTGTTCCACTGCCTGTCTGGCAGCTCCCATGGCATACTGCATGAACAGATCGGATTTCCTGATCTCCTGCATGCTGTCATAATAATCTTTTGGATTAAAGTCCTTAACCTCGGCATCCAGGCTTACCTTGAGGCCTGAAGCGTCAAATCTCTTTATCTTGTCTACTCCGCATACTCCGTTTTTGAGATTGTCCCAAAAAGTATCCAGATCATTTCCAACAGGCGAAATTACGCCCATTCCGGTAACAACAACTCTACACATACATTCCTCCGTCAACCTTGATCACTTCTCCTGTAATGTAGGAAGACATCTCGCTCCCCAAGAAGAGGGCCAGCCGTGCCACGTCCTCGGGACTTCCAAGCTTCCCCATGGGAATGGCCTTTTTCATCTCTTCAGTCTGCGTATCACTTAGTGCAGCGGTCATATCCGTGGTGATATATCCCGGAGCAATGGCGTTACAGCGTATGTTTTTTCTGCCGTATTCCCTTGCAACGGACTTGGTAAAGCCCACAATTCCAGCCTTGGAAGCAGCATAGCCTGTCTGTCCCTTATTTCCCATAAGGCCCACCACAGAGCTTATGTTTATGATGCTGCCGCTTCTGTGCCTGACAAAATTCCTGATAAAAGCTCTGGTGACAAACATGCAGCCCTTCAGGTTAACATCGATCACATTGTCTATGTCCGCTATCTCAAGGCTTGGGAGCAGGTTGTCCCTGGTGATCCCCGCATTATTTACCAGAATATCTATGGTGCCGAAATCGGCCAGTATATTACGTACAGTGTCTTCTACCTGCCCGGCATCACTGACATTGCAGTAATACATTCGGGCCGTAACACCAAAGTCTGAAAGCTCCTTTAGTGTTTCCAAAGCCTTCTTGCTCTCACTTGAAGCAACGACAGCCACATCTGCGCCGTTTCCGGCAAATTCCAGGGCAATGGCTCTTCCTATGCCCCTGCTTGCGCCTGTTATCACGGCTTTTTTACCTTTAAGCATCTTTTCCAAGCTCCTCTATAACCTTGTTAAGGGACTCAATGTCACTTACGTTGTATATCCTGGCCCCTTCTACAGTTCTTTTTACAAATCCGGAAAGTGTCTTTCCCGGTCCGCACTCGATAAAAGTATCCACACCGTCCCTTGCCATGTTGGTCAGGGTTTCCTCCCACTTGACGCTGCTTTTTATCTGGTCGGAAATTGTGCTGATCATATCCTTATCACTCCCCGAATATGGCGCTGCAGTCTTGTTGGCATAAAGAGGGATCTCGGGCTTTTTGAGGTTATAGAGCTTACTCTCGGAAAGCTCCTTCTTAAGGCCTTTTGCCGCCTTCTCCATGTAGGGTGTGTGGAAGGCTCCTCCCACTGCCAGCTGGACAAACCTTATCCCAAGCTGCGATAGCTTATCCTTGAATTTCTCGATTTTTCCCACTTCTCCGGCAACTACCGTCTGGCCGGGGCAGTTGTAATTAACGGGATAAACATCATACACTTCGCACAACCCGAAAAGCTCATTGGGATCTGCTTTGATCACAGCCACCATACGTCCTTCCACTGCCTCCGCGGACTTTTGCATAAGGCTCCCCCTTTTGCACACCAGCTTAAATGCCTCGTGCTTACTGAGGACCCCGGCTGCTGCCAAAGCAGCTACTTCACCCAGGGAGAACCCGGCTACAGCATCGGGCTTTATTCCGTTTTTCACAAGGGCCATGGCCCCTGCAAGATCCGCTAAAAAGAGGCAGGGCTGGGTGTTTTCAGTCTTCTTGAGTTCTTCCTCCGAACCCGAAAACATCAAAGTCAGCGTGCCGGGCCTTATGGCCTCCGCAACTCCGTAAAAGTCATGTACCTCAGGTATTGATTCAAAAAAGTCTTTGCCCATGCCGGGATACTGGCTTCCCTGGCCGGCAAACAAGAATGCTATTTTTCCCATATCAGTTCCTCGTATTTTTCCCCGAGAAGATCGGCCGCACCTCTGCAGATGCCTGTTACGATTTCCTCACAGGTGTCCTCTGAGTTCACCAAGCCTGCGATCTGTCCGCACATGCAGGAACCGGTCTTTACATCACCGTCTATTGCAGCTCTTCTTAAGGCTCCGGCTCCCATTTTCTCAAGCTCCTCTGCAGTTGTGGCCGGGTCAGTTTCTTTTGCCTGAAAATCCCTTGTCATGCGGTTCTTAAGAGCTCTTACGGGATGTCCCAGGCTCTTGCCCGTAACAATGGTGTCTCTGTCCTTGGCCTTAAGCACCTTCTCCTTGTAATTGGCGTGTACGTTACACTCTCTGGCAGTGAGGAACCTGGTCCCCATCTGAACTGCCACCGCTCCCAGCATAAATGCTGCAGCCATGCCTCTTTTGTCGGCAATACCGCCGGCAGCAATAACAGGTATGCCCACAGCGTCAACAACCTGGGGAACAAGGGCCATGGTGGTTGTTTCGCCCACATGTCCTCCGGATTCGCAGCCCTCCGCAACCACGGCGCAGGCTCCCATCCTCTCAACCATAACGGCCAGGGCAACGCTTGCCACAACGCAGATGATCTTAACTCCCGCATCCTTAAGCTGTTCCATGTATCTGGCGGGGTTGCCGGCTCCGGTGGTCACTACTTTTATCTTTTCCTCGCACACCACCTGCACAGTCTCATCAATAAAGGGGCTCATGAGCATCAGGTTCACCCCGAAGGGCTTATCCGTCAGCTCTTTTGCCTTCCTTATCTGTTCTCTGAGCTGCTCTCCGTTTGAATTCATTGCCGCGATAAGTCCAAGGCCGCCGGCATTGGATACAGCAGCTGCCAGCTCCGCATCCGCTATCCAGGCCATCCCTCCCTGGATGACCGGATATCTTATTCCCAGCATTTCGCAAATCGGGTTCTTACTCATTACTCCGTCCTCTCAGGCTGCGTTTCCGCTCTCGATGAGCTCTGTCAGCTTGTCAATTGAAGTAATCTCCTGTGAAAGCTCGATCTTGCAGTCAAGCTCCTCCTGCATCTGCATCACAAGCTCCATGATGTCCAGAGAGTCAAGACCGATCTCTGTGAATGTTGCGGATGAAGAGATTTCAGACTCCTCCTTGTCCAGATACTCAGCGATTATACGAATGATTGTTCCTTTTACGTTCTTCATTTTTGTTCTCCTTTTCGATGATCGGTATTGTTAATTATCAATTCCTTGATACAATAATCTTGGGGGTAACCCCCAAGTCAATATATTTTTTTCAGTTTTTTGGGGAGCTTTTATGACTACTTTTGACGTTTATAAAGACAACGAAGAAGAATATTCACTCACTGTGAGTAAGTTTGCAAAACTATGTGGCACCACAAGGGACACCTTAAGGCACTATTACGAGCAGGATATAATAAGGCCCAAGATCGATCCCGAAAACGGCTATCACTACTACTCCGCCTCACAGATCAGTTCTTTTTTCTTTATATCAACCATGAGGCAGGCCGGCTGCAGTATAGCTGAGATCAGGGAGATCATCCACGGCTCACCCAGGGAGGCTATTGAGAAAATGGCCAATTCCAAGATCCTGGAAATGCAGAGGGAGCTTTATCGTATCAATAAAAAGATAAGTGCTCTCCATCTTGGTATGTGGCTGCTGGGAGAATTCGGGCGTCACAAGAAGGGTACGCCCTTTCTTATGGATATGCCGCAGCTCAGCGTCAGCAAAACCGCCATAAAAAATAAGGACCATGCCCACCACACCGGTGACATAGCCGAAGATATTTCCGTCCACCTCAGTAAATCCCTATACAAGGATGCCCTTTCAACCTTTCCTACAGGAGTGTCTATATCCTACAAGGATCTTCTTAAGAAGCATTATGTATATAACAATATAATCAGCCTTTCCTTCCTTGCGGCGGATAACATTGAGTCTTTCCCCGCAGAAGGGCATCTGGCTGTATGCTGTCACCAGGACAACCGCGAAAAAGATTTTGATAAGATCTACAGTAAGATTGTGGCATACATAAAAAGGAACAGGCTAAAAGCCTGCTCCGATCTGTACGTTATAAGCCTTATCAACCTGTATGACAAGGAAAAAGAACACACCTATTTCAAATATCTTTTCATTTTTGTAGAGCCTGAAAAATAGCTTAGCTTTGCAGCGGGGCTTCATACCTCAGAAAGCAGGAACTGATACATGTTCTCGTCGGTGGTGCCTTCCTCAGACCTTAGTCTGGTGGCGACTTTGACGCGAATTGTCACATCATTTCCATCCAGTGTCCTGATGGACTCCACATTCTTTTTTATCTGATCTGCGATGTAGTCGAGCTCAGACTTCTCGTTGATATACGTCATGAGCGCAAAGTACTCCTCCTTGGTTCTTGAAACTACGCAGGTCTGGCCTGTGGTGGCCACAATGGTATCGGCCACCAGCTTAAGGAGCTTGTCTCCAAATTGCCTTCCGTAGGTCTCAACTATCCTGTCATGATTCACTCCGCGGACTATTATCATGCCGTAGTTTCTGCCGTACTCATTGTACTGGCCGGCATAATCAAGATTACAGTCAACAAAGCCCTTGGCATTCATAACTCCTGTAATCTTATCAATTCTGCCTCCGCCTGACATCTCGCCAAGGCGCCACAGTTCGTCGTCCACGTCAATAACATAGCCCATGATTCCTGCCACTTTATCGTTCTTATAAAGAGGAGCCTTGTTAAACATAATGTTGTGCACGACACCGCCTATGATGCACTGGCCGGTTATATTTCTGAAGGCCTTTCCTTTCTTAAGAACCTCCATTTCGCGTTCCACATATTCAGCACTGTCAAGAGTCCAGCTGTACTCATCACCTGTTTTGCCAATAAGATCCTCAAGTTTATCTATATGGAAATATTCCAAAAATGATCTGGAAGCTCCAAGATACTTCCTGTCGGCATCCTTCCAGAAAAACATTACGCTGGAGTGTTCAAGAAAGTTATCAAACATCTGCCCGTAGAAGTCATCATTATTTCTCTTTTCCCGGATCAGATGACTGCCAAAGATCTCTTTCAGAGTGGCCATGGCACTATCTGATGTAGACTTGATACAGAACAGATATTCCTTGCCGCCGGTGCCCGGGATCATCATGATTGCAATGATCCTCCACTGGTAACTGCCATCGGGCTGCTTGATCCTGTAAATATGCTCAAGGAACCCTCGTTTCTCATTCTCAATGCGCTCTCTTAGGGTATCAAGTTCAAGGAACTTCTCAAACCTGTTCCTGTCCTCGGGCACCACAATTTCTTCGGCAAATCTTGCCATCCTGAATCGCAGATCGGTGTTATTGACGTATTCCTCCATACCGTAGGCATATCCTCCCAGGAGCGGAGTAGCCTTGTTGGTTGAAGGATTTATCTGAAGAACCATCTCATAAAAATGATTTAGCTCTTTTAATCTGAAATCAAGACTGTTTCGCTTCGTTATATTGCCATCTGTGGAAATATTCCAGATAGAACCTTTAATGAGGTATCTGCCGGCATGCTCATCCAGAACCTGCCCTCTGAATCTTAGAATGTCGCCATCATTGGTGTAATAGAAATTCTCCACATTCCGGGTTTTTTCCATTTTATTGGCAAACTCTCTGTATTTCTTCAGCAAAGGAGATCCCGTGTGATATATATACCTGTCAGCCTCGTCAGCGGTGACGTTCTCTTTAAAAATCTGCTTTTTGTAGGGCTCGTTCATGAAAAGTGTGTTAAATTCGGAGCCATCATCCTCTACGATCTCCAGAGGCTCATCCGTATTTTTGGCGGCAAAGCTTGCGGAATCATAGTAGTGACGCCACTGACGCTCTTCTATCTCATATCCTCTCTCGGCCATATGCTCAAACAGATCAGCAACGGGCATGGGCTTTCCGTAGAAGTATCCCTGAAGTTTACCGCAGCCGATAGACTTTAGGAAATCCACCTGCTCTTTTTCCTCAACACCTTCTGCCAGCGTCTTGATACCTATATCTTTGGACATGGTAATCGTAGAGGTTATGATGGCCTTGGACCTGTCATTAAGATTAGAGAGGAAGTTCATATCAAGCTTGAGGGTATCAAAATGATAGTCCTTTAAAAGCGTAAGGGACGAATAGCCGCTTCCAAAATCATCCATCCAGACCTCGTAACCGGCTCCTCTGAAGCTCTCTATCACGTTGTTCATAAGCTCGGCATCTGATGCGATCATGCTCTCCGTAATCTCAATATGCAGATAATCTCTGGGAATATCATATTTCCGGACGTTGTCTTCAACCAGTTTAAGCATATCACCGGTCTCGAAGTCCAACCTTGAGAAATTAACCGAAACAGGAACTGTGGGAAGGCCCTCAGAAAGGCGCTCCGCAATATCCCTGCAGACTCTCTCGACAATAAAGCTGTCCAGCTTGCAGATCTGCTTACTGTCCTCAAGAGCCGTTATAAATTTATCCGGCGAAAGAAATCCCAGCTCAGGGTCCACCCATCTGGCAAGGGATTCAGCGCCGCAAAGTTTCTCAGTCAAAGAACGGATAACAGGCTGATAGTAAACCTTTATCCACTCATTGCTAATTGCCGCATCGATATTCTTGACAACATGTTCCGTTATATTGCCACTTTTCATTATGTTAGAATCGGTTGGCATAAACGCAATCTCCATCAGATATCGTTGATATATTGAGCATAACATATTTTATGAACCAAAACATGTTATGCATACTTTTTTTATGTTTATTTAATGTTGGAAACGTTTCCGAATAACTCTAGCCTTATTTTTTTAGATGTGCTATTGTTTTTTTGTAACCTTTTTTTCAAGACTATAACAAATTAAGGAGGTCATTATGCCTGCTTGGTTAAAAGATGCAGTATTTTATGAAATTTATCCCCAGTCCTTTAAGGATTCAAACGGAGACGGAATCGGTGATATTCAGGGTATCATCAGTAAGCTCGGTTATATCAGCGAGCTTGGATGCAATGCTCTGTGGATCAATCCCTGCTTCGACTCTCCCTTCAAGGATGCGGGCTACGATGTAAGAGACTATAAAAAGGTGGCTCCCCGTTACGGGACCAACAAGGATCTCTATGAGCTGTTTTCCGAGGCTCACAAGCGTGGGATCCATGTGCTTCTGGATCTGGTTCCCGGCCACACCTCCGAGGAACACAAGTGGTTCAAGGAGAGCAAAAAAGCAGAGACCAACGAGTTCTCCGACAGATATGTCTGGACCAATGCCGCTTTCTGCGGAATCGCCGGTCATCCCTATATCGGCGGCGAGGCAGACCGAAACGGCTGCTATATGCTGAACTTCTTTAAGTGCCAACCCGCCCTTAACTATGGATTCCTTAATAAGACCGAGGAATGGCAGAAATCTCCCGATGATCCTGCCTGCATAGCCACAAGAGAAGCCATGAAGGATATCATGAGATTCTGGCTGGATAAGGGCTGTGACGGCTTCAGAGTGGATATGGCAGATTCGCTGGTTAAAGAGGACGATGAGAATAAATCCGCCACAGGAGCGATCTGGAAGAATATCAGACAGATGCTGGATGAGGAATATCCCGAGGCTGCCATCATTTCCGAGTGGAGCAACCCTGTTCAGTCCCTTAAGAGCGGCTTCCATGCTGACTTTTACCTGGATCACCACGGAAACGGCTACAACACCCTTATCAGAGACAACGAGACTCCCGGCGGTGACCACAGCTTCTTAAAGAAGGACGGAAACGGCGATATCATGAGGTTCTTAAATGATTATCTGCCCAAGTACGACAACACCAAGGATGACGGCTATATCAGCTTTATCACCTGCAACCATGACACTCCGAGACCTGCAAGGACTCTGAGTCAGCAGGAACTTAAGATTGCTTACGGTCTATTCCTTACGCTTCCCGGTGTTCCTTTTATCTACTACGGAGACGAGATCGGAATGAGATATCTGGATATCCCTACCAAGGAGGGCGGATACCAGAGAACAGGCTCCAGAACTCCCATGCAGTGGGACAACACCGCCAATCACGGCTTCTCTTCCGCAGCTGCAGAGAATCTCTATCTTCCTCTTGACCCTGCCGAGGACGCTCCTACTGTTTCTGCTCAGAAAAAAGATCCTGATTCACTGCTAAACACTGTGAAGCAGATTACAAAGCTCAGACACAAATATGCGGATCTTCAGGCAGACAGCCTCTTTGAAGTGGTATATGCCGAAAAGGACGAATTTCCCTTCGTATTCAGACGAGGCGATCTTATCATAGGAGTTAACCCTTCAGGCAAAAAAGCCTCGGCAAGCCTGCCCAGAAAGACAGAAAAGCTATTTGAAATAGGTGAGATACATATAAATGATGCTTCACTTATGATGGGTCCCCAGAGCTTCTGTGTACTTAAATAATTGAAAGATAAAACAGCCGGTATCAGTATTAACTGATACCGGCTGTTATTTTATGTTCTTAATTCTTTATTCTACTGTAACGCTCTTAGCGAGGTTCCTGGGCTTATCAACATCAAGGCCCTTGGCAACACTGGTGTAATAACCAAGGAGCTGCAAAGGAATGATCGCAAGGCTTCCTACGAAGTGCTCATCAACCTTGGGAATATAAACAGTGAAGTCACACTGATCCTCCACGTTGTAATTGCCGTAGGTTGTAAGTCCCATGAGGTAAGCTCCGCGGCTCTTGCACTCTGCCATGTTGGAGATGGTCTTCTCATCAAGAGAAGGCTGTGTAAGAACACCTATTACAAGGGTTCCCTCCTCGATAAGAGAAATAGTTCCGTGCTTAAGTTCACCTGCGGCATAGGCCTCAGAGTGAATGTAGCTGATTTCCTTCATCTTAAGGCTTCCCTCAAGACAGATAGCGTAGTCCAGACCTCTTCCGATAAAGAAGATATCATGAGCATTGGAGTACTTGGCTGAGAACCACTGGATCCTCTCCTTCTCCTCAAGGATCTTCTCAATCTTATCGGGGATACTCTTGATCTCGGAAACATAATAGTCAAGCTTGGACGGATCTTCCAAGGTTCCCTTTACTTCAGCAAGCTTAAGTGTCAGCAGGTATCCGCAGATAAGCTGGCAGCTGTAAGCCTTGGTTGTGGCAACGGAAATCTCGGGGCCGGCTGCTGTGTACATTACGTGATCTGCTTCTCTTGCGATGGAGGAGCCTACTACGTTTACGATAGCCAGAGTCTTAAGACCCTGTTCCTTGGCCATTCTCAGAGCTGCAAGAGAATCTGCAGTCTCACCTGACTGTGAGATAACTACTGCAAGCGCATTCTTGTCCACTGCCATCTTGCGATATCTGAACTCTGAAGCCAGCTCCACTCTTACAGGGATTCCTGTCAGGTCCTCGATGATATACTGCATCTCTACGCCTACATGCCATGCTGATCCGCAGGCAACAATGTAGATCTGTGAAATCTCCTGAGCCTCTTCATTGGTGATGCCAACCTCGGAGAGATCGATCTTGCCGTCTCTTACGTACTTACCGATGGTATCTGCAACAACCTTGGGCTGCTCATGGATCTCTTTCATCATGAAGTGCTCAAAGCCGCCCTTTTCGGCTGCTTCAGCAGAGAAAGTAACCGTAGTTACCTCTTTTTCCACCTCATCGCCGTCAAGGTTAAAGAATGTAACCTCACCGGCTCTGATCCTTGCCATCTCCATGTTGTCGATGTAGTAAACATCTCTTGTGTACTTGAGGATGGCGGGAACATCGGATGCTACGAAGGACTCACCGTCCTTTACACCGATGATCATGGGAGACTGCTGTCTTGCAACATAAACCTCACCGGGATAATCCTTGAACATTACTTCAAGGGCGTAGGAACCACGTACTCTCACCAGGGTCTTGGCGATGGCATCGATGGGGCCTACCTTATATTTCTTGTAGTAATAATCAACAAGCTTGATCAGCACCTCTGTATCAGTATCTGAATAGAACTTGTAATTATGTCTTATAAGCTTGTCCTTAAGCTCCTGGAAGTTCTCAATAATACCGTTGTGAACACCCACAACCTCTGATTCAACTTCGCCTGAGCCTGAGCCTGTGCAGTTACCGCTCACATGAGGATGCGCATTGGTAAGGCTGGGCGCACCGTGGGTAGCCCATCTTGTATGACCGATGCCGACGCATCCGGGAAGTGCAGCACCTCCGTTGGTCTTATTGGAAAGATTTACCAGCTTGCCTACTGCCTTAACAACTACGGCGTCATCAGTGCCGTTTCTGACAGCAAGTCCTGCTGAATCATATCCTCTGTATTCCAGTTTTGAAAGTCCGTCAAGCAGAATGGGTGCAGCCTGCTTGTTTCCTATATATCCTACTATTCCACACATATATAATTACTCCAAATGTCCTTTTGCTTTGATTACTTCAATTACCTGATCCACATACTTCTCGCAGATCTCGTCACTCTCTGCCTCTACCATTACACGGATAACAGGCTCTGTTCCTGACTCTCTCACAAGGATACGTCCTGTATCGCCGAGAGCCTTGGCTACCTCTTCAACTGCCTTCTGAACATCGGGATCGTTCTGAGCATCGGGCTTACTCTTAACTCTCACGTTCTTGAGTACCTGAGGATAGAATGCTACAGGAGCTGCAAGGGCACTCAATGGCTTTTCCTTGGCAAGCATTACTTCCATCAGCTTAAGGCTGGTAAGAATACCGTCACCGGTAGTAGCGTACTTGGTAAAGATAATGTGACCTGACTGCTCACCGCCTACACGGTGTCCGTAGGTTACCATGTTCTCGTAAACATACTTGTCACCTACCTTGGTCTTCTCGTACTCGATTCCAACCTTATCAAGTGCCTTGTAGAGGCCGAAGTTACTCATGATAGTGGTAACAACCTTGTTGTTTACAAGAGCACCTCTCTCCTTGAGGTACAGGCCGTAAATGTAGATGATGTGGTCACCTGTAACAACATTGCCCTTCTCATCAACGGCAAGACATCTGTCTGCATCGCCGTCAAAGGCAAATCCTACATCAAGGCCCTTTTCAACAACATACTTCTGAAGATGCTCAATATGAGTTGATCCGCAGTCCGTGTTGATGTTAAGGCCGTCGGGTTCATCGTTGATAACATAAGTCTTGGCACCGAGAGCATCGAACACCGCCTTGGCAACCTGCCAGGAAGCTCCGTTGGCACAGTCAAGTGCAACCTTCTTGTCCTTGAAGCTGTACTTGGAATTGGAAATAAGATATCCAACGTAGCGGTTTCTGCCGGCTACATAGTCAACTGTTCTGCCGATCTCAGCTCTCTCAGCCACAGGGATCTCGATCTTGCCGTCGATGTAATCCTCGACTCTGAGGATAGTCTCCTCATCCATCTTCTCACCGTTGCCGTTAAAGAGCTTGATACCGTTGTCATAGAAAGGGTTGTGTGATGCGGAGATCATGATACCGCAGTCAAAATCATCAACTCTTGTGATATATGCAACTGAAGGAGTTGTAGTAACGTGCATGATATATGCATCAGCGCCGCTGGCCATAAGACCTGTACACAGCGCGTACTCAAACATGTAGCTGCTCCTTCTTGTGTCCTTACCGATTACGATCTTGGCCTTCTTGCCATGGTTGGCACCATAGTACCATCCAAGATATCTTCCGATCTGTACGGCATGCTCAAAGGTCAGGGTCTTGTTGGCCTCGCCTCTGAAACCGTCTGTTCCGAAATACTTACCCATTACTTCTCCTCCTTGTGGATGATCTCTCCACTGTTCTTGTAGATAGAATTCTCAGGAACGACACCCCTTACACAGGAAGTAGGGTAAACATTGGAGTGACGTCCGATGACAGTTCCGGGATTGCAAACTGCGTTGCATCCGACTTCAACATAGTCACCAAGCATTGCGCCAAACTTCTTGATGCCTGTCTCAACGTGCTCGGTTCCGTTATGTACAATGACAAGCTTCTTGTCGCTCTTAACATTGGAAGTGATGGAGCCTGCTCCCATGTGAGAGTAATATCCTAAAATAGAATCTCCTACATAGTTATAATGAGGAGTCTGAACGTGGTCAAAAAGAATAACATTCTTGAGCTCAACGCTGTTACCCACAACGCAGTCAGCACCTACAAGAGCCGATCCTCTGATAAATGCCCCGTGACGAACCTCAGTGTTCGGTCCGATGATACAGGGGCTTCCAAGGTAAGCGCTCTCAAATACGGTTGCGGTCTTATGAACCCACACATTCTCCTTGACCTCTGTGTAATCGTCGCCAAGCTTGGGGCCAAGCTCAAGGATCAGATCCTTGATACCCTTAAGTGCCTCCCAGGGATAGGTGAACTGCCTGAGATAATCGGCAGCAATGGTGTGGTCCAGGTCGTAAAGATCAGAAATAGTATACATATTAAAGTCTCTCCTTTTTCTCTATATCGAGGAAATACTTGTAGGTATCTACAGTAAGCTCTCCGCAGGCAGGCTCATCGCAGACGATGATAGCGCCGTTATGAAGCTGCAGCGCACTACAGGTCCACTTGGAGCTCACAGAGCCCTCAACGGTAGCGGCAAGGGCTCTTGCCTTGTTGTGTCCGTTGATGAGGATCAGAACCTCCTTGGAATCAGTAACTGTTCCGACACCTACAGACAGTGCCTGTGCAGGTACTGCCTCGGGATCATTCCCGAAGAATCTTGAATTAACAATCCTTGTGTCTGTTGTAAGGTCTCTCACGCCTGTACGTGAATTAAGGCTTGTGAAAGGCTCGTTAAATGCGATATGTCCATCAACGCCGATGCCGCCCATAAAGAGATCAATGCCGCCGTAGGAAGCGATCTTCTTCTCATAATCGGCGCATTCCTTAACAGGGTCATCAGTCATTCCGTTTAATATATTAATGTTCTCGGGCTTCATGTCAACCAGATGATCAAAAAAATTGTCATGCATGAAGTACCAGTAGGACTGGTCATGCTCACGCGGAAGGCCCAGATATTCATCCATATTAAAGGTCACTACATTGGCAAAAGAAATTTCTCCTGCCTTGTTCATTCTGACAAGCTCCTTGTAAACGCCAATGGGGCTGGAGCCTGTCGGCAGTCCCAGCACAAAAGGACGATCCTTGTCGGGTCCTGCATTATGCTGTTCAATACGGGTCTTGATATAGCCCGCTGCCCACTTGCACATCTTGTCGTAATTATCCTGAATAACTACTCTCATATGTTTATTCCCCTTTATTTTTTATAGGCATATCTACATAATTATATGTTTTCGCCATCCGTTAGTCAAATGGCTTCAAAGCCAGCATTGTAGCTGTCTTGGGCCCGAGTACCGGTTACAGGATTTGACATATTGTTACAGCTAATGTAAAATTTTCAACGATGAAAAGAAAAAATATCAGTTTTAAGAACTTAATAATGTTGACAATATTCGCCGCAGCCTTATCCGTAGGGCTGTGTTTTGCAATTAGCTCAGATAACGATGCAGCATCCGTTTCCGCCAATGAAACCTTTGGAGAGCCTATTACCGCGGAGGCCCTTGCAGCTCCCCAGGAGAGCGTCGTGATCGATACCATCGAGTACACAGACGATGAACTGGTGGCCGTTGATGATGACCTTTCAGAGGAAGAGACATCCGGTGCACAGAAGACAGAGTTCACCGTTACCGAGTACTCCGAGCCCCTTAACATGTACACCAGCGACACAGTTAATGTTCGTCAGGGTGCCGGAACAGACTATGACAGACTCGGCAAGCTCAAGTGGGGCACACAGACCCAGGTTACCGGCGAGACAGACAATGGATGGTATGAGGTCGTCTACAACGACTCCACCGCCTATATCTGTGGTGACTACATGGTGACCGAGCTTCCCGGCATTCCTTATGTATTTGTAGGCGACTCCAGAACAGTACAGCTTCAGAACGCTGTCGGTTCCAACGACAAGGCCTATATCGCCAAGGTTGGCGAGGGCTACAGCTGGTTCAAGAACACTGCTCTTTCGGAGATCCACTCCTATGCAGGTCCCGGTACCAGCATGATCATCAACTTCGGTGTCAACGATCTGGCCAACGCCAGCAAGTATATCAGCCTCGTCAACAGCCAGGTTGATGAATGGATAAATGCAGGTATCACCGTTTACTACGCAGCAGTAACTCCTGTAGGCAGCTGCAACAATGTCAACAACGCACAGATTGAGGCCTTTAATGCCAAGCTTCAGTCAGAGCTGGATTCCAGGATCCAGTGGATCGACGGATACACCTATCTTTCACAGACAGGTTTCACCACAGCCGACGGACTCCACTACAATTCAGCCACCTACAAGAACCTGTATTCCTACTATATGTCAGTAATTGATACATGATGATAATTATTCGTTGACAATCATATATGTCATTGATATAATACCTTTTGTGACTGCCGGTCAAGGCAGTACAAGCTGTTGTAGCACAGTCGGTAGTGCGTCGCATTGGTAGTGCGGAGGTCACGAGTTCGATTCTCGTCAGCAGCTCGGATCCAAAAGCTTTCAAATCCATTTTATGGTTTTGAAAGCTTTTTTGTTTCTTCGTAATTTCCATTGAAGCAAAGAAAAGGCTTTCGCTTGCCGGTTTTGTGCGACAAAAAAGTCCGGGGCCATGTAAAACACACACCCGGACTTATAAAGTCAACCTATGACATAAGCTTACTTACGAGGTACATATAGATATCCTGATTGTTATCCTGCCACTTATCAAGCATCTCCTGAGCTATCTCCTCCGTAGGCACCGGCATTGCTATATTTACAAGATCCTGCCCGTTCTCCCTGGCGATAAGCTTTACCAGATACTCATTCTCGCCGGTCTTCTGATAATCCCCCATAATGGAAGCCTCATTCACCAGCTTCATACTGTTGGCCTTAAGATACTCATCTATTTGCTGTTTAATGGCCGGATTAAGGCGATTCCCAAAGAAATCAAGGGTATCCTCTCCGTCCGGGGTGATCTCAAGATATGTCCTGTTGCCCATGGTCTTCTCTATTATAAGAGAAGCGCCGGACAACTCACTGAACACCTCCTGTAAAGTAAGGAAGGTAGTATATTCTTTTTCCAGGATGAAATCGTAGATCTGTGACTTGCTTAACGGTATCTCACAGCGCTTAAGCATATACAGAACTATCATCTTGTATAATGTCAGATATTGCGAACTCACTTTATGTCTCCGATTATATACGGGCTCTATCGCCCGGGATTAGTCTTTTACGTGCTCCCTTACTGCCTTGCTGATAACGTCGGCAACTCTTGGATCAAAGGCTGCAGGCAGGATGTTTACGTCAGACAGCTCATCCTCAGGAACAAGTCCTGCAAGGGCTGTGGCTGCCGCCAGCTTCATCTCTTCTGTTATCTGTTTTGCTCTGGCTTCCAACGCTCCTCTAAAGATACCCGGGAATACCAGTACGTTGTTGACCTGATTGGGGAAGTCGCTTCTGCCTGTACCAATAACTCTAACGCCTGCCTCCTTGGCCAGATCGGGCATGATCTCGGGAACAGGGTTGGCCATGGCGAACATGATGGCATCATCGTTCATGGAAGCGGCCATTTCCTTGGTCACGATGCCGGGTGCGGATACTCCAACGAAGATGTCTGCTCCCTTGAGAGCGTCTGAGAGAAGTCCACTGAGGTTATCAGGGTTTGTGACATCCATCATCTTCTTCTGCATCCAGTTAAGGTCCTGTGAATCCTTGTTGAGGATACCGGACTTATCACACATGGTAACATTCTTAAAGCCATATCTGAGAAGGAGCTTGGTTATGGCGATTCCTGCACTTCCGGCGCCGTTAACCACTACTTTACAGTCTTCCTTCTTTTTGCCCACAACCTTAAGGCCGTTGATGATACCTGCAAGAACTACAATGGCTGTGCCGTGCTGGTCATCGTGAAATACAGGGATATCCAGGATCTCTTTTAACCTCTCTTCGATCTCAAAGCATCTGGGAGCTGAGATATCCTCCAGGTTGATGCCTCCAAAGCCGGGTGCCAGATAGGTCACCGCCTTGATGATCTCCTCGGTATCCTGTGTATCAAGGCAAATAGGAACCGCGTTGACACCGCCAAATTCCTTGAACAGGACGGCCTTGCCCTCCATAACAGGCATTGCCGCATAGGGTCCGATATTTCCAAGGCCCAGAACAGCGCTTCCGTCGGAAACAACTGCTATAGTGTTGGACTTAATAGTGTACTTGTAGGCAAGGTCCTTGTCCTCTGCAATCAGCTTGCAGGGCTCTGCCACGCCGGGGGTATAGGCAATTGCCAGATCTTCCTTGGACTTAACTGCCGCTTTGGACAGGGTCTCAAGCTTTCCTCCCCACTGTTCATGCATCTGTAAGGCTTTTTCTGCGTTTGTCATCTGTGTGCTCCCTTTTACTTATTATTGTAAGATACGGTCATCCGCCTGCTAGAAGGTGGTCCCCACGATATCATAGGCAAATGCCACAACTTCGTTTCGTTTATCCGTATCTATATATTTAAAGACGTTATATATCTGTTTCTTGGAGCCTCCGGTGGTCTGGAGTCCCAGAGCAAGGCCAAGAGCCGCGATCTCGTCGCCGGCGTCCGTCTGCCTCGAAAACATCAGCGCATCAATGTAGCCGTTTTTCTCCATCTTGGTGTAAGCATAGGCAAAGGCCGCAGCCTGCAGCGCTTCTCCCGAAGTGGAGGAATAACCGATCTCACTCAGGATAATGGATCGCACGTTTCCGGAAGGACTGAGCATAGGCTCTTCCTTCATATAATTGGTCAGAACCTCGATGTTGTCCATGGTGATAACCGGGGTTGAATAGGTGTGGTTAACATACTTGGAAGACTTCCAAAAAGCCGTATTTCCGTTGGGATAGGAATAAGGGTGAGCCGCAAGGCCCCAGTCTATGTCGCCGTACTCCCTAAGGGATGAGGCAAAGATATCAAGAACATCCTTGGCATCATAGTCCCCTGTCTTCTCCGTGTTGAGAGTCCATCTCTGGTCAATGGGAATATATACCTTGGCTGCAGCATTCTGGCTCTTGATGGCATTGTAGAACACCCTGAAGCCCCTGGTAAATTCTGCGGTGTAGGTACCGACATCCGTGTAGGTCATATAGTTATATTCTTTTCTGGCGTTGACCTCGTTGGCTATGATCCACATGCTGACATTGCCATGGCCAGAGCCTGAATACCTGTTTCCAAGAAAGCTTCCGATGGCTGCAAGAGCCTTGACGCCGCTGTCATTGGCAGCATTAAACATGTAATAGGGCGCCGTGGACCCACCTCTGGCGCTTGGATGCGTTATCTCGGGATAGGCAGATATGCTGGCATTGTTGAGGATAATTGCAGCCACATCGATGCCCATGCTGTTAAGCCTCTTAAAGAGGGTGTCATAGTCGTTGATGATCTGGGAGTTGAAGTGATAAGTAACTCCGCCGTAGGTATAGGGAATACCGCCGGAAGTCACGAGGATGTGGTTAAGCGGTATGTTGTAGGTGGCATAATTAACCCCAAGATCCGCCAGCTCTCCAATCCTTAAGGGATCAGGAAGGATGCCCTTGATCGAATCGTGAGCCATTCCCCCGTAGCTGTAGGAAGCACATGCCTCGGGATTGGTTATATATTTAGCGTGACTTATGGTCACGTAGCGGTCGTCCTTTTTGACAGCTACCTGAAACTTGGAAAAGAGCCTGGTATTGCCGGCCCCCTTATTTAGGTCCAGGGTAAAAAAAGTATCATCACCCTTGTAGATCCTGGCCACGGGCTCACTTTCCTCAGTGATGGAATCCTGATAGGTGGCTTCCTCGAACAGGTAATAATACTTGTCATCACTCTTGGGAATCCCCTCGGACTTAACAGAAACCTGAACCTTGCCGGCATCTACAATATTACAGCTCTCGATTGTTGCAAACTCGGCTGTATTCTCGGGAGTCATCTCAACTGTTGCCGGCCGAAGTCCGAGTGCATCGGTAACAGTCTTGCCTCCTGCCACGATCTTATCTATTGTCAGAGCATTGATATATTCCGAATTCTGCTCCTCCTTTTCCTCAAGAGAAGCCTCAAAAACTGCTGCCTGTGGCTGTGCATCCTCACCGGAATCCTTGCCGGTTATGATAAGCCAGATCCCCAGAAATCCTACCAAAAGAAGTGCAAAAGCCGCAGCGGCGCCGGACAAAATAACTATTCTTCTGTTGTGACGAGCCTTCTTGCCCGTGTGCATCTTGCGCTTACGACTTTTCATCAATCTGTCCTTTTGCCTGTTCCTTTAATTTCCTGATATGCTCCCTGATCCTGACCTCATAGCCGTTACCTGAGGGGGAATAGAACTCCTTGCCGTTAAGCTCATAGGGCATATACTGCTGCTCCACGTAATTATTGGGATAATCGTGGGCATATTTGTATCCGATCCCGTGGCCCAGCTTGTGTGCCGACTTGTAGTGGGCATCCTGAAGATGGGGCGGAATAGGTAGATTACCGGTTTCTCTGACGGTGGCCATGGCATCATCAATGGCACATATTGAAGCATTGCTCTTAGGAGCTGTGGCCACATAGCTGGCAGCCTGAGACAGAGTTATCCGTGCCTCGGGCATTCCAAGCCTCTCAACTGCAAGAGAAGCTGCAACAGCCACCTGCAATGCCTGAGGATCGGCATTTCCCACATCCTCAGAGGCGCAGATCATGATGCGCCTTGCGATGAACTTGGGGTCCTCGCCCGCATCCAGCATCCTTGCAAGATAGTAAACAGCTGCATCGGCATCGGAGCCGCGCATACTCTTGATAAATGCAGAAATCGTATCGTAATGGTTGTCTCCATCCTTGTCATATCTGGCAACCTTCCTCTGGATACACTCCTCTGCCACTTCACGGGTGATATGGATAAGACCATCCTCGCTTCTGTCGGTGGTCAGAATGCCAAGCTCAATGGCATTTAGCGCATGTCTGGCATCGCCGTCTGCCAGATCAGCCAGAAACTCCTCGGCATCGGGCTCAAGAACTGCCTTGTAGGCTCCCATGCCACGCTCTGTATCGGTTACGGCTCTCCTTAAGAGGACCTTGATATCATCACTTGTAAGAGGTTTAAGCTCAAATATTACAGACCTGGAGATAAGCGCCCCGTTAACCTCAAAATACGGGTTCTCCGTGGTAGCTCCTATCAGGATAACGGTTCCGTCCTCCACAAAAGGAAGCAGGTAGTCCTGTTGTCCCTTATTAAACCTGTGTATCTCGTCTATAAAAAGAATCGTCCTCTTGCCATACATACCGAGGGTATCCTTGGCCTTGGAAACAACCTCTTCCATGTCTTTCTTACCGGCTATGGTGGCATTTATCTGGGTAAATTCCGCCTTGGTGGTGTTGGCAATGACCCTGGCCAGGGTGGTCTTTCCTGTCCCGGGAGGCCCATAGAGGATGATAGAACTGATCTTATCAGCAGAAATTGCACGATAAAGAAGCTTGTCCCTGGCTATGATATGCTGCTGTCCCACCACCTCATCGAGGGTTCTGGGGCGCATCCTGGCGGCAAGCGGAGATTCTTTTTCCTTGTTACTTTCGCGCATATATTCGAATAAATCCATAACAGTTTGATTCTACTATTTTTAGCCCGTAAATGGAAGTCAATTTTATCCCCCGTTATAAACAAAACAAGAACCAATATACTTATTGGTTCTTGTCAAAAAAAGTCTTATCTATCGTACGAAGGAATGCATAAACTGCGCCCGATATCACAGTGTAGAGCCCCATAGAATACAGGTACTCCTTAAAGAAAATACTCTTAAGGTAATAGAACGGCGGCAGGAACACCTGCACAGCTCTGAAATGCACCGATACAAATACAGGGCACATCACGAACATGATTATCATGATGAGTACCAGATAATTACAATAGCGGGAGAGGCTGTTCCTGCTCAGGATCCTGACGATTCCCATAAAGAACATGGTGCTGATGCAGAACAGGCATATAGCCAGAAGCTCTCTTACCACATTTGTAAAAAGACCTGTCAACAACAGGGACACAAGCAGGATAGCCGCACCATCCAGAAGGAATACCATCTGCTGGGCAAAGGCAATCTTCTTTCTGGTCTTGTAATCTCCCGTAAGCAGAAGCCCGTTGTTCCTATCCTCAATTGTGTAGAGCTGTCCGAGAGCAATACACAGGACAAGCCAAAGTGCCAGGATACCTCTCACAGGTGAGAGCATGTAGTTGTCGTTGTCGTCAGGTGTTCCGTCGGGAGTTACCAGTTCAAACAGGTCTGCCTCCACGATGATCTGATCGTAAAAAGCTCTCAGCTCTTCATCGGAATATTGGGTGATCTCAAGCTCATCCCTTACATAGCTGATGTATTTATCGTAGGCCAGGATCGGGATAAATCTGTCAATCATAACCTCAGTGATGATGGGATGCAGGATGGTCTCTCTCTTAACATAGGAATCAATGACCGGATCCTCTGCTCCCTCGTCTACAAATCTCTGAAGCTTCTCCTCGATGTTGTCCGGGATAATAAAGGCCATAAGTGCGTCGCCGTTATCAACTGCGCCGATGGCCTCTTCCTCCGTCTCATACTGAGCAAAGGTAATGACCCTGTCATACCGCTTCATATCATCAAGAATCTCGTCCATAAAGCCGGTTTCGTCTTCAATAACAACTGCTATCTGATTACGTCCGTCTCCGTCCGCGGTAACAAGCCTCATTCCCAGAAGGAGCAGCGGCAGGACCAGAATGCATACCAAAAAGGAACGCTTCTTGAGTATTCTCTTTTGCATCAAATACAGATATTTAAAAAAGTTCATCTTGTAAGCCTTCTGCGCCTTATAAGCCAACATGCCAGCACCAAAATGATGCTGTACAGAATCATTTGCACTATTACAACCGGATCATACTCTTTGGAAAATGCCATTGAAGAATAAGAGAGCATGGGACCGGTAGGAAGTATCCTTCCCAGAGTTCTCAGGAACTTAGGGAAAAGATATGACGGGTAAAAATAACCTGATATATAGCAGAACAGCACCGCTGTCACAAACTGGGCAGCAAGGGAAGCTGCAATGCCTGAAACGCACTCATAGAGGAAAAACATCCAAAGTGCGATATATGCCAAATTAGGGAGTAATCTGATAAAGAAACCAAACAGGCTCTCGGGAACAATGCCCTCAAACTGATCATCCATTCCGGCAAAAGCCTTGGCGATGGAGAGCATCAACAGACTTACGCCCGCATAGGCAAACACCATAATCATGTAGGATAACAGCTCACCTGCAATCTGTTTGAACTCAGATACTTTTTTAGTCTTGGATATCACAAGAAAATCCTCGCTTCTGCTCCAGAACAGTGAACCTGTCTTCATACCGCACAGCAGAATAAGGAAAGTGAAAATACTGCAGAAATAGAAGCTTCCGAAGCCTAAGCCTCCGCTGATACCCATTTCCGACTGAGATATAAGATTTTTCCTGCTAAAACTAAGGTTGAGAAAAGATAGATCGATAGCAGCCATATCAACCGTTGAAAGAGGTTCCTCCAGGGCATCTCTGGCCACCACAATAACTGCAACCGAAGCTCTCTGGGAATTGATAAGGAGGTCTGAAACCACCTGATCAAGGGCATCCATCATAACCGAAGCGATTCCCTTGGAACCCTCTGAAGTGACATATTGAATCTGGCGGTCATTGGCACCTGTCATGACCGAATCCACAAAACCTTCGGGCACAACGATATAGGCATCGCAATCGCCCTTCATAAAGTCCTCTTTGGCCTCGCGCTCAGTAACAAACTGATAATCAAAAACAAGATGCATGTGATCCAGTTTGTAAACGTACTGAAGCAAAAGGTCCATTACATCCTGGTCCTCGCCGCCAACTATATCGATGTTGAGGTGTCTCATATCCTCAGAATAACGGCTGCTGAGGGCAAAGAACGCCAGTCCGCCGATAAGGGCAATGGTGAGAACCGAAGAGATTGTAACAGAAGGCAAAAGCTTTAATACGCGTTTGCATTGAATTCTTAAATACCTTAAAAACGCACTCATACCATCAGCCTTGCCATTTCATCCATATTATTGTCGTAAACAAAATCCACCAGCTTGCCACCGCGCATTACATAAAGCTTGTCACACAGTTCCATTTCCCGAACATCATGAGTAACCAGGATAATACTACCACCCTGGTTCTTATAAGCATTCAAGTAATCATATATGTTTTCTTTACATGGGATGTCAAGGCTGGAAGCCGGCTCATCAAGCAGCATCAAAAGAGGTCTGTTAAGAACAGTGCATGCTATGGAGACACGCTTCTTCATTCCTCCGGACATATTTCTAACGGGGGTGTGAAGGAAATCTCCTATACCAAGCATGGACAGAAGTCCCTGTCCCAATTCTTTGGAAATCTGCTCGTCCGAATACCAGAGCCTTAAATTATCATAGGCGGTCAGTTCCTCAATAAGAGGATTGTCCTGAGGAACATAACCGACTATGTTTGTAAGATGTCTGAGATCTTTTAGAAAATCTCTGTTATCAAAGATCAGCCGACCGCTGTCAGCGGTGGAGATCCCCCCGAGGATCTTAAGAAGGGTTGATTTACCGCTTCCGTTTCCTCCGAGGATGCCCACGCACTGACCGCTGCTGACTGAAAAAGATACTCCGTCAAGAACTTTTTTCTTTTTGAAACTTTTCTTAATATCTTCTACTACGAATTCCATTAAATCAATAGAAGTACTCGTACATTATTTCATAAACGAGATCTTCCAGATCCTCCATATCCTCAACGTCCTCGATGCCATCGTTTACATCTTCAAGAATGTCTGTAACTTCGCTGGGAACATCTGCTGACTCAAGATTCTTGATCCAATCATCCATGTTTACAGACTGTACGTACTCAACCAGATCGTCCTCGTCAGTAGCCTCGATTACGTTCTTGTCGCTGGGAACAGAAACCTTCTTGGCCTTAGCTGTCTTGGATGTGATCTTGAATGAAGCAAGGTTGTCACCGTCATCAAGAATTGCCATATCAACAGAAGCTGAATCGCCCTTGTTTACAACTGTAAGCTTGATTGAACCATTCTTAAGAAGATCTGCAGCATCGCCCATTCCGTCAAAGAACTTGCTGAAGCCTGAAGACATCTTGAACTCGAATGTTCCGTTAAGTCTGCCCTTCTTAAGCTCTGTGAGGTTGAACTTCTCAGCTGTGAACTCAACAGCTGTAACACCGTTTACAGAGATCTCGAAGTCACCCTGAAGGCTGCTGTCCTTGCCCTTACCTGAACCCTCGATGGCAAACTCTGTGCCATCTGCTTCAACATTAAAGGAAAGACCAAACTTGCCTGACTGTCTGGGCATCTTGAACTCAGCTGATACTCCGTCAAACTCAGCCTTCTGTCCAACAACTTCGCCCTTTCTGCCTACATATACAGTGTACTTAAGCTCGCCATCAAAGTTCTTGAATGACTCGAATGTCATCTCAAGTTCGTCATATATATCGTCTGTATCAACATCAGCGGACTCTGCAACCTGGTCGATGATCTTCTCAAGATCCTTGTCCTTCTCGATCTCGTCCCAAAGCTTCTCAGAGATAGCTTCTGCTGAATCATCGTCAAGTGTGAAAGTAAGTGCAGTACACTTCTGTGTAACGCCTGCAGCCTTAACTGTCACTTCCTTCTTCTTAACGCCCTTGATCTCGCCGATAGCGATCTTGGAATACTTGTTCATAAGCTTCTCAACGTCGCTGCTGGAAAGATCGATCTTGGAAGTAAGAGCATAGTCACCAACAGAAGCGTAAGAAGAGAACAGATCCTCAACATCCTCATCGAACATGAGATACTTGTCAGAAATGCTGTCCATCTGAGCGTAAAGTACAGGCTCATCCTCATCGCTGCCATCAAGAATAACCTGACCGCTTAATACCTCTGAACCATTGAGAGTTAAGTCGATATCAGTCTGAACTGAACCCTCTGATGCATTGTAATCGATCACAGCTCCTGCCTTCTCAAGGAATGAGAGGTCGATATCTGTGTAAGTCTCCTCATAAAGGAAATCCTCAAGGAGATCACGTGCATCATCACCAACAGTCATTTCAACTGCCACATTGCCGGCCATGTTGTTGGGATCGTTGGCTTCATAAGCTGTCTTCCAGATCTCAGCAGTATTGGAAGCC